>Ga0214473_10006359_pt1 | contig 14127 bp, 12 predicted proteins | sample RVTome_7_FD_203509 | JGI IMG/M metagenome (GOLD analysis project Ga0214473, IMG submission 203509) | Soil microbial communities from uranium-contaminated site in the Upper Colorado River Basin, Wyoming, United States - RVT98D197 | ecosystem: Environmental > Terrestrial > Soil > Contaminated >... | reverse complement strand
GATCATGGGATTGGTTCAGGCGTATTTTGTCCGTCATGGGCGTCCGCGCCGTGGCAGCAATATCCTCGTGGCTGTTTCCGGAGGGCCGGATTCTGTTGCCCTACTGGATATCCTCGTTTGTCTGGCACCGTCGTCCGGGTGGGCAATCGGAGTGGCGCACGTGAATCACGGACTACGGGGTATTGAATCGGACGAAGACCAGCGGTTCGTGCGGGCCATGGCGCGTCGTCTTGGCGCACGGTTCCACAGCCGCCGACTGAATCCGAATTCCCGGTCGAAGAATGCCAATCTCCAAGCATGGGCGAGGGCGCAACGATACCAATTTCTCGAAGTGACAACTGAGCGTCACTCCTACACGCATATCGCGGTTGCACACCAACTCGACGATCGCGCCGAAACCGTGGCCGCGGCGGTGCTGGATGCGGGGGGGACCTTTGCCCTGAGCGGCATTCCGCCGGTTCGTGGGAAAATCATCCGTCCACTCTTTGATGTTTCCCGGCAGATGATCGAATCGTTCCTCTCCGAAGCCGGTATCCCGCACCGTGTTGACGCCTCGAATCACTTGCTGAAGTATCAGCGCAACCGCATCCGGCACGAAATCGTCCCCTCTTGGAGGCGCGAGAACCCCGGAATTGTATCAGGATTAGCGCGTCTGGGTGAGCAAGCGTGGATGCAGAGGCGATTTCTCGAGGAACTGGCGGCACGGGTCGTGGAGCGTGCCGTCACACGGTCTCTCCGCGGCTCATCGATCCTTGATGCGCGCAAGATGTCCCGGTATGATTCGGCGTTGGACCCCTATGTCCTCCGTGAGTTGATCAGACGTCTTGGGTTGGATATTGTGCCGACTCCTGCGACAGTGGCCCGATTCGGGGACCTGCGACGGTCGCGCAACGGAAAGGGGTCGGCCGCCGTTGAACAGGGGGAGTTCGTGGTTGTGAGATCACAGCATTTCCTGAAGGTCTCCGCCAAACGGGCGCGTAGCGCGAATCAGACTGTGACGGCGGATGCTGAGATTGCCGCAAAGTTGAGCACCCGAATTATTCGGAAGCCCGACGCAACAAAGTCGGATGACAGAGTGCTGGCATTGTTCGATTTGGACACGCTGCAGGGGGCGGTCTCAGTGCGGCTACCGCAGTCGGGGGACTGTTATCGGCCTATTGGTTTGGGTGGAACAAAGAAACTTTTTGATCTGTTGGCGGACCGCAAAGTGCCGTCGTTCGAACGTCCTCTCGTTCCGTTGGTGGTAGACGATCAGGGGATCCTGTGGCCGGTCGGACATCCAATCGCCCATCGGGCACGCCTGACCAGCCGAACACGACGGGTTCTCGAGGCCCGCGTGCTGGAGGGATCATGGAAGAAGAGGTCTTAACGGTCGCGACAGACAGGGCTCTGCCGCAAATGGAAGTGGTCCTATCCGCTGAACAGATCCGCCGCCGGGTTTATGAATTGGCGCACGAGATCAACCGCGATTTCATGGATGAGACGCCGGTGGTGATCGGGATGCTCAAAGGCAGTTTTATCTTCGTTGCGGATCTGTGCCGGGCCGTGGCGATCCCGCATCACATCGACTTTATGGCCGTCGCGGCCTACGGCGCGGGTACGGCCGCCATGGGCGCGCCAAGACTTTTGAAGGATTTGACGGTAAACATTACTGGACGGAGCGTATTAATCGTCGAGGACATTGTGGACACGGGCGCCACTTTGTCTCATATTCGGCGGCTTCTGCTGGCCAGACAGCCGCGCCGTTTGGCCTCGGTGGCCCTTCTCGACAAACGGGCGCACGGAGACCCGGAACTGCCGATAGAGTATGTGGGGTTCAAGATTGATGGCGGATTTGTAGTCGGATATGGTCTCGACTTGGCGGAACGGTACCGTCACCTGCCATACATTGGACGTTTGAACCCGACGCAAACAGAGGAGAATGACACGCGTGTCTGATTCATCGTCACAACGTCCCAACGGATCCCCGAAGGGACGCATACCCCGCAATCTCGGCGAGCCGGAGGGGAAGTCGCCCTTCTCGTGGAAGCGGTCGTCGCGGACGCTTGTTTTCTGGATCGCGCTGATTACCATTTCCGCGCTCCTGGTCAACTACTACAGCTTCAGCCGCGAAGTCGCCGCCGAGTTGACCTACAGCGAATTTTTGGAGCAATTGGATACCGACAACGTCGCCGCGGTGACGTTCATCGAACGCCACATGGAAGGGACATTCAAAGTCGATGTCTTGAAGACAGTCAATGACCGTCCGCGGCGCGTGAAGGATTTCCGGCTGCTCCTCCCCAGCAGCAATCCCGAGCAACTGCTGGCCCGCCTCGAGGCCAGGAAGGTCGAGATCAAGGCGCAGGAGCAGGGCGTCAACTGGGTGAGTTTGCTCCTCGGATTTGCGCCATGGCTCCTGATTCTTGTCTTCTTCTGGTTGTTCATGTTCCGGCAGATGCAATCAGGGCCAAAGGGCATCTTCTCCTTTGGAAAAAGTCGGGCGCGCCTCTTGGCCGAAGATCGCCCGAAGGTCACTTTTGCCGATGTCGCCGGCGCCGATGAAGCCAAGCAGGAATTGCAGGAAGTCATCGATTTCCTCCGGGATCCCGGACGCTTCCAGCGATTGGGGGGCAAGATTCCAAAGGGTGTCCTCTTGCTCGGACCTCCCGGAACGGGTAAGACCCTGCTGGCGCGCGCCGTTGCCGGCGAGGCCTCAGTCCCATTCTTCTCCATGTCCGGCTCCGATTTTGTTGAGATGTTTGTCGGTGTTGGCGCATCGCGTGTTCGCGATCTGTTCGAGCAGGGCAAACGCTCGGCGCCTTGCATCATCTTCATCGATGAAATTGACGCCGTCGGGCGTCATCGCGGGGCCGGATTGGGCGGCGGCCACGACGAGCGCGAACAGACGCTCAATCAGCTGCTTGTTGAAATGGACGGCTTCGAATCCAACGAGGGTGTGATCCTCATCGCCGCGACCAACCGTCCCGACGTGCTCGATCCCGCGCTTCTGCGTCCGGGCCGCTTCGATCGCCAAGTCGTGGTCGACTCGCCGGATGTGCGTGGACGCGAGGGGATCCTCAAAGTCCACACCCGGCGCATTCCTGTTGGCAACGACGTCGATTTGAAAGTGCTCGCACGTGGCACGCCGGGTCTCTCCGGGGCAGACCTGGCCAACATGGTGAACGAGGCGGCGCTGTTGGCGGCGCGCCGCAATCGTGACAAGGTCACGATGGAAGATTTCGAGGATGCCAAGGACAAGGTGATGATGGGCATCGAGCGCCGCTCGTTGGTCATCACACCGGATGAAAAGAAGACCACGGCCTATCACGAAGCCGGGCATGCGCTCTTGGGCAAATTGATTCCGAAGACCGATCCGGTGCACAAGGTGACGATCATCCCGCGCGGAATGGCGTTGGGTGTCACGCATTTTCTGCCCGTAGATGAGAAGCACACACACTCCAAGGAGTACCTCGAAGCACGCCTCGTCTACATTATGGGCGGTCGCATCGCCGAACGTCTTGTGTTTGACCAGTTGACCACCGGCGCGGGGAATGATCTCGAACGCGCCACCGCTTTGGCGCGCAAGATGGTCTGTGAGTGGGGCATGTCGGAGAAGCTCGGACCGATGACTTTCGGCAAGAAGCAGGAGGAAATCTTCCTGGGCCGCGAAATCGCGCAACACCGCGACTACTCCGAGCGGACTGCGCAGTTGATTGACGACGAGGTCAAGAATCTCCTCGCACGGTCGGAAGAGAAGGCACTGCGGCTGCTGTCGGAGAACCTGCATCATCTGCACGCCATCGCCCAGGCGCTCTTGGAGCGCGAGATCCTCGATGGCGCGCAAATCGATGCCATTCTGCGAGGTGAGCAACTGGCGCCGATCGCCGAGTCGCCTGCCACAAAGCCACCAGACACGACTCCTGTCATCACTTCGGCGCCGGCCGTCACGCGTCCCGTCGGGTCGTTCGGAGATGTCGCCCCCGGCGCGAGCCCGGCGTGATTGAATCTGTCCCAGTTTTGACGTTTTCTACAGGGGCGCACGGCCGTGCGCCCCTCTTCATTTGGTGACCGAATGCCCGCGACGATCTGGCCCTTGAGTCGCCCTCCTTGGATCATGGGGATTCTCAACATCACTCCCGATTCGTTTTCGGACGGCGGGGAGTATCGCGATCCCAATCGCGCGGTCGAGCACGCACAGAGAATGATTGCAGAAGGGGCGGACATTCTCGATGTCGGTGGCGAATCGACCCGTCCCGGTTCACTGCCCGTCGAGCCCGATGAACAGATCCGACGCATCGCTCCCGTTATCTCTGCTGTTCGAAGCCACTGGAACGGGCCGATCTCGGTCGACACGACGAAGTCTGCCGTGGCCAGAGCCGCTCTGGACGCGGGAGCGTCGTGGGTCAATGACATCTCCGCCCTCCGGGATGATCCTCTCATGGCGGAGTTGGCGGCAAAGACGGCATGCCCGCTTATCATCATGCACATGTTGGGATCGCCAAGGACAATGCAAGAAAAGCCGCAGTATGATGATGTCGTCGGCGATGTCCGCAATTTCCTGTCTGAACGCGCGCAGTTTGCGGAATCGTCGGGGACTCATCGCGAAAACATCATTTTGGACCCCGGGATCGGGTTCGGCAAGACCACGGAGCACAATCTGGCGCTTCTTGGTCGTCTTCGTGAGATCGTTGACCTCGGGTATCCTGTGTTGGTGGGCGCGTCGCGGAAGTCGTTCATCGGCCAGTTGGCTGCAGCGGCGGTCGATGATCGGCTTGCGGGCTCTCTGGCCTGTGCGGTTCGGGCTGTCGATCTCGGCGCGCAGATCGTCCGCGTCCACGATGTCGGCCCCACGCGCCAGGCCCTCGCCGTGGCAGCGGCGATTTCGGGTCATTAGCGCAATCACTTTCGCGCCCACTCGGCCCCGCGGATTTGACCCGACGCTCTGCTGTGTGTATTATGTAGCGTAAGTCGCTCTCACTTGTGCCGGAGGAGTGGTGGAACTGTTCCGCATCGGATTTCTCCACTTCCGTCTCATCGACCTCTTCGATGTGGCGGTGGTGTCGTACTTTTTCTACCGCATGCTCCTTCTGATGAAGGGGACACGCTCGGCTCAGATTGTTGCGGGTCTCCTGTTGGTGGGGATGATGGCCTTTCTGGCGCTGTGGTTCCAACTGCAAGGGGTGACATGGCTGTTCACCAATCTGGCCACTGTCGGCTTCATTGTCCTGGTGGTCGTTTTTCAGCCCGAGCTGCGAAGAGCTCTGGCGCAAATCGGCCAATCGCGGTTCTTCAAATCCATGCTCCGCATCCAAGACTCGACCGTCCTGGACGAGATTATCCGGGGCGTGGAACGTCTGACGGAGCTGGGATGGGGCGGGTTGATTGTGATCGAGCGCCATGTCGGCCTGCGCAACATCGCCGAGACCGGGAAGACGGTCGATTCCAAAGTGTCTGCGGAGCTTCTGGTCACGATCTTCACGCCGCATTCCCCTCTCCACGACGGCGCATTGATCATTCGTGGCGACAACATCAACGCTGCCGCCTGCACGCTGCCCCTGACGCTCAATGACGAATACGCCGATCTCTTCGGCATGCGTCACAAGGCCGCGGTCGGCATCACGGAAGATTCGGACGCGATCGCGATTGTCGTCTCCGAGGAAACTCGACAGATCTCGTTGGCGCACGGCGGACGGTTGTACCGCAACATCCCGCTCGACAAACTCAAAGAGAACATCGTGGCTCTCATGCAGGCGTGATATTCTGAATACTCTCTGATTGACGAAGAACATCATGCAGTTCGTCGATGAAGTCATACTGAAAGTGAGCGCCGGTCACGGCGGGGCGGGGTGCGTCTCTTTCCGCCGGGAGAAGTTCGTGCCCAAAGGCGGGCCGGACGGTGGCGATGGCGGCAAGGGGGGCGATATCGTCGCCGCAGTCGATCCCAATCTCGCCACGCTCCTCGACCTTCGATACAAAAAGCACATCAAGGCGGTGCGCGGCGTCCGCGGCTCTGGCGCATTAAGGACAGGCGCGCAAGGCGAAGCTGCGATCGTGCGGGTTCCGCCCGGCACGTTGATCTTCGATGAGGAGGACGGGCTCTTGCTGGCCGAACTCATTCAGCCGGGCGAGCGCGCCGTGATCGCGCAGGGAGGTGTCGGAGGTAAAGGCAACGCGCACTTCAAGACATCCACGCGTCAGGCCCCGCGCAAGGCGCAGACCGGGATGCCCGGTGAGTCACGCATGATCAAAATTGAACTGCGCCTGATCGCCGATGTTGGGCTGGTCGGATACCCGAACGCGGGTAAGTCGACCCTGCTCAGGGCCATCTCCGCCGCCGAACCAAAGATCGCCGCGTACCCATTCACGACACTTCAGCCGCAGTTGGGTGTGGTGGAGCGGTCCAATTTTCGCACATACACAGTCGCCGATCTTCCTGGGCTCATAGACGGCGCCCACGAGGGGAAGGGGCTGGGATTTCGATTTCTGCGGCACATTCAACGCACCCGCGTCTTGTTGTTCATTCTCGATGTCACTGCGGAATCGCCCGGGGATGACCTGGCGCATCTCCTCGGCGAGTTGCAGGCCTACGATCCTTTGCTGTTGGAGAAGCCGCGGAGGATCGTGCTCAACAAGATCGATCTTCTTCCCAATGGGATCGTCGATCTGCGTGATCATCCCTTCGCCGAGTACGCCATATCGGCCATGACTGGACGAGCGATCGAGCCGGTCCTGCAATCGTTGGACGGACTTCTTCTGCCGCCGCTGGGGACATCTGCACGACAAACGGTTTGAGCGTCAATCGTGGACAGCATCATCCCATCGACTGAGCCGATTGCCAATATGCCTCTTGGACCCGATGGCCGGGTTCCCGCCGCCGCTGAGTATTGGCTGGCGCTCTCGCGCCTGCCCGGAGTTGGCCGCGCGACATTCCTCCGGATTCTGCAAGCATTCAAGTCACCGAAAGACGCGTGGGAACGATCTGATACCGAATGGAACGAAGCCGAGGTTTCACGCGTCCGGCTTGAAACACACGCAGAGCGTGGTAAAGCGCTGGCGTGGGCCAAGGGTCAAGTCGATCAGTTGTCGAAGAGCCGCTGGTCTATGGTCATCTATGGCGGCAGTGGCTATCCAGCCAGTCTCGCGTCTTTGCGATATCCTCCACCCTACCTCTTCTTGTTGGGCGAGATTCCCGACCCGCCGGCCTTGGCGATTGTCGGATCACGCAAGGTGACAGAGTATGGCGCCCGCGTGACGCGTGAACTGGCTGAAGACCTGGCCGCCGCCGGACTGACGATCGTGTCCGGCTTCGCGCGCGGGATCGACACGATCGCTCACAAGGCCGCGATTGCCGTTAAGGGAAAGACCATCGCCGTCTGGGGAACGGGGCCCGATGAGGTCTACCCGGAGGAAAACAAGGAATTGGTCGATGAGGTCGCCGCCAATGGCTGCATCATCACCGAGTTTCCGTTCGGTCTTGCGCCCGACGCTGCCAACTTCCCCGTGCGCAATCGGCTGATCGCGGGATTATCCGATGGTGTTCTCGTCGCGCAGGCGCGCCGCCGATCGGGCGCGTTGCTCACCGCCGAACATGCTTTGGAGCAGGGGAAGGAAATCTTTGCGATTCCCGGAGAAATCGGACAGGAATCGTTCGTGGGAACTCACGACCTTCTCAGACAAGGGGCACGGATCGTCACCTGTGCCGGCGATATTCTCAGCGTCTTCCAGATGGCCGCGACGCCACGGCTCCCCCGTGGAACCACGAGCATTTCTGCACCGGCCGTTCCACTGCCGCCCTTGAACGAGATGGAACGGCGTGTCTATGACGGACTCGGAACAACCGCTTGCCACATCGACCGTCTGGCGGTTTCTTTGCGGCTGTCGGTGGGCGAGACCGCCCGCGTGCTGACATTTCTGGAGTTGAAGGGACTGGTGACCAAACAGGCGGGCAACCTGATTGCCCGCGCGCGCTGACCGGTCTTTAAGCAAAACCTCGCTGGCCGCCGCGACCGTGATTGAGAAGAACGTAACCGTCATCAACCCGTTGGGCGTTCACGCCCGCCCCTCGGCCATGATTGTGCAAACCGCATCGAAGTTTCGCGCTGAGATCTGGCTGATCAAAGACGGCAATGAAGTCAACGCGAAGAGCATGCTTGGTGTGATGACGCTTGCCGCTGAGATGGGTTCGGTCGTCACCGTTCGCGCCGACGGCTCCGACGAAGACAAGGCCGTTGACGCCATCGTCCGTGTCTTCGAGATGCGTTTCGGCGAACGCTAACATCCTGCTAATGGCAACCCCGAATCAAGAGACACGCTTGCGCGGCATTGCCGCGGCGCCGGGGATCGCCTCGGGTCCGGCGTTTGTCTACCGAGTCGGCCATGAGGCGCCCCCGGTCCGTGTGCTCGCCTCCAAGGAAACGGTCGAATCCGAATGCGTTCGTCTGGACGCCGCCCTCGCAGCGGTACGCGAGGAGCTCCTGAGATTCAAGAAGAAGTCGCCCGGTTCGGTGGGTTCGGCGCTGGCGAAGATATTCGATGCGCAGGTGATGATTGTCGATGATCCGTCGATCCGCGCACAGGTCAAAGACGCGATCGGCGCAAAGCGCCTGGCCGCCGAGTCTGCGTTTGCGCGGGTTGTTGGTGATGCCCAGAAAGCAATCGAGCGTTCTCCCGATCCCTATCTCCGCGAAATGGCCAACGACATCGAGGCGGTCAAGACCCGCGTGATCAATCAGCTCATGGGACACGGCGCCGACTCGGAGCATCATCTGAGCTTGCCCTCGATCGTCCTCGCCAACACCATCACGCCCGCTGATATCATGAGTCTTCAGAAGGGGCTGGTGCTTGGTGTCGTGACGCAAACAGGCGGCCAGATCTCGCATGTGGCGCTTCTGGCGAAGTCGCTGGGCATTCCCGCCGTTGCCGGACTCGGTGTCGACCTGCGGACGGTGCGTCCGAGCACACGGCTTGTGATTGATGGGTTCTCGGGCGCCGTTATTCTGAATCCCGGTTCGGATACGATCGAATTCTTCGAACGCAAACGCAGGCGCACCCATTCTCCATGGCCCAAGAAGCTCGAAGCGTTGCGCGATCTGCCTGCGGTCACCGTCGACAGGCACAAGGTTTCGATTTTGGCGAACATCGATCTGGCGGGTGAAACCGAATTGGCGGTCGCGGCCGGCGCGGCCGGCGTTGGGTTGTACCGAACTGAATATCTCTTCCTGCAGCAGGGCGAATATCCCTCGGAGGCAAAACAGGTCGAAGTGTACCGACGGGCGATAACCACCCTGGCGGGACGGCCGTTGGTGGTTCGGTCGTTTGACCTCGGCTCCGACAAGGCCGCTCCCAACGCCGCTCCGGAAGCCAACCCGGCTTTGGGCGTACGCGGGTTGCGTCTCTCATTGGAGAAGCCGGCGATACTGCGCGCGCAGTTTCGCGCTTTGCTCGCCGTATCGACGCTTGGGCCGGTGTGGGTCATGGTCCCGATGATTGCCAGCGTCGAAGAATTTGAGGTTGCACGATCGATCTGGAATCAGGCGAAGGCCGACTTGCGCAGGAAGAAGATTCCCTTTGACAGCAAGGCCAAGTTTGGGTTGATGATCGAGACGCCCGCGGCAGTGCGCATGGCATACGAGCTGGCGCAACGGGCGGATTTCTTTTCGGTCGGGACGAACGACCTTGTGCAGTACACCACGGCGGTCGATCGCGGCAACCAACGCCTGCAGTCCTTGCAACATCATTGGCATCCGGCCTTGTGGCGGCAACTTGACGATATCGTCAAGGCAGGGCATCGTGGCGAGATCCCGGTCGGAATTTGCGGGGAGATGTCGGGCGACCCTCTGGCCGTTCTGCCCTTGGTCGGTCTCGGATTCGACTCGCTGTCTTTCCACCCAAACTCGATTCCGCGTATTAAGGCGCTTCTTCGTTCGGTTTCCTTCGCGGATTGCCGCAAGCTGGCGGCCAGTGTTGTCGCGTCGGCAACTTCGGGACAGGTCCGCAAACTGGTGAAGACCTTTTACGCCCGGGCCGCGCGCAAACTGAAACCCTGACTCACGTTCTCGAGACAATCACGTGCCAGCGACAATTGAAATCACCGGCTCCTACAACTCCAAGTCGGCTGCTGCACTTGACGATTCTTCATTGCACGAGCGTCTCGATCAGGGGAGGATGCTCGCTGCCATCGATACCTTGCCCGATCAACTGCGCGAGGCGACGACGCTCGCCGCACAGGTGGATTGGCTCTCGTACAAACCGACCACGCCCGCCGGCGTGTGCGTGTGTGGCATGGGAGGATCGGCCATTGGCGGCGATCTGGTACGGTCGTACTGGGAGCATGAGTCTCCGGTGCCGATGGTGGTGGTCCGGTCCGACCGGCTGCCGGAATATATCAACCGGTTCTGGATGGTCATCGGCTCCAGTTACTCGGGCGGAACTCTGGAGACGCTATCGGCTGTGGACGATGCCCGCACTCGTGGGAGCAACATCCTTGCCTTGACGTCCGGCGGGAGACTGGCCGCTCTGGCTCGCGAGGCGGCGTGGCCGCTCATCATGCTTCCCGGTGGGATGATGCCACGCGCAGCCCTCGGGTATTCGTTCGGGCCGGTGATGTTGGCGCTCATCCGCTGGGGAATAGTCCCCGATCGCACCGATGCGCTCCTGCGCGCTGTCGATGCGCTCGCCTCATCCCGCGCTCAGTATGGTCTGGCGGCATCGTCGGATACAAACCCTGCCAAACAGGCCGCCGCAATCCTTGCCGGTCGGACGGTCTGCGTGTATGGCACGACCGGGTACACCGATGTCGCAGCGACGAGACTTAAGTGCCAGTTTGCGGAGAACTCCAAGGCGGTCGCTTTTGCGAACGCCTTGCCCGAACTCAATCACAACGAAATCGTCGGCATCGATGCCACAGCCGACCCCGAGCGGCTCGCTGTTGTGATTCTCCGCTCGGGAGAAGAACCGTCGATCTCTCGCAAACGTCTTGATTGGGTGGCAGGTCGTGTCGGCGATCGCGGCATTCCAGTCGTCTCGATTACGGCCTCCGACGGCGATCGTCTCGCCCGTCTGCTCTCTTTAGTCCAAATCGGGGACTACGTGAGTTATCATCTGGCCGTTGTGACCGGTCAGGATCCGACACCGATTCCGGCGATTACGGCCCTGAAGGCGGAGCTGACGTGAGGCGTCTCCGCCCTGGGGCGGTGGTCCCGCCGGCGGTGTTGCTGATCGTATTGTTCCATGTAGGAACCGCTCTTGCTGATGCCCCTGCGCCCTCCGGCGCTTTCCGTATTGAACGACTGAACATCCTCGTCTTCGCCCTCATTTTCTCCGCCGCAGTTTTGTGGTACATCCGCCGGGCGGTGCGAGGGGAGACGTTCTATATTCGTCCTCTGTCGGGATTGAACGCCGTCGACGAGGCGGTGGGACGCGCCACCGAAATGGGCCGTCCGATCATCTTCATCCCCGGCACCGGCGAACTGGATCAGATTCAGACGATCGCCGGATTGTCGGTGCTCGGTCGCGTCGCCGCGACGACCGCGCGTTGCCGAACGCCGCTGCGCGTCCCGGTGCTTTACCCACTGCCGATGGCCGCCGCTCAGGAGACTGTCAAGCAGGCCTACCTCGACGAGGGAATCACCGACCCGCTCGATCCGCAGACGGTGCAATACGTTGCCGGCGAGTCATTCTCTTTCTCAGCGCGCATCGGCGGCATGATGGCGCGCGAGAAACCGGCGGCGGCGATCTACATGGGACAGTTTACCGCCGAATCGCTCTTGATCGCCGAAATGGGCCAGGCGGTCGGGGCGATCCAAATCGCGGGAACGGCCGAACCGGAACAGTTGCCTTTCTTCATCGCGGCTTGTGATTACACGCTGATCGGAGAGGAGTTCTATGCCGCCAGCGCCTATCTGTCGAATGAGCCGAAGATGCTGGGGGCGCTCCGCGGGCAGGATCTGATGAAAGTTGTGATTGTCGTGGTTGTTGTCGCGGGAGTTGTCTCCGCGACCGTCGGGTGGGGAGAAGAGATTTGGCGTGTGTTACTGGCAGCGTTATAGCACGGCGGTAGCCGTCCTCGAGATCTATGAAGCACCGTCTTCCCATTCTCGTCGCCTTCATCTCCGGCGCCATCATGATTGTCGCATTCTTCGGACGCGGGTCCGTCGTGGATGCGGTGTCGGACGAGGCGTTGCGCGGTCAGACCATCGTTGCCGGGATCGCTCTGTTGCTCGGCGTCTTCTCGATCGTGCAGGTGCACTGGGGACGCATCACCACGCATCATTCTGATCGTGTCTACTCGGCGGTGCTGCTTCTCTGTCTGGCGATGATGGCCGGGTTTGGCGTGTTCGCCGGGGTCGATGCGGGCGGCGTGTACGACTGGCTCTTCCAGAAGATCCAAGCGCCAATGATGGCGACGATGTTTTCGATGCTGGCCTTCTTCATCGCCTCAGCGGCCTACCGTGCCTTTCGCGCACGGACGATTCCATCGACGATTTTGCTGGTCACCGCCATCGTCGTGATGCTCGGACGCATCCCGATGGGGCAATATCTCTATGACGGTCTCCCGTCGTGGGCCAACTGGATCATGGTGGTGCCTTCGGTGGCTGTGCAACGCGGCATCATTATCGGAGCCGCGCTCGGCGCGGCGTCTATGTCGCTCCGCATCCTCTTGGGGATCGAACGCACGTATCTGGGGCGGGGTTGAGCCGTGGGATTCTGGGACCGCATGCAGAGGGTGGACCGGCGTATTATCTATACGCTGATCTTCATTTCGGTCATCGTCCCCACTCTGTGGCCGCTCCAACTGCCGACAGCGGTGACTCCCGAGACGCAGTCTTTCTTCAATGCCGTTGACTCTCTGCCGTCAGGTTCACGCATCCTCTTTCCCTTCGATTGCTGGCCGTCGACACTGGCGGAGACGGAGCCGATGGCCGTGGCCGCCCTGCGCCATTGCTTCCGCAAGGACCTGCGCGTCGTTGGGCTGTCAAACGTCGGCATGGGAGGGCCTTCGGTCCTCGAGCGTGTCCTGCTTCAGGTCGGCGGCGAGTTCGGCAAGGAGTATGGCACGGACTACGTCAACTTGGGTTACAAGGCCAACTACCAGGCCGTGCTTCTGGGGATGGGATCAAAGATCGAGGACATCTTTCCCACCGACCACCACGGAACACGCCTGGCCGAGTTGCCGCTGATGCGTGAGGTGCCCAACTACGATTCACTGAGATTCACCGTGATCATTTCTGACAACGCGATGGTCGATTATTGGGTGTCGCTGGTGAACGCGCGATACGGCATGCCGATGGTGGCGGCCGTGACCGCCGTCATGGCGCCCAAGCAGTTGTCGTATGTTCAAGCGCATCAACTTCAGGGGCTCTTGGGAGGGATGAAAGGCGCAGCCGAGTACGAGCGTCTGATCGGGGCCATTGACAAGGCGAACAGGGGGATGGATTCGCAGTCGCTCATCCATTTGCTCGTCATCGGGTTCATCGTGCTGGGGAACGTGGGTTACTTCGTCACCCGCGACAAGCGGCGGGCGCCGGCGGGGCAGCAGGGATAAAGAATGGCAGAGTTTTTCTCCTCGCCTTTTGTCACACTCTTCCCGACGTCGTTCTTTACGTTGGCTCTGTACTCGTTTCTCTATCGTGACAACCCTGTCTTCAAGCTGGCCGAGCATGTCTTCGCGGGACTCTCGGCGGGGTACTATTTTGGATTGATTTTTCACTCAGTCATCATTCAGCAATTGTGGATTCCGCTGTCGCAGGACGGCGAGTGGATTCTTCTGCTTCCCGGTGTTCTTGGCGCGCTGCTTTTTGCCCGTTATCTTCCACGGGCGGCATGGATGTCGCGGCTGCCTTTGGCCTTCGTGATCGGTAGCACCGCCGGCATCACCTTCATCCAGCAGTTGCATGGGCTCATTCTGCCCCAAGTCTCTCGTACCCTGCTTCCGCTGGACTCCCTGAACAATGTCCTGATCATCACGGGTGTGCTCTCGACGCTCATCTATTTCTATTTCTCCAAGCCCCACAAGGGGGCCTTGGGTTGGGTCGCTTCCGGCGGCATCGGCTTCATCATGGTGGCGTTTGGGGCTCACTTTGGCTACACCGTCATGGCGCGTGTGTCTCTCTTGATCGGGCGTATCCAATTCCTGCTGATCGATTGGCT
>Ga0214473_10006358_pt1 | contig 14128 bp, 14 predicted proteins | sample RVTome_7_FD_203509 | JGI IMG/M metagenome (GOLD analysis project Ga0214473, IMG submission 203509) | Soil microbial communities from uranium-contaminated site in the Upper Colorado River Basin, Wyoming, United States - RVT98D197 | ecosystem: Environmental > Terrestrial > Soil > Contaminated >... | reverse complement strand
GCCGGGTGAAATTGTTCAAACTTGAGAACTGTGTCGAGCAGCGTGGCACATTGTTGGCACTTGAATATTCAAGTATGCCCTTTGCACCAAGCCGCACATTTGCCGTGCATAGCGTGCCCCCCGGAGACTCGCGCGGCGGGCACGCTCATGAGCGGGGCGAACAACTGCTAATTGCGGTCTGGGGGGAGATCCTCGTCGAATTGCGTTACGACGGCTCAGAACATCGAATCTCGCTGACAGAGAGCACGCAAGCGTTGCTGATCGGTCCCCGCGTCTGGTCCAGACAGACCTACCGCACGCCCGGAGCGATCCTGTTGGTGCACGCTAGTGAGCCCTACGACGAAGAGTCCTATCTCGACGAACCAGCCAATGCCGTCGAGAGACATTGACACGCGTGGCGATACAGGGGTCGCTTGTCATGATGTTCAGACACTTGGTCGATAAAGAAACCGACGAGACGGTGACGATTTGCATTCCAGCGTGGCGTGCCGAGGAATTTATCGAACGCACGCTTGGCTGCGCGGTTGAGCAAACGCATGCAAAACTACGGATTCTGGTTTCGGTCGATCATTGCGAGGACGCTACCGTTTCCATCTGTGAAACATTCGCACGCGCAGATTCACGCATCGAAATATTCCCCCAGAAAGAACGCCTGGGCTGGACCGGCAACGTCAATTTCCTGCTGGCGAAAGTTCGATCCCCCTTCTTCTTTCTTTACTTCCACGACGACATCATTCTGCCGACTTACACCGAACGCTTACTGAAGGCGCTACGGAAGCGACCTGACACCATGAGCGCTCACTGCGACATGGGTCATTTCGGCGCGAGCGAGCATGTTTCAATCGGTTGCGACTATGCTGGCTCTGCGGCGAGACGGTTGGCCACGTTTCTCGTTGCCCCGGAGCGTGGGTCGCCACTGCGAAGCTTGACGCGAAGCGAGACTCTCAACAGCGGCCTTTCTATGCCGACCGGCGCGGTGGCCGGCTTTTGGGCAAATGAGCCTTACCTCATGCGACTGCTGGCGACGGGTCCGGCGCTTCGTGTGCCGGAGGTGCTCTATCTGCGCTGGGATGGACGAAAGGACGGCCTAACTGACGGATGGAAAACTCTTTCGCCCGATCAAGTCATGTCCGCCTTTCGCACGAATATTGCCACCGCACTTGCCATCATTGATGAAGCCACTTCGCCCGCGGAGCGTGACGTGCTGACCTTCTGCCTTTATGTGCACATGATGCCGCGTATTCGCGATTTTGAGCACAAGGCCGGTAGACCGGCTATTGACCCCGGAGATCTACATCCCGCTTTAGCCAACCAATCGATTCCGGCGGCGATTGACAGTCTCGGACCAGACATCAAGCACTGGGCCTTATTGGGTTATCAAGGGCTTCAACGGCTGGATAAACGAGCTGCGGTTCGCTAAGGCTCGTGAATAGCTTGGCTGGCAAAAGTGGCGTGAACCCGATGCGAGTTGCTGTTCTTGGCGCCGGCATTATGGGCAGCTCGTTGGCCCTGTTCCTGGCACGAAGAGGGGCACAGGTGACACTCATTGATGCTGCGCCGAAGCCGTTCTGCGCCGCGAGTCGCTGGAATGAGGGCAAGGTCCATCTCGGATATCTGTATGCCGCCGATCCCTCGCTTAAGACCGCCCGCGCTCTCCTGCCCGGAGGGATCGCCTTCAAGCTCTTGACCGAAGAGCTGATCGGCTTGCCGCTCGACCCGGTGACGACCGCCGAGGACGACATCTATCTCGTGCATCGGGATTCGATCATCGCCTCCAACGTCATGCAGCGCCACTTTGATGCGGTGTCTGCGCTCGTGCGTGAACATCCCGGTGCGACCGACTATCTTGTCGACACGAGTGAGAGCGCCGTGCGTCCTTTGTCGCGTTCGGAACTCGATCAGCTTACCGACACGCGCGACGTCGTTGCCGGATTCCGCGTCGTCGAACGTTCAGTGTGGACCAACTGGGTGGCGGACCGATACGTCGATGCGCTTTACGCCGAGTCTCGCATTGAGCTATCACTGAGCACTCGAGTGACCGGTGTAAAACCGGCGACCACATCCGTCGACGGTCAATGGCACGTCGTAGCGGACCCAGGTCTAGCGGCTTCTTTCGACTTTGTGGTCAACGCACTGTGGGAGGGCAGACCGGCAATCGATGCAACAGTGGGACTAAGAGATCATCCCGGTTGGTCCCATCGTTATCGCCTTGCACTTTTCGTGCAAACAGATCGCCGCCTCACTGTTCCAAGCGCGGTGCTGGCATTGGGGCCGTTCGGCGACGTCAAGAACTATACCGGACGGAATTTCTATCTCTCGTGGTATCCAGCCGGACTTATCGCCGAGGGCCATTCGCTTGTTCCACCAGACCTTCCCTCCCTTGATGAATCAGCCGCGCGCGCGATTACCAATTCAGTTTTCGGTGAACTCAGTCGTTTGATCCCCTCGGTCAACGAAATAATCGCGGAGGCGCAGGACACAGTCCTTCAGGGCGGATGGGTTTTCGCCGGCGGTCACGGCTCCCTCCGCGATCCCTTTGCCACTGTCCATAGGCGCTATGACTTCGGCATTCGTCGACGCGGCTCGTATATATCCGTCGATACCGGCAAATATTCCACCGCTGCCTGGCTTGCAAAGAGGCTCGCTGACCAAATTCTCGACGGGTAGCCGAACTTCTGAGGCCTTGCGTGCGCCGGCGCCTCGACTGCCAGCCTCACTGCATTTTGATGGTGCAATTCAATGCAGGCGGATTAGGATCGAACCTGCCGGGGGAGGTTTCGGCAAAGGAGACCAACATGCCTCACCTCCTCGCTAAGACGACAATTGTCGCTGTTACCCTTGGCCTGTTCGGCTGTTTCGCCGAGGCCAATGCAATGCCTCGATTATCGCAAGACGGCCTGACCACTCAGGCCTTGTCGGTCGGCTATTATGGTCATCGCTATGGCGGCTACGGACACCGCCGCTATGGCCACAGCAACTACGGCTATCGCAACTATGGCTATCGCTATGGAGGCTATGGCCGTGGCTATGGCGGATACAGCCAGGGATGTGGCCGCGGCTACTACTGAGTGGGAAATTCTCCCTTAGGGTCGGGCGGCCCCTTCGGGCTGCCCGCCCATTTCACTGATGCATGGGGTTGCCGACTTGTCGCGTCACCCCATGCTCGGTCTTCTCCCAGGTGAAGCGCGCGGTGACGAACTGCCAGATCGCGCGATAGGCCGCCGCCGACACCAGCAGCCAGTAGAGCGGCATTAGCGCCACCTGGCGGAGCAACGATTTGAGGCCACGCGCGCGGACGGTCAGATAGCCAAGGCTCATCGCGGCGGCATAGCCCACGACAAGATTGCCCGCTGCGAGGACCCAAAGTGGCAGGCTGAGCATGCTCTCGGGACGCGCAAGAAATTCGCCGCGCGCCAGATCGGAAATAAGCAGCGCATAGAACCAAGGATGCACCAGCGCCGAAAGTACGGTGCCGCCGATCATCACCTGGAAGGCGAGGAAGCCGCGCGGCCCGAGCTCGCGCCAAAGCTTGGCAGGCGAGCGAAGATGCACGAGATAAGTCTGCACGAAGCCTTTGAGCCAGCGCGTCCGCTGGCGAAGCCAAGGCATGAAGCTAAGCGGTGCTTCCTCGAAGGTCGTGGAGTCCAGCACACCGCAGCGATAGCCGCTCCGCGCCAGCCGCATGCCGAGATCGGCGTCCTCCGTTACATTGTAAGGGTCCCAGGCCAACAGCCATTTGAGCGCCGAGACGCGGAAATGATTCGACGTGCCGCCGAGCGGGATCGGCAAGTCGTAACGCGCCAGCATCGGCAACAGCCCGTCGAACAGCGCGCAATATTCGATGGTGAATTGCTTGGTGAACCAAGTCTCCGACGCGTTGTAGAGATTGAGCCTTGCTTGCACGCAAGCGAGGTTCGGCGGCCCCTGACGAAACGCGGCAAGCGCTTTGCGAAGCTGATCGCGCTCGGGCCTGTCTTCCGCGTCGTAAATGACGAGATAGTCGCCGCGCGCGAGCGGCATCGCATAGTTGAGGGCCTTTGGCTTGGTGCGGGGCTGAAGCTCCGGCACGATCACCATCTCGAAATTACCGGGGAGATCGTAGGCTTCAGCGGCGGCAATCGTCTCGCTGTCCACCTCTTCGAGGATCAATTTGATGTCGAGCTTCGCCGCCGGATAATCGAGACGGCGCAAGGATTCGACGAGTGCGCCGAGTACCTTCGCCTCGCGGAAGAGCGGCACGAGGATGGTGTAGACCGGAAGCTCCGCATCGCCGATGCGCGGCGTCCGAGAAGTCTCGCTCTGTTTCCTGGAGAGCAGATTGCGCAAAGCGGCAATGCGGAATCCAATCACCGGGATAAAGAGCAGCGCGAGCCCGAGCGAGATCGCCCGGATCGTGAGCAGCGGAGAGAGCACCAACGCGGCCGCGAAAAACAACAGAGCAACGACAATCGAGATGATCTGCCATCGCGCCAGGGAGGTGTAGGCGCTTTGCTCGGGGCGCCGCCGCTTCAATCCGTCGATTGCCGCCGCTGCGAAACTCGCTCCGTAATAATGGTAGATCGCGCGGCGGATCCGCTGCGGCGGCACGATAGCGATATTACCGCCGCCTTGATTGCGCAGCTGGTTCGGGCGAATCCGCTCCGGCGAGAACAGCAGCGGGCCGTCGCGATGTCGCAAGAGTCCGTTGGCCAGGCATTGCCGCGGCGTGGCGTCTCGCGCCGGCGAGCGCATGTCGTAGGCGCGAAGCTCGCGCGCAAACGGCAACCCGCAGGATCGCGCCAGCGCCTGGTAATATTCGTCGGCTTTGATCCAGCCATTGGCGATGAGCACGTCGTGCGGATGCACGTTTGTGCGCGCGGCAATATCCATCGCGCGCGCCAGCGTTGCAGTATCGATCAGATGTCCGACGAGAAATTCGTATTCGGATTGAGGACGCTGAAGCGGGCGCGTGAAAGGACGCGCCACATCACTCCTGGCAAGGCTTATACCCGCCCCGCGCGACACTGAACCCCCCTACAATCTTAAAGCTAGTATTCCGCGATTACAGGAGGGGGTGCAATATCTGACGCTGCTCGGAGCGCGAGTAATTCACAACTACTTTAAGCTGTAGCAATATATGATACTATCAAAAACGTGTAGCCTCATCTCTAGCGGGCGACGCGACGTCAAAGTAGAAGAAGCCGGTGGAAGGGTGCGGCACCAACGATTCGTGGGGCATTTTCAGGCTGGGCGCGACGCTCGTCGTCGCGCTCGGCGTTTTCTTGTCGCCTCTCGTCGCCGAGGCGCAAGTCCGCAACGAAATCGTGCCCGATGTCTGGCAGGGCGCGGCCTTGAGGCCCAAGCCCGATCTCAAGGGCTTGCAGAAACTCCGCTTCGTCACCGACAGCGATTATCCGCCCTTCCATTATTTCGACGAGGAAGGCGTGCTCACCGGCTTCAATGTCGATCTCGCCAAGTCCCTCTGCGAAGCTCTCAACGTCGAGTGCGAGGTGCGTGCGGTCGATTGGGACGAGCTGTTCATCAGTCTCGACAACGGTGAGGCCGACGCCGCCATCGCTTCGATCCGCATCAGCGAGGAATCGCTGAGCAAGGCCGACTTCACCGAGCGCTATTACGCGACACCCGCGCGTTTCATCGCCAAGAAGGACAACGCGCTGAAGGACATCATCCCCGAGACCTTGAGCGAAAAGAAGATCGGCGTGGTCAAGGGCACCGGTCATGAAGCCTATCTGAAGCAATTCTTCCCTGGCGCGACGCTGGTTGAATTCGACACCGCCGAAGGGGCACAAGCCGCCTTGAAGAAAGGCGACGTCGAATTTGTCTTCGGCGACGGCATCGGTCTCACCTTCTGGCTCAACGGCGTGACCAGCGATGGTTGCTGCGAGTTCCGCGGCGGTCCCTATCTCGATGCGAAATTTTTCGGCGAGGGTGTCGGCATCGCGGTGAGGAAGGGCAACCGCCAGCTCACCGAGATTTTGGACTACGCCCTCGAGCAGGTGCACGCGTCCGGGCGCTACGAGGAGCTTTTCCTTCGTTATTTCCCGATGAGCTTCTTTTAAGCGGCCGGAACGGCAGCAGCAGACTCCAGTCGAAACGCGACGGGTTCAAATTCTGGTAGGGCGGAAGCCCGATGGTCATGCCCTGGTGACCGCCTTCCGGCTGCGCCGTATAGGTCCCGAACAAGCGGTCCCAGACTGACAGATTGAATCCGTAATTGGTATCGTGCTCGCGGTGCAGCACCGAATGGTGCACCCGGTGCATGTCCGGCGTCACGATGAAGATGCGAAGGAATGCGTCTAGCCAACGCGGCATAGCGATATTGGCGTGGTTGAACATGGCACAAGCATTGAGAATGACCTCGAACAGGAACACTGCGAGGGGGGACGCGCCGATCGCGAAGACTACGACGATCTTCCACAGCATCGAGAGCCCGATCTCTATCGGGTGAAAGCGAATGGCCGTGGTGACGTCGATATCGCGGTCTGCGTGGTGAACCTGATGCAAGCGCCAGAAGATCGGTACCTTGTGCGAGACGAGATGCTGCGCCCAGATGGCAAGATCGAGAACCAGGAGCGCAATGACGAGCTTGAGCCAGTTCGGCAACGAAACCTGATTGAGAAGCCCGATCCCGTTTCTTTCTGCGTAAAAGGCGGCGGCCACAGCGGCAATCGGCACCGCCAGCATCGCCATCAGGCGGAGCAGGATCGCACCCAGCACGCTAATGCCGAGATTGGTGACCCAACGGCCCGGCTTGGCCACCTCAAGCTTCCGCTTCGGCCACAGCACCTCCACCAACGCCATTAGCAGCAGAACGCCGAGAAAGACGCCAAGGCGGATGGCGCCGTCGGTGTAACCAAGGAAGTTATTCATGAGCCTAATGTCGGGCGCTTGAGGGCCCCCGTCAATTCGTCTGTCGGCCTGCGAAAGACAATCCCACCACGCCCACAATGATCAATGCTAGGCTGGCGATCTTCAGCAGCGTCATGGGCTCACGGAAATAAACCACGCCAATCGCGGCCGCGAGCGCCGTGCCGACGCCGGACCAGATGGCATAAGCCGTCGACAGCTCCAGTTTTTTCAGCGCCAGGATGACGGCAGCGGCCGAGCAGACATAGAACACGACCACGGCAAGCGACGGGACAGGTTCTGACAGCCCCCGCGACAGCTTCATGGATGTGATGCCGGCGACTTCAAACAGAATGGCGGCGGTGAGAAAAATCCAGGGCACGGCATTTTCCCTTCGACTCGCTATGAGGGTCAGGATTGATCAGCGAAATTGCGTGACGCCTTGATGACAATTGGGGGGACTACAGCATCTCCAGCGGACGGGGCTCTCTTGGCCGGGGGAAGGCGCGTTCCAGCAACTCGAGGTCTTGCGCCGACAACACCAGATCGAGCGCCGCTTCGTTCTCGCGCATATGCGCCTCATTCGAGCTCTTCGGGATGGTGATCACGTCGTCCTGGAGCAGCATCCAGGCAAGGGTCACGCAAGCCGCCGAAACGCGATGCGCCGCCGCCACTGAATTCAGCGCCGGGTCGCGCAAGATCCGGCCCTGCTCGAACGGCGAATAGGCCATGATGGGAATCTTCCGCGCGCGGCACCAGGGCAGTAGCTCATGCTCGATGCCGCGGCGGGGCAAATTGTAGAGCACCTGATCGGTCTGCACCTGGTCGCCGCCATTCAACGCGGCGAGCTCCTCCATGTCGGCGGTATCTAAATTGCTGACACCCCAGGATTCGATCAGGCCCTCGCGCATCAGCGCATGAAAACCTTCGAGGGTTGCTTCGAGCTTGTGCCGGCCGCGCCAGTGCAACAGATAGAGGTCGAGCTTCTCGATGCCGAGCCGCGCCAAGCTCCATTCGCAGGACGCGATCATGCCGACCTTGTTGGCGTTGTCGGGAAGCACCTTGCTGACGATGAAGACGTCTTCGCGGCGCCCCTCGATCGCCTCGCCGACGATCTCTTCCGCGCCGCCATTGCCGTACATCTCGGCGGTGTCGATCAGCGTCATGCCGAGCTCGAGACCAAGCTCGAGCGCCGCGATTTCCTGCCGGCGCTTGCGCGGATCCTCGCCCATGCCCCAGGTCCCCTGGCCGAGCTTGGGCACAATCCTGCCCGAGGGCAGCGTCACCGTAGGAATGCCGGCAGCTTCATCCATTCGCGGGACACCTCTATCGAGACGCGCCACGATAGCACGAACCGCGCCTCTCGCGGAGGGACGTCAGCACACGGATAAAAGGGAGGCATCGCCGGGCGACGCCTCCTTTGGTCAATCCGTCAAGCTCGCTTGGCGCGTGGTGCCGGGCGATCCTCGTATTTGGAGTGAAGCTGGAAGGCCAGCACGAGCAGGAGCACGCCGAAGATCAGCGCGTAAGCGCCGAGCCACCAGATCAACACGAATGCGCCGACCAGCGGCGCAATGACGAGCAGGGCGCCGAAGATGACCGAGCAGAGACCGCCGAGCGCTAGCCACCAGCGGCCGTGATCCTTTTTCAGCGTGAAGGCGGAGGCGAGCATCAGCGCGCCCGAGATGATGGCCCAGAACGCGATGATCCAGATCAGCACCACGAGAGTGACTCCGGGCCAGAGGAAGGCCACGGCGGCGGCGGCGATATCGACAATGCCTTCAAGCAGGAGCAGGCCCCAGCGCTCGCCGTTCCGCGCATTGCGGATGCCGGCGGCGATGGCGAACAAACCGTCGACCAAAAGGTAGGCGGAGAATAGCAGGATTAACGACATCAGCGCGATGTCGGTGGCAAACAGGCAGATCAGTCCGAAGACGATGCCCAAAATGCCGCGCAAACCCACCATCCACCAACTCTCCGCCAAGACTTCACTCAACGCGTCGCAGCGCGCCGCCTCAGCGGCAGCCGTGCGTTTTTTTGTTGCAGTGGTCGCCATGTGACATCTCCTCCGACCTGTCAGGGTGATCAGCCAAACTGTTGCCTCGCCGAGGCTTACGCGCGAATCGGTATGCGGCGCATGATGTAGCCAATCCGAAGGCGCAAAATCTCTATTCTTGCAGTTGTCCACATTGTGAATCTTTGGGGACGCTGGAGGCGAACAAGGCCGGGGAAGGGCCTTAATCTTTCATTATGGTTAACGCTGTGGGCCCCAAAAAGGCCATGAAGCCACTGAATCTTATCGACTTTCCCACCGGTCCCGCGCCGGCGGGGCGTTAACTATGTTTCTGAGTAAGAGTCATCAAGCTGGGGCCGGGGAAGGAAGCTGATGACATGCGTATCGTTACTGCCATCGCGCTTGCGTTAAGCATCGCCGCACCCTCGATTCTGACATTCTCTGCGCCAGCCAAGGCTGTCGACGCCGCCGCTAGCTTTGGCAGCACCGAGCGGCTCATGGAGTGGGTCCGGCAGTATCGCGCCCATCCGCAGCCATCCAAAGTCCCTGTCGCCGTCCACGCCATGCGCGAGTTCGGCCTGTTCGCCGACGAAGATAAGCAATGGTTCTGCATCGGCTTCATTGCCGGCGTGCTCGGCACCAATCCGAAATCCGGACCGACGCTCATCGCCCAGATGTTCCCCATGCCCGACAAGGAGCAAGAGGTCATCATCAGGGCCATCGTCTATTCGGGCCGTCCCGATTGGCGTGAGTTGCTCGAAAAGTTCTCGCCGAAAATGCCGCTGCGGCGCCCTCTGATCGACGACTTCCTCTCCGAAAAGCGCAAGACCCTGATGCAGCTTCCCTTGGAGGATGGCGGTTCCTCGGCGATCTACGCGCTGTGGGGCTACTACGTCGCCACCGGTCAGCATGAGCCGGTGGTCCGCATCATGGATGCGCTACGTTGGTCCAAGAACCAAGATGACCACGGCTTCTCCTGGGGCAAGATGTTCTCAGGCTGGGGAGGCGGCGCCGAGGACGTGAACAAGGTCACGACCGGCGGCACGGCGAAATGGACGCTTGCCTCTTATGCCGAGCGCGACCGCGAGCTGTTGCGGCTCTATCGCGCCGAATACGATCAGCAACCTGAAGAGGTCGCCAAGCCATTGAAGGACGTGATTGAGGCCGCAGAGGTCTTTGAGTCTGAGCGGGTCCGCAAAGACCAGTTCGGCGCCATCGAGGACGCGCAGAAGGCGCAACTATCGAGCGACGCCGGAATGTCGAAGGGAGCAACCGCCGGATCCATCGCGATCGCCACCGGCTGCGTTGCGGCAACCGCACTCGCCCAACCCGAAATCGCGATCCCTTGTGTGATTGGCGGCGCGCTCTATACCGGCGCCGTCAAGCTGATGCACTGAGCCGCCCTAAAGCACCGTATTCCGCGCGCGGATACCGCGCTCGATCGCCGACGTCGTCAGCCTGTCGAGATCGAGGCCATCGCTCAACATCTCGAGGAACCGGATCTCCTCCGGTCTCACGGCGCGGTCGGCAGCGGCGATTTCAAGCGCGACCGCGTAGGCCGTCTCGTGCAACTTTTTCGGTAGAGAGTCGCGGACGAGGACGAGGACCTGGTCCAAGCCTCCATCGACACTCAGGATCTCTCCGCAGGACTCCGCCGTCTTGACCAGGCGGTCTTGATTGAAATCGCTAAAGACCGGCAGGTTGGAGACGATCTCGCCGATGCGTGCAAGTTCCGGGTCGGTCATGGTGCGGTCCACCGCCGACATGGTGACCATCACATAGATCAGCGCCTCGTGATGGGTCATCTTCTCGGTCATGGCAACACCCCCTGTAATGAGTCGCGAAAGCCGCGGGACCGTAGGAAATTGCGGCAATCGGGGCAAGGGGGAGCTACCGGAAAGGCTGGCGTCTGGCCAAAAACTATGAAATCAGTCGCCCCAAACTCCGATGCGCCAATGACCACAGCCACTAAGCCCAAGATGCAACATGAGAAGCTCGACATTCCCTCCGAGCTGCTTGCCTTTGCCCATGTGAGCAAGGCCTGGCCGTTCGAGGAGGCACAGAAGGTTTTGAGCCGGCTCAAGCGGCTACCCGAGCCGCGCGGCGCGATCATCTTCGAGACCGGCTACGGGCCGTCAGGCTTGCCTCATATCGGCACCTTCGGTGAGGTCCTCCGCACCACCATGGTGCGCCATGCCTTCCGCGTGCTCACCGAGGACAAGGTGCCGACGCGGCTGATCTGCTTTTCCGACGACATGGATGGCTTGCGCAAAGTCCCCGACAACGTTCCCAACAAGGAGATGCTCGCCGAACATCTTGGCAAGCCGCTAACCCAAGTCCCGGACCCGTTCGGCGAACATCCGAGCTTCGGCCAACACAACAATGCGCGGCTGAAAGCTTTCCTCGACACGTTCGGCTTCGACTACGAATTTCTCTCCGCCACCGAGTGCTACACGTCCGGCCGCTTCGACGCGACGCTGCTGAAAGTGCTGGAACATTACGACGCCGTGCGCGACGTGATCTTGCCGACGCTGGGCCCCGATCGTCGCGCCACGTATAGTCCCTTCCTGCCCATCTCGCCCGTCTCCGGTCGCGTGCTGCAGGTTTCCGTGGTTGACCGCGATGTGAAACAGGGTGCGATCCGCTACATCGATCCCGACTCCGGCAAGCTGACGCAAACGACAGTCACACGCGGTCACTGCAAGCTGCAATGGAAGGCGGACTGGGCGATGCGCTGGACCGCTCTCGGCGTTGATTACGAAATGGCGGGAAAGGACTTGATCGACTCGGTGCGCCTCTCCGGGCAGATCTGCCGCATCATTGGCGGACGCCAGCCCGAAGGCTTCAATTATGAACTCTTCCTCGACGAGAATAGCGAGAAGATTTCCAAGTCGCGCGGCAACGGGCTGACGATCGAAGAATGGCTGACCTACGCGAGTCCCGAGAGCCTCGCTCTCTATATGTATCAGAGCCCGAGAAAGGCGAAGCGGCTCTATTTCGATGTGATCCCGAAAGCCGTCGACGAATATGTCGGCCACCTCGCCGCCTATCCAAAGGAAGAGCCGGCGGTGAAGCTCATGAATCCCGTTTGGCACATCCATGATGGCTGGCCGCCGCAAGCCGAGCTTCCGATCAGCTTCGCGCTCTTGTTGAATCTTGCGAGTGCGTCGAACTCGGAAGACAGCGAAGTGCTTTGGGGATTCATTCGGCGTTATGCGCCGAAGGCCACGCCGGAAGCGCATCCGCTCCTCGACCAGCTTGTCGGCTATGCCATCCGCTATTTCCACGATTTCGTGAAGCCGGCGAAGCTTTATCGGTCGCCGACCGATAAAGAGCGCGCGGCGCTTCTCGATCTCGACAAACGTCTTGCCGCGCTCCCCGCCAAGGTGCTCGCCGAAGAAATTCAAGGCGAGGTTTACGCCGTCGGCAAGGAGCATGGCTTCGAGCCCTTGCGGGCGTGGTTCGGCGCGCTTTACGAAGTGCTGCTCGGCCAGACGCAAGGCCCGCGTTTCGGCTCCTTCGTCGAGCTTTATGGTGTTGCCGAGACCCGCGCCCTGATCGCCAAGGCCTTAGCCGGCGACCTCATCACCTGACAACGACTCCGTGGCCGGGCGGACTCGCGCCTTCGTCATTCGCTGGCCCGCCAAATCCCAAGGCGTGTGACCTTCGCCGCGTCAGCAGCGTCGGCAAGCGCTTGGTCCGCGTCCGGTTTCGGCTTCGCCCAGCCTTGACGTACCATCCACACGCTCAAATCCACACCGCCAACCGTACAATGCGCCTCATACTCGGATTGCTCGCTGCCATCCGGCACTCCACACGATACCGCGCGATAGCGAATAAACCTTGTGAGTGCGATCCGAGCGGCCGAGCCGCAAGCCCAGTCTTTACCGTTCTTGTCGGTGCAGCGCCCATCGGCCTCGCGCGCCTCGATCTCGGCAAGCCGGATCACCACGCCGTTGTCTTCCAGCGTGCCGCCGTCGCGCACTTTGACGCGGTAATGCAGTTTCACCGGGGAGACGGGCTCGATCGCGTGTTGCTTCGCCAAGGCGGCGAGCCTCTCCGCCTCGGCCTCTTCGCGCGCGAGCCTGAGATGCTTCTGTTCGTCGATTGTCGCGGGAGCTATGGGCTGCTTGGGCGCGGCAGACGGCGCTGGAGTCTCGCTTGCGGCGAGCGATGAGGTCGGCGGGTTCTGAGCAGGCTGAACTTGTGCCTTCTCACGAGGCGCTGGCTCGGGCGTGCCGATGCCGAGCGAGCCGGTCCCGGCCAAAACAAAAAACACCAATACTGCCGAGCCGAAGAGGAGAGCGACGAGCTTGGCGGCAATGTGCATGGAAGCTCACCCCCGGTTACTGGCTCGCCCAAACGATGCGTGCGACCCAGTCGATACGAGCGACCGGAAAAACAAGATTGGCATGGTTCGGATTGAACGAGGCGAGTTCGACCGTCTTCGCCGTCCGTTTGACCAGAATCTTCGCCAGCACTTCGCCGTCGACCGTGCGCACTACGACGCGGTCGCCTTTGCGGGCTTGCGCATTGGGCGAGATGACCAGGATGTCTCCTTTACGATAAAGCGGCTGCATGGAGTCGCCCGTCACTTCGAGCGCATAGGCATTGTCGTCGTCGACTTTGGGAAAGCGGATCTGGTCCCAGCCATGGCCGACGGGAAAACCGCCATCGTCGAAGAATCCGCCGGCGCCGGCCTGGGTCAGCCCGATCAGCGGGATCGGCTGCGCCAACTTCCGGCGGCTGCTCCGTTGCGCCCCCACGAGGGCGACGAAGTCGTCGAGGCTCGCCCCCGTGGCGTCGAGCACCTTGGCCACGCTCTCAGTCGTCGGCCAGCGCGGCCGCCCCTCGTTCGTCACGCGCTTTGATGGGTTGAAGGATGTCGGATCGAGCCCAGCCTTCTTGGCCAGCCCGGACGGCGACAGGCCGTAGCGCCGCGCCAGCGCGTCGATCGCGGTCCAGATCTTGCCGTGCGTAAGCATGGGCCGGAGCGCCTCCCGAAGCCGCCGTCCGAATCCAATAGGAATATAGTCCAGCAGGCCTGCCCGGATCAACCGCCGTGACTTATTCTTGTTGGAGGGGCTCGAGGCGGATTAGTCTGCTCCCGCGATGAGCGGTCCCCTTTATAAAGTCTGCACCGAAGCCGCTCTTGCGGAAGCCGTGAGCAAAGGCCGCTTCGAGGGCTCGTCCGACGATCGTCGCGATGGCTTCATTCACCTCTCCGCCGCCGACCAGCTTCGCGGCACGCTCGACAAGCATTACGTG
>Ga0214473_10006357_pt1 | contig 14128 bp, 12 predicted proteins | sample RVTome_7_FD_203509 | JGI IMG/M metagenome (GOLD analysis project Ga0214473, IMG submission 203509) | Soil microbial communities from uranium-contaminated site in the Upper Colorado River Basin, Wyoming, United States - RVT98D197 | ecosystem: Environmental > Terrestrial > Soil > Contaminated >... | reverse complement strand
GGGATCCACGAACGGCATGGTCACCACCGTGGCTGGGCGCTCGCCCACCTCGGGGATCGTCACGCTGAGCCGGGTGCCCGCCGCGGCGTGCGCCACCGGTACCATGGCATAGCCGATGTTCTTCTTCAGCCGCGGCGAGTGGATGGCCGACGTGATATACCCCACTGGCCGGCCCGCGGCCGCGACCGGCCATTTGGTCGGATTGAAGGAGATCCGGTCGCCTCCGATCTCCACCCCCACCAGCTTCCGGTCCACGCCCTTTTCCTTGACGCGGCGGAGCGCGTCCCGCCCCACGTAATCCGCCGCCTTCTTCGGGTCCACCAGCCGGTCGAGCCCCACGTGATACGGGGTGTCGGCCAGGGTGATGTCCGCTCCCCAGTTGAGGATGCCGGCCTCGATCCGGCGGATGTCCGACGGCCCGGTCGGCTTGATGTCGTGGGGCTTCCCCGCGGCCATGATCCGTTCCCACAGCGCGTCGCCCTTGCTGCCGTCGCGCAGATAGACCTCGTAGCCCACTTCGCCGCTCCAGCCGGTCCGGGTCACCACCAGCGGGATGCCGTCGAGCGACGTCTCCAGGAACCAGTAGTACTTGAGGGCGACCGCCGCGTCGCCAAACAGGGTCCGCACCACGTCCTTGGCCTTGGGCCCCTGGATCTGGAGGGGCGACACGTCCGGCTCGCCGAGGGTGACCTTGAGCCCGGACCGCAGTGCCGCCCCGCGCGCCCACAGCAGGACGTCGCTGTCGGCCAGCGCCAGCCAGAAGTGGTTCTCCCCCAGGCGCAGCAGCACGGGGTCGTTGATGATGCCGCCGTCTTCCGCCGTGATCACGACGTACTTGCCCTGGCCCACGGCGCACTTCGACAGGTCCCGCGGGGTGAGCGAGTTGGCGAAGGCGAAGGCGTCGGGCCCGGTGATCTCGACCTGCCGCTCCACCGCCACGTCCCACAGCGTCACGTGGCGCAACAGGTGCCCGTACTCCTCCTCCAGGTCCGCGAAGCAGATGGGGAAGAGCATGTGGTTGTAGACCGTGTAGCCCCTGGCCCCGTGGCGTTGGGTCGCCGCGAAGAACGGGGTGCGGCGCAACCGGGCGCCGCGCTGCACCAGCGACATGTCGAACATCAGACCGATCCTTCCACCATGGGTGGGGTCACCGCGTCCACGTCCTGCTCGCCGGTGCGGATCCGGTACACCCGCTCGACCGGGAGCACGAAGATCTTGCCGTCCCCGACCTCGCCGGTGCGGGCGGCCTGCATCACCGCCCGGACCGTGAGGTCCACGAACGGCTCCGACACGCCGATGTCGAGCCGGACCTTGTCGTGCAGCTCCATCTTGGCGGCGGTGCCGCGGTAGTTGGTGACGGACACCATCTCGCCGCCGTGGCCCTGGGCCCGCGTGATGGTAAACCCCCGGACGTCCGCCTTGAAGAGCGCTTCGAGCACGCGCGGCAGGCGTTCCGGCCGGATGATGGCGGTGATGAGCTTCATGTGTCCTCCCGCTGCTCGGCGACGAGCAGGACCGCGCCCTCGCCGGTGGAATAGGCTTCTTCGCCATGCTGGGTCACGTCGAGCCCCACCGCTTCGTCCTGGGATCCCGGGCGCAGGGGGACGACCAGGTTCACCAGACGCAGGAGCAGCCAGGACGCGACGGCGCCGTACCCGATCGTGGCCGCGACGCCCAGGGCCTGCAACGCGAGCTGGACCGGCCGGCCCGCCAGCAGGCCGTCGGTCCCGCCCCAGACGGCCGCCGCGAATACACCGGTGAGCAGCGCCCCGGCCATCCCGCCCAGCCCGTGGGCCGGCGTCACGTCCAGCGAATCGTCCAGCCGAGTGCGGGCCCGCCATACCAGTCCGTAGTAGCTGAGCGGGGCCGCCAGGGCGCCGATGGCGAGGGCCGCCATGGGTCCCACGTAGCCGGCGGCCGGCGTGATCGCCACGAGACCCACCACCAGCGCGGTCGCGATGCCCACCGCGGTCATTCTCCCGGTGCGCAGCCGGTCGAGTGCCAGCCACACCAGAATCGTGGCGCAGGGGGCGAGCACGGTGTTCACCGCGGCCAGCGCGGCCGTGCCGTTGGCCGCGAGCGCGCTGCCGCCGTTGAAGCCCAGCCAGCCGAACCACAGGAGCCCCGCGCCGAGGAGCACGAACGGCACGCTGTGGGGGAGCAGGGCCTGGCGGCCGTAGTCGTGGCGCGGGCCCACCACCAGGGCCGCCACCAGGGCCGTGACCGCCGCGTTCACGTGGACCACCGTGCCGCCGGCGAAGTCGAGCGCCCCCAGCCGGGCGAGCCAGCCGCCGCCCCAGACCCAGTGCGCCACCGGCGCGTAGACCCCCAGGGTCCAGAGCCCGATGAACAGCAGGTAGGCCCCGAAGCGCATCCGCTCGACGATCGCGCCGGAGATCAGGGCGGCCGTGACGATGGCGAAGGTGCCCTGATAGGCCATGAAGAGGACGTGGGGGATGGTGCCGCGGGGCTCGAGATTCACGCCCGCGAGCGCCAGGTGGTCGAGCCCCCCGATCCATGCGCCGCCGGGCGCGAAGGCCAGCGAGTACGCCCCCAACGCCCACACCACGCCCACCACGCCCAGCGAGGCGAAGCTCATCATCATGGTGTTGAGGGCGTTCTTGGAGCGGACCAGCCCGCCGTAGAAAAACGCGAGCGCGGGGGTCATCAGGAGGACCAGGCCGGTCGCCACCAGCATCCAGGCCGTGTCGGCGCCGTTCACGGAGAGCCTCCGGTGGGAGTTTTCAACGGGGGAATGTCACCGGGCGGGCGTGGGCCGGCAACCGGAGGGGATCTCGAAGTCCCCCCGCTCCCGAAGGGAGCGGGGGACAGGGGGTGAGGACCTAGTGCTGCCACACCCCGTAGCCCAGCTTCCGCAGCTCGCGCGCGACGAACGCTTCCTGGCGCAGCCCCTCGGCGTAAGGGAACGGATTGCCGTCGGGATAGAGGTCAGGCCGGAGCTCCCAGCCGTAGTCGCGCACGAACGGATTGGCTTTGTACCCGCGCTTGTGGTTCCGGAAGCGGACGGCCGGCGTGAGCCCGGTCAGGCCGACGTACACGCAGGGCTTGCCGGTCAGGTACCGGGGATTGGCATCGCGGAACTTCTTCCGGGCGAGAATGGCCGGGTCCAGCTCGACCACGTACACGTGGTAGTGGGGCCGCTTCCCCCGCGGCTTGGCGCCCATGCCTCGAAACTAGTCGATCGCCCGGACCTCCACCCGTCCGCCGTGCCGGAGGTGCGGCGCCGCGCGGGCTATGGCCGCGGCTTCCGCGGGGCTGCCGGCGCGCACGACGAAGAGACCGGTCACCACGCCCTCGGGCGCCGCGGGCACGCGGGAACTCACCGTTACCCCTTCCGGAGACGGGGCAAACAGCGTCCCGCGGTCGGCCAGGCGTTCCGCCCACACCAGGTGTCCCGCCCGATCCAGCTGGCGGGCCCAGGCGCCGTATTCCTCCACCAGTCCGGCGGATCCGTCGAAGGTCGAATCCTCGTACAAGAGCAGAGCGTACTGCGTCCGGGCCGGGAGCGCGCGCTCGGGCCCGAGTCCGCGGGCGGCCCATCCCAGCAGGAAGATCGCCAGCGCCGCGGCCGCCCTGCCGGCCCAGCGCCAGGCCGGCCCGCGGACGCCACCCGGGGAAGCGTGCCGGGTCGCAAGTCCGCGGCGCTCCAGCTCCGCCACGATGCGGTCTTCCAGCGCGGGGGCCGGGGGAATCTCGGCCGGCAGGAGCGGGAGCGGCCGGCCCTCCGGCAGGCCGTCGTTCCGGTCGCGATCGTCAGCCATGTGCTCGATCCTCCTCGGAGTCGTCGCCGTCCCGCTGGCCGAAGGCCAGCCGCACGGCCCGGCGCGCCCGCGTGAGCTGGCTGCGCGAGGTCGTCTCGGTGATCCGGAGCAGGTGGGCGATCTCCCGGTGGGCATAGCCGTGGACGTCGTGCAGCAGCAGTACTTCCCGGTAGCCTTCCGCCAGTCCCGCGATGATCCGCTCGAGGTCCATCCGCTCGGCGACCGGGTCGGCCCGGGTCGGGCGCAGGGCCACCACGCCGGGCGGCGCGCTTTCCCCCCGGCGCCGCCGCACCTCGCGGGCGCAGTTGACCGCGATCCCGCACAGCCAGGTGCGGAGGCTCGACTCCCAGCGGAACTGGGTGAGGCCGGTCGCCGCGCGGAGCCAGGTCTCCTGGAGCGCGTCCTCGGCATCGGCCGCCGACCCGCCCACCAGCCGGAGCGCGAGCGCGTGCAGTGCGGGCGCGTGTCGCCGGTACAGGGCGCGGAACGCGAGGTCGCTTCGCGTCCGCACGTAGTCGAGCACCAGCCGCCGATCGTCGTCCACGACTACGGGGCGCCCGCCCCTCCGGCCGCGGCGACCTCCACGAAGGCCGGCAGGATGACGATGATCGTGGCCTCGGCCGTGCCTTCACCGTCCACGAACACCTGCTGGCCCGCGGGCGTCCCGGATTGGCCGATGTCGGCCTGGGTGAGGAATGGCACGAAGATCATGAGATGGGGCCGCCACGCACCCACGCGGCGCCCGTCCTCGGTGTACAGCACCTGAGCGGCCGACAGCATGTACGACATCGCCGGCCGCCGCGGCAACCGGTAGGTGCCGTCGGTCAGCCCCTCGGCCACCCGCGCGTTGGCTGCTTCTTTCGTCGCGCCCGCGAGACGAAGCTCGGTCCGCGCGATTTCGATCTTCAGGATGCTCTCGGATCCTTCGCGGTCGTAGCAGTGAGGCTCGACGCTGAGCGGTTGGCTGCGATTGACGAGGCAGGTGACGCCGTTGGTGCCGGCCACCCCGACCACGAACCGGCCGCCTTCGAGCACCAGCACGGTGGCGCTGACGGTCACGGTCGCGGGAGCCGCGCTCCGCGCCAGCCTGATCTCCTCATCTCGCGCGAACCGGACCGCGCCGGGCGGGTCCTGGGCGCCGAGGGGCGCCGCGACCAGGAATCCTGGAACGACTAACCACCACCGGGTCATTGTGGCCTCGGGTTCGGGGGATGCATGTGAGTGCCGGATCTCCCCCGAAACGCTGCACGCCGGGCGGAAGCCCGCCGCCGCGTGGAATCCGCGAGTGAACTCGCGGCTCGGCCCTCGCCGGTAAACCGGCGCGCTCGCGCCGCTTGTTAGACGCCGAACAGGCGCGCCGCGTTCCCGCCCATAATCTTGGCCCGGTCGCCCTCGCCCAGGTCGAGTGCGCCCAGGCTCTTCTTCATCTTGTCGATGCTGCCGATGAGGTGCGGGTAGTCGCTGCCCGCGAGGATCCGGTCCGGACCGGCGAATTCGATGGCCAGGCGCAGCGCCGCCGGGTCGAAATTGACCGTGTCGTAGTAGAACTGCCGGAGGTAGTGGCTCGGCGGCTGCGGGATGGCGGTGCGGCAATCGGGGAATGCGTCGTACCCGCGGTCCAGCCGCTCGGCCAGGTAGGGGATGGCGCCGCCCAGGTGTCCCAGCACCCATTTCATCCCGGGGAATCGCTCGGGCACGCCGGCGAACACCAGGTGCGCCGCGGCCAGGGTGGTATCGAACAGGAATCCCACCAGCGGCATCAGCCAGTAGTCGGTCATGGCCTCGACGCCCAGCGGATAGGTGGGGTGAATGTAGAACACCAGCTTCCGGGCGGCGGCCCGCTCGTACAGCGGCCAGAACCGGCGGTCGGCCAGGGGGACGCCGTTCACGTTTCCGAAAACCATGAACCCGGTGAAGCCCAAACCGAGCGCGCGCTCCAGCTCCCGGACAGCGCCGTCGGGATCGTTCAGCGGCAGGGTTCCCAGCGGGTGAAACCGGTCGCCGTGCGCGTCCCGGAGCCGGGCGAACGAGTCGTTCACCACCCGCGACAGGGCCACCGAGCGCTCCGGGGTCTCGATGATCGGGCCCGGCGTGGTGAGGCTGATGACCTGCATCGCCACCCCGGCCTCGTCCAGCACCTTGCGCCGGTAGACGATGTCGCGGTGGCCCGGCACCAGGTAGTTCTTGTCGCCCGGCGAATTGAAGACCGGGTTGCCCTGCTCGTCCGTGGTGACCGTGATCGCGCTGGGCCCGCGGCGCACCGCGTCGATGTACTCTGCCGGATAGAAATGATTGTGGACGTCGATTATCCGCATGCGCTGGATGCTCCCCCCACTCCGGTGTGCGCTGTGCGCTGTGCGCTGTGCGCTGTGAGCTGTACGCTGTGGACGGCTGGCTGCACGACCTCATCGAGTACGTTTACCAAGGCGGGTCCACAATACGTAGACCGGCCATCCCGCGGCTACGAGCGACAGGCCGATCAGGCTTTCGCCCGGGTCGCGCACGACCTGATTGATCACGATCGCGAAGGACGCCAGCGCGAACACGGCCGGCACCAATGGGAAGCCGGGGGCACGGTACTCCGGTGACAGGCCCCGGCGCCGGAGCCGGATCAACCCCAGCGCCATGAGTCCGAAGAAGATCCACTCGGTGTAGACCACGCGGGTGAAGAGCGCGCGATAGGTGCCGCTGGCGACCAGCACGGCCGACCAGACGCCTTGCAGCACGATGGCCAGGTGCGGGGTCCGGAAGCGGGGATGCACCGCCCCGGCCCAGGCGAACAGCAGGCCATCCTCCGCCATCGCGTAGTACACCCGCGGTCCCATCAGCACGATGCCGAGCAGCGCGCCGAAGGTCGAGAAGAGCACGACCCCGGAGAGGATCGCCCCGCCGCCCGAGCCCAGCACCGCGTCGGCCGCGTCGGCCGCCACCCGGGTGGAGCCGGCCACCCGGTCGAAAGGCAGCACGTAGAAATAGACCGCGTTCATCCCGATGTAGCACAGCGTGACGATGGCCGTGCCCAGAATGAGGGCGCGCGGAATGGTCCGGCGGGGCTCGACCGTCTCCTCGGCATTGTACGTGACCATGTGCCAGCCGCCGAAAGCGAAGAGGCCGGCCACCAGGCCGGTGAGCATCCCGCGCAGGGTGACCGGGTCGTGGCCGGCGGCCGGGCCCACGAAGTGCTCCGGCACCCGGCCGCCCAGGGCGAAGCCCAGCACCACGATCGCCAGGACGGCGGCGACCTTGCCGGCGGTGAAGGTCGCCTGGAGCAGGCTGCCGGGCCGGACGCCGAGGTAGTTCACGCCGCTGATCACGCCGATCACGCCGATGGCCACCAGCTTGGTGCCCCAGTCTCCCAGGGGGACGAAGTACCCCAGGTAGCGGGCGAACACCATCGCGATGGCGGCGATGATGCCGGAGTGCATGACCCAGAACATCGCCCAGCCCCAGAGGAAGCCCAGGGCCGGGTGAAAGGCCTCGCGCAGGTAGACGTAGACCCCGCCCGAGCGGGTGAAAGCCGAGGCCAGCTCGGCGCACACCAGGGCGCCGGCCAACGTGAGGGCGCCGGCCAGGGTCCAGACCAGCAGCACGCCGGCCACCGACGGCACGGCGCCGGTGATTTCGGACGGCTGCACGAAGATGGACGCCCCGATGATGGTGCCGACCACCAGCGCGGTGGCGTGGGGCAGCCGGAGCGCCCGGCGGAGCTCGGTCATGGGCGGGTAAGATCGCCCGCGACGCGGCGACCGCAAGTCGGCGCGGGTCCGTGAGATACGGCATCCCGGCCGGGACGCTGCCCATGCCGCCCGGCAGCCCAATGCACCGTTCCGAGTCATCCCTACTGGCGACCCGGATGGGGGAGTGCTACGCTACCGTCCCCTCTGCGGCATGTGCGCGTGGATATCCTCGCGACGTTGGGCGCCGCGCTCGAAGATCGGTATGAGGTCGAGCGCGAGTTGGGGCACGGCGGGATGGCGCACGTTTTCGCGGCCCGGGACCGCCGGGTGCCTCGCCGCGTGGCGATCAAGGTGTTGCGGCCCGAGCTGGCCCAGAGCATTGGTCCGGACCGCTTCCTCCGCGAAATCGAGATCGAAGCCCGGCTCCAGCATCCCCACATCCTTCCGTTGTTCGACTCCGGCGTCGCCGGCGGCCTCGCCTACTACGTCATGCAGTTCGTCGAGGGCGAGACGTTGCGTCAGCGGCTGGAGCGCGAGGTCCAGCTCCCCATCGGCGAGGCGGTGCGGATCGCGAGCCAGGTGGCCGACGCGCTCGATTACGCCCACGGCCGTGGGGTGATCCATCGCGACATCAAGCCGGAGAATATCCTCCTCGCCGGCGACCACGCCTACGTGGCGGACTTCGGGATCGCGCGCGCGGCGTCCGCGGCCGGCGGTGAGTGGCACAGCCCCCGCGGCACGACGGTGTGGCGGACGGAAACCGGCATCGTCATCGGGACGATCGGGTACATGAGTCCCGAGCAGGCGACCGCCACGCCGCAGCTGGATGGCCGGAGCGACCAGTACGGGCTGGCCTCCGTGGTCTACGAGATGCTGGCTGGCAACGGTGAGACGCCGTTCAGCGGCGCGTCGCTCCAGGTGGTGGTGGCCAAGCTCATCACCCTGCCGCCGCCGTCGGTGCGCATCGTGCGCGAGAAGGTGCCGGGCCTCATGGATGCCGCATTGCAGCGCGCGCTGTCGCGGACGCCGGCCGATCGGTTTCGGACGTGTGGGGAGTTCGTCGCGGCGCTGCAGCGCGAACCGACTTGGGGCCAGCGGCTCGCCGACCTCGCGGGGACGCGCGGCGCGAAGGTGGCCCTGGTCGCGGTGGCGGTGATCGGCGGGACCTATGCCGTCGGACGGATGGCCCTGGGGTGGGGCAGCGGAGCTCCGCTCGATCCCAATCGCGTGGTGGTGTTCCCCCTCGCGGCCACCGCGCCCGAGCTGAATGCCGCGGGGGTGGGGTGGAACGTCGCGTTGGCGGTCACGGCGGCGCTCGAGCACGCCCGGCCGCTCAAGGCCATCGACGGGTGGAGCCGGCTCGACCCGACCCTGCGCGAGGACCCCCGCCGGGTCTCGTCCGGCGTGGCGCTTCGGATCAGCCGGGACCGCGGCGCGGCCTACTACCTGACCGGGGTGATCGGGGGCGCGGCGGACTCGCTGGCGGTGGCGCTCGTGCTGCACGACGTGGCCGGTGACTCCGTCGTGGCCCAGGAAACGGCGACCGGGCCGGGCGGGACGGCGGGCCCGGAGCTGCTGGCGCTCGCCGCCCTGACCCGGCTACTGCCGAGGTGGCTCGGGGTCGGCGCGCATGCCAACCTCTCCGCCTTTACCGGCCGGCGCCCCGCCGCGATCGTGCTCGCGATCCAGGGAGAGCGGGCGTATAGCCAGGCACGCTTCCGCCCGGCGCTCGATTTCTACCGGCGGGCCGTGGAGGAAGACTCCCTGCTGGCCTTTGCGGCGGTCAAGGGAGCGGAGGCGGCGAGCTGGGAGAACCTGTACACCGAGGCGCGCGGACTGGTCGCTGTCGCGTCGGCGCGTGACTCGCTGCTCCCGCCCAAGTACCGGCACTTCGTCCACGGGTGGCGCGCGTATCTCGAAGGGGCCACGGATTCCGCCATCGCCGGGCTCGAGGCGGCGCTCGCGGTGGACCCGGACTGGAGCGAGGCCGCCATGGCGCTGGGGGAGGTCTACTACCACCTCCTGCCGTCGGCGGGCGCCCTGGACTCCCTGGCCGAGGCCGCCTTCGAGCGCGCGTTCCGCGCCGACTCGCTCTTCGCCCCGCCGCGGTTCCACCTGAGCGAGATCGCCATCCGGCGACACGACCTCCGCCGGGCGGACCGGCTCATCGGCGGCCTCGCGGCGGCCCGGCCCGACAGTACCTGGCTGCTCCACCTCACCACGATGCGCGACTGCGTGCGCGCAGGCGGAGACGCGTACTCCTGGAGCGAGGTCGCGAGCGCCGATGTGGCCACCGTGCTGCTGGCCGCCAGGGCCCTGGCGGTCGGCGCGGCCGACCTGACCTGCGCCGAGTCGGGGTTTCGCGAGGTGCTGCGCGCGCCGGGCGCCACGGCGGGGAACCTCTGGGGCGCGCTGATGGGGCTGCAAAGCGTCCTGCTGGCCACCGGCCGGTACGACGAGGCGGGCCGCCTCCTCGACTCCGCCCTGGCGGCGGGATCGAGGGGCGTGTTCGCCCTCTATGTGTTCGACGCGCTCGCCGGCGCTCCCTTTGAACAGCGGGCCGCCGATGCGGAGGCGATCGCCCGGACCGCCACCGGCCCGCTCTACAGCACGGCCCAGCCGGCCACCCGATGGCTGCTGGGCCTCTGGAGTATCCGCCAGGGCCGTCCCGAGGTCGCCGAGGGCATCGTGCGCGAGTTGAACGGCTCGGGCGACCCCGCGTTGGAGCGCGTCGCCGGACTGCTCGACGGGCACCTTGCGGCCGCGCGAGGCGACACGGCCGCGGCCCTGGCGCGACTCGCGTCGCCCGTCTCCACCGAGCCCGCCGGAACGCTGACGTGGGACGTGACCGGCCCGCTGGCGTGCGAACGCGACGTCCTGGCGCGCCTGCTGCTCGCCCGCGGCGACTACGCCCGCGCGGAGCTGGTCGCCGCGACGTTCGACCACCAGGAGCCGGTGTTCTTCCTGCCGTACCTGCCGTCCAGCCTGATGGTCCGATTCCACGCGGCCCGCGCCCTGGGTCGGACGACCGCGGCGAGCGACTACCGCCGTCGCCTCGAGCGGCTGGGTTGGACCGACAGCGTAGCGGCGATCGTGGCAAGCCGGAACTGACCTTCACCGGGAGGACAAGATGAGTTGGTCACCGTGGTGCATCGGGCTCGTGATCCTGCTGATCGTCCTGCTCATGACCTGCTGGGCCCAGCTCCTGGTCTGGAAGGCGTGGGCCGATCGGTACCGGGCCTGGGTGGCCCGGAACTGCAACTGCCCGCAACCCGGCGGCGACCCGGAGCCCACGCAGCCGAAGTGGCCCTAAACATGCCGCTCGCGAGGTACGGATCCGCGGTGGCCGGCGCCGCCGTCATGCTGTTCATGGCTGGCCACCCGGCGCGGGCTCAGACGGACACCGCATCCTACCCGCTGTTCGGCGGGCAGATAACCCTGACCGTGCATCTCGACTCGCTCGGCGTCTGGGCGCCGGGGGTGACTCTGCCGGATCCGATCGTCGCGTGGGGGGCCGCGTTGGGCTTCGTGGGGGCGCGCGCCGTCGGGCAGGGGATCTTCATCGTGGCTCTGGCCGCCGAGCAGCCGCGCCAGGCGCTGGTCACGCTGGCCCGCCAGGTGGCCACCCTGCCGGGCATCCGCGCGGCGGGTCTCGCGGTGCGCCCGCCGGCCGGGCCGGACCCGGTGATCGTCACCGACCTCTTCATCGCCCAGTTCGTGCCCGGGATCAGCCCCTTGCGGGTGGACTCGCTCAACGCGGCCAATGGGGTCGAGGTGGTGAAACAGCTCGGGGTGCTGGGCAACGACTACCTGCTCCGGGTGACGCCGGCCGCCCCGCTCGACGCGATCGACATGGCCAACCGCTACCACCAGGATCCGCTCACGGCGTTTGCCACACCTGATTTCATCGCGCGCAATCGCGCGCAGGCCTGGATCCCCAACGACGAGCTGTTCGCCAAGCAGTGGCACCTCGACAACCCGCTCAACGACGCGGACATCGACGCGCCCGAGGCCTGGGATAAGACCACCGGCTCGTCCGGCACCATCATCGCCGTCCTGGACCCTGACGGGTTCGACGTGGCCAACAAGGACCTCGCGGAGAACCTGATCTATGCCTGGAGCTTTGCCGGGTGCGGCCCGACCGACAGCTACGACGTCGCGAGCCCCTGTGGCTCCGCGGTGTTCGCCGGCAAGGTCAAGCACGGAACCGCGGTGGCGGGCCTGGCGGCGGCCCGCGCCGACAACGATGAGGGAGTGGCCGGCGTGTGCCCCAATTGCGGCCTGATGCTGATCGAGATGCCGCTGGCCGACGCGGCCATGGCGCAGGTCGTGAAGCTCGTCACCACGAAAGGCGCGGCGGTCATCGCGAACAGCTGGGCCCGCGACATCGTCAACGCCGAGACCGCCGGAGCGTACGACGAGGCCGCCAACAATGGGCGGGCGGTGGATCTCGGGAGCGTCGTGGTCTGGAGCGCCCGGGACCTGGATGAGGATCGGTGCAACGGACCGATGGTGGACCTCGCCTCGATGGAGAGTGCCATCGCGGTCGGGGCGTCCAACGACCTCGACCAGCGTGCTCCCCCGAGCGGCTTCGGCGAGTGCCTCGACCTGCTGGCGCCAGGCTCGGTGGCCAAGACGAGCGGCGGGCTCGCGACGAGCGTCCCCGGCCTCACCACCACCGACCAGACCGGTGCCAAGGGCTACAACAACCTCGAGCCCAACCTCATCCCCTGTGCGTTCACCGAGCCCACCACCGGCGTCAATCCGCTGGCATACACCCGGTGTTTTTCCGGGACCTCTGCCGCCGCGCCGGTGGTCGCCGGCGTCGCGGGGCTGATGTTGTCGCTCAAGCCGTGTCTCAAACGGACGCAGGTGCAGGAGATACTCCGGAACACCGCGGACAAGATCGACGCGGCGGCGGCCGCGTATGACGCAGTCACTGGCCTCAGTAAGACGCACGGCGCCGGGCGCGTTAACGCCGCCGCGGCGGTCGCCGCGGCGGCGGCGGCGACCTGCACCGCCCTCACCGTCGTGCCGGAGCCGGAGCCGGAGCCGGAGCCCGAGCCGGAGCCGGATGGGGTCGGCGTGGAGATCGGCACGCGCGTCGGTCTGACCGGACTCTGGGGTGGCATCGATCGGACCATCATCAACGTTCCCGGCGGTGGCCCGCTGGCCGAGCCGGTGCTGTATGTGGCGTGGCCCCTAGGCCCCTCCGTGCAGGTCCAGGTTCAGCTGGGTGGCGGACTGTGGACCGGCGGCCCGAGCCCGGACGAGCGGTTGCTGGTGGCGGCGCTCCAGCCCGAGCTCGCGGTCGGGTCCTTCTTCGTAGGGCCGAGCGTCGCGGCGCGGGTCTTGCAAATCGGCACCGGACCGACCCAGACCGACTTCGCCGCCGGCATCGCGGTGGGGTATCGTCTCCTGCCGCTGCCGTTCCTGGCGCTGCGGCTCGAGGGGCGCTACCGGCGCTGGTTCACCACGCCCGTCACCAACGAGCTCGGCCTGGCCCTGGCGGTGGGCGTCGTGCTGAATTGATGGTGAGCTCGCCGTTACGCTGCGACGTCGAAACCGTACGCCAAGTGCTGGCCGGCCGGTACGACGTGCTCGAGCAGCTGGGCGGCGGCGTGATGGCCAAGGTCTTCCTGGCCTGGGACCCCAAGCGCCGCCGGCGCGTGGCCGTGAAGGTCCTGAAGCCCAAAATCCGGGCGCTCATCGGCCCCGAGCGGTTCCAGCAGGAAATCGCGATCGTTGCCGGGTTCAACCATCCCAACATCGTCCCGCTGTTCGAGGCGGACGAGGTGGGCGGATTCCTCTACTTCGCCATGCGGCACATCCCGGGCGAGCCGCTGAACGAGCGGATCAGGCGGGACGGACAGCTACCCATCGACCAGGCCCTGCGCCTCGCGGGCGACGTGGCGCGGGGGCTCGACTACTCCCACCACCGGCAGGTGGTGCACCGGGACGTGAAGCCGCGGAACATCCTGCTCCACGAGGGCACCGCGCTGATCGCGGACTTCGGCACCGCGATCATCGTGGCGGGCGGCGGCCGGCGCCTCACCGAGTCCGGGGTGCTGGTGGGGACCCCGGGATACATGAGCCCCGAGCAGGCCGATCCAAACGCCCCAATAGATGGGCGAAGCGACGTGTACGGACTGGGGTGCGTGCTCTACGAGATGATCACCGGAGAGGCCGTGTTTCGGGGCGCGACCGTGGCGACGCTCCTGTCCCGGCACCGGCTGGAACAGCCGACGTCCATGCGGATCGCGCGGCCGGCGGCCTCCCCGGCCCTGGACGAACTGGTGATGAAGGCCCTCGCCAAGGCGCCGGGCGAGCGGTTTCCCGGCGCGGCGGCGTTCGCCGAAGCGATGGAGAGGGTGCGCTAGGCGGACGGGCCGCCGCCGGCTCTACGGTATCACCGTCAACACCAGAGTGGTCGCGCCGACGGAAACCTGCCACTGACCCACGGGGAGCGACGGGAGATTGGTTGTCGCGAACGCCCCGGTCTGCGAGCCATAGGTCATCAGGGTGAACGCGTTCCCGATGGCGGGGGGGAACCCGCTGATGGTGGTGACGTTCAGCGTGCCGGCGAACGTGGCGGCGCCACTCGCCGCCAGGCGGTCGTATTGGCCCGGGAACGTGGTTCCGCCCAGCTCCACGTTCAATACGCCCGAC
>Ga0214473_10006355_pt1 | contig 14130 bp, 16 predicted proteins | sample RVTome_7_FD_203509 | JGI IMG/M metagenome (GOLD analysis project Ga0214473, IMG submission 203509) | Soil microbial communities from uranium-contaminated site in the Upper Colorado River Basin, Wyoming, United States - RVT98D197 | ecosystem: Environmental > Terrestrial > Soil > Contaminated >... | reverse complement strand
TGGCCCAGGGCAGCGAGCGCCTCCGCGCCGATCCGATCCTCCGACGCCAGGGTTCCATCGTAGTCACACGCCAGCACCTTAAAGATCACGACCCGCTCATCTCGATTCCGACGATCGCCACCCCGCAATCGGGGCACTTTCCGTCGCGGATCCGGTTGCCTCGGATGAAGTGGCCGTATCGATGAATCAGCAGCGCCTTGCACCCGTAACAGGAGGTGTTTTCCCCGCCTTCCCCCGGCACATTTCCCTCGTAGACGTACCGCAACCCCGCCTCGATCCCGATCTCTCGCGCGCGGCGAAGAGTGGCGACCGGGGTGCGGCCTCGATCCATCATCTTGTACGCCGGGTAGAATTGGGTCACGTGCCACGGGACATCGAGTCCGACAGAGCGGACAAACCCGGCAATTTGGCGAAGCTCTTCATCCGAATCGTTCAGGCCCGGGATGACGAGGGTGGTCACCTCCACCCAGACGCCCAACTCCCGATAGAGGCGTACGGCCTCCAGGATCGGCTGCAATCGGGCCCCGGAGATCCGCCTGTAGCTTTCTTCTTTGAAGAACTTCAGGTCCACGTTGGCGGCGTCGAGCACCGAAGCGATCTGCCGAAGGGGCGCCTGGCAGATGAACCCGTTGGTCACGAAGATGTTTTTCAGACCCCGCGCCCTGGCCAGCACAGCCGTGTCATGGGCCAGCTCATAGAAGATCGTGGGCTCCGTATATGTGTACGCCACCGACTTCGCGCCGGTCCGGACCGCGGCGTCCACGATCTGCTGCGGCGTCACCCGCTCGCCGATGATTCGATACGGCGCGGCTTCCAATTGGTGACAAATCGGGTCGGTTGCCTCGGGGTCCACCGGTCCCTCATCGCTCCGCTTACCCTTGGGCCACTGCGAGATCTCCCAGTTCTGGCAGAAGAGACATCGCATATTGCACCCGACGGTCGCGATGGAGTAGGTGGTGGAGCCGGGCTGGAAGTGGAACAAGGGTTTCTTCTCAATGGGGTCCAAGTTTCGGGAGACAACCGCGTCATGAACAAGGGTGTACAGGACCCCTCCCCGATTCACGCGCACGCCGCAGGCCCCGTACCTGCCATCCCTGATCTTGCACTCGTGTGGGCACAACGTGCAGTGGACGCGGTCCTCGGACAACCTGTCATAGAAGAGGGCTTCTCTCAGCGATTCCATCGCGCGGCCCTATGCGCTCCCGATGTCGCCCTTGATCACGCCGGGGGTGAGCTTCAGCTGGGGCGTCATCGCACCTCGCTCCCGAGGGAAGATTCAGTGACCGACCCGTCGGTGCCGTTAAAAAGGAGCCCACCCGGTTTCCATGAAGAGCAACATCGATGCCAAGAAACCAAGGCTTCAGTCGGGAGTGAACTCGTCTATCTTATCAATTCTTAAGGCGATCTCGGAAGTTGCCCTCCAACCACCATGAATGGGTACCACGCCAGATCGGCCGGATTGGGGCAGTCCTGCCTCAGGTTGTCCCGAAGAACCTCCCTTAACCCTTCACGAGTGAAGGAAAAGATAGATTGGGGCACTGTGTCCCCAAAGATAGGGATGGTGCCTCAGATACTTCTGAATACTCAGGCCCTCTATACTCATGCCTTGACGGGGCGTCGTCTGCCTGCTAGAGTTCCCGCCGTAACACTACTGGAGAGTTCAGATGCAAGAAACACAGGTGGAGGGGGGCCTTCGGCTCAAGGTGGCCGAAGCGGGCCAGGAAGACGTTGGAAAGGGGATAGTCCGGGTCAGCGATGCGGCCTTTGCCGCCCTCGAACTGGAGCGGGGTGACGTCGTGTCCCTGTTGGGAAAGCGCGAAACGGCGGCCCTCGCGGTGGCGGCTCGGTCGGCCGATCAGGGGCTCGACGTGGTCCGCGTCGATGGAGTGGTTCGCACGAATGCCAGAGCCAGCATCGGGGACTACGTGCATGTGCGAAAGGCCGCCTGGCGAAACGCCCAGAAGGTCACGCTCGCCCCGGCTCGGAGGGGTCTCCGGGCGGTGGCTCCAGGAGAGGTCCTCCGCCAGGCGCTCCTCTATCGGCCCATCGTGCTGGGTGACCTGGTGTCAGTCGGGACCGCTTCGCGCTCCCGAGAAGTCCTCCCTCCGGGTATGTATCCGGAGGAACTCCTGCGGGGGTTCCTGGGTTCGCTGGCCATCGGACTCGGCGAGGTACGGTTGATCGTTGCCGCCACCGCTCCATCCGGCATCGTCCGCATCGGCCCCCAGACCGAAGTGGAGCTCCTCCCCGAATATGTCGAAACCAAGGAAGCCCGGATTCCGGACGTCACGTATGACGACATCGGCGGGCTGGGCGAGGTGATCAACGAGATCCGCGAGGTCGTCGAGCTTCCGCTCAAGCACCCAGAACTGTTCGATCGCCTCGGCATCACACCCCCAAAGGGCGTACTCCTGCACGGCCCGCCGGGGACGGGCAAGACCCTTCTGGCGCAGGCCCTGGCGAACGAGGCGAAGGCCCACTTCGCCACGATCAACGGGCCCGAGATCATGGGGCGCTTCTACGGTGAGTCGGAGGAGCGATTGCGCGCCATCTTCGAGGAGGGACAGCAAAACCCGCCGGCCATCATCTTCATAGACGAGCTCGACTCCATCGCCCCTAAGCGGGAGGCGGTGACGGGAGAGGTGGAGCGCCGGGTGGTGGCCCAGCTTCTCACCTTGATGGATGGCTTGACGCCGCGAGGAAACGTCATCGTCATCGGGGCCACCAACCGAGTCGGAGCCATCGACCTGGCTCTCCGCCGGCCCGGCCGGTTCGATCGCGAGATCGAGCTGCGGGTGCCGGACCGGAACGGCCGGCGCCAGATCCTGACGATCCACACACGGGCCATGCCGCTCGCTTCGGATGTGAACCTGGACTGGGTGGCGGACCTCACTCACGGATGCGTCGGGTCGGACTTGGCCGCCCTCTGCCGCGAGGCCGCCCTGAACGCCCTTCGGCGGGTCCTCCCGGAGATGGACCTGACACTCGAGACCATCCCCCACGAAATCCTGGAGCGACTCGTCGTGACCCACGAGGATTTCAGCCAGGCCATCCGCCGGATCCGCCCCTCGGCCCTGCGCGAATTGCTGATCGAGGTTCCGAGAGTCACCTGGGACGATGTCGGGGGCCTGGCCGAGGTGAAACGGGCGCTTCGCGAGACCGTGGAGCTCCCGCTCACCCATCCCGAAGCATTCAAGCGTCTCGGGATCAAGCCACCGAAGGGGGTCCTGCTCTTCGGGCCCCCGGGAACCGGGAAGACGCTGCTGGCCAAAGCCGTCGCCAACGAGGCGAAGGCCAACTTCATGCTGGCCAAGGGGAGCGATCTCCTATCCAAGTGGTACGGCGAGTCGGAGCAGCGGATCCGGGAGTTCTTCGCCAAGGCCCGCCAGGTGGCTCCCGCCATCGTGTTCTTCGACGAGGTGGACGCCCTTGTTCCCCGGCGCGGGACGGCGGCGGGCGAACCGCACGTGACCGAACGGATCGTCAACCAACTCCTCTCCGAGCTGGATGGGCTCGAAGAGCTGCGCGGGGTGGTCATTCTCGGGGCCACAAACCGGCCCGACCTGATCGATCCGGCTCTCCTCCGCCCTGGACGCTTCGACGCGCTGGTATATGTCCCGATTCCGGATGCCGACGCCCGGCGCGAGATCCTGGCCGTCCACACCCGGCACATGGCGCTGGCCGATGACGTGGACCTGAAGGACCTCGTCCGCCGGACCGACCGCTACACCGGGGCCGACCTGGCTTCGGTCTGTATGAGGGCCGCCCAACTTGCCCTGCGGAAGGACCTGGAGGCCAAGACGGTCACCCACGCCGATTTCCTCGCCGCCCTGCAGGAAACGCTTCCCTCGGTCACCGAGGCCATGGAGCGAGAGTATGCCGAGGTCGGCAAGCACCTGCGCCAGGCGGTTCCGCGGCGCGAGCACGATCTCGGCCACTACCTGTAGGTCGGACCTCCCTGTACCGCGGTTGGCGTCCCGTCCGCAGTGCGGCAGACCCCACTGTTTCCGCCGGGGGCAGCCACCAAACGGATCAAGGGCCGTTCACTCCTGCAGAGAGAGAGACCTCAGAAAGATGCGGGACATCGTGGTTGGCGAGCTGAGCCACCCGCCCTGAGTCTCAAGCAATTGATTGATTGCGAACCAAGCCCCGATTTGTTGACCCCGAGATAGGCTGCGGCTGGTCGCAACACCTATGGTCTCAGATAGTTCTGCTCAATTCTGGTTGGGCAGACGACGCAAGTGAGACAAACATGAATGACTGATCCGGCGATCTATGCTGCCTGGTACGAGACTGCCCGCGGTGCCTGGATTGGCCGCATCGAGTTCGCACTCCTTCGTGAGTTGCTCGCCTTGGGGCCCCATGAGTCAGTACTCGACATCGGTTGCGGCACCGGCTACTTCACCACACTCTTTGCGCAGCTCACCGATGGTCCGGTAGTTGGCCTAGATTCCAACACTTCGTGGTTGCGATATGCTGCCAACCGTGGGCCCAGTAGTATTGCCTGGGTAGCAGGCCGCGGTGAGGCGATGCCATTTCCCGATCGCAGCTTTGACGTGACGGTCTCTGTGACCGCCCTGTGCTTCATTGCTGACCAGCAGACCGCTATTCGAGAGGTGTTCCGAGTTACCCGACGCCGATTTGTGCTGGGGTTCCTGAATCGCCACAGCTTACTGTGGTGGCAGAACGGGCGGCGGGGTGGTCGCGGCGGGTACCGCGGAGCGCGCTGGCACACAGCTCGCGAGGTTCGCGAGCTTCTTTCCTCCAGCCCGTTTCATGGGATTCGAATCCGCTCGGCGATCCTTTTCCCCACCGGTGGCCGGACTGCACGGTGGCTCGAAGAGTGGTTGTCGCCTCGCCTCCCATGGGGAGGATTCTTGGCAGTGGTCGGTGAGGTCACCGGATGCCGGTAGATTGGATAACGCGTGCGCTGCCCAACAACCACTTACACCCAACGCTGGGGGCCGGGCTAGCTCACGCAAGATGTCGCGACCCGGGTTCCCGCCGTGGGCGAAGTTGAGCGGTAGGGCTAGGGCTCGCTTTGTTGCGGGAGTCCACGAGATAAGCCAGGGGTATGCGGAATGCTGCTGGTATGGATAATCGGATTCAGTGTTCTGGCCAGCGTAGGTTGTATAGCCGGCGCTGCCTTGATACTGCTTTTTCCAGAAGGCATCCGCAAGGTCATCCTCCCCTGCCTCATCAGCTACGCGACGGGAACTCTGTTGGGTGCGGCGTTTCTCGCCATGATCCCCGCTGGGCTCAAGCACGCCCACGTGACAACGATCACGACGACGGTCCTGGCCGGCATGGTGCTGTTCTTCGTCCTCGAAAAACTCGTGCTTTGGCGTCACTGCCATGCGGACGGATGCGAAGCGCACAGTCAGGCCGCGCCGCTCATCTTGATCGCCGACGCCTTTCACAACTTCGTCGATGGTGTGGTGATCGCCGCCGCCTTCCTTACCTCGATTCCCCTCGGGGTCGCCGCGGCGCTCGCCGTGATCGCGCACGAGGTACCGCAGGAGGTGGGCGACTTCGCCATACTGCTCGACAGCGGCTATGGGCGGAGGAAGGCCCTGGTACTTAACGCGCTTTCGGCTACTGCAAGTCTGCCCGGTGCCGTGGTGGCCTTCTTCTGGCTTGTCGAGACGCGCGGGGCGTTACCCTACATTCTGGGTCTGTCCGCCGCGAGCTTTATCTATATCGCCGTGGCGGATCTCATCCCCGGGCTGCACCGGCAGGTGACGCTTGCCGCCTCACTGCGTCAACTCGCGCTGTTGCTCGCGGGGATCGGCACCATTGCATTTCTTCGCTTTGACCATTGAGGCATGTCCGACCCGAGTGAAACAGAGATCTATGCCCTGCACGAGGCGCTCGGCGACGAGCACCGGGCCTGGGCGAAGCGTGACGAGGTGATCCGCGACTTCGGCGCGGTGCGCCCGTTCATCAATACTCCCGACGCCGAGGCGCGACACATCGAGGCGCTGCGCTCGCTTTTACCACGCGACGACATACCGCTGGCCGAGAAGGCTAGCCTGAGAAGGCGCCGCGTTATGCGAGCCGACGTGACGCCTGTGCGGCGAGCATCACTGCCGAGATCGAGAACGGCCAGCTTCATGAGCGGCCTCTCGGGAGCGCACGCCGGCCGCACATCCTGGCGGTATTCCAAAATTTTCAGGGGTCCTCGCAACAGCGGCATCTGTCGGTTCCCCACCGCCGCGTCGAGCACCGCCCAAGAAAGGAACAGCTATGACATCTTTACTTGAGAAAGGGGGTGGGGAGTTTGAGGGGATCAAGTTGCTGCTGTGCGAGAACCCGCTGCCCCCCATCGAGGAGGCGATCGCTGCGGCCCAGACCGAGGTGCCGCGTAGTAATTACTATACCGAGGCCTACTCGGCACCGCTGCGCCGCCTGATCGCACAGCAACTCGGCGTCCCGGAGCGGCTCATCCACATCAACGCCGGCTCCGAACTCATCCTGCGCCAGCTCTTTGACCGTTTCGGACAGCGGGTGCATCTCCTGACGCCGACCTATGCTCTCTTCCCAGAAATTGCCCAGCGCTACACGGAAACAAGGCTGCTGCCCGAGAAGGACTTCGGCTTCGACCTCGCCGGCTTGGCGATTCCCGAAGGCACCACCCTCACGGTAATCGTCAACCCCAACAACCCCAGCGGTGGCACCTTCGACATGGCACCCTTACCAGGTCTGCTGCGCCGACACACCGAGACCCCCTTCCTCGTGGACGAGGCGTTCATCGGTCTGGGCGGGCAATCGGTCGCCCATCTGGTACCCGAGCATCGCAACCTGCTGGTGACCCGCACCTTGTCGAAGGCCCATAGCCTCGCGGGCTTTCGGGTCGGCTACGCCGTGCTGCCCCAGCCCATTGCCGACGATCTGAACGGCCGCAATGACGCGTACCCGCTCGCCCGGCCGAGCGAGGCGGCGGCGATCGCCACCTTGCAACACGAAAACAAGATTCGTGCCCGCACCATGCAGTTGCGCACCTGGACCCTGGACCTCGCGGCGCGCTTGCGCGCCCTGGGCTTGCGTACCTTCCCGACCGAGACCTACTTCTTCCTCGCCGATCTCGCCCCCCACAACGCCGCGCAGGTGGCGGAAGCCCTCAAAACGCGGGGAGTCCTGGTCAAGCAGTTGAACGACCCGATTCTCGGTGATGGGTTTATGCGCGTAACGACGGCGCAGCCGGAAGACAATGTCCGTTTCATCGAGGCGCTCAAGGACGTGCTGAAGTCCGCGAGCCTTAACTCCTCGCAACAGCCCCCGCCGCTAAAGCGGCGCGGCTGAGCTAGGCCGTTAGGGTCGTAGAGGGTCGATCCGACGCGAGGTTTGCGCCGCACTCACTGGGCGAGGTGATGAAATGAGCAAGCTTCCCGAAGGAGCCTGTGGGAAGCCGTCAAGACTTCCCGAGGAAGAACAGGATGCCCTAGCGCGCATCTTGCGGGCGTACCGACTCTTCAGGAATGATCCAAACCACCCCGGCCTTGGCTTTAAGCCTCTGCATCCCACGCAGCCAACCTTCTCCGTACCTATCGGTGCAGGCTACCGAGCCGTCGGGGTTCGTGAAGGGTCGAGATAGTTTGGTTTTGAAACGGCTCCTGGACTACGATCGAATCCTTTCACAGTGGGCGGCGCAGATCCTAATAGCGGGGCGATACAGACTGATAGCGGTGGTCGCGAAGGGCTCAACGCCGGCTTCAGCCGGTGGAGGTCCGCTTCGCCTCGAGGCTCGCAAACTCTTCCAGAATCTCACGCTGCCGGGCGGTGAGGTTGGTCGGCGTCCGGACCTGGACTCCGACGAACAGGTCGCCTTTGCCTCTGCTCCCGAGCCTCGGCATCCCCTTTCCGGCAAGCCGCAGGCGCGTCCCGCTTTGGGTCCCTGCCAGGATGGTCACGAGGATCGATTCCCCGGTCAGGCACGGCACCCGCCGCTTGACCCCCAGTGCCGCTTCGGCGAAACCGATCGCGATTTCACTATACAGATCATCGCCCCGCCGGCTGAAGGACGGGTGGGGCCGAATGTGCGTCCGAATCAACAGGTCGCCGGGCGGGCCCCCATTCACGTTCAATTCACCTTGCCCCGCCAAGCGGATCACCATCCCATCATCGACGCCTGCTGGAATCTGCACCTTGAGCGGATGCGGCGCGAACTGGACGCCGGTGCCGTGGCAGGTGAGGCAGGGCGACTCGATCAGCACGCCCCGTCCAGCGCAACGGGCACAGGTTGTCGCGGTGACGACCCGCATGCCCTTGGCGGCCCGCACCTGTTCTCGCTGACCGGTCCCGCGGCAGTCACCACACGTGACCGGACTGGTGCCGGGTTTCGCCCCGCTCCCGCTGCACCCCGCGCACCTCTCCGACCGGGTCACCTGGATGGTACGGTCGCTTCCCGCGGCGGCTTGTTCCAGCGTGAGATCAAGATCGTATCGAAGGTCTGCGCCCCCGACCGCTCCCTCGCGCGGCCATGCGCGCCTGCCGAAGACGCTACCGAAAAGGCCGGACAGGTCGTCGAAGCGCCCGCCGAAGAAATCCCCAAACGTGAATTCCCGGAAGAGGTCCTCCGTCGTCCACCGCTCGCTTACGCCGGCATGGCCGGTGGCATCGTATTCCCGCCGCTTGGCGTCGTCCGAGAGCACCGCGTAGGCTTCGGCAATCTCCTTGAATCTCTCGGCCGCGCCCGGTTCTCTGTTCCGATCAGGATGGTACTCGAGCGCGAGCCGCCGATACGCCTGTTTGATCTGGTCCTTCGAGGCCGATCGATCGACGCCCAGGACTTCGTAGTAGTCACGCTTCGTCTTCTTGGTAGGCATGGTCTCGCCCCATTCCCAGTCCAGGGACCCAGGAGGAAGCCTGCCGCGCCTCCTCAAGTGAATTTCACCATTACCGCCCCACGATCACCGCGCCGAGCCAAAAGAGGGTCAGACAAGCGTACACGAGTGCTGTAATGAAAGCCTCCTCCACAAACCACCACTTCGACCGGGGCATTCCCGACCATAGCCGATAGCCCACCCTTTCCTCCAGATCAGCCGCCCTCGCCTCCAAATGCGCGATGTACCGGGCCGTATTCCGCTCCGCAATCCAGAAGAACCCGGTAGTGAATACGCCCAACGCCCTCGCAACGGTCTTCACCAGAAGAGTCTGGTTGGGGATGATCCCGAGCCCCACCACCGCCAGCCCGATCGATATGGCCAGGAACAGCGTCCGCATGCCAAAGCGCAGACCGCTGTAGTGTCGGATGGTCAGGCACACCTCGCCGTATTCGAGGTCAGAATCTTCCACCATTGCTCGTCTCGGCCATCACACCGGCAACGACTGGATGAGGGAAACGAGTGGAGCCGCGCTCCGGGGTGTTACCAGTGCCGCGCGACGTTTCGGCTGACCCACTCCCATTTGACTGCCCTGCTGCCTTTGGTTCCCGGAAGCCTCACGGTCAGGACGGGGCAGGGAGCACCCCGCACGACGCGCTCCGCCACGCTCCCCAGGAAGGCGTGCGCCAGCCCGGTCCTGCCATGTGTGCCCATCACGATGAGGTCGATCTTCTCCTTCGCGGCGAACGCGGCGATCTCCCAGTAATCCACCCCCACGCGCACTTGTATAGACTGGGGACATAGGTAACACCTGTTACCCTTGACTCCGGTCCAAACAGCACTACCGGGGGGAGGATGACCTGCGGTTCCTTGGTTTTTTCGACCAGCATCTTTAACCGCCGCTTCGCCTCTTTCACCATGTCGGCCAGGACCTGGCTGATCGCGTCTCCGGGCAGGCGAAGTGTCTGCGGGGACGTGTAGGCAGGAAAGGAGACCACATGGAGCAGATACAGCTTCGCGCTGAATACACGGGCGAAGGTGAGCGCATACTGCAAGGCGTGATCGGCGTTCTTGGAGAAGTCTGTGGCCACAAGAATCCGTTTGACTTGCTTTCGCTCCTCCCAAGGGGGCCTGGCCTGGCCGAACGCGGTCATAGCTGGGAATCCAACCCCTTCGCCGCTAAAGACATTGCCCCATGCAGCCGTTCCCAGCCCCTAGGTTCTCCGACTCGATTAGACCCCCCATAACCGGGCCGCTTGGGGCCACCCTCCATCCTAGCGCGCCCCACCTCCCCTTTCCGGCACACGCCAGTTCGGGAGACGGAACCGGCTCTGCTTCGCCAAGGCGTCGCTAGGATGTGGCCTTGCCCGCTGGGCGGCACCAGGCAGCCAGGGCGGGGAAGACGCCGTCGAAGTAGGCCTTGAGCTCGAGCGCGAGATCGGCCACGGAGAGCATCCCCACAAGCCGTCCCCCATCCTCCACGACCGGCAGGCGTCTGACCTGGCACTGGCTGAAGACGCGGGCGGCCTCCTCCGTCTCCACGTCGGCGGTAATCTTATGTGGCGCCCGGACCATGATCGCCTCGATCCGGGTCGTGAGCGGATTCAGCCCTTCGGCGATGCCCTTGGTGGCGATGTCCCGATCGGTGATCAGACCGCAGAGTCTACCGTCGTTGACAATCGGGATACACCCGACCTTGTGCTCCCGCATCTTGTAGGCGATCTGCGTGATGGTCTCCGACGGAGCAGCCGTGACCAGCTCCTTCACCATAAGGTCTCTCACCTTCATGTTCCTTCCCTCCTTCATCCTCGACGGCCCCACAGCAAGACGTCGAGCCCTCAGTTCTGTCCCCCGCGTCTCCTCTCAAACTGAGCCGCGGCGGTCGCCGCCGCTGGTCTCGCCCACAACACCAACGTCACCGGGTCCGTGTGCAACACATGGTTGACCTCGACGCGCATTGTCCCGCGATCGCAGGCCAAAATTGAGGCGAGCTTCGCCTGCACCTGGTCCACGCGCCACCCAGCACCCCACAAGTCAGGTCCGGATGGCGACCCGACCGCCCCGCACTGTGGGCACGTATACACCGCAAAGTCCCCGTACCCCAGGAAGGGATATGGCTCCGGCTTGTCTCCCACGAGGGGACAAGTGGTCTGACAAAACGGACAGGTGATCGATTGCGTCATCAAGGCTCTTCGGGTTCCATGTGGCTCACGGCCTTAGGTGCGTTCCATAATGGCTTCCCGCGCCACCGAACATTCCATCCTACGTTGCTGCTGCTGAATGGGTAGCGCTGAGGTGCGCCATGTCAAGGCAGACCTGCTTCGGACCACCCCAATCGCTCCAATAGACCCCTTTGACCGGCAAGACACCAAGGTGGGCTTCGCTCGCAGTCAAGATCGCCTTGGAAAAGTTTACCGAAGGGAGTTGAGCGTACACCTCCTCAACGGCCGCCACCCCTTGGCACGAGCCAAGGGTCTCCCTGATTCTGTCAAAAGGCTCCATCAACTTAGGAGTGAGCCTTCGAAACAGCTCTAAGAGCCGCGCGGCCCGCCCGACGAGGACCAGCGTGTTCCAAAGGCAGCCCTCTACGTACAGTGACTGGGCCAGTTTGTGGGGAGGCTTTTCCCAAAAGCGCCGTACCTGATACAGCGCCTCACCCTGCCGCTGCCCGATCACGTCCCCCGCCTCTATCCAGCCGTACTCCACCTCTGGTCGCGTAGGGGCAATTCCAAGGAGAATGAGGCGGTCAGGGTGCTCGCCCACGAAGGTCGCTGCGATCTCCACGGCGGCCATAAACCGCTCTTCCTGTTCGATGAAGTGGTCAGAAGGAAGCAGCACGATCACGGCTGCCGGATCCTGCCGCACAACGTGGAGGAGAGGCAGGAGGACGCCGGGCCCGGTCTCCCGGTTCCACGGCTGGATGATGATGGTGCCGGGAGAGCGATCATGGAGCTCTTCTCGCGCATACGGGAGATGCGGGCGAGTCACTACGGTGAGGAGGCGCTCAGGCGCGATGATCCGCTCGGCGCGGGCGATGGTCTGCCGGAGCATCGACCGGGTGCCGATGAGGGTGCAATACTGCTTGGGACGATCGGTCCCCAGTTTTGACCGAATGAAGGATTGGAGCCGCCGACCATCGCCACCGGCAAGGATGATCCCCCAGAGGTGCTCTCTCCCGGCAAGAGGCGGTTGCCCCCCGATCGCGTGCTGAGGAAGCAATCGGACCATCTCATCGAGGAACTGAGCGGCTTCCACGTCATTGAATACCCCTTCCTGACGAGCCAGGTCCACGAGCGCCCCCCACCGTCCTGCCGCCTCTCCTTCGCCGCCGATGAGCGGTTGCGCTCGATCCCTGACGATCTGGGTGTAGAAGGCCCTGATGAGTTCATCCGAGGCCCTTGTGATGAGCTGCTTCGCCAGTTGCTCTCTCATGGTCCGCCCTTCTTCCTTAGGGAAGAGATGGTCGGGACAATTCCCCGAACTCTCTTGTAAATTCCCATGTTGCGGCATCATGGGGCATGTTTGCCTCAGCGCCACTCCGAATGCCCCAACGATAAACGAGGGCTGACAGCATACCTCGGACATTTCCTGATTCTGGCCATACCGCCCAGGGTCCAGGAACCGGGCCATATCGAAACGTGTCGCCTGCTAGCGTTGCACCGTCAGGTTGTTGACAACTCCGTCCACACCGAACATGTACCAGGCGTCGAATTCCGCCGCCCCTTTTTCCTGCTCCGTGGCCACCAGTCCATCGAGGGTCACCACGTATCCTCGCGTGCTCACTCGGATCTGGGCGGCGTTGACTAAGGGGTCCTTTTCGAGCACGATCCGCACCGCCTCAGTCACCTCCTCATCGCTGTCGTCCTCCGGGGGCACCACTCCCAAGCCGTTTATCACGTCCCGGCTGCCAGGCACCCACCAGGCAAGCACCCCGGCGAGCCGTTTGTGACACAGGCCGCGAACCTGGCCGTCGAGGGTCACTACCCCCTCTTCGACAGCTACCTCGATGACCGAGATCGACTCCTTGAAGGTCGTCGCCTGCCCCTTCTCCTTCACCCGGATGGCGCATTCCTGGAAAGCGGGCTCCTGCAGCAGGGCATCGTGCACGAGGTGGCGAACGGCGCCGTCACCCATGCGCTCGGCAGGGGCGACATGGAGCCGGTCCACGATCCCGAGGACACCATGCACCCCCATGGCGAGCGCGAGCCCGACCTTCTTTGCCGCGATGTGCTCCACCTCCCCGCTCAGGGTGAGTATCCCGTCCCGGAAATCAATCTGGACCGGATACTTGTGTAGGTTGATGCGCCGCTCGCGCTCGAATGCCGCTCGTACCTGCCTGACAACCCTCGCTTGCACAACTATAGGTGCGCTTACCTTAGCCATGTCAACCTCTTGCGGGTGAGCAAGGAATGCGGCGAAGCCGGCTAATGCGAGGGATCTCCTCACGCGCCGAGAGCGACGTGACCACGGTCGCCAGCCTGCTCCCTCCCGGTTCCGGCAGATGACGCACCGGAGGCTGGGGGAGTCCGTTGCGTCGGGACCCCTGTTCAAAGAGCATCAGGCAAGAGGAGGCTGCTGGCACCGAAACTCGCCTCGCAGCCTCTGATGTCCTCCAGCATTCCCGAAAAGAGAGATTAGAAACTGGCGCCCTTCATCCTTTCACGCAGATCAACGGCACAAGCCTCGCAACCTTGCGCGCAAGATTCGCCTGATCCGCCGCCTCAACCACTGCGCCGACGTCCTTATACGCCCCCGGCGCTTCCTCCGCCACGCCGCGATGCGACGGGCTGCGGATCAGGATGCCCTGGCCGGCCAGATGGTCAATCATCTCCCGGCCGCGCCACTCCTTGAGCGCCTGGTGCCGGCTCATGCTCCGGCCGGCGCCGTGGCAGGCGGATCCGAACGCGTGCCCCATCCCCTCCCGCGTCCCGGCAAGAATGTAAGAGGCGGTGCCCATGGTGCCCCCGATCAAGACCGGTTGGCCGACGGTGCGGTACGCCTCGGGGATGCCGGGATGCCCAGGCCCGAAGGCGCGGGTTGCGCCCTTGCGGTGGACGAAGAGCCGCTTGACCCGACCATCGATGACGTGCTCTTCGACCTTGCAGGTATTGTGGGAGACATCGTACAGCAGCCGCAGGTCGGCGCGCGGGAAGATATCGGCAAATGCCTGCCTCGCCCGGAAAGATCCAATCCGCCCGCTCCTTCAGGGTGGGGACCGCGTCGGCGGGACAGCCTGTCCAGCCGCAGGCTTCGAAGAGATCAACGTCGTTTTCTGCGTCGCCGAAAGCCAGCACGTCGTGGAATGACA
>Ga0214473_10006354_pt1 | contig 14131 bp, 11 predicted proteins | sample RVTome_7_FD_203509 | JGI IMG/M metagenome (GOLD analysis project Ga0214473, IMG submission 203509) | Soil microbial communities from uranium-contaminated site in the Upper Colorado River Basin, Wyoming, United States - RVT98D197 | ecosystem: Environmental > Terrestrial > Soil > Contaminated >... | reverse complement strand
GCAGCGCAAGCTGAGCAGCGCAAGCTGACAGCGCAAGCTAAGCAGCGCAAGCTGACAGCATGCGTTACATTAGCTTACCAACGCCTCCATCTGCGATTCCAACATTCGCACCATCTGCGTCACTTCATATTCATCTTGCCTCGACATCAGAGACTGCTGGTGTAACTCTTCCCAGTCCGTTCGCGGAACGCGGTGGAAAGCCTCCACCACCCTGGGATCAAATTGTTTACCCGCCCAGTCGTCCAACTCTTGCGCAGCCGCTTCATACGACTTGCCTCGACGGTAGACCCGGTCGCTGGTCATAGCGTCAAATGCGTCAGCAACTGAGAAGATCCGAGCGCACATGTCAATCTGTTCAGTTTGCAGTCCGCGAGGGTACCCTGAGCCGTCCCATTTTTCATGATGCTGCGCCACGACGCGAGCGGCACCTTCAAGAAACTGGATGCCGCGAAGGATTTGCTGGCCATGAACGGGGTGTTCCCGCATCCGTACCCATTCTTCATCGGTCAATTTTGCCGGTTTGCGGAGAATAGAGTCGGGCACGCCAATTTTTCCGATGTCGTGCAAGAGGGAACCAAATTCCAAAGCTTTCATCTGGCGCTGATCAAGCCCGTACTCACGCCCCAAACGCAGGCTGTAGGTCACGACTCGTTCCGAATGACCGTGCGTTTCGGAGTCGCGCGTCTCGAGTGCGGCGGTGAGTGCCTTCAGCGTAGACCGATAGGCATTTTCGAGGGAGTTAAGGGCACGATCTAACTCAGCGGTGCGCTGTTCGACCAAATCTTCGAGCTGGTTCTCATAAAGTTGTTTGGCTACAACTAACTCATAATGCTCGAGGGCGCGCTTAACCACAGCCTCAACCTGTCTGAGATCAAACGGCTTCATCAGATAGTCGAACGCTCCCAAGCGCAGGGCGCCGATAGCGCTCTCGACGGTCTGCATGCCGCTGATCATCACGACCACTGTGTTAGGCGCGATCTTCTTTACTTCGGGCAACATCTCCAGCCCACTCATGCCGGGCATCGTAATGTCGCTGACAACGAGTTGATATTCGTTTTCGCGAAGATGAACTAGAGCTTCCTCGGCCGTACCTGCGGTAGCACAGTGATACTCTTCGCCCAGCAAGTCCGCTAGTACTTCGGTAATATCGGGTTCATCATCAACAATAAGGATTCGCGAACTCTCGGACATGGTGTGGAGACTCCTACCGGCTAGGAAAAATTAAAAAGCTCTCTTTGCGAAGAAAAACCGCAAACCCAAGTAAGGAATAGGCGAGGCGGCCACAGCCTTCTGCCGCCGCGTCAGGACAGGACTGCTATTTTACAAGGTTTGTATGACAATGGCAAACATGTTTTTACAGCAGCTATTTACCGGCGCTCTGGCTATGCTGCCCTTGCATTGGTCGCGTTGACTCTTCCTGGGGATAAGTTGCCTAATCCGTACCGGCTACGCCGTCTAGATCTGCAGCGGTGGCTCTTCCTCGCGGTAAACAGCAATCAACGCGGACGGCCCGACTGATGTGTCATACTGGCTCTGCGTCGCAGGTCCGGCCAAGAAACATAGACATACGCTCAAACTACGCTCTAAAATAGTGCACGCCGGGTCTCCCTGAAATCCCCATGCTCCCCAAAGACTTTTACGGCCTAAATCACAAACATTAAAAGCAACGGTGAAGTTGCGGGAAAAAGGAAAACTATGAGGAAACTTCTTGGCGGGTTTGTTCTGTTGACGCTGCTTGTGTTGCTTGCCAGCCCTGTCTCGGCAAGAACCTGCGGCAGGCTTCGTCACAGGCACGGCAACTACTGGCACACGCATTCCGCTTGCGTTGGAGACAAGCACAAGCATGGGCGGAGCTTTTGGCAAAAGCACCGCGACAAACTTACAACCGCAGGCGGGGCTGGTGCTGGAGCGCTGATTGGCGGCATTGCTGGGGGCAAGAAAGGAGCCGCTATCGGTGCTCTTGCCGGTGGGGGAGGTGCCGCCGTCTACACATATGGAATCCGCAAGCGAAGGCGGTCCGCGAGGTATTAGCCCACGTAATGCAAGACAGTCCCGGCAAGTTGGACCGCGAGGCAGAGCCACCGCGGCACATCCGGCGGCGTCGGTTTTCTCTGCGCCTTCTCAGCGACTTCTGCGCCTCGCCCGTGTATCGCATTGCGAAAAAACGCCAACACAGAGACTCAGAGTGTGCACGGAGAATTCAAAAGCCGGACACACCCTGTTGGTTGGTGGTGGCCTAATCTTGTAGGGGTGTCACTCCGTGGGTGTCCCTCCGTGGGCACCCCTTTTGATCCAGATTAGCGATTTCGACTGTAGGGGGGTGCCCGCGGAGTTCACCAACCGGCCAAAGCCGGCAAATGACAGAGGGAAACCACGGGCCTCATTACGGCTATGCCGCCTGATGTGCCGCGGTGGCTTGCCTCGCGGGATCAGCTGCTTCTAGCGCTTGGGCTATGCCCTCATTCGCGGACCATCTTCCAATTCGCTACAGAGGTGGGGGAAAAAGCAGCCTTTCGGTTCAACTAGCCTGTAAGACGAAGACAAGCGGAAGGGCGCAGCCCAAGTCCGTTATTGGCAGCTACCGCGAGGCAAGCCACCGCGGCACATCAGGCGGCACAGCCGTAACGAATCTAGCTTCGAACTTCATAGTGGTTTCTTGGGAGCTCTGCAACTCACCGAAGCGGCGAGCAAATATCAAGGTTAGAAACTTTTTCGCTGTAATGAAATCAACAACTTACAGGCGAGTTTCTAATGAGGGACACCCCCTACAGAATTAGGCCACTACCTGTTGGTTAACTGCGTGGTCGCTCTACAAATTGCGTGGTATTATTTCGGGAACGCAGGCCGGAGTGGCGAAATTGGTATACGCACCAGACTCAAAATCTGGCGTTCGCAAGGACATGTCGGTTCGAGTCCGACCTCCGGCACCAGCGACAGGGGTCGACGACACGAGTGGCCCATTGTTGAATATCAAGACTCTTGTTCTGGTAGTCCCAACTCCGTCGAATCTACCGCCGTATACTACGGCAAATCTTTGGTAAATTCGCTTTCACCAGTTGAATGCTGCCGCTCCAGCCAGCGGAGCGCTTCGTCGGCATTTGAGACCTCACTTTTGAGGATGGCTAGTAGAAGATCATGCGTGATCACTGTATTGAATTCCCGACTGAACACACGGCCTTCCCTCTGTCCCGGCATCTTCAAGATAAATGGCACGCGATGATCTCTTCTGCCGTTTACAGTAGGGGCGTCTCGCCACCAATGATCGGACGAGACCAGCAGGATTGATGATTCCCACATGTTGGCGTCTTGCAGTGAACGTCGGAGTTCGCCGAGAGTTTGGTCAACCAACACCAGATTATCAAAATAGGTGGAATCTGATTCCGCGCTGAGCGCCTGTTTTTGCCGGTCATAGATCCATGGATGGTGCGGCACCGGAAAGTGCAGCAGCGTAAGACTTAATTCGGGATCGGCCCAGATCCCGCGCGCACTCTGCAGCAGGCTTGTATAATCGTCGATGTGTTCTAACCGTTTCACTCTGTCATAGCGCGGTCGCAAAATACGAAATGTAAACGGTATGCCGTATAGCGCGTTTCGCGCCCATTCGCTCATGCTGCCAAGTAAATTGACTTCGCCGCGAACCGGGTTTCCTTGAAATACAGTCGGCTCCCACTTGCAAAAATCCAGAGTAGCACCGAGCACTCGACAATAGGGGTGGTACCAACCAACCAAAGCCGTCTTGAACCCCGCTTCGCGCGCAGCCGAAAAGACCGTCGACACAGTACCCCAATCCTGATCAGTATGATCTGCAAAACCAAGCTGCAATTCCCTGGGGTTTACGGGGGTGGCGCTGGCAACTAGTCGGCCTGTGATGAGTGCAGGCGCAGAAACAAGCGTAACTCCAGCAGGTGGATAGGCGCGCTCGGAGAAGACAGACTCGCCCCGTAACCGGTCAAGCTCTGGCAGTTCAACCCCCTGCGGGCGTATTTCAAACGTTGCTCGTTGATCCATTTCGTCAAATAGGATCCACAACACGTGTGGGCCCCGCTTGCTTTGCTTCATAGGGGGAGCAGCTCTATCGAGAAACTTCTCGGCATCGGGAGCGTGTTTCCATCTTAACCAGAGTGCTGATGAGAAATTTACGACGACGAATGGCAGAAGGACGAGAACGCCGGTATATGCGATTCTGGCGATAAGCGCCGTGCGACGGATTATCAGCCACAGCAATAAGAGTAGAAGCACGACGGAGAGGCCACCCAGAAGTTTGTGCTTATAAAGCCAGGTAGATGCGGCATGCTCATGGAAGATGGCAGTAAAAGGAATCGTGAGTATCGCCAGGAAGGCCCAACGACCGAGCTTCTCCCACCGGGGACTTTTGAATACCCGAAGAAGAACCACCGACAACCAGAAGATGATTGCCAGGCCCAAGATATCAGCGGCGAGGGCAATAAACTCAGTGTAGCCCGGATTATTTTGCCAGTGGTAGTAGGAGTAGTGACCTGGGTTGAGAAGAATATACCAAGCCGGTAGAAAACAAAGGTTGGCAAGCGACAATGCGACGCCTGCATCCCGCCACCTAGGCAACTCGCGCTCTCCGCATTTGGTACAACCATCGCTCGGACGGCGCCAGTTGCTCTTTACGTTCTATGACAAAATACTCCTGGCTGATGCGCTCAAATTCCGCACTGTTGAGAGACTCGTACAGGTGGTCATGACCCCGAGTAATCAAGCGAAACATCGGATCAGTTGGAGGTATATATTCAATGAGCAGGAGGTTGGTCGTGAGTTCAGAGGCCAGCTGCATGACCTCGCACAAGGGAATTCTTTCAGAAACCAAAATATGATGGAGCACTGCCAGCATCAGCACGCAATCAAATGTGCCACAAGCTCGCTCGAGAAAAGCCCGGCATTCGGAGTTGCGCCACCCGAGCCCGGGCGTTGGCCTGGTCAGATCAACCACGAGGGGCAGAATGTTTAACCTCTTCTCTGATGCCTTTCGCCACACTCTGCCAGCGACGGCCGGGTCGCGGTCGATTGCCACTGTCGATGCGTTTGCGGCAGCAGCGATTGAGCTGAAATGACCCTCGTTGCACCCTACATCGAGCACCATTCTGGGGTTTTCTTCGGTAATCGCTCGCTCAATAAACCGCTGCTTCAGAGCCAAATACTCTGGTGGGTGATGCTGCGCATCCACGTAGCCGGTCCAGGGTGACTTGCGTTCTGGATCCGGCTTTACCGCGTTGAGTTTCCGGCGCAGTCCCTTAAGTTGGTGGGAGAGAATGAAATGGGCTTCCTCTGGCGAACGGCTCCGGCGTCTATTATAGATGGTTTGATTATCTACCGGCCGAATCTTCGCAAGCAGAGCCGGCAAAGTAACCAGGGTTAGAAAAGGAGGACGCAGTTTCTGAAGATGACTGCACATGCGCAGCACATCGTGAGGCGTCAGTCCTTCTCTATAGATCCTCAGTGTTTGACTTAAGCCAATGCCAAAATATTTATCGACCAGCAAAGGGCGTATAAACGTGCGTACAAACTGTGCGTATGGCAGCCATGTTGGGTCCAGGCGATCCCGAGATTCTATAGAAAGGAAGTCGACAAACACTGGACCACGTTCATCGAAGAGTACGTTATAAGGCGAAGCATCTTTTAGACCAAACCCTTCGGGCAGGAGTCGCTCCATGATGTCTAGAGTCAGTTGCCCGGCGGCATATAACATTTCGGGCGGCCACTCGTAAGGATAACTTTGGAATGGAATACGCTCATGCTTGAGGAGCATGTAACTGTCGTCTTGATAATGGCCGTTCGAACCCAACTCTTCACGAAGCTCTTGCTCGCCTCCGAGTTCGGTGCGTACCAGCAGGCCATCTTGCAGCAGCCGGAGATAAGTTTCCGAATGAAGCAGGTTGAGAACCTGCGCTTCGCATTCCTTCTTGACGAAACGGAAGACAGAATTATCGGTAATTACAACATGCCCATGTGGATCGCGAAATGAGTGTCTAGAAGAGTTCGTTGACGGCGGGCTTGCAACTTTGACGAATGGTTCCGGCAGCGGTTGGGAGACGTGTTCGCGGACCTCACCGATTGCACGGGCCTGGGTTTTCAAGCGGCTCCTAAGAACGGTCGTCAGTTCGGACGACAGCCGAGCCCTCTCGGCGGTTTTTGATTGCTTCTCGGATCTTGCGCGCGATAGTTTTGATATGAAACATGGAACCCAGGAATACAGCGGTCAACAACTGCCAGACAAGCATTCCCGAACCTGGGTCAGCGTAAAGGAATGCAAGAAGATTGGTTCGCAACATCTCGATGTCAAGCACGAAAAGAAGACCCCAGTAAATGTTGATAACAACCTTCCATCAAGGTGGACCATTAAGTCCAACTTAGTTAGCCGGAATGTTGCTGCCTAGACCAGTATTCTCAAACCCCAAGGGGGCAAATAAGAGTCGGCGGATTATAACACGCTCAAACGAAAAATCTAATCGCGTTCCTAGTGTTGGCTAGTATTCTGTTTTTGAATTCTCCGCGCGCACTCTACGTGCTTGGTGTCTCTGCGTGGGCGTTTTTCCGTAAGGTGACAGTTGGGAAATGAGGTGTTATCTGGCTGGGAAGTTAGCTATGGCGCTGAACCCCTCGCGCTCCGTGAGGCGATTGCCTTTACAATCGCATCTTCGACTTCTTCCAAATGGAATGGCTTCGCGAAAAAAGCAAATGCACCCATCCCGAGCAGCTTATCTCTCTCCTCAGCACCCATTCCGGAGATGATTATCACGGGAGTGTTCGGATGCCGCTCCCTTACCCTTTTCAGAACTTCCATACCACTCAAGCCAGGCATGGATACATCGCAGAGCACGACATCATAGGTCTCTATCTCAAGATACTGGAGCGCCTGCTCGGCACGATCCGCGGTGTGGCACTCATAGGTTCCCGACAAAAGGTCGTAGAGAATCCCAATTACCGCTGGATCGTCGTCAATTAATAGAAGAGTAGCCATTTCGGACCTCGTGTGTCGGCGCGCGCGTTATTTAGATTGCAACTTTTGCAGGAGGTGCCTACGGCTTGCACAGCACGTCCGTGCGGGCTGGTTGTGGGCTTGGAGGTGATCTGCACAGCGTCACGATCCCCTTGGATGAAGAACGCAAGAAGCAACTGGGCAGCTCAAATGTGTCGCCCGCCCTTTGGGAGTGGATGGATGCGGCGAGCGAACCGAATCATACACCACAACAAGGGGTTAGAGAAGTTTCTTTTGACCCCTCACCCTGGAGACTGTTAATTTTGCCAGTTGCGAATCGCGATTTCGGAGGCCCTTTGCCCTTTGCTCTTTGCCCTTTGCTCTGGTTGGGCATACTAGTAATTTGGTCTCCTCATACACTTTGTCGGCGGGGATGGCTTGAATAATTCAACTGAAACAGCATGGGTGCCCGACCTGATCTTTACCGGTGATCGCTTTGAAAGCGGGCTTGCCCTTGTTTGTGATCAGTCGGGGACCATTCGTCTCACCCCTTCTCAAGAGGTTCAGAATGCTATTCGCCTCCAGAATCGTGCCATCCTCCCGGGCCTGATTAACGCCCACTCTCACGCCTTCCAGCGCGTTATTCGCGCACGGAGTGAAGATAGGAGCAAGACACAGGAAGACACTTTCTGGGGTTGGCGAGAGATGATGTATAGTGCCGCCACCCGTCTTACTGAAGAGGATATCTACGATGCTTCGCGCATGGCATTTTTGGAGATGGCCCTGGCCGGCATTACGGCAGTAGGCGAGTTTCACTACATTCACAACGCGCCGGATGGAACCCCCTACGATGATCCCAATCTGCTTGGGAAAGCGGTCGTAAGGGCGGCTCGTGACGTGGGGCTGCGAATCGCATTAATCAATGTCGCCTACGCTCGAGCTGGCTATGAGACTGAGGCCAACCCTCAACAGCTTCGTTTCCTTATCAAAGATCCGGAGACATATTTAAAACAGTCCGAGCAGCTGGGATCGGACTTACAGGGGATTGAAGGTGCGTGGCTCGGAGTGGCGCCGCATAGTATCCGGGCCCTGCCGCTCGCCTATTTGAAAGAAGTCATTAGGTTCGGCAATGAACAACGGATTCCGATTCACATGCATGTCGCAGAACAGCCGGCAGAAGTTTCGGCATGCATCGAAGAGTATCGGCGCTCTCCTGTTGCTCTGCTGGAGACGGAAGGCCTATTGAATGATCGATTGACCGTGGTGCATGCAATTCACATCACGCCAAAAGCTGCGTGGATGCTTGGCCAATCGCGTACAAAGGTTTGTGCCTGCCCAACTACGGAGCGAAACCTTGCGGACGGCGTAGTTCCAGTCGACGAGTTTTTCAAGCAGCAGATAAGCGTGTGTCTCGGAACGGATAGTCAGATCCAGATCGATCTGTTGGAGGACGCCCGCGAGCTTGAATACCATTTGCGGCTCTCCCAGATGAGGCGGTCCATTTTGGCCGGTCCGGAAGATGCAGGCCCGTCAAGCCTAGCGCGGCGGCTCTTCAAGTGCGCGACTGAAAACGGCGCCGCCAGCATCGGCGCGCCTGGCGGTTCGTTGTCACCGCATCGCCCGGTTGATTTCTTTACTGTTGATTTAAACGACCCGTGCATTGCCGGCGCAAGGGTGGATGATCTGCTTTCACACATAGTTTTCTCTTTGTCTCAAGCGGCCATTAAGGATGTAGTGGTTGGAGGAAAACCAATCGTTGAGAACGGCAGACATGCCGAGCAGGAACAAATTGTGGAGAGGTTCGGCGCGCTGCAGCAAAAATTGTGGGGCTAGCCGGAAAGTTGAATGACCGCACAGGAAATACTTGCACAACTGGTCTCAATTGATTCTGTTTCATCGCGGTCTAATGTGGAGATCGCCGCCTTTCTCGGCAACTTCTGCCAAGCCCTGGACCTGCGAGTTCGGCAGTTTCCTTACCACGATGAACACGGGGTGGAAAAAATAAACCTGATCGCGGTGGCCGGAGCTGACTTTTCAGATGACCTCATAGTTGAACTTGCACTGGTGGGCCACACTGATACTGTTCCTTACGATCCGGCCTGGACCGAAGCACTCACACTCACAGAACGCGACGGTAAACTGTTTGGACGCGGCGCATGCGACACTAAAGCCTTCATTGCCGCGGCGCTGGCCGCCCTCGGAGACTTGCAGCCGAAGAATCTGGCATGCCCGTTGGCCTTGATCTTTACTGCCGACGAAGAGATTGGGCTTATGGGAGCCAAGCGGCTGGCTGACTTGAAACCTCTCCGCGCCCGCTACAGCATCGTAGGCGAGCCAACTTCATTGCGGCCAATACGCGCGGGAAAGGGTTACTGTCTGGCGGAGGTCAAGGTGCACGGTCGGGAAGCCCACAGCGCTTACCCATCGTTCGGAGCGTCAGCGATACTCCGCGCTGCTCGTTTATTGACTCGCATCGAAAAGCTTGCTGAAGAGCTCCAGATTGAGATTTATCCGGCATTTGAGCCCTCTTATACCACTCTGAATGTTGGTGTGATTAGCGGCGGCACGGCAAAAAATGTGATTCCCGGTGAGTGCAGTTTCACGCTAGAGTGGCGGCCCATTCCAACTCAGGAAGCTGAATTTGTCCTGGATCTGCTGAAGCGCGTGATTGCCAAAGAGAAGGAGAACGAGCCCGATTTTCAAGTTGAGGTTGAGCTGGTTCGTTCTGATTACGGTTTCGAAACGTCAACAGATTCACGAGTGATACGGTTACTTGAGGACGCCACGGGACAACAGGCCGGAACTGTGGCGTTTGGCACAGAAGCGCCGCAGTTGATTCGGATGGGAGCAGAAGCTGTGGTGCTGGGACCGGGTGACATCCGGGTGGCGCATCGCACCGGCGAATACGTGCCAATCGGGCAGCTGATGCGCTGCAGCGAGATTTTGAAGCATGTTATCAAAACGCTCTGCGGCTAATCACTCCAGTCAGAACCAGCCATTACGGTACTCGTTTGCAAACCGGGGGCCTATATATATTAAGCTTACCGGGCAACCTGCACGCGGGCTTGTCCATCCGAAAACTGTCAACTATACCTTTACAAGATGATTCGCATTCTTAAGAGCTTGCCAGCGTTAGCAACGATTATCCTCGTCTGCTTGTCAGCCTTATCCCAAGCTCCCAAGCAACCATTGAGCAGCAAAGAGATTGTAGCGCTTATCTATCAGTTGCCTAAACACCCGGAAAAGCGCGACGAAGTCGTCGAAGAAATTCGCCGCCGTGGTATCGGCTTCCCGCTTACTGATGGAATGCGCTCCCTGGTTGCGACGAAAAGCGGAAACGACGGGTTGCTGCGACGCACGCTCGAGGAGGCTGAAAGGCGCAGGTTGAATCCTACCGCTTCCGCGCTGCCTTCTGAAGCCGAAGCGACCGAGCTGCTCGAACGCGCCCGCGCAGCGACTCTCGCCGCCACAGACGCCATGCCTGACTTTATCGTGAAGCAGGTTATCAAACGGGCGGCTGCATTCGGCGGCACCAGCAACTGGATTCCGCAGGACAATTTAACCATTGCTGTGAGTTACCGGGCAGCTGCCGGCGAGGAGTATAAGGTGCTCACGGTTAATGGCATACCTCCTGCGCAGGAAGCGAAAGAGAGTAAGGAATACGGCGAATATGTTGGCGGCGCAACATCTACTGGCGAGTACGTTACCGGGCTCGCAGCCATCTTTAAGCCAAAGGCAAGCACGCAATTCAAGCTTGTAGATACTGACTTATTGCGGGGGCGGAGAACCCTGGTCTATGAGTTTGTAGTTGAGAAACCTTTCTCGGATTTGACGTTGAAATCTGGACGAAACCTCGTGGCCGATGTTGGCTCGCGCGGCCGCGTCTGGATCGATCGCGAGAACAATCGAGTCCTGCGTTTTGAGCAGATCGCCACCGAAGTGCCGGCCAATTTCCCGATTACCGCCGCGAGCAGTTTGATTGACTACGATTGGGTCGACATAAACGAACAACAATTCTTACTGCCTTCGCGTGCTGACATTTTGATTACGAGCGCCTTCCGCAACGAAACCGTTCAAACACGTAATGAGATTCGCTTCCGCGGCTATCGGAAATTCGGCGCTGAGTTGAAGGTAATAGATGAAATTGATGACAGCGACTTTCCACCCGATAAGCAAGAGCCGGAAAAGCCGGCATCCAAGAACCCATAGAAAGTTCAGCAGGGTGTTGCAGGTGAGCGCGGCAGTTCTGCTGCTTGCTGTTCCTGTAGCAGTTAGGGCGCAGGCTCAATCGCAGCCCGACCAGGATTATCTAGTCTATGTTCTTTCGGAGGCCGCTGATAAGATTTCGCTCGTTCGCTTTGGGCGCAATGGCGCACAACTGGATCACGAAATAGTCACCGGAGACATGCCGGTCGATATAGATGGACCTCACGGCATCGCAGTCTCTCCTGACAAGAAGTTTTATTACGTCTCGCTTGCTCATGGTCGGCCGTATGGTTCAGTGTGGAAGTATTCGGTGGACAGCGATCGCGTGGTTGGTCAGATCAGCCTGGGCCTTTTTCCCGCCACAATGGACATTTCTCGCGATGGTAGCGTCCTGTTTGTGGTGAATTTCAACCTGCATGGCGATATGGTGCCCTCTTCGGTTTCAGTGGTCGCAACCGAACCGATGATCGAGATGGCTCGAATCCCCACCTGTGCTATGCCACATGGCTCTCGTCTTAATCCTCAGGGAACAAAACATTACTCAGCCTGCATGATGGACGACATGCTCGTTGAGATCGACACTCGCACGCTCAAGGTGGCTCGTCATTTCGTCCTAACTAAGGGTCGGGAAAGAGGGTTGACGGGTGCCCCGACCGCTGCCGATACGCCGAGCATGGCGAGCAACCGCATGAAGCACATGGATATGGGTGGTCATGGAATGGAAGCGCCAAAAACCGGAAATGTATCCTGCGCGCCAACGTGGGCACAGCCTTCGGCAGATGGCTCCTCAATTTTTGTGGCCTGCAACCAGTCGAGCGAGATAGTGGAGGTTGATGCGGGCAGTTGGAAAGTGGTGCGCCGAATTCCGGCGCGCCAAGGCGTTTACAATCTTGCAATCACGAAGGATGGCGCCCGCTTGGTAGCCACAAACAAGCGGGATCAATCGGTTTCTATAATTGACGTTAAGACAGGCCATGAGCTCGCTCGAATGGCAACACGGCGCAAAGTGCTTCATGGTGTGGTCATTTCGCCTGATGATAACTATGCGTTCGTTTCCGTTGAGGGCGTCGGCGCGGAGCCAGGCACGGTTGAGGTAATAGACCTCAAGAGCCTCAAAACGGTTGCCACCGTCGATGTTGCGGAACAAGCCGCCGGCATCGATTTTCTCGGCCGCTCCTCACCGAATCTCGAGCGTTAGTCTTACAAGCCTCATCCTGCTGCTGACTTCCCCGCAACCGTCTGCGATAATCACTTGGCAGCCCAAACGCCGGCAAGTTGCGATCAAGGTCGATGAGAAGCTGTACCTTGACCAGGCAGCATCTGCAGAGATGAGTGAGTCCTTAGACAAGGTAAGAGGAGTAACTGAGCTCCCGCTTTTTCCGCTTCCTGTTGTTCTGTTTCCGGGAGTGCCGCTGCCCCTGCACATTTTTGAGCCGCGATATCGTCAAATGCTTCAAGACGTCAGTGTAAGTAATAGACTCTTCGGCGTTTCCTACTTCGATTCCAGTGCTTCGGATAAAGAGCATCCAATGGTAGGACATGTTGGTTGTGTAGCAGAAGTAACTGAGACACAGGCGCTTCCCGATGGCCGGTCGAACATTTTGACTGTTGGCCTAATTCGGTATCGAGTCGAAAACTATCTAGAGCGGGGCGATCCGTATTTGGTTGCGCAAGTGAACTACTTCGAAGATGAAGAAGAGGACGGCGAATTAGTAAACCAGAGCTCACGCTCGGTAGCCGAAGCTTTCTCGCGAATTGCGCGCGCCGTGAAAATCATTAACGATGAGCGGGCCACACTGCCTGACATCTCCGATACCGACCCACAACGCCTCTCGTTTCTTGTTGCCGCAGCTATGGAGATAGACGCTGACGTAAAGCAGGAGTTACTCGAGCTTCGTTCTACTTCAGAGCGACTGCGGCGATTGAGAGGTATGCTGTTGCGAGCGGTATCCAGTTATGAGGAGCGGGCTCGTATCCATGAACTTGCCAAGAGGAATGGACATAGCGGCAAGAAGATCGAAATTTGAGTGACACAACGTGGCTAGTGCACAACCGCAGAATCAAATCAGGGTACGATTGCTTTTCTTCGGCGCTGCTCGAGATGCCGCCGGCGCCGCCGAAGTTGAGTTGACCATAAACGGACCCGCTGATGCTGCCGGAGCGCTGGAACAGATCCTCACTATCTATGCAGAACTGAGGCGTTTCGGCCGATCCCTTCTGTTTGCCGTCAACCAGGAATATGCAGTTAAGGATCTGCCGATCAAGGACGGCGACGAGCTGGCACTGTTTCCGCCCGTAAGTGGCGGTTCCGCTAAGACAAAGGAATCAGCTACAAACGACTTCTTTGAACTGCAAACTGAAGCGCTTGACGTCGGGGCCATTGCGCGGCGGGTTGTATTGCCGCAATGCGGAGCAACAGTGACGCTTGATGGTTATGCCCGCGAATGGACCAGCGGCCGGCGTACGTTGTACCTGGTTTATGAAGCTTACGCTCCTATGGCGTTGAGTGAGATGAAGCGCTTGGGCAGCGAAGCGCACGAACGTTTTGATATTGCCCACATTGGCATCGTACATCGCACTGGAAAAACTGATATTGGCGAAACCAGCGTAGTGATCGCAGTAAGCGCTCCTCACCGTCGTGCGGCGTTTGAAGCATGTGAATGGGCAATAAGCGAACTGAAGCGACGGGTGCCTATTTGGAAGAGGGAGATATTTGCAGATGGGGAAGCCTGGGTTCAGGGAGGCGAGTCATCTGACATTTGACGTTTGACATAGTTTGACATTTCTCATTTATCAAAAGAAATAGACCTCAAATAATAGATCAGGGAGGCGAGTCATCTGACATTTGACGTTTGACATTTCTCATTTGACATCTTTGAGTTTCGAATTGCGGACTAAAATCCGAAATCCGCAATCCGCAATCTTCTGTTATTTGAGGTCTCTCGATTTCTTTTAATAAATGAGAAATGTCAAACCAGTACT
>Ga0214473_10006353_pt1 | contig 14131 bp, 10 predicted proteins | sample RVTome_7_FD_203509 | JGI IMG/M metagenome (GOLD analysis project Ga0214473, IMG submission 203509) | Soil microbial communities from uranium-contaminated site in the Upper Colorado River Basin, Wyoming, United States - RVT98D197 | ecosystem: Environmental > Terrestrial > Soil > Contaminated >... | reverse complement strand
AGGGGCCCCGCGCACTCTCTTCGACCCGATCGGCTGCCAGACTGCGGGCCGCACCGAAGGGCAGTCTCACGAGCGACCCCTAGACGAGCGGCGTCCTGCCCGGGACCGGGACCTCGAGCGGCGGCAGTTCCTTCATCTCCATGTGCGGCGGGGTGAGGTCGAGCTTCGAGGCGTTCATGACCCACTCCCAGCTCAGCGCGCGGCCCGTGTAGGCGCTCATCCGGCCCATGATCGCCGTGAGCGTGCTCTCGGCCACCTGCCGCCCTTCGTTCAGCGGCTTGCCGGCCTTGATGCTCGCGACGAGGTCGACGTGCTCCTGGACGTAGGGGTTGGGGGAAGCCTGCGGGTTCTCGTAGCCCTTCGCTCCCTTGATGTAGCCGTCCGCGCTGTCGGTGTAGGAGAAGCCCGTGGCGCCCACGACGCGCTCGGAGACGTTCTCCGCGGCCCCCGCCGTCTGCCGGCACATGCTGAGCACGCGCGCGCCGTTCGGGTACTCGTACTCGACGGCGAAGTGGTCGAAGATGTTGCCGTACATGGCGTCGGTCCGTGCCGCGCGGCCGCCCATCCCGCTGCACTTCACGGGGTGGGCGCCGAAGGCCCAGTTCATGACGTCGAGGTTGTGGACGTGCTGCTCGACGATGTGGTCGCCCGAAGCCCAGCCGGTGAAGAGCCAGTTGCGGACCTGCCACTCCATGTCGGACCACTTCTTGACGTAGCGGTTGGCCCAGTTCTGCGCGGCCCGCTCGACCCAGAGTGCGCCCATGTTCCAGTAGCACTGCCCGGCCACGAGCTCGCCGATGTCGCCGCCGTGTACGCGCTTCAGGATCTCCAGGTAGTGGGCCTGGTGGCGGCGCTGGGTGCCGGCGACGATCGCCAGCCCCTTGCGCGCGGCGAGCTCCGAGGTGGCGATCACCGAGCGGACTCCGACCGGGTCCACGGCCACGGGCTTCTCCGTGAAGACGTGCTTGCCGGCCTGGATCGCGGCCTCGAGGTGCGCGGGGCGGAAGTAGGGCGGGGCCGCGAGGATCACCATGTCGACGTCCGAGGCCAGCACCTTCTTCCAGGCGTCGAAGCCTGTGAAGCAGGTCTCGGGGGTGGCGGTGAGCCGAGGGGCGGCGAGCTTCTGCTTCAGCTGGCCGAGCGACCACTCGAGCTGATCGGGGAACACGTCGCCGAGAGCGGCGATCACGACGTCGGGGGAGGCCGTGGCGCAGTCGACCGCCGCGCCCGTGCCGCGTCCACCGCAGCCGATCACGCCGACCCGGATCCGCTCGGACGCAAGGGCGGCGTGGAGCCCGCCCGGGAACGCGGTCGCGAGCGAGGCGAGCGAGGCCGTCTTGATGACGTCGCGACGCGTTACGCCCTTGGGTCCGGTCCGGGGTTCGTCCTTCATGGTTCCTCTCCTTCTATGAGTTCCGGGCTCGAGCTATGAGTTCCGGGTCGACGCTTCGACCGGCGACGACGCTCCGGCAGGGCGGGGACGCCTCCGGAGCAGCCGGTGGATGATCCGGTCGAGCCCCGCGGCACGTCCGCTCCCGGTGACGAGGACCACGGCGAGCGCGCCGAGCTCCACCAGGTTCTTGTTGACGATCAGGTAGCTCCCCTCCGTGGGGATCGAGTAGAAGTAGCCCACGAAGGGGGGATTGCACAGGTAGTACAGCAGGACGACGAGGATGCCCGAAGCTGCGGCCGTGCGGGTGAAGCAACCGAGCACGAGGCCGACCCCGATCAGCGTGAGCCCCCACATGTTCAGCGGGTTCACGATCTCGAGCAGGTTCGGGTCCGAGGCCATCCCGTGGAAGAGAGAGGAGAGCGGGCCGCGTGCCTGCTTGAGGAAGCCCGCGGCCGTCCAGTCCGGCTTCGAGAGCTTGGCAATGCCCTCGTAGAGGAAGTGCCAGCCGATCAGGACTCGGAGCACCACGATCGTCGTCACCTGCAGCCGGGAGAGCCGGCTTTCTTCCATGTCCACCCTGGACCTCGCGTGTTGTAGCGCTTCAGACCTTGAAGTCCTCCGGCCGGAAGGACACCCGCTGCTTCGCGTCGATCGCCTCGTTGACCTTCAGGACGGTCACCGCGGACTCGTAGCCGACCTCGGCTGGGCAGTTGAGCGTCGCTTCCCCCCGGACGGCGTCGAAGAAATTCGAAAGGTGCGGCTGGTGGTAGGGGTCGCGCAGGACGACCGGCACCCGGTGAAGGTCGGGTGACACGGACTCGCGGACGTCCAGCACGGCCTGCTCGTCTTTCTCCTTCACTTCCTGCAGGTCCGGCGCCGAGACGTAGCCCTTCTGGACCCAGACGTCCCACGCGGGGGCGTTGGGGTCGCGGTAGAGGTACCCGGGATAGTTCGCCTCCGACTCGGAGATCACGAGCGTCCCCTGGTCGCCCATGAAGTTCTCGAAATACCCCTGGCTGCCGTTGGTGGTCTGGGTCTGGTAGTAGGCGCGCACGGTTCCCGCCGGCGTCTCGTACTCGTAGACCGCCATCACGGTGTCGTACCACTCGTGCGTCCTCGGGTCGTGGTAGTCGAGGCCCCCGCTCGCCATCACGTGCGCGGGTGGCGTCCCCAGGAACCAGTTGTAGATGTCGATCTGGTGCGAGCCGAGGTCGACGATCGGGCCTCCCCCGAACCCCCGGTACCAGCGCCAGTTCCGGAACTGCTCCATGGACTTGAAGCCGTACTGCTTCAGCCGGTCGGGCGGGATCGCGTAGCGCTCCGGCCAGCCGAGGTCCGGCGACACCGCGCGGTTCCACTGGCCGTTCACGGTCACGATCCGACCGAGGAGCTTCGCCTCCTGGAGCAGCTTGTCGTAGCAGTGCCGGTAGCGGGGGTGGCTGCGCCGCTGGTGCCCGATCTGGAGCAGCTTCCCCGTCTTGCGGGCGGCCGTCACCATGCTCCGGGCACCCTCCAGGGTGTTCGACATCTCCTTCTCGCAATAGACGTGCTTGCCGGCCTCGAGGCAGTCGATGGTGTGGGGTGCGTGCCAGAAGTCGGGCGTCGCGATGACGACCGCGTCTATGTCCTTCTCCTTGTCGAGCATCTCCCGGTGGTCTTCGTAGCCGTTGACCTCGTGCTTGAACTTCTTGAGCGTGTTCACGACCCGCTTCTGGTTGTACTCCTTCCAGATGTCACACACGGCCCGGAAGCGCAGGCCGGGGATCCGGAGCATGGCGTCGACGAGAACCTGTCCCTGGGCTCCCGCGCCGAGAACGGCGACGTTGACCAGGGCGACGTCCTTGCGGGCGACAGCCGTGCTCGCCGCCTGCTTCTGCTTCTGCTCGTAGCCCCGCTGCCGGCTCCACGCGTAGCCGAAGAGACCCAGCGCCGGGACGGTCGACAGGCCCAGCAGCACGTTGCGCCGGTCGAGCGTCTTCTTGTCGTCTTCCCCAGCCATCCTTCGCTCCTACTTCGCCGGACGGCCGAAGACCTCGACCTCGACGTAGTGGTTGAGCTCGTTGGCGTTGTTGCCCCGGCTGTACAGCCGCACGTAGCGGGCCCGCGAGCCCTTCGCGTCCACGAGTTTCCCCTCGGCGGTCTCGACGTAGTTCATGTCCTTGCCCGCGCCCAGGCTGGCCGTGTCGTCGGTGTCGTTGTTGAAGAGCGTGCGGACGTTCTGCTTGAAGTCGGCGTCGTCGGCCAGCTGGACGACGACGTCGAGGTAGACGCGCGGCGACTTGTGGTAGTGCCAGAAGAGCACGGCGAAGACCTCGTGCGCAGCGCCGAGGTCGATGGTGACGTGCTGTACCGCGGGCCCCAGCTCGACGAAGCTCCCGTCGGCCCCTTTCTTGTCGCCGTCGGTGACCTGCTCGATCTCGCCGATCACCGGCTCCGTGTCGCTGCTCGTGACCTTCTTGCCCTTGGCGACGTTCGTGACCCCGGCGGGGGCCAGGAAGGGATCGCGCGGCCGGCCGAGCGGCTTCTGGACGTTGGGAACCGCGAGGTTCTGCGGCGTGCCCTCGAACATCGGCTTCGGCAGCTGGATCGGGATCGGGACCAGCTTCGCGCCCTTGCTCGGCGGCGCCGCGGGCGCCTGGGCGCCGAGCGTGCCGGGGAGGACGCAGAGGGAAGCGAGCGCGGCGATCCCGACCGCCGCGACCCGCCAAACAGACTGCCCGTTCGTGATTCGAGTGACCGGCGTATGTCGTCTCATGGCGCGATTATCCTCTCTCCGGCTCCTGTGACGAGAGCCATCTGATCCAGGAAGCGCACGCATCTTCCTTTCAGCCTGCGCTTTCAGCCTGCGCTTTCAGCCTGCGCTTTCAGCCTGCGGCGGGGCCTGAGGCGGCCAGATGAACGAGCGCCCCCGCCGCTATACCTACTTCCGTGGGCTCCAGCATGAGCCAGGCCTCCAGCCCGGGACATTGCCGGCAGAGATCCTCGATCTCCTCCACCGGCAGGAGCATGAACGCCGTCGACAAGGCCTCCGCGACCGCGGCCGGCGAACGGACGGCCTCCCATGCCGCACTCCCCGCCGCCTCCGTCTCGGCGGCTTCACGCCAGGGGAGGACCACCCAGGCCGCTCGGTCGCGTACCGCCCGGCCGGTCCGCGGATCCCGGATGTGGTCGCCCTTCCGAGCTCCCGACGCGCTCAGCGCCTTCTGTCGCGCGGAGACTCGGGCGAGCACGCCGCCGTGCCCGGGCGCGCTGAGCGTGAGCGGCCATCCGTCCCGGCCAGGGGGGGCGTCCCCAGCCAGAACCGAGCTATACCCCCCGTGGATGAGAGTGTGGCGAATCTCCCATTCTCCCAGCAACTCCGCCATGCGGTCGACCGCGAAGCCCTTGCCGATGCCGCCGAGGTCCAGCCGGGCTCCCGCCTCCCGCGCGTGCACGGCGAAGTCTTCCGGAACGAGATCCAGACGCTCGAATCCCGTGCCGATCGAGACGTCGAAAGCCTGGCGCGTCACGGCGTACATGCGCCGGGCGATCTCCAGGCACTCCATCGTCGACGGGCTCACGCGTGTCGTCTCTCCCGCGGCCAGGGCGGTGATGCGCGAGATGTCGCTGTTGGCGACGAACCGGCTGAGCTCCAGCTCCAGCCGATCGACGACTTCGAAGGCGGCCTCGGCCGCCTGGCGAGCGTAGCGCGGGTCGGCGTGGACGCAGTGGACCTCGAACAGCGTGGCCATCGCGGCGTGCGCGAAGCGGTGGACGCCGAGCTTCGGGCTGGTTTCGCCCAGGGCGAGGCTCGCGCCGCTCGGCTCCGCGGCCTTCATGGTCCTGCTTCGAGCTCTTGGAGCTCGTCCCACAGCGTTTTAGTCGCGTAGCCGCGGAGCTCCACCCCGGGCCGGAGCTCGACAGGCCGCTCGAAGATGCTCATGTACAGCTCCCGCTCGCCGGGCGGCGGCAGATCGTAGAGCTTCCGCACCAGCGCCGCTTCCACGTCCGGGGTGACGACGACGACCGGGGCGCTCCGGGCCTCCTCCGAAACCCCGTTCCACCAGCTCACATGCGTGAACTCGCGCAGATACCAGGGCAGCGGCCAGAGGTTCTCACGGCTGATGATCTGGAGCGGCAGGGACGCACCGTCCGGGTGGGCGCGCGCCAACTGCTTCACGCGCCCGACGATCTCGAACACGTCGGTTCCGGTGTGGGCATAGACGTACGGGTTCCGGGGATCGGCGGCGAAGCGGAAGCTCCCCGAGAAGGCCTGAAAGCCGAGGTGCGCCGTGGCGGCGGCCAGCAGGATCGCCACCAGGGCCTTTGTCGCGACGCCCCGGGCTGCCCGCAGCACCGCGACGGCGCCAGCGCCCGCGAGGAGGATCATCCCGTGCAGGAACCCCAGCAGGCACCAAGGGGTCTTGTAGGGGATCGCGGAGTAGGCGCCGAGCATCAGGAGCGTGTAGAGCCCCAGGAAGCGCAGGACCCGCGTATCCGCTCCTGACAACCCCTTGGCGGTCCAGCCCGCCGCGCCGCCGACGGCCGCCAGCAGGACGATGAGCCCCTCGGTCCAGAATGGCGTTCCGCTCGCGGGGAAGTGGATCAGCAGGCGCAGGTAGTAGTCCCAGGGGTGGAAGTGCCAGGAGGCGGCGCCGGCTCGTTCCAGGTAGATTCCGTAGGCCCGCAGCGAGTCCACGACGCCCCTGGGGTGGCCCAGGAAAGAAGAGAAGAGCAAGGACGACACCAGGACAGCCGCCAGGAGCGCCAGCAGCACGTCCCGCCCCCGCACGACGCTCCGAAGCTTGGCGACGGCCGGCCCACTCCGGCGGTCCGCGACGAGGGTCAACGCGAGCGCCAGAAACATGGAGCCGAGTGCTATGGGCGCCGTCTCCTTCGTCGCGTGCGCGAGCCCCACGCAGACGCCTGCCAGGAGGGCCGGCACGGCGCCAGGTTTGTGCAAGTAGCGGCAGGCGGCAAGCAGCGTACCGAAGCTCCACAAGACGAGCGGGGTCTCGTGGATGTAGTACCGGCTGTAGAAGACCATGGCGGGGGAGATCGCGGCGAAGAGCGCCGCGACGACGGCGGCGGGTGTGCCGAGCCAGGCTCTCGCTCCCATGTGGGCGGCGACGAGCGCCACCCCTAGCACGGCGGGCACCGAGCGCAACGTGACCTCGTCGATCTCGGCGTAGCGCGCCGCACCCTGGAGAAAGGCCGGCAGCAGGGTCAGGTAGTAGAGCGTCGGCCCGTGATACTCCGCAGGGTCGTAGGTGTAGCTCCCGGTCTCCAGCAGGGTCCCGAACTTGTCCGCGTGAACGGACTCGTCGGCATGCATCGGGCGCGAGGCGAGCGCCGGAAAGCGAAGCGCCGCGGCCAGCAGGATCGGGGCGAGAAAGACGCCTCTCGAGCGCAAGGGAGGGACGATTCTCGCACAGCGCACGGCGTCGAGCGGGGTTCAAGATGGGGTAGGCTTAGCCCGCTTGAGAAGGAATGCCATGAGCCGAAAGCAGACTCCAGAGTCCACTCGTCGCCAGTTCATGACCGCCGTGGGATCCGCCGTCGCCGCGACGACGATCCTCCCGCGCCACGTGCTCGGTGGCCCGGGGTTCGTCGCCCCGAGCGACAAGGTGAACGTCGCCATCATCGGAGTGGGCGGCCAGGGACGCACCAACCTACGCTCCCTGCTGCAAGAGGACGACTGCCAGGTCATCGCCATCGCCGACCCGTGCGAAGAGTGGGATTTGAGCCCGTTCTACTACGGAGGAAAGGCCGGCCGGGGACCGGTGAAGGCGGAGATCGAGCAGGCCTACGCCGCCAAGACCCCCAACTCGAGCTGCGCGGTATACGAGGACTTCCGCGTGATGCTGGAGAAGGAGAAGGCGATCGACGCCGTCCTCATCGCCACCCCGGACCACTCCCACGCCTACATCTCGATCTTCGCGATGAAAGCCGGCAAGCACGTCTACTGTGAGAAGCCCCTGACTCACGACATCGCGGAAGCCCGGATCGTCGCCAGGGTGGCCCAGGAGACGGGACTCGCCACGCAGATGGGCAACCACGGGCGCTCGAGCGAGGGGCATCGCCAGACCGCCGAGTGGATCTGGGACGGCGCCATCGGCGCGGTGCGCGAAGTGCACTCCTGGGGCGGCTCGACTCCGTTCGCGAAAGGGCCCGGCCGACCGGAGGGCACGCCGGACGTGCCCGCGGGCTTCAACTGGGACCTGTGGCTGGGGCCCCGCGAGTTTCGTCCGTATCACCCCGCGTATGCGCCATTCGGCTGGCGCGGGTACTGGGCCTTCGGGGGCGGCGCGCTGCCGGATCTCGCGATCCACCACCTCGACCCGGCGTTCAACGCGCTCGAGCTGGACGCTCCCGAGACCGTGGAAGCCACGGCCTACGGCAAGGTGGACGCGGAGGTCTGCTCGGCCGGAATGCTGGTGACCTGGCGCTTCGGCGCCCGTGGGACGCGGGGTCCGCTGACGGTGCAGTGGTACGACGGCGGTCTGCGCCCGCCGACGCCTCCCGGTATCGACCCGGAGGACCCCAGACAGCGGCTGGGTGAAGGCGAAAGCGGGATCCTCTTCATCGGCGACAAGGGGATCATCACCTGCGCGGGCTGGTCGGGCATGCCGCGCCTGCTGCCGCTCGAGCGGCACCGCGAGTACAAGCGCCCCGCGAAGACATTGCCGCGGGTCGAGGGACACCACGCCGACTGGCTCCAGGCCTGCAAGGGGGGGAAGCCCGCGAGCAGCAACTTCGGCTACGGCGCGCGGCTGTGCGAGTTCATCATGCTCGGCAACGTAGCGCTCCGCGCCCAGAAGCCGCTGAAGTGGGACGCCCCGAACATGAAGGCCACCAACGCCCCGGAGGCGGACCAGTACATGAAGGGCAGCTACCGAGCGGGCTGGGAACTCCCCGTCTGAAGCTCGCGGTGTTTCCCCACGGACTGCCGCATGCCTGACGGAGCGGTCGCGCTCCGCTGCCGTGGCCTGGTCAAACGCTACGGCTCCGTCGTCGCGGTGAACGGCCTCGACCTCGAGGTACCTGGCGGCGAGTGCTTCGGCCTGCTCGGCCCGAACGGCGCCGGCAAGACCACCACCGTCGAGATCTGCGAGGGCCTCACCCAGGCCGACGCCGGCGAGGTTCTCGTCCTGGGCGAGACATGGCACGGCGACGGCCTGGCGCTGCGCGCCCGGCTCGGGGTCCAGCTCCAGGAGACGAAGTTCCCGGAGAAGCTCAAGGTCAGCGAGGTGATCGCCCTCTTCCGAAGCTTCTACCCGCGCGGACGGAGCGTCGACGAGACGTTGGCCCTCGTGCAGCTGCAGGAGAAGAGGGACGCGTACGTGAAGGGGCTTTCGGGCGGCCAGAAGCAGCGGCTATCGCTGGCGTGCGCCCTCGTCGGGGACCCCGAGCTGCTGTTCCTCGACGAGCCCACCACGGGACTCGACCCGCAGTCGCGGCTGTCGACGTGGGGCATCGTGGAAGCGCTCAAGGCCCGCGGGCGCACGGTGCTGCTGACGACCCACTACATGGAGGAAGCGGCGCGGCTCTGCGACCGCGTGGCGATCGTGGACCACGGCAAGCTGATCGCGCTCGGCACGCCGCGGGAGCTGATCGCGTCGCTGGGCGCGGAGCACGTGATCGAGTTTGCGGTCGAGGACGCCGCGGCAACCCTCCCGGAGGAAGCGCTGCGCGCGCTTCCGAGCGTCGAGGGCGTGGCGCGCGAGGAAGGACGCTTTCGGCTCACCGTGCGCGAGGTGCACCGCACGGTGCCGGCGCTGCTCGCCGCGCTCGCCGAGCGAGGCACGTCGGCCTCGCAGCTCACGACGCACCACGCCACGCTCGAGGACGTGTTCGTGGCCCTGACGGGCCGCACGCTCCGCGATGCCTGAGGGCCGCGAGACCGCGGTGCGGCACCCGCTCGTCGAGCTGACGCTCGCGCGGGTACGCGAGCTCGTGCGCGAGCCCGAGGCCGTGTTCTGGGTGTTCGTGTTCCCGATCCTGCTCGCGGGCATCCTGGGGCTCGCCTTTCGCAGCCGGCCGCCCGAGGCGCTGCCGGTAGCGGTGGTCGAGGGGCCGGCCGCCGAGTCGCGGCTCGTCGCCTTGCGCGCCGAGCCGGCCCTGCGGCCGGAAGCCCTGTCCGAAGTCGCGGCACGCGCGGCGCTCGGCCGCGGACGCGTGGTGCTGATGGTTTCTGCCGGCGAACCGCCCGCGTACACCTACGACCCGACGCAGCCCGAGAGCCGTGCCGCCCGGCTGGCGGTTGACTCCGCGCTGCAGCGTGCCGCTGGGCGCGCCGACGCCTTCACAGCGGGAGCGGTGGAGATCACCGAGCCCGGCGCCCGCTACGTGGACTTCCTGGTGCCGGGACTCCTGGGCATGAACCTGATGGGCACCGGCATGTGGGGCGTGGGCTTTTCGCTGGTCGTGGCCCGCAACGGCAAGCTGTTGAAGCGCCTCGTTGCAGCCCCTGCGAAGCGCTCCCACCTGCTCGGCGCACAGCTGGTGTCGCGCCTCATCTTCCTCGTCCCCGAAGCCGGCGCCCTGCTGCTCTTTGCCTACTTCCTGCTGAGCGTGCCGCTACGGGGCTCCTTGCTCATGCTCAGCGGCGTGTCCCTGCTGGGCGCCTTGGCGTTCACAGGCCTCGGCCTGCTGACGGCCGCGCGGCCCCGGACGATCGAGGGCGTGTCGGGGCTCATGAACCTGGTGATGGTCCCGATGTGGGTGTTCTCCGGGATCTTCTTCTCCACCGAACGCTTTCCCGCCGCGATCCAGCCCTTCATCCAGGCGCTGCCGCTCACGGCCTTGAACGACGCACTGCGCGCGGTGATGCTCGAGGGCGCGGGCATCGCCGCCGTGGGCTCCGAGCTCCTGATCCTGATCGTCTGGGGCGTCTTTGCCTTCGTCGTCGCGCTGAAGGTGTTCCGCTGGCAGTGACGCCGCGGCGAGGAGGGCTCAGCCGACCGGAACCCGGCGCCGAAGCTCGCTCCACCACTCGAGCACGAAGGTGAACTGGCTCGGAGGTCGTTCTTCTTCGCGAGGCTGGATCATGAGGAAGCGTCCGTCCGGGTGGACGTCGTAGACGCCCTCGAGGAAACGCCTCTCCCAGAGGAGGCGCGGCGCGCCGATGCGCGGAGTGGGTCCGCTCGATACGTCCACGGCCATCATCTTGGTCCCCGTGCGATAGAAGAGTTCCCGCCCGTTGCGCGCCCAAACGGCGTTCTCGCCCCCCTGGTTCGAGACCTGGAAGCGGCCGCCGGGGCCCGGGAAGGCCTGCACGTAGACCTCGACGCGGCCGGACTCGTTCGAGTGATAGGCGAGCCAGCGGCCGTCGGGAGAGAAGGCGGGCCCGAGCTCGTCCGCGGGCGTGCTGACGAACGCGCGGGGCTGACGGTCGCCGGTGAGCGGCATCACCCACACGTTCCAGCCACCCTGCGCGTCGCGCTCGTCGTAGGCGAGGTACCGCGCGTCGGGCGACCACGACGCCGTCAAGCCCGAGCTCCTTCCGGGGAGCAGCTCTTCCTGCGAGCCGCTCCCGTCGGCGGCCTTCCAGTACAGGCTGCCGCTGCGCCCCGGCAGGCCCGACCAGTACGTGATGCGGCGGCCGTCCGGCGTCCACGCCGGCACGGTCCGGTTGCCCGGCCCGGAGGTCAGCCGCGCGAACGCCCCGCGCTCCACGTCGAGCACCCAGATGTCGGGCGTGCCCACCCGCGTCGAGACCGCGACGTGGCGACCGTCGGGGCTGATGCGCGGGAACATGAAGTCGCGCCGCTCGTCCGAGACCGGCTCCACGTTGCCCTTGCGGTCCACGAACACCAGGCCGCGATCGGCCTCGAGCGCGCCGCCCGGGATGTAGGCGAGCGCGCCCGTGCCCGAGACGCTGAAGTGGGCGCCGCCCGATGCGTTGGTCCGCAGGCCCTCGAGCACGGGCACCGAAGCGCCCGTCACCTCGAGCCGCCCCAGGTCGAAGGGCGCCGCCAGCAGGGTGTCGCCGCGCAAGTAAAGGAGATGCCCGCTCGACGTGTAGCGCGCGTAGAAACCGTGCTCGGACAGCAGGCGCGCCTTTCCGGTCGCGAGCGTCACGACGCCGATCCGCGCTTCGTCGAACGACGTCCCGCCCGCGATCCCGACCGTGAAGAGCGCCGCCTGGCCGCCCGGCAGGACCTGCACCCAGCGGTGGGTGCGCTCCCCGGTCGAGCTGTCCGGTGTCGTGAGCGGCACGGGCGTCCCGCCGCTCGCCGAGACGCGCACGAGACCCGTGAAGTTGCCGGGCGTGAACACGATCGTGTCGTCCGGGCCGAAGCTGCCGCCGCGTCCGTCCGGAGCGTCGCACAAGGTGAGCGCCGGACCGCCGCCGATCGGCACCTTCTTCAGCTTCCCGGCGGCCAGGAAGCCGACCCATTCGCCGTCCGGCGCGAAGAAGGGCGCGTCCGCCCCCTCGGTGCCGGGCAGCGGCGTCGCTTCCAGCTGGTCCAGGGCACGCACGAAGAGCTGCCGCGTGCCGGCCGGACCGCCGAGGTACACGAGGCGTTTGCCGTCCGGTGAGAGGGCCAGGGCCGAGCCCCGGCCGAGAAACAACGCCTCGCCCTCGGGGAGCGCCGCGACGAATCGCATCACGGGTCGCGCCGGCTCCGGGCTCGATCGGCCGAGCCGGTAGGCGCCGAGGCCCGCTGCGAGCGCGAGGAGCGCCGCCAGTCCCGCCACCACGGGCCACGGCGGTCCGCCGCGCCGAGCGCTTGGGATCGCCGCGTCCGCCTGGGGCCCACCCGAGGCGATGAAGCTCAGCTCGCGCTTCAGGTCGTGCGCGCACTGCCAGCGCTCGTCCGGGTCCTTGGCCAGGCAGGCCGTCACCACGCGGTCGAGGCCCGGCGGGACAAGTGGCGTGAGCGTCGCGATCGGTGGCGGATCCGTGCGCAGGATCGCCGCGATCACGCTCGCCTGGCTCTTGCCGGTGAACGGCCGCCGTCCGGTCAACATCTCGTAGAGCACGAGGCCGAGCGCCCAGATGTCCGAGCGGGCGTCCGGCTCGCGTCCCTCGAGCTGCTCGGGCGACATGTACTGGAACGTCCCGACGAGCGTGCCTTCCTGCGTGAGCGGCTTCTGCTGCGTCTGTAGCGAGGAGACGGCGCTTTCCGCCGCCGCTCCCGCTCCGTCGCCCCTGAGCTTCGCGAGGCCGAAGTCGAGCAGCGTCGCCCCGGCCCTCGTCAGCATGACGTTCCCGGGCTTCAGATCCCGGTGCACGATCCCCTGCCGGTGCGCCTTGTCGAGGCCGTCCGCGATCTCGATCGCGTGGCGCAGGCTCGTCTCGACTGGCAGCGCGCCCTTCTCGAGCCGCTCGGCGAGCGTCACGCCCTGCAGGTACTCCATGACCAGGAAGTCGACGGGCCCCTGGGCCGTCTCCTGGCGTCCGACGTCGTAGAGGGTGCAGATGTGTGGATGGCTGAGGCTGGAGACGACACGGGCCTCGCGCTCGAAGCGCTCGCGCCGCTCGGGGTCGGCGGCGAGGTGGCTGGGCAGCACCTTGATCGCGACCGTGCGATCGAGCCGCGTGTCGCGCGCACGATACACCTCGCCCATCCCGCCCGCGCCGATGAGCGAGGCGATCTCGTACGGGCCGAGCCGCGTCCCGGAGGCGAGGGGCATCGTGTCGCTCTTCTTCCCGGCGCGAGACTAACCCGAAAACCGCGCGTGCGCCCGCAGCCCGGACGCGGCGGCGGCTCCCTGGATCAGCCGAGACGCGAGAGCGCGTCCTGCGCGGCGAGGCGGTAGACCGGCCGTGGGTTGAGCTTGTCCTCGCGCAGGCACGCCTCGGCGAGCTTGATCGCGTGCTCGTCGCCGTTCTCGACGGCGCGGTCCACGAGCGTCGCCGCGTCCACGGGATCGGCCTCGGGCAGGGGCTCGCTCGGGCGGTCGCCCATCGCGACGTAGAGCGCCGCCGCCGCCTGCCAGGCGTAGCGCATGAGCGCGCGCGCACCCGCCTCGTCGGCGTAGGGTAGCAGCAGGCGTGCGGCGCTCGGCCCCGTCACCCCGTGGACGAACGTGATCACCTTGCCCGGGCTCGCGTTCTCCAGGTAGATGCCGGCGAAGGTCTCGGTCAGGTCGGAGAAGAAGCCCGAAGGGTCGCCGCTCACGGCCACGCGCGAGGCGACGTCCTTGAACGGCGCGAAGCTCTGGAGGCCGGCGAGCCGGTCGGTGATGAAGCCGCCTGATCGGCGCCCGGTCGCGGGAAGCAGCTCGAGCGTCGCCACCGCCTGCGAGGGCCGTGCGCTGCCTTCCGGAGTGGCGGCCTCGGGCAGCCGCGTGAAGTTCGCGGCCCAGTAGGCGAGCCCCTCCGCCAGCTCGCGAAGCCGGGGCGGCGTCTCGCGTGCGGCGAGCGCTCGAGCCGCGTGTCCAGTGCGGATCGCACCGTGCGTGGCGACGGCCACGAAGCCGGGAGCGAGCCGGGGCAGCCAAAGCCGCAGCACTTGCCGCCACGGGGCTTCCGCGAGCGCGCGCCGGAAGAGCACCGCCCAGTCCGCGACGCGCCCGCGCTGGCCGAGCGCCGCCTCCCATTCCGCGGCGAGGATCGGGTGGCTCGCGGCGGGCGCTGGCCCGAGGCGACTCGCGTATCCTTCGACCCAGCGCGCGACCGCGTCGGAGCGGCCGAGCGTCACGAGCGCCTCGGCCGCCATCGGTCCGTGATTGGCGAGCCCGCCGTGGTACTCCGGGCCGGTGCGCGCGAAGCGCTCGAGGGCCAGGTCGAGGGCGCCGTCGCCCGCG
>Ga0214473_10006352_pt1 | contig 14136 bp, 14 predicted proteins | sample RVTome_7_FD_203509 | JGI IMG/M metagenome (GOLD analysis project Ga0214473, IMG submission 203509) | Soil microbial communities from uranium-contaminated site in the Upper Colorado River Basin, Wyoming, United States - RVT98D197 | ecosystem: Environmental > Terrestrial > Soil > Contaminated >... | reverse complement strand
CGAGGAGAGCTCGAGCTCGAGCGGCCGGTAGAAGTACTCGCGCGCGCGCTTCTCCGGCACCACCAGGTCCTCGGCCTTCTCCGGCCGAAGTGCCCTCGGCCTTGCCGGCTCGCCCGCGAGCGCCGCGGGCTGCGCCAGGGTGCGATCCAGCTCCGCCCGCAGGGCGAGGGCCGCGCCGAGAGCGCCGTACAGGTGCGCCGATCGGTCGACGTGCAGCGGGTGACCGATGCGCTCCGAAAGGTGGCGGCGCACCGCATCGTTGTGCGCGACCCCGCCGGCGAAGACGATCGGCTCCGCGAGCTCCGCTCCCGAGAAGAGGGCGTCGGCGACGGTGGCCGCGAGCCCCTTGCACAGGGCGGCGCAGATCTCCTCGCGCGCGTAGCCCTCCTGCTGCGCGTGGATCAGATCGGTCTTTGCGAAGACCGCGCAGCGCGAGGCGATCTTCGGGAGGTCGCCGCGAGCCGCGAGCGCGCAGGCGGCGAGCTCGGCACTGCCGTCGAGCCCCAGCATCCTGGCCTGCTGGTCGAGGAAGCTTCCGGTCCCGGCGGCGCAGGAGCTGTTGGTCTTGATGTCGAGGTAGCGACCGTCGGCGCCGAAGCGGATCCGGCTGAACCGCTCTCCGCCGACGATCAGGATGGTGCGCACCTCCGGATGCAGGTGCCTGGCGGTGGTGATGTACGCCAGGTGCGAGTCGCACACCCTGGAAGCGGAGACGATCGAAGGCGTCGCCGAGGTGGCCGCGACCCAGGCGACCGACCCGAGGTCGAGCGTGCGGAGGAGCCCGATCAGCTTCTCGGGGATGTCTCCCTGATGCGCGCCGTAGGCGCTCCCGATCACCTCGCCCGCGCCATCCAGCTGGACGACGGCGATGCCTACCGAGCCGGCATCGATCCCGAGAACCGACTGGTTCGGAGTCACGGCTTTTCGATTCCCCCTGCCTGGTCCGCGGCGAGCAGGGTGCCGATCGATAGATATTCCCTCCCGACGCGAGGGTCAAGCCCCGATCAGGATCGCGATCACCCGCCTCGGGCCGTGCATGCCGCGAAACGGAATCCCCCGGATGTCGCCGGTCAGGCTCGGCCCGGTGATGAAGGTAAGCTGGCTGGGAACCGGCTCGCGCCCTTCGAAGACCTCCCTCGTCACGCTCTCGTAGACGGGGCGGAAGCTCTCCACCGGGACGAGAGCGATGTGCAGGATCGGCGCGAGCGAGATCAGCCGGGCCTGCTCGCGGCGGTGAGCCAGGACCAGGGTGCCGGACTCGGAGAGGGCGTAGTCCGCTCCGGTGATGCCGGCCTGCGCCTCGTCGAAGACGGCCCGTCGGAAGGAGTCGCGGTCCCCGTAGTCCGCGGCGGAGAAGACGCGGATCCCGGTTCTCCTTCCCCAGTCGACGAGGTCGAGGGAGGCGATCAGCGGATCCGAGGAGACGACGACTCTGGTGAGGTCCTCCTGCCTGGCGACCTCGGTCAGCCTGTCGAGGGCCTCCGGCCTGCTCCTCACCCGGTGCACGCTGCCTGCGAGAGCCGTGAGATCACTGCTGAACTTGTCGATCATCTGCTCGAGGCCGAACGACAGGTCCGGGAGCGGCGGAAGGGCCGGCCTCACCGAGACGCCCCGCCTGGGCGCCGACCAGAGCCTGCTCAGGATCTCTTCTCTCGCGTCACTCGGCATCTTGGACGGCGCCGATCACTCGGGTCGCGCCTCCTCCCTTTCCAGCTCCCGGGCGAGCTCGTGGAAGCTTCTTCGCGGCAGGGCGGGGAGGTCCCGGCAGAGGAACCAGCCGCTCAGCAGCCCGGCCCCGCTCGAGATCACGCCCTCCCGCTGGTTCCGGTTCAGGATCGAGCGCAGGAACCTGGCGCCGAGATTCCAACTCCACGCGCGCCTCACGGCCAGCGCCCAGAGGTCGAAGAGCCTCGCTTCTCCGAACCGCCGCTTCCCACCCTCGAGGGCCCGGCCGCCCTCGGCGTCCCTGGCGCGGTACTCGAGGAGCAGGGCGGGGTGGTCGATCCCGGCGGGACAGGAGGCCTTGCAGCTCCCGCACAGGGTGCAGGCCTGGTAGAGATCCCGGGTCTCGCCCAGGCCGAGCAGCAGGGGATTCAGCACCTGCCCGATCGGTCCGGAGTAGATCCAGCCGTAGGGGTAGCCGCCGATCTTGCCGTAGATGGGACAGGAAGGCAGGCAGGCCCCGCAGCGGATGCAGCGGAGCGCTTCCCGGGCCTTCAGGTCGGCGTAGACACGGGAGCGCCCGTTGTCCACGATGACGATGAAGAGCTCCTCCGGACCGTCGATCTCGCCCTCCTTCCTGGGGCCGGAATCCATCGTCACGTACGAGGTGATCTTCAGGCCCATGCAGCTCCTGGTGAGGAGCCTCAGCATGTGCAGGGCGTCGTCCATGCTGGGAACCACCTTCTCCAGACTCATGACCGACACCTGAGTCCTGGGGGAGGACTTGGAGAATCGGATGTTGCCCTCGTTCTCCACGTTGATGATGGTTCCGGTCGAGGCCACCGCCATGTTGACGCCGGTGATCCCCATCTCGACATCCCGGAACTTGCCTCGCAGGAAGAGCCGGGCCGCGTATCCGAGCTCGACCGGGTCGGTGCTGGGGGCCTTCATCCCGGCCTTCTCCATGAAGAGATCGCTGATCTCCTCCACCGGGATGTTGATGGCGGGGCCGACGATGTGGAAGGGGGGGCGCTTCAGCTGCTGGACGATGAACTCGCCGAGGTCGGTCTCGATCGGCTCGACGCCGCTCTTCTCCAGGGCCTCGTTCAGCCCGAGCTCGTCGTTGACCATCGACTTTCCCTTGGTCACGTAGCGGATGCCCCGCTCCCTGGCGAGCTCGACCACCAGAGCGCAGGCTTCCTCGGCGTTCCTGGCCCAGAGCACCCGGGCTCCCCGCGCCGTGGCATTGCGCTCGAACTCCTCGAGCAGCTCAGGCAGCCTCGCGATCACCTCGCCCCGGATCGCCGCGCCGAGCTCGAGCGCCGCGGCGGGATCGGGAAAGGTTCCCATGCCCCTCTCGCGCATCGCCGAGCCGTACTGGAGGAAGAGCGAGAGGAGGGCCCTGGAAGCCAGGTCGTCGAGCTCCCGGTCGGCGGCGGCCTTGAATGCCTTCGTCGCGGGCCTCAATTCGCGCCCTCCGTCCCGGCGCCCGCGAGGAAGCTCGCGATGTGCACGGCCCTCTTCTCGGGGTGATGGCGGCTCAGGTACCCCCCGATGTTGAGAAGGCATCCCGGCTCGCTCAGCACCAGGAGGTCGGCCCCGCTCTCCAGGTAGCGGTCCTGCTTCTCCTTGACCATGGCCTCGGAGATCCTGGGGAAGCTGTTGGCGAACTCTCCGCCGAATCCGCAGCAGAGGTCGGCCTGCTTCAGCTCCACGAGCTCCGTCCCCCGGGCGGAGCGGATCAGCTTCTTCGGCTGCTCCGAGATCCCGAGGGCCCGCAGGACGTGGCACGACTCGTGATAGGCGACCTTGCCCTCGAAGGCCGCCCCGACGTCCTCCGTCCCCAGCACCTCGACGATGTACTCGGTGAGCTCGAAGAGCCTCGAGGCCAGCTCCTCGGCCCTGGCGCGCCAGGAGGGATCGCCCTCGAAGAGCTCCGGATAGCGATGTTTCACGGTGGAGATGCAGGAGCCGGAGATGCTCACGATCTCCCGGTCGCCTTCGAAGACCTCGATCAGGTGTCGGGCGGCCTTCCTCGCCTGCTTTCGATAGCCCGCATTGATGGCGGGCTGGCCGCAGCAGGTCTGCTCCCGGTGATAGACGGGACGCACGCCGAGACGCCGGAGCAGCCGAAGGGTGTGCACCCCGATCTCCGGAAGGAGGAGATCGACCAGGCAGGGAATCAAGAGCGACACCTCTCTCACCTGGAGGCCCTCGGCTGAGACCGCTCGGACATGATGCGAACCGTAACTCCCCTCCGCCTAGCGTACCGGAGGCATCGACCGGCGAAAACCGGCGGGGCACGCGCCATCGAGCCGGCAAGGGCACCGTGTCGAGACGGCGTTTGGGATGATGCTCGCCTGGCGGGCGCGAGCTCGAGCGGCCCGAGCAAAAATTCCTGGCGATTCGCCATTGACAATGCGAGTCACGCGTTGTACCTGAGTCCGCCAATTGGGCCGCCCATGTCCGAGCCAACGTCCGAGCGACACCCGGGCTCGGGGCAACCGGGAAATCGAGCGGGAGCGTCGAGGGGATCGCAGAGGATGATGGGGGGTCCGCCGCAGGTGCGACGGACGCCGGCCAGGACGGTGGCCCTGGAGTGAACAGCTCGGTGAGTCAATCACCCGCCGACGGAGAGCCTCCTTCGGCCCCTACTCTGTTCGTACCCCACTTCAGACCTCCAACGCCAAAGCCGTCCCGGATCAGTCAGACGAAGAGCGAGTCCGGCGCCATCCCAGTCCCGTCCTTTCCGATTGGAGAGCGGGCCGAGCGCTTCCGGGCGCGCCACTTCCCGGCGGTCTCCGCCGAGCAGTGGAACGACTGGGGCTGGCAGCTCCGCAACCGCTTCCGCGACCTCGCGGGCCTCGAGCGGATCGTGGACCTCTCGTCGGGCGAGCGCGGAACCATCGAGCGCATCGGCGGTCGCCTCCCGGTCGGCATCACGCCCTACTACGCGGCGCAGCTCGACCCGGAGGATCGGGGCGACCCGATCCGGCGCACCCTGATCCCGCTCCCGGGCGAGCTCGTGCAGGGCTACGGCGAGGCGGAGGACCCGCTCGGCGAGGAGAGCGACAGCCCGGTGCCCGGGCTGGTGCACCGCTATCCCGACCGGGTGCTCCTCCTGGTGACCAACTTCTGCGCCACCTACTGCCGCTACTGCACGCGGGCGCGGGTCGTCGGTCACACGGGCGAGGTCCACTTCAACCAGGCGCAGTTCCAGACCGCCATCGACTACGTGGCCGCACACCCCGAGATCCGCGACGTGCTGATCTCGGGCGGCGACCCGCTCACCATGGGCGATTCGCGGCTCAAGTGGCTGCTCACCCGGCTGCGCGCGATCCGGCACGTCGAGTTCCTGCGCATCGGGAGCAAGGTTCCGGTGGTGCTGCCGATGCGCATCACGCCCGAGCTCACCGGCATGCTGCGGCGCTTCCACCCGCTCTGGATGAGCATCCACTTCCAGCATCCCGACGAGGTGACGCCGGAGGTGGCGGAGGCCTGCTCCCGGCTGGCGGACGCGGGGATTCCGCTGGGAAGCCAGACGGTGCTGCTGCGGGGGGTCAACGACGACGTGGCGGTGATGCGGCGGCTGGTGCACGCGCTGCTGCGGATCCGGGTCCGGCCCTACTACCTCTACCAGTGCGACCCGATCTCGGGCTCGGAGCACCTTCGCACCTCGGTCGCCAAGGGGATCGAGATCGTGGCCGGCCTGCGCGGCCACACCACCGGCTACGGTGCCCCCACCTTCGTGGTGGACGCGCCCGGCGGCGGGGGCAAGATCGCCCTCGCCCCCGACGTGGTGGTGCGACGCGAGGGCAGCGATCTCCTGCTGCGCAACTACGCGGGCGAGATCTGCCGCTATCCCGACCTGGAGGGAGAGGTGCCGGCATCCATCCCGGCGGCGGCCGAGCTGGAGGTGGCGGCCCGCCGCAGGCCCTCGCGCCCGCGGCGGCGCGCCCGCGGATGATGAGGATCGGGCTCTGCTACGACCTGCGATCCGCCTATCTGGCCGCCGGCTTCGGCGAAGAGGAGACCGCTGAGTTCGATCGCGAGAGCACCATCGAGGCGATCGAGTCGGCGCTCGGCGAGCTCGGCCATCAGACCGAGCGGATCGGGAATCTGCCCGACCTGATGGCGCGCCTGCTCGCGGGGGGGAGCTGGGACCTGGTCTTCAACCTCGCCGAGGGCATGCGCGGGTCGGGGCGCGAGTCGGAGGTGCCGGCGCTGCTCGATGCCTGGGGCATCGCCTACACCTTCTCGGACCCGCTGGTCTCCGCCCTCACGCTGCACAAGGGGATGGCGAAGCACGTGCTGCGCGACCAAGGCGTTCCGACCACCGACTTCCGCGTGGTGGAGAGCGACGCGGAGGCGCGGGCGGTGGATCTCCCCTTCCCGCTCTTCGTGAAGCCGGTGGCCGAGGGCACCGCCAAGGGGATCGACGGGCGCTCCCGGGTCGAGACCATGCCCGAGCTGGTCGCCCGCTGCCGCCTGGTGCGGGAGCGGCACTCCCAGCCCGCGCTGGTGGAGCCCTTCCTGCCGGGCCGCGAGTTCACCACCTCGATCGTTGGCAGCGGGGCTCGCGCGAGGGCGCTCGGGACGCTCGAGGTGGTGCTCCGCGAGGGCGCCGAGCCGTACTGCTACAGCTACCTCAACAAGGAGCGCTGCGAGGAGCTCTGCGAGTACCGGCTGGTCGAGGGGCCGCTCGCGAGCGAGTGCGAGCGGATCGCCCTGCGAGCCTGGCGGGGGCTCGGCTGCCGGGACGCCGGTCGCGTCGACCTGCGCCTCGACGCGGGCGGCCGCGCGCAAGTGCTCGAGCTGAATCCGCTGCCGGGGCTGCATCCCGAGCACTCCGACCTGCCGATCCTCTGCACTGCGGTCGGCATGCCCTACGCCGAGCTGATCCGGGCGATCGTCGACTCCGCGGCGGAGCGCCGGGCGAGCGGTCACGCCGCGCGGCGCCCGCCGCCTTTCGCGAGGGCGGCCCTCCAGGCGGCCGGGTGAGGATCGTCCTGCTCCACGAGGCGCTCGCCGAGGATGCGCGGGCGGACGAGCGCGACGCCCTGGTCCAGCTGGAGCTGATCCGCGCCGAGCTCGGCGCCGCCGGATACGCGACCGAGGCGCTGCCGATGGACCTCGACCTCGCGCAGGCCCGCCGCCGGCTCCTGGCGCTCCGCCCCGAGCTGGTCTTCAACCTGGTCGAGTCCCTGGGCGGCTGCGGGCGCCTGGCCCACCTGGCGCCCTCGCTGGTGGAGTCGCTCGGCCTGCCCATGACCGGGGCGCCGGCGATCGCCGTCCTCGAAACCACCGACAAGCTGCTCGCCAAGCGGCGGCTGCTTCGAGCCGGGCTTCCGACGCCCGCCTGGCTCGAGGCCGGCCGCGAGGCGGCGGAGGCGCCGGATCCCGGCGCCCGCTTCCTGGTGAAGCCGGTCTCGGAGGACGCCTCGGTCGGGGTCGACGACGGCGCGATGGTGCGGGGCGCGGCCGCGGCGCGGGCACGCCTTACGCAGGCGGCGCGCCCGGCCTTCGCCGAGTGCTACGTCGAGGGCCGCGAGCTGAACCAGGCACTCCTCGAGAAGGACGAGGCAGCAGAGCTCTTGCCGCCCGCCGAGATCGTCTTCGAGGCCTGGCCGGAGGGGAAGCCGCGCATCGTCGGCTACGCGGCCAAGTGGGAGGACGACTCCTTCGAGGCGATCCACACCCCGCGCCGCTTCGACTTCCCGCCCGAGGACGGGAGGCTGCTCGCGCGGCTCGGCGAGCTCGCCCATGCCTGCTGGCGGCTCTTCGGTCTGCGCGGCTACGCACGGGTGGACTTCCGCGTCGACGCGGCGGGCGCGCCCTGGATCCTCGAGGTGAACGCCAATCCCTGCCTCTCGCCCGATTGCGGCTTCGCGGCCGCGGCTCTCCGCACCGGGCTCGGGATCCGCGAGGTGCTGGAGCGGATCGTCGCCGCGGCGCTCTCGCGCTCGCCTCGGCGGGAGCGCCGGTGAGGGGCGGCCGAGCGAAGGCACCCCGCGCGGACGCGGCCTGGCGGGAGGAGCCGCGCCCCGGCGACGTCGAGGCGGTGCGCGCCCTGGTCGCGCGGGTCGGCGTCTTCTCCGCCGCGGAGGTGGAGATCGCGGCCGAGCTGGTCGAGGAGCGGCTCCGGAGCGGGCTCGCGAGCGGCTACCACTTCGTCTTCGCCGACCAGCGGGACGGTCTCGCCGGCTACACCTGCTTCGGCCCGATCCCGGCCACCCGCTCGAGCTTCGACCTCTACTGGATCGCCGTCCACCCCGAACTCCAGGGCTCGGGGCTCGGCGCCCGGCTGCTGGCCGAGAGCGAGCGGCGCATCGCCGCGCAGGGCGGGGACCGCGTCTACGTCGACACCTCCTCGCGTCGCGAGTACACGCCCGCCCACGCCCTCTACACCCGCGGCGGCTACCGCGAGGCCGCGCGCCTGCTCGACTTCTACTCGCCGGGAGACGCCAAGCTGATCTTCGAGAAGGTGCTGGCCGCGGTACCGGAGCGCTGAGGGCGATCTGCGGCGCTCTCGGCTCCCTGGATGCCCGCCTTCACCGTGTGCGCGGACCTGAGCGCCTCGACCTGTCCCTGGCGCGCGTAGTCCACGGCCTCCCCGAGCACCCGGGCGGCCTCCTGCGGCGCGTGGAAGCCCATCGAATTCTCTGCCGCGATGAAATCGAGCCGCCACTGCGCCTTGCGCTGCAGATCGAAGGCCTTCTGCAGGCTCCCTTCGCTCGCGCCCGCCGCCCGGGCGGCTTGGATGGCGTCGAGCTGGTCCATCAGGGCGGCGGCCGCTCGCTTCAGCAGATCGAAGTTCCGCTGCTGGATCGCGTCCACGCGCTGCTGGATTTCGTCCTCCGGGAAGCGGTGGCAGACCTGGCAGGCGCGGTTCACGTTGAGGAGCGGGCTCCGCACCCAGTGATCGGAGATCTTGGTGGCGCCGTCGCGCATGTAGGGCATGTGGCAGTCGGCACACGAGACGCCGCTGCGCGCGTGGATTCCCTGGCTCCACAGCTCGAACTCCGGGTGCTGCGCCTTGAGGACCTTCGCTCCGCTCTCCTGGTGCTTGAAATCGAAGAACGGCGTGCCGTCGGGAAACCGGAGGCCGTCCCAGAACCGCTCGGCGTCTTCCACCTTCAGGCCATTGCCCCAGGGGAAGGTGAGCTTCATGTTGGCCCCGCAGTAGTACTCGACGTGGCACTGGCCGCAGACGAAGGACCTCATCTCCGTGCGCGTCCCATCCTGATTCGGATCGTAGGGACGCGTCCTCGAGCCCTCGCGCCACAGCTCGATCGAGGGCAGATGGGGAACCGGAGCGTCGGACGCCGCCAGCATCTGGATGCCCTGGATGAATCCGGGTCGTGTCACGCGCAGGTGCATGTCCTGCGGGTCGTGGCAGTCCACGCAGGAGACCGGATGCGCGTGCCCCATCTCGTTCAGCATCTGGCTCAGGTCCTGGTAGGAATACTGGTAGGTCTTCTCGAACCCCTGGATCGGGTCCCCGTCTCCGAGCTTCCTGTAGAGGGGCATGATGGATGCGTGGCAGTGGAGACAGGACCCGGACTGCGGTTTCGAGAGCCGCTTGGTGTTCTGCTGGTCGTCGAGCATGTAGGCATGGCCGCGGCGATCGCGGTAGTCGATGGAGAAGGCGTACCCCAGGAACATGCGCTTCAGCCAGGGGTCGCGCTCGATCTTCTCCTCGGGAAGGGCCTCGCTGCCGCCGTGTCCTCCGAAGCGCGTTCGCGTGGTCAGCGCGGTGCGCTTGTAGGAGTCGTACTCACGCGGCCAGTTCACTCCCCATTTCGCGGCATCGGTGTCGTCTTCCGTCACTTCGACGAGGCGCAGGTAGGGCTTCCTGGCTTCCCCTTTCCGCTCGAAGATGTTCACCAGGAGCGCCGTCACCAGCGCGCTCGCGATCGCGACGGCGATCACCAGGATCAAGAGGGCCGGCCTGGCCCACGCGGTGGGGAAGCTTCTACTCATGGCTCCTTCGCTCCCTTCTCGATCGAGCGTTCGGGACCGCCCAGTCCCACGGTGTCTCCGTGGCCAACGGATCGGTGGCAGTGCACGCAGCGGACCGCGTCCGGGTCGGTGGTGCCGCCTTCGACGATGTCGTGCACGAACTCGCGATGGCAATCGAGGCAACTCGTCTGAAGGATCCGGCCGTTCCGCTCGGTGATCTGGATCGGCTCGTGGAAGTTCTGCAGGGTGAAGGCCGCGGAGTGTCGGTAGCCGTTCCACCCCTTGGCCAGGTACTTGCCGACGAAGTCACGGGGCAGGTGGCAATCCGCGCAGCTCGCGACGGTGTGGTGGCTCGACTTCTGCCAGGACTCGAACCGGGGCACCATGACGTGGCAGTTGATGCAGGCCTCCGGGTCCTCGCTCAAGTAGGAGAGGCCCTCCGCGTAGTGGAGGGTGAAGCCGCCCACGCCGGCCAGGATCCCGAGCAGGAGGGAGAGGAGCAGAATCCTCCCCCTGAGATCGAAGAGCGGGCTGCCTTCCTGCGGATGGTGGGGAGGGCGGGGGAGAGCGGTCATGGCTACGCGTCGGTCGCTTTGCTCACACGGTCTTTCGGGATCGCAGCAGCGGGATCAGGCCGAGATCCCCGGGCAGGCGGAGAGCTCGATCGGCGCTACGGCGGGGCGGAATGCTCCACCGCCGGCGGCACCTTCGGGGGGGTAAGGAAACGCTCGATTCGAGGTCGTGTCAAGGGCAGCTCTCGATCGCGTTCGCTGAGGAAGCGCCGGCCGCCCCGCCGCATCCCGTGCTCCGCGATGTCGTCCCTCTCCGGGCAGAAGGCCTCGAGAGCGCGGCGGAATCGGCGCGGGAGGCGCGCGCGGCGGGCGACACGGAGCTGCGTGATGCAGGCTCGGCCACGGCCCGAGGTCGTGCCCCCCCGGGGGCAGTCGGGGCCCCATCTCTCCTGACTTGCTCATCTCCCTCTCCTGACCTGCTCATCTCCTTCTCCTGACTTGCTCATGTCTCGCGCTGATCCTGCCGATTCACGGAGGGATCGAAGCTCAGGGGTGGAGGACTCCAGGGGACGAAGATGGTGCACACGCAGATCACCTCAATCGCTCTTGGCCTGGCTCTCGCGGCGGCCGGCCTCGTGGCTGCCACTCCTGCAAGCGCGCTCACCGTCCGCTACGGCTTCGCGGGCGTCGGCCCGGGAACCGGCCCCCATGCCGCCTACGACGGCGAGGTCGACCAGACCGACGCGAACATCGCGGCCGGGAACTTCCCGCCGGGCCGGACCAGCTGGGGTCCCGACTGGCAGAACTGGGCCGAGGCCACCGCCGCCGAGTATGCGGCTCTCACCGGCAGCGACGACGGCTACTACCAGAGCGCCTTCACCGCCGGCTGGGGCGACAACGTGGCGCATCTCTTCGAGCTTGTGGTCGCCGAGGACCCGGCCAGCGTGACCGACATCCTGCTCTCGGTGGAGGTCTCCCGGGCCCGCGCCACCGACACGCAGTACTTCTACCTCTGGAACTACGCCACCGCTCAGTACACGGTGATCGGGGACATCGATACCGGGACCACGGACGCTTCGTGGAGCGACTACAGCGTGGTCGACAACGCGGCGAGCATCGACGCCACCAATATCGGCGAGTACCTGGACGCGAGCGGGCAGATCACCCTCCTCTCGATCAACCAGGATGCCGGTGGGGGGGTGGCAGCGCGCGCTGGCAGCGCTTCGACTCGTTCGAGACGGCGATCGTGTTCCTGCCCGAGCCCTTGACGGCGCTGCTCCTCGCCGCGGGGCTGCTGGGGCTGGCCGTCTACGGGCGGCGGAGAGATCGCGTCAGCCCGCAGCCCTGACCACCTCGCTTCTTGCCGCCGGCGATCGCAACGCGTCTCCGGCCCGTCGAAGGCGGCGTGGACGCACCTGGGTCGATAAGATCATGGCTCGGTGCTTCCTTGGCTTCGGCGGTGCCTGAACTCGGGATCGGCTCTGCTCGCGATCCTGACCATCCTCGGCGGATGCGCTCGGGGAGCCGCTCCGAGCCGGGCGGACCAGGCCGCGCTCTCCGGGCCGGGACGAGAGGATGCCGGGCCGTTCGTCTACCAGGAGCACGAGGTCGAGGTTCCGGCTCGCCCGGTGGATCCCCTCCGACCGGCCTATCCTCCGCGCCTCCGTGCGCTCGGCGTCGAGGGCGAGGTGGAGGCGCGCGTGATCGTCCTCTCCGACGGATCGGTGGGCGGTGCCCGGCTGGTGGAGAGCACTCACCCCGAGTTCACCGCCGCGGTGCGCGAGGCGCTTCGCGAAGCGCGCTTCCACCCCGCCTGCCGCCACGGGAAGCCGGTCTCGTCGTGGCTCACGGTGCGGCTGCGCTTCCGCCCCGAGGAGTGAATGCCCCGCGCGCAAGGCGGCGCGCTAGTCTCTCTCCGCACCGCACCCGCGCGGGAGGCCCTCGGTGACTCGCGTCCGACTCCGCATCTATCTCGGCGAGGAGGAGCACAAGCTCGGACCGGGCAAGGTCCAGCTCCTCGAGGCGATCGGGGAGCATGGCTCGATCTCGGCTGCGGCCCGGTCGATGGGGATGGCCTACCGGCACGCCTGGGAGCTCGTCAACGACCTGAACCGGTGCTTCGAGAGCCCGGTGGTCGCGGCCTCGAGCGGCGGCCGCGCCGGCGGCGGGACGGAGATCACCCCGCTCGGCGAGGAGCTGATCCGGCGCTTCCACGCCATGGAGCGGGCGACGCGACGCGCCATCGGCCGCGATCTCGACGCCCTCGACGCCAAGGTCGCCGCGCCGACCCGGACCGCGTCCCCCGCCAAGGACCGCTCGCGCGCGCGCTGAGGCCGTGAGCCCGGATTTTCCACCAGCTCTCTCGGGCGCCGCTCGCGGCGCGTGACCCGCCGCCTCGATCACTCGAGGTCGGAGATCCAGATCCGGCCGCAGGTGCGAAGCGCGTCCCACACGATGGCGGGGCGCAGCGAGGAATTGGTGAACTGGTAGCGGATCGGGATCTCCTTGATCGACATCCCGGCGCGATACACGTAGGCCAGCGACTCGAGGTGGAAGTCGAAGGTCCGGCTCTTCATTCTGGCATCCACGAGCAGGCGGACCGCGCTGCGAGCGTACATCCTGTATCCCGAGGTCACGTCCCGCAGACCCGCTCCACCCCAGGGCACGAAGCGGGGAACCAGGGCGAGGTTCATCAGCGCCCTCGCCCCCCGGCTGAGCCCGCGGCGGTAGCTCGGGACGTTGACCGCCTCTTCGCGATAGCCGATCACCAGGTCCGCGTCGGTGTGCTCCTGGAAGCGCGGAATGAACTCCGGATCGTGGCTCCCTCCGGCGTCCATGGTGATGCAGAAGGAATAATCCTCGGCGACGGCGAAGCGCAGACCGTCCAGGATGCCGCCGGCGATGTGGGTGTTGCTGGCGTGCCGGATGCAGTGCGCCCTTCCCGTCGCCAGGGCGATCTCCGCCGTGCCGTCGGTGCTGGCGTCGTCCACCACGCAGACGTCCGCGTAGCGGCTCGCGCGGACCACCAGCTCCTCGATGCTGGCGGCCTCGTTGTAGGCGGGGATCACGGCGAGGAATCGGCTCTGCATGGGACCCGCGGCTCTCTTCTACTCCGGCGAGTGCTCGCTCCCGAAGCGCCCGGCATTCTCGGCCTCCGCGATCGCGACGTCCTCCGCCGTGTTGATGTTGACGTAGCCGTCTCCGATGTCGAAGGCCTTGACCGGGTGGCCGTCGTCGATGGCGCACTGGATCAGATCCGGAAGCTCCTTCTCCCCCCGGCTCTGGTTGATGGGAGTGAGATCGATGTAGTCGAAGATGCCCCTCCGGAAGATCACGTTCCCGGTACCACGGACCGCGTTGGGCGGATTGCGCGGCTTCTCGATCAGGCGATAGACGCGGCGGTCGCGATCGTCCTCGATCAGGGCGTAGGTCTTGCGGATCTCGTCCCGCCGCTTCTCCCTCACCACGCCGCAGAGCACGAAGAGATCCTCCTGCTCGAACTTGCGGACCATTTCCTGGTGGTGGGGGCGCCAGAGGATCTCGTCGGCGAGGAAGAGCATGAAGTCGTCGCCGCCGATCTGGTCCTTCGCGCACTCGATCGCGTGCACCAGACCTCTCGGGTCCTCCTGGATCACGTAGCGGATGCGCACGCCGGACGACTCGATCCCGAATTCGTTGATGATCGCCTCGGCGCGGTAGCCGACCGCGACGACGATCTCGGAGACCCCCGCGCGCACGGCGTTCTCGAGGCTGTACTGCACGAGCGGCTTGCCGAAGAGCCTGAGCATGCACTTGTTCCCTTCGTCGGGATGCTCGCCCAGCCCGGGGCGGTCGCCCAGCCGCTTTCCGCGCCCCGCCGCCAGCACCAGCGCCTTCACCCTTCTCCCCCGACGAAGAGGTGCTGGTTCGCCTTCACCCACGCGATCAGGAGCGGGAGGCCCTCCCCGGGCCTCACCCGCGGCCGCCAGCCGAGCTGATCCCGGGCGCGGGCGAGGTCGCA
>Ga0214473_10006350_pt1 | contig 14137 bp, 13 predicted proteins | sample RVTome_7_FD_203509 | JGI IMG/M metagenome (GOLD analysis project Ga0214473, IMG submission 203509) | Soil microbial communities from uranium-contaminated site in the Upper Colorado River Basin, Wyoming, United States - RVT98D197 | ecosystem: Environmental > Terrestrial > Soil > Contaminated >... | reverse complement strand
CATTTCCATGCCGACGCACGCGTGCGTGCCGTTGAGCCCCTGCTCTATGAACGCATCCCGATCCTGTCTCCGCTGCACCACATCTCCACGCGGGAGAGAATGTCTTTGCCGGAGAGCGTCGGCGAAGTAGCCCCATCGGTGAGCAAATTCGATACCCCCCATACGAGCACGCCTAAAACCGAACTCCTTTGCAATGGTCGCTATGGCTTGATGATCACAAACGCAGGCGGGGGATACAGCCGGTGGGGCAACTTTGAGGTCACACGCTGGAGGTCGGATCGGACTCAGGATCCGTGGGGGACCTTCTGCTACATCCATGAGCCCGACTCGGATCGATTGTGGCCCAACACGTATCACCCGGTCGGCGGGAAGGTTGAGGCGTACTCCGCCGACTTTGCGCTCGACCGTGCAGTGTTCCGGCGCGCCGATAACGGCATTCAAACCGAAACGGAGGTCATCGTCTCGCCGGAAGATGACGTTGAGATTCGGCGGGTCACCCTGTTCAATCGGTCCGTTCGCACCCGCCGTTTCAATCTCACGAGCTACGTTGAACTCTCGCTGGCGCCGCACAACGCAGACCGGCAGCATCCGGCATTCAACAAGCTGTTCATCCAAACCGAAGCGGCGCCTAAACATCAGGCCCTCCTCGCGTACCGCCGGCCTCGCGCGGAAGACGACCCACCCATTTACGTTGCACACCGCCTTACGCTTGAACACCCCGAGGACGAAGCCTTGCAGTTCGAGACCGACCGGCGCCGATTCATCGGCCGAGGACGGACGCTCGCAAATCCGATGGGGGTCCTCCAGAAGCTTGGCAATAGCCAGGGTTTTGTCCTGGACCCGATCCTCAGCCTGCGCCGGAGCCTGACTCTCGGTCCAGGCCAGCGTGTCCAGGTTTCCTTGGTTCTCGCCGCCGGCGAAACACGCCAGCAGGTCTTGGGGCTGATGGGTAAGTACAGCGATCCCCACGCCATCGATCGGGCGATGGATTTCGCCTGGGCCTCTGCCCAGCTTGAGCTGCGATTGCTTCGCATCCAGCCCGACGAAGCTCGCCGCTTCCAGCAGCTGGCAAGCCACCTGCTGTTTCCCAACCCGCTCTTGCGCCCTCCCGCCAGCCGCATCGAAGAGAACCGCAAGGGCCAAGCCGGCTTATGGCCCTATGGAATCTCGGGCGACTTGCCGATTGCCCTGATCACCATTGGCGAGGCGCGGGATATCAGCCTGGTCCGTCAGATGCTCCAGGCCCATACCTATTGGCGAATGCACGGGTTGACGGCAGACCTGGTCATCCTCAACGAGGAGGCCGGCGGCTACGAACAGCCGTTGCGCGAACGACTCGAGGACCTGATCCAGGCGCATTCGACGTATACGGGGAAGGATCAGCCCGGCGGGATTTTCTTGCGCAGCGCGGATCAAATCCCGGAGGAAGACCTGACGCTGCTCATGGCCGCCGCGAGTCTGGTGCTGGTGGCGGCACGTGGCACGTTACTCCAGGGCGTGCCTGTGGAGGTACCCGAGCTGTCGGAACCCATGGCCAAGAAACGTACTCCCCGGGAGCCTTCGGCTTCGCTGCCCTTCATGGATCTGCCCTACTTCAACAGCCTGGGCGGTTTCACCCCGGATGGGCGTGAATACGCGATCTATCTCGGCCCCGACACCCACACGCCCGCACCCTGGGTGAATATCATCGCCAACCCCTCCTTCGGCACATTGGTCAGCGAAACGGGGTCTGGCTTTACCTGGTATGGAAACAGCCAGCGCAATCGCCTGACGCAATGGTCGAACGACCCCGTCATGGATCCACCGTCTGAGGCGGTGTACATCCGGGACGAGGAGAGCGGCGTCTACTGGACGCCGACCCCGTCGCCGATCCGCGAAGAGACCGCTTATCGGGCAAGGCATGGGGCGGGGTACACGGTCTTCGAGCATAATAGTCAAGGGATCGAGCAGGAGTTGACGGTCTTCGTTCCAGTGGATGAGAACGGGGGAGAGCCCATCAAGCTGCAAAGACTACGGTTGAGGAACGACTCCTCCCGGCGTCGCAGGCTGTCGGTGACGTACTATGTGGAGTGGACACTGGGCGAGAACCGCGAAACCTCCCAGATGCACGTCGTGACCCAGTGGGATGACGAAGTCCAGGCCCTGATCGCTCGGAATCGCTACCACCCCGAGTACGGGAATCGGATCGCCTTCGCGGCCATCAACCCGCCTGCGAAGTCTTACACCGGCGAGCGCGCGTCCTTCGTTGGGCGCAACGGTTCGCTGGGTAGCCCGGCGGCGATGGAGCGGACCGGGCTATCGCGTCGGACGGGGGCGGGACTCGACCCGTGTGCGGCACTGCAGGTTACGGTTGAACTCGCCCCTGGAGAGAGGGCTGAAATCGCGTGCATGTTGGGCCAGGCCGAGTCGGTGGAGGAGGTCCACAAGCGGGTTCTCATCTACCGGGAAGGTTTGGCACTCGAGACCGCGTTAAGCCAGACAAAAGCGTGGTGGGATGATCTGTTGGGCACGATCGAAGTGCATACCCCCGAGCTGGCAGCGGACTTCTTGATCAACCGTTGGCTCTTGTACCAAAGCCTGAGCTGTCGGATCTGGGGACGTTCCGCCTTTTACCAGTCCGGCGGTGCATTCGGCTTCCGCGATCAACTGCAGGACGTTATGGCGTTCCTGTACGCGTATCCCGGGCTGGTGCGCCAGCACATCCTGCTCGCGGCGAGCCGCCAGTTCAAGGAAGGCGACGTCCAGCACTGGTGGCATCCACCGAGCGGGGCGGGTGTCCGCTCGCGGATCTCCGATGACGCCCTGTGGCTGCCCTATGTCGTCGCTCAATACACGCGGGTCACCAGCGATATGGACATCTTGCACACAGATGTCCCCTTCCTCGACGGGCCCACGCTGGAAGACGATCAGCATGAAATGTTCTTCGCGCCGGGGGTCGCGTTGGAACACGCCACGCTGTTTGAGCACTGCCGGCGCGCCGTCTCGCGCAGCATGACTTTTGGGCCCCATGGTTTGCCCCTGATAGGAACAGGGGACTGGAACGATGGGATGAACCTTGTGGGTGCCAGGGGCAAAGGGGAGAGCGTTTGGCTGGCGTGGTTCATGGTGGATGTGCTTCAGGGTATGGCCGAGTTGTCTGAGCTGCTGGGTCGGCCAGATCTGAGCCAGTCTTATCAACAAGACAGAAATGCACTGATTCAGCGTGTCGAGCGAGCAGGATGGGATGGAGAGTGGTATCTTCGGGCGATCTTCGACGATGGCACGCCGCTTGGTTCTTCGGCGAATGAAGAGGGGAGGATTGATTCTCTCCCCCAATCTTGGGCTTGGCTGAGTGGAGCCGCCGATACAGATCGTGCGGATAAGGCTTTAGAGTCAGCGTGGAAACATCTCGTTCGCGAGGATGAAGGACTGGTGCTGCTCTTAACGCCTCCCTTTGACAGATCGGAGCCGTCACCCGGATACATTCAGGGGTACCCTCCGGGGGTGAGGGAGAACGGAGGCCAGTACACTCACTCCGCCCTGTGGTTCGCCATGGCCTTGGCACGTCGAGGGGATGGTACGCGGGCGACGAAAATGCTGCGCCTTCTCAACCCGATTGAACGCGCCCGTGGTCCAGAAACAGTGTGGCGCTATGGGCTTGAGCCCTACGTGGTCGCAGCGGACGTGTACCGATTGCCCGGGCGGATCGGTCAGGGGGGTTGGTCTTGGTATACGGGTTCGGCGGCGTGGATGTACCGAGCCTGGGTTGAAGAGGTCCTGGGTTTGAAGGTGCGGGGGGAACACATACAGTTGAATCCGGTCATTCCCGGATGGTGGAAGGGCTTCCATCTGCGCTATCATCACGGTGAAGCGATCTACGAGATCCAGGTCGAGAACCCGGAAGGCTGCGAGCGAGGTGTGTCGTGGGTGGAGATGGATGGCCAGCGTATGCGGGATGCGGTGATCCCGTTGGATCGGGCCCTGGTCAAGCATCGGATCCTCGTACGCATGGGGAAGTCGGAGCAGGCGGGCGGAGGAAGAATTGATGAAGCTACGAGAACACCTTAAGGAACTGGCAAAAGAGCGCACAACCGAATTTAGAACGGCTAATGAACAACTTCAAGAGCAAATGATCTCACGCAAACGTGCTGAGCAGGCCGTTCAGGAAGCTCGTGAATACGCTGAGAGTATTATAGAGACGATGCGTGAACCTCTGGTCGTGCTTGATACCCACCTGAGAGTGGTTTCAGTCAACCCTTCTTTCTATCGAACTTTCAAAGTGACACCAGAGGATACACAGGGAAAGTTGATATATGACCTGGGCAACCGTCAGTGGAACATCTCTAAACTGCGGGTACTCCTGGAGGAGATTCTTCCCAGGAAGAACCAATTTCAGGATTTTGAAGTTGACCATGAATTCCCAACTATTGGACGGAAAATCATGCTGCTCAATGCCCGCCAAATATATAACAAGGGGATTGGTGCTCAAATGATCCTTTTGGCCATCGAAGACATCACCGACCGGAAGATAGCGGAGGAGGAAATCAAAAAACTGAATGAAGACCTGAAACAGCGAGCCACAGAACTTGAGGCCGCTTACAAAGAATTAGAGACTTTCAGCTATTCGGTCTCCCACGATCTTCGCGCTCCGTTGCTTGGAATGAACGGGTTATCTCGTGTACTGATAGAAAGATACTCAAACCATCTCGATGCAAAAGGACAGCGATTTCTGAGCATGATGCATTCAAGCACACAAAAGATGTTGCAACTTATTGACGATCTTCTCACCTTCTCTCGTTCAGAACACCAACCGATGAAACCATTGGACATCGACATGGGAGAACTCGCAAAAGATGTTATTGAGGGACTCAGAAGCATAATTCCTGAGGAAAAACTGCTATTGGACCTTAAACCGCTTCCTCATGCCCGTGGTGATCAGTCAATGATTCGCCAGGTTTTTCTTAATCTCCTGTCCAATGCTATCAAATTTACAAGACCCAAAGGGGCCAGGGGTATTGAAATTGGCTGTATCGTCAAAGAGAATCAAAACATCTATTATGTGAAAGACGACGGTGTCGGGTTTGATATGCAGTATGCCAGCAAGTTGTTTGGAGCCTTTCAACGGCACCATACCGCAGACCAATTTGAAGGAAGCGGCGTTGGTCTTGCCATTGTCCAGCGCATTATTCACAGGCATGGTGGGCAGGTGTGGGCCGAAGGCAAAGTCAACGAAGGCGCAACATTGTATTTCACGCTTCCAAGAGAAGAAAAACATGATGAAGCTTAAAATGTTGGAAATCCTTTGGGCGAAAATAATGCTTGAAGGAATCGTACTCGAACTCTTAAGTTTCTGAGCCCTGAAAAACAAGGAACGCAACCAGCATTTTATCTTAAAAGGGAAGTCGTTGCGGCGTACATCCGATTATGCTTCACTGAAGGCTTTTGTTTGGAATTTCTCCTGGGAAATGGTATATATTTTATAGATGCAGATCCAAGAGGGTAAAACAGATTTTTCCACAGATAGCAGCCTTAGAAGACAGTTGTGGGTCAAACGCTTTAGGGAATAAAAAGATGAACCAATCCGCTTTTATCAAAGAAGTGGCTTCCATAATTTAGAAAGCTCGCCCGTGATCTCTCTTCTGAAGACGTTTTCCTGTTTTTGATCTTGATAATTTCCCTGTTGACAGGAGGAGCATTCTTCTATGGCAGATGAACAACTTTCAAAATTAAGGATAGACAAGTCCAGGGTGTCTTTCCGATCAGGAAAACGGAGAAAAGCTATTTATGCGTTATTGGCCATCTTATTCGTAGCCGCATTGGTATTTCTCTTCATCCAGGGAGTTTTCACTCCGTCTGCCCTGGTGCAGGTCGTTACCGTCACACAGATTTATCCTTCCCAGACTTTCACGCTCCTGAATGCAAGCGGTTATGTTGTACCGCAGCGGAAGTCAGCCCTCGCAGCTAAGGTGACCGGACGGTTGGTATACTTAGCTGTTGAAGAAGGGAGCCATGTAAAGAAAGGGCAGGTGGTTGCACGTCTTGAAAGCCAGGATGTCACCGCGGCCAGGGATCAGGCAGCAGCCAATCTTGAAGCTGCCCGGTCAAACCTTGAACAGGCCAAGGCCGAGCTTCGGGATGCCAGCCTCTCATTCGACCGGAATAAGGAATTGCTCGCCCGGGGTGTGGTGGCACGGGCGGCTTACGACGCCGCCCGTGCCCGTTATGATAAGGCGGTTGCTGCGGTTGAGGCGGCGGAAGCCGCGATCAAGGCCAGTCAGGCTGCCCTGAAGGGGGCAACGGTCTCTCTGGAATATACCCTAATCCGGGCTCCCTTCGACGCGGTTGTCCTTACTAAGAATGCCGACATCGGCGATATCGTCACTCCTATCGGGGCCGCTGCCAATGCCAAATCCGCTGTGGTCACGATTGCAGACATGAGTTCCCTCCAGGTGGAAACAGACGTCTCCGAATCGAATCTGGAACTGATCCAGTCCGGACAACCCTGTGAAATCCAATTGGATGCCCTCCCGGAATTGCGCCTCCGGGGGGCTGTTCACATGATCGTCCCCACTGCGGACCGGAGTAAAGCAACGGTCATGGTCAAGGTTCGTTTTCTTGACCAGAACAGTCATGTCTTGCCGGAGATGAGTGCAAAGGTTGCTTTTCTCTCCCGGCCTGCTACCAAAGAGGAGCAGAGGCCCCGGGTCGCTCTTAAGGGCACCGCCCTCATCAATCGAAATGGCAGGGAGAAAGTCTTTTTTGTGAAGGGAAACAAAGTGGAAGAGAAAGAAGTGACGGTTGGAGAAAAAATGGGGGACATGGTGGAAATCCTGAGCGGAGTGAAGGTCGGGGACCAGGTCGTCCTGAATCCATCCGCTCGATTGAAGAATGGCTCAAAAATTAAGATAAGAGAACAATAAGGTTTGCCATTTCAGGTCTTTAAGCTATGCGTTGTAGGGAACGGTTTCAAACCGTTCCGTACCCTGTGTGCCATGCCGGTTTTCAAATAAATGGAACCTAAAAGACCGATCGTCGAAATCAAGGAAGTCAGCAAATCCTATCGGAGAGGAAGCCGGATTGTACCGGTCCTCATGGACATCAACCTCGATATCGAAGAAGGAGAGTTCCTGGCCTTGATGGGTCCTTCAGGCTCCGGAAAGAGCACCCTTCTCAATCTGATTGCCGCCCTGGACAAAGTGGACAGCGGAATCATCCGCGTCGGTGGCGTTGATATTACTTCCCTCTCCGAGAGCGAGCTGGCCGGTTGGCGGGCGATTAATGTGGGGTTTATCTTCCAATTCTACAACCTGATTCCGGTTTTAACCGCTTTTGAAAACGTGGAACTTCCCCTGCTGTTGAGCGGCCTCTCACGGCGGGAAAGACGTGAACACGTAGAATTGGCACTTCAAATCGTCAACCTTGCTCCCCGAATGGACCACTATCCTGCTCAGCTCTCCGGTGGGGAGCAGCAGCGGGTCGCCATTGCCCGTGCCGTGGTCACCGACCCCAAGATCCTCGTTGCAGACGAACCCACGGGCGACCTGGACCGGGTTTCGGCTGAGGAGATCCTCGCTTTGATGGAGAGACTCAACGCCGAATCCCAGAAAACTATTATCATGGTCACCCATGATCCCCGGGCGGCAAAAAGGGCTCGTTCGGTGAGGCATCTGGAAAAGGGTTACCTGGACAATGTATCTTCTCAAAGTCCTCTTTAGAAATGCCTTCCGTCATAAGCTCCGTACGTCATTGACCATCCTGGGCATGACCATTGCCATTCTGGCCTTCGGAATGCTCCGGACGATGATCAATGCCTGGTATGCAGGAGTGGAGGCATCCTCGGCCAGCCGCCTCGTTTCCCGTAATGCGATCTCAATGATCTTCACTCTCCCCCTTTCCTATAAGGATAAGATCCGCCAAATAGATGGAGTCAAGCAGGTCTCCTGGGCAAACTGGTTTGGCGGCATCTATATTGATGAGAAAAACTTCTTTGCCAACTTTGCCGTGGAGCCAAAAAGCTATCTGGAGCTTTATCCGGAATTTGTTCTTCCTCCCGACCAATTGACTGCCTTTCTCCGTGACCGCAAGGCCTTTGTAGCGGGCCAAAAACTTGCAGCGAAATACCATTGGAAGATAGGGAACACGGTCATATTGAGAGGGACCATCTTTCCGGGGAACTGGGAGTTTGTCATGAGGGGCATTTATCGGGGAAGAGATGAGAATACGGACGAGAGCCAGTTTTTTTTCCATTGGGATTACTTAAATGAAACCGTCAAGAAGATGTTCCCTCTTCGTGCTGATCAGGTTGGCTTCTATATGATCGGGGTAACCCGGCCGGACCGTGCAGCCGACGTTGCCCTTGCCATCGACAGGACATTCAAGAATTCACTGGCAGAAACATTGACGGAAACGGAGAAGGCCTTTCAACTCTCTTTTATCACCATGACCGAGGCCATTCTCATCGCCATTCAGCTCGTCTCTTTCGTTGTCATCATCATCATTATGGCCGTCGTTGCCAATACCATGTCCATGACAGCCCGTGAACGAATCGGAGAATATGCCATATTCAAAACCCTTGGTTTCCGTGGCTGGCGTATCGCAGAGATGATATTCGGTGAGTCTATACTCATTACGATGATCGGATGCCTAATAGGAATAATCTTGACCTACCCCGCAGCAAGCTTCTTTAAGAGCCTCTTAGGAACCTACTTTCCCGTGTTCAATGTGACGGAGGAAACGATCTATATGGACCTTGCCGCCTCGTTTCTCGTGGGCTTGATTGCAGCCATTGTCCCCACCTGGCGTGCCGTAAGCATTCGCATTGCAGACGGACTGAGGAGGATCGGATAGTGGCCGTTCCTTTCTCCTACAGCTTACGAAACCTCTGGACGCGTCGCCTTACCACGGTGCTGACCGCATCGGGCATGGCCCTCGTCATCTTCGTCTTCTCGGCCATCCTCATGCTGGCGGAAGGACTCCAGAAAACGCTTGTCGAGACGGGGTCGAATGATAACGTTGTGGTCATTCGCAAGAGTTCCGGATCTGAGGTTCAGAGCGGTGTGGAGCGAATTCAGGCTGCTATCGTTGAAATCCAACCCGAAATTGCCATTGGGACGGATGGGCAGCCTTTCCTCGCTAAAGAAACAGTGGTCCTCATCAGTCTTCCCAAACGGGGGACGGAAAATATCTCCAATGTGGTCATCCGGGGAATCGGAAGAAGTTCACTGGCTTTGAGACCTCAGGTGATACTGGTAGAAGGTCATTTGCCGAAACCGGGCTCTTCGGAGATCATTGCAGGCCGGAGCGTCGCCAAGCGTTTTGAAGGAGGAGGAATGGAGGAGACCCTCCGTTTCGGCATGAGGGACTGGAAGGTGGTGGGAATATTCGATGCGGGCAACACCGGATTCAGCTCGGAAATTTGGGGCGATGCGGACCAGCTCATGCAAGCCTTTCGCAGGCCGGTTTTTTCCTCCGTCATTTTCAAAATGCGGGACCCTTCCGAATTCGATCGATTGAAACAGCGCATCGAAAGCGACCCCCGACTGACCCTGGAGGCCAAACGCGAAACCCGTTACTACGCAGATCAGTCGGAGATGATGGCCAAATTTCTCAGGATCCTTGGGACATCCCTGACCATCATCTTCTCTCTCGGCGCCATGATCGGCGCCATGATCACCATGTATGCCGCTGTTTCCACCCGGACGGGAGAAATCGGAACACTCCGTGCCATCGGCTTTCAGAGGGTCAGTATCCTGGGCGCCTTTCTCTTAGAAGCCGAGCTTCTTGCCCTGATGGGAGGTTTCGCCGGTCTCATGTCTGCTTCTTTCTTGCAACTCTTCACCATCTCCACGGTCAACTTTCAGACCTTTTCTGAACTTGCTTTCAGCTTCGCCCTCACCTTCGACATTGCCTGGAGGTCCCTTGCTTTTTCCCTGGTCATGGGATTCGTTGGCGGTTTCCTGCCGGCTGTCAGGGCATCGCGAATGAATATTGTAGAGTCCCTACGCGCCACCTGATAAACGGCATAGCGCATAGAGCATAGCGTAAAAAATAAAAAACTGACCGTTAAAATTTTGTGCCCATTATTCCAGTTAGGCAAGCCAGCTCTACGAACTTTTTTCAATGATCACCACCAGGCTTTTGTCGCCGAGTGAAAAGGCTTCCCTAACCGTTCCCTTTACCTTCATTTTGGTTCCTGCCTTGGGTAAAGGTTTTTCCGTGATGACCACAATCTCTCCGGTGCCGTCTTTCACGGTGAAGTACTTGATGACAACAAGGCTGAAGACCTCTGTGACCTCTCCGGAGATCGTCACCGTCTTCTCGGCATAATCTCTCGGGTTCTCCAGGATCTTCCCTATGGACGTTGGAAAAAGAGCATCACAGCCCGCAAATAGAAGAAACAGGAATACCAGCCGCATACCGATTTTTTTAGAGATAATTCTCTTCATCATTGAAGTCGATACAACTCCTTTATATTCTTTTGAGTAATCCATTTTAAAAATAGACTAATTGGAATCGATTGTCAAATCGCTGTGTCTACGCTTTCATCTAAACTCGAAAAGTGCATACTTCTCACCTCTCCTGCTGGCGGGAGAGGGTTAGGGTGAGGGCGGACTCGATATTTCCACCTCGCCTCTTTCCGAATGTCCCCCCTATTCTTTCCTGACCTGCATGATTATCTGCCTGATCTTTCTGCCTATTTTTCCCCCCTGATTTTTTATTGACATCCAGTCGTTGTCGGTGTATCTTCTCATCGAAAACTCTCACCCCCAGGGGTAAGTATAAGAAGTCCCTTAGACGTTTGACATTGTCATAATCAGGGGAAATTCTGTAAAAATCGACTATAATCGGTCTTATACAGAATTTTTTCTGTATAATCACTTTAGGGCCGAAAATAAATTTCAATAAGACTATATTTCCGTTATAATTAAATAGAAAAAGGGAGGTATATTACATGCATACGGAATATACTGCAATAGTAAAGCAGCAAGGTGACTGGTGGATAGGATGGATAGAAGAGGTTCCAGGCGTAAACTGCCAGGAACGCACTCGTCAGGAATTGATTGAAACCCTACGTATAACCTTGCAGGAAGCAATTGAATTCAACCGTCAAGATGCGATCGCCTCCGCTGGAGCGGAATATGCTGAAGAGAAAATAGCCGTACCTGCATGAAGAAAACCGAACTCCTCAAATACCTTCGAAAACAAGGCTGTGAATTCATCAGAGAAGGCGCTCGGCATTCATGGTGGGGGAATCGCAGCCGGAACAAACGCTCCTCCGTACCGAGGCATACAGAGATCAATATCGACCTCGCAAGAAAAATATGCAAAGACCTTGGAATTGAACCAATAAAATAAGCCCTAACAATCGGTCACCAGATTGCCAATAAACCTGGCAACTGGTGAGCCTTAACGTTGGACGAGGCAACGAAGTACTGAAGGTGTTCAGTAAGGGAATCCACCAAGCAAAGGAGGCCCACTATGACTCAAGACCAGTACTATGCATCGAACGAGGCAGACGAGGCGGAGCTCGCCCGGCTGCGAGCACTGGAGCGGGATCATGACCCTGTCACGGTCCGACACTTCGAAGTGCTGGGCGTTGCCGAGGGTTGAAATTGTCTGGAGATCGGCGCCGGAGCAGGCTCGGTGGCTCGGTGGCTTTCAGAAAGGGTTTGTCCGACGGGCAAGGTCGTCGCTACTGACATCAATCCGAGATTCCTCCTTCGATTCAACTTGCCTAACCTCGATGTCCGCCAACACGATATCCGGAACGACTCCTTGGAGACCGATCACTATGACCTTGTTCACAGCCGCGCATTGCTCATGCATCTCCCTGAGCCTGAGAAAGCCCTCAACCTTATGGCAGAGGCTTTACGTCCCGGGGGCTGGCTCTTCATTGAAGACTTTGATTTTGGTTCTCTTCTCTCAGCCGACGTAACAAACCCTTCCGCTGCGTCTATGATTGAGATCAATCGAGCTTTGTTTGAGGTACTGAAAAAAAAGAGGATCATGGACGCCTATTTCGGCCGTCGAGAACGAGGCCTGATAGAACAACTCGGGTTTGTAAACGTCGATCATGAAGGGTGGACCCGCATGAATCGCGGTGGTGGTTCCCATGCACAATTTGCGGTGATGACCCTCCAGGCGGGGACGAGGGCTCTGATTGCTGAGGGTGTCGTTACTCAGCAGCAAGTCGATAGTGTAGAGGACCTTTACAAGGACCCTTCTTTCTATTGGCCGGAATACACGCTCTTCAGTGCCTGGGGGCAAAAGCCGTTGAAATAGCAAGGTAGTGGTGAATAGCATGAAGCAAGGGCCGTCGAACCAATAAGGATTGAGACGACTTTTGAAGTCGTTTCAATCCGTTGTTCAAGAACCCTGGAGCGGCAAGGGGCTGAGTATATCATCTATAAGGGTATTGGTTCTGCGGGTTGATTGGAGAGAGAAGGCCGGGAGCATGAAACTATCAGATCGGGTGGAAGGCGCCGCATTTGAGGAGCTGGATCCTGCTCAGACTGATCAGTATCCCCAAGTAGAAGCCCTGAAGTTGAGGGTCTAGCACCTCAAGTTTTTCAGTGGCTGCGCAGACCTCAGCGAGGCCACCTGACCGAGAGATCGCAGGTGGGAAAGCGGAAGGGTTTTATTTTTCGTTTTGAGGCGCAACACCTCCTATCCTGACCATACCAGGACACTCGTTGGCAGCAGTAAAGAACGGAGTCTGAGGGTTCCGCCACAGAATGGACAAGTGATAGGCTGCCAGGGTTCGAGGTCGGTATTGGGTAAGGCCACATTAAAGCCATAGGCCAATTCAATCAGAGTACTGATTTGATCAAGAGAGACTCCGCAGTTGGGATTCATGAAACCATAGTAACGGACTTTCATGAACCCGGTGGGAAGCACATGCTGTAAGAAACGTCGGATAAACTCCATGACTTCCAGAGCAAGGGTCCTTAAGCGGTGGCTGTGAGATTTGCGATAGCGAATGAAAACCATCCGGTTCTCGACCTTCAAGATACGAGAATTGGAGATAGCCACCCTGAAGACGTAAGGGACAAGGTACTTGAGGCTTGCCTCGCTGGAGCCTACGGCTTGGGAATTGACATTCCAATCAATCTGCCAGAGATCAGGGGGGATTTGATCGAAGAGGCCGGCCTCTTTCATTTCATCGCGGAACTTGGCTTTGAAGATTTGGGAGAGAGAGCCCTGACGGGGAGATAAAAGTCGATCCTGGAGGGATGCCAGAGGCCATCGGAGGTGGAGAGAGCGCCGCCGGGCACGATGTAATGGATATGGGGGTGATACTCCAGGGTACGACCCCAGGTGTGTAGGACGCCGAAGAAACCCGGGAGATCTCCGCCGATGAACTTTTCATCCAGGACAAGTTTCTTCATCGCTTCGGAGGAGGCCTTGAAGAGGGCAGAGTAGGCTGTCCTTTGGTACTTGCGAATGAAGCGGCGCAGACTCTCCGGGACGGGAAGGTGAGCAGGAAATGATGACCGGGGAGCTGCCGTTTCAGCTGCTTTTCGATCCACTGCCGGGTCTTATGGTGTTGACAAGTAGGGCAATGGCGATTTCCACAGGAGCGATAGACCCGGTGGAGTTGGCCACACTTCTCGCACTCATAAAGGGCGAGACCAGAAGCCTCGGTGCGACAGGCGATGATGGCGTCAATGACCTTGCAGTGTGATTTAGGCATGAGATGGGAGTAGCGTTGCAAGTACTCGGGGCCGAAGGTTTGGAAGATCTCATTGATTGTGGTCATGGTCGAGTCCCTCCATGACCTGATTGATCAACTGACAGGCATCCTCCTGCCCTTTTTGGGTAAGGTGGAGATAGACCATGGTGGTTTCGAGCTGGGCATGGCCCATGTAGCGTTGGATGACCCGCAGGTTGACTCCGGCTTCGAGGAGATGGGTGGCATAGGAGTGGCGGAGGGTGTGAACGGAGACAGCCTTTTTGTGGACTCCAGCAGCAACCTTGGCCCGGCGGAAGGCACCCTGGACACTGCTTTTGGCCATGGGAGAGGGAGCGGAGTTTGCTCCATTACCGCCTCGGCCAAGAGCCGGGAAGAGGAGGCAGGGGTGACGGTGGGTGGTCCAATAGCGTCGGAGCAACTGGAGGGTGGAAAGGGGGAGAGGGACGTAGCGATCCTTGGCCCCCT
>Ga0214473_10006349_pt1 | contig 14138 bp, 17 predicted proteins | sample RVTome_7_FD_203509 | JGI IMG/M metagenome (GOLD analysis project Ga0214473, IMG submission 203509) | Soil microbial communities from uranium-contaminated site in the Upper Colorado River Basin, Wyoming, United States - RVT98D197 | ecosystem: Environmental > Terrestrial > Soil > Contaminated >... | reverse complement strand
TCCCGTGGTGGAGAGCGGTCTCCGCGAGCAGGGCCAGCGCGTCCGCCTGCTGCTGGGCCATGGTCGGCCGGTCCGCGACCGGGTCGGCCAGGCGAGTCGCGGGCTCTGCGCCGCGGGTCTGCTGGTACAGCGTCTCGCGGGCCGCGGCCAGCGCCTGCACGAGCAGGGCCCCCACCTCCGGCGCCAGGCGCCCGCGGAGCACCACCATGCCGTCCTCGTCCTGGTGGACGTGAAGCGATCGGCCCGTGTGCTGCCGCGCAGTCTCGCGGGCCTCGGCCTGCCGGTCCACGCGCCGCCAGCCGCGCACGATCCGCTCGACGTGGGCGGCCGTGCCGGCGCGCCCCACCCCAAGGAGCCGCGCCTCGGTCTCCGGCGTGGCCACGCGGGTGAGCGCCCGGACCTTGGCGTAGGAGAGCTCCCCGCGAGCAAGAGCCTGGGCCAGGAGCGGCAGCGTCCCCAGGGCGCGCGCCACCCGGACCTTCTCGCGGGCCGCCCCCAGATCGAGCCCCACGCGCCAGCCGAGCCACGCGGCGCAGGAGCGGAACCCGGTGTTCCAGCCCCCGCGGGCGTCGAACTCGCGGATCAGATCGAGGAGGTGGGCGCTGGCGGCGTCGAGGTGCGCCGACACCTCGGCGATCTCGTCGCCCAGCCGGTCTAGTTCCGCGGTGGGCTCCAGAGTGGCGGGAATGGCAGGCGGGTCGATCTTCATGGCGCGTGTCCTTTCTGCTGGATCGACTCTACACCCGAGTTTCAGCGCGACCTGGGAGCGCCCAGGACGGACGATTCGGGGACGGGCAATGATTTTCGCTGCCATCGCGCCTGACCACACCTCGCCGGGCCCGTGCGGGCCGCTGGGCCGGCATCCGCCGAGCGCCGCCGACACGCGTTGAGTCCCCGCGCACGAGGCTGTCAAGCGGAAAGTGCAGGCGGCGAAGCGGAGCTTCACCCGCTGAACCTGCCGCAGGCTTAGATGCATCGCCCGGGCCCCTTCGGCTGGCCGGCCAGCGTGGCCTTGAGCAGCCCGGTGTTACGGAGTGACAATCTTATGGACCAGCAGCAAGCGGATTCCGCGCCCTTGACGACGGGCTTGGCGCGGGAGCAGGATCAGCACCGTGGCGTTTTCGGGCGGCTGCATTCCCGCCGCCCGTGTCGCGTGATGGCCACTGCCGTCGATGGTGTTCCATGGCCGGAGGAGGCTGCGCATGCCGACACGAACCATTCTCGCGCTTCTCGCGGCGTTCCTGCTCTTGCCGCCCGGGCGTGCGCTGGCGGCTGACGTTCTCCCCCGGGCCGAGCGGCCCGAGGACGTCGGGCTCTCGAGGGAGCGCCTCGCCCGCTTGACGAAGGTCACGCGGGAGCACGTCGAGGCAGGCCGCCGCCCGGGCGCGGTGATACTCCTCGCGCACCACGCGTGACACCGCCCCCACCGGAAGCGCCCGCGATCTCCCCCGTCCAGAAGTGGGCCATCACCGTCACGGTCATGGTGGTGGCCTTCATGCAGATCCTGGACACCAGCGTCACCAATGTCGTGCTCCCACATCTCCAGGGCTCGCTGTCGGCGGGGCTCGACGAGGTGTCGTGGGTGATCACCTCCTACCTCGCCGCCAACGCCGTGGTGATCCCGGCCACCGGATGGCTCGCCGGGCTCCTGGGGCGCAAGCGGTTCTTCCTGATCTGCACCACGGTCTTCGTCGCCAGCTCGTTCCTGTCCGGCGCCGCCCCCGACCTGACCACGCTGATCATGGCCCGCATTCTCCAGGGCCTCGGAGGCGGGCCCATCATCCCGCTGTCGCAGGCGATCCTCTGGGAGATCTTCCCCTTCCACCAGCGAGGCCTCGCGATGGCGGTGTGGGGCGTCGGTTTCATCCTCGGCCCGATCCTGGGGCCGACCGTCGGCGGCTACCTCGCCGACGAGTGGTCGTGGCGCTGGATCTTCTATATCAACCTGCCCGTCGGCATCGCCGGCTTCCTCCTGGCGAGCGTCTTCCTGTTCGACCCGCCGTACCTGCGCCGCGCCGCGCGGACCGACTGGTGGGGCCTGGGACTGATGATCGCGGGCTTCGGGTGCCTTCAGCTCGTCCTGGACCGGGGCGAGCGGGAGGACTGGTTCGACTCGTCGATGATCGTGACGCTGGCGATCGTCGCTGTCTCCGCGCTCTCCGGCTTCCTGATCCGCGAGCTGACGACCAGCAGTCCCATCCTCGACCTCACCGTGTTCGCCGACCGCAACTTCGCCACCGGCGCCACCCTGATCTCGATCGTCGGCTTCGGCATGTTCTCGGGCATGCTGCTGGTCGCCGTCTTCAGCCAGAAGCTCCTCGGCTACGACGCGTGGACCTCGGGCCTGGTGCTGGCGCCCGGCGGTCTCGGCAACGTCTTCTCGCTGTTCGCCTCGGGGCTGGTGACCCGCATCGACCAGCGATTGATGCTGGCGTTTGGATGCCTGCTCAATGCGGTCAGCTTCTACATGATGACCTCCCTCACGCTCGGGATGGACTACTGGGCCCTGGCGTGGCCGCGCTTCATCCAGGGGTTCGCGGTCGGCTTCATCTTCGTGCCGCTCTCCACGCTCACCCTGGCCACCATCCGGCGCGACAAGCTCGTCAACGCCACGGCCGTGTACGGCATGCTGCGGAACGTCGGCGGCAGCGTCGGTATCGCGGTGGTCACGACGCTGCTCGCCCAGCGGAGCCAGTTCCACCAGGCCACGCTCGTGAGCCACATCACCGCGTGGGACCCCGAGACCCGCGCCCGCCTGACGGAGTGGGCGAGCCACTTCGTGGTCCAGGGCACCGACGCCTTCACCGCCGAGCGCCGGGCGGTCGCCATGCTCTATCGCGAGACGCTGGGGCAGGCCCAGCTCCTGGCCTACGCGGACGACTTCTGGCTGCTCGCGGTGATGTTCGCGGCCGTGCCCCTGTTCCTTCCGTTCATGCGCCGCATCCGGTTGCAGGAGGTATCGCGGGCAGGCGCGGAGCGTTCGGCCGCGCCCGCCGTGGAGGAAGGCGTCCTGTGAGCGGCGGCGCGCTTGAGGACGCAACCGGTACACGAATGGTGGTGCCCCCAGGGTGACTCGAACACCCGGCACGCAGTTTAGGAATGAGGCCGATCCTCCGCAACCTACTGATACTTAGCCGCCACCGCGTTGCAGATCACGGCAGATCGCGGCACGATCCGCAACCCAGGCGCAACCAGCGCGACAACGACCACCGCCCCACCCGGCGAAGCCGATGCCCTCGCGACCTTCGGCCCCCCGGCTCACGCCACGCTAGCGCTTCGCACGTGTCTCTGTTCGGGACGTAGAGGGGGTCGGAGGGGACGAGGCTTCCTCCCAGCGGATGCGGAACCGGTTGAAGGGGCCCCCCTCAACCCCACAGGGACCGCGTAGCCTGGCACCCCGGCGCGCACGCACATTGCCGCTTTACGGCCTTCATGCTCCGCGCTATGCTCGCGCTGCATACGCGGCGTTTCTTCGGGTAGCAGGGGGCCCCCTTTTGCCAACTTCATGCTCAACAACTTCGGGCGGATTCACAAGAGCCTGCGCGTGACCCCGGCCATGGAAGCGGGCAAGGCGGACCACGTGTGGAGCCTGGAAGAGATTGCCGGTCTTGCTTACAGTAAGCTGCTCCACGGCCCATGGGAGAGATAGACCGTTTGTCGTCCTACTGCTCCGGCTTGGCTGGATCGTAGAGGGGGCCCCTCATGCGCCTATGGCTCATCGGGATCGCGATTCTTGCGCTGGCTGGTTGCACGCGCTACGTCTGGACTAAACCCGGCCTTACCGAGCAGCAGTTCCGCACGGACAGCTATGCATGCGAGCGCGATATGAGGCAGAGCGGGTACTTCGGTACGGGGCTCGTCGGCGCGTTGAACGCGGAGGACTTCCAGGAGCACTGCATGAGGTCAAAGGGCTATGACTTGGTACCGGATAATTGACAACAACGTCGCACCTACAACACCGAATCGGGGAGGCAAGGCTAATGACCTTCCACGTCGGCATCATAGAGTTGATCCTCTCGGCAGCCCTTGGAGTCCTCGCCGCCTGGTTGTATGGCTGGCCGCCGTTGCTAGTAGGCGCCGCACTCGGCGTCGTCCTCGTGTCGCTCGCGGTGTTCATCGTCTTCCTGATCGTCAACGAGCGTCAGCGCGCTCAGCCGCCGTTCGACAAAACCCCCGTCGTGATGAAGCGGCTTGACTTAAGGAATCGGGCTTGTTCGGCGTTCCTTGAGACGGGTTTCTCAACGATTCCTCCAATCTTCTTCTCAATTCGCGTCCCTGCTCAAGTCGCGCGGGCCACGGGTCAAGGGCCTGTGGGTTTCGCCGAAGCCACTCTTCTGCCCTCAGGAGAGACCGCGCAACAAAGTCGAGCGCGAAGGCCGTTTCCTCTCTCGTAGGTTCAACCCCGGGCATCCGTGGATAAACGTGGGGCGTCGCGTTCGCCGACAACCTCACGCGAGGTGTTATTATCTGCCGGAAGCGGTCCATCTCCACCGTGTCAACCCCAACGTTGGCGAAACGCGTCCACTCTGCGAACTGGTCAAAATCAAACCGATGCCTCTCCGTTGACGGGTTGCTCAGGGCACGAGCGAACGCATGAGCGAACCTCCGAACCGCAGCACCGTCCTTGCCCGAGATTGCGCCTTCTGCCTCCGTGGCCGCCCTCGCGACTCGCGGCAACAAGTCGCCCATTACTCCGAGAAGGTGAGTATCACCAAGATAGTTCCGATCCACTCTTCCAAACACGGCCCTACCGCCGAGCGCAAACGCTACGGCTGCGGCTACCGTGGCCCCCGCGTAGTCGCCACTCCGAAATGCTGCCTCACCTCCGACCAGTTTCGCTTTGCTTTGCGCGTCGCTCACGAGCTGAGCAGGGCCTACCTCTTCCATCGTCAGTCCAAGCACCGCGGTCAACGCTGCTCGGACAAAACTCTCAACCTCGGCCGCCGCCGACCGGGCATCCTCCGCAGACGGAATGATGCCATCATGCTTCACCCGGTCCCGCAATCGCCGGACTCGCTCGATAGCGCCGCCATGCTTGGCAAGCGCCGGTTGCCTCTCGGCGAGGGAGGCAAGGTACTCTGACATGGAGCCGTTACTCTTTGGTCTAACACCGACAACGGGTAACAGCGTAACCGTCACAAGCTCGGCAGCGTTGTCAACAGCAAGCAAGCTTTTCACGCGACCGAGCGGCAATGGGTCTACAGCCGCGCTCAGCCCCTCCTGTAGCCACTGCCGAGCCAAGTAGAGTCTGTACAGAACAGGCTCCTCTAGGGCGGCGATTCTCGCCTCGGACACGTGTGGGCACTCCTTGTCGTTTCGGGTTAATATACCTCACAGCAGCCGTGGCCGATACCAGAGAGCCAGATGGCTGGGGTGGTTCAATGATTCAGGATAGCTCGCGGAAAACGGCGCGGCTATGCTTCCTCCTTGCCACGATGCTCCTCCTCGTTGTCTCTGCTTCCCGGCGGACTGAAGCTGAGCCTTCTACGGCTGAATTCCTGAAAGGGACGGAAGGATTTCCCGGCGTAGTGGTGAACCTTATGGGCAGCGAGAACATTATCAAGCGCGTATCCCGGGAGCGGCTCCAAGCGGTGATTGAGCTGGCGCTTCGTCGAGAGGGTCTCCTCGTGCCGGGGAAGGGTAGCGCAGCCCTGCTAGCTACCGTGGCGCTCGTGGACATAACCGGGAGCAACGGCGCCGCATTCTCGATATCGCTTTTGGTCAACAAATGGGTTCGAACCGAGCGAGGTCCGCTTCTTGCCGCTGGATGGGAGCTGCACTATCTGGGCGTGGGCCCCGTGGATAAACTATCGGAGAGTATCGAGCGACAATTGCTACAGCTCCTCGAAGAAGTAATGAATCGCTACTACGAGGCGAATCCAAAGATCCGATAGCCCCAAAATGCGCGCCCGCCAAGCGTCCGATCGTTCAAGAGCGCAAGGTGATCTGGAATGCACCATGACCAACCGCTTCTCTTGCCTCGTGGTCGGCATGTTCTCTTGCCTGCTCGCTACTGCCACGTCCGCTCAGGCCGAGTGCGCGTGGGTGCTGTGGGCGAAGGGGGTACTCTCCCCCAAGATCGCGCCGCCAAGTTCCGGTCCTCTTGATCCGTACCAGGCTTTCTATTGGGAAATCGTCGACGCGTATCCAGCGAGCGAGGGATGCGTGTCAGCAGGCTCTAAGACCGGAAGAGGAGAGCCGTAAGGCGGAGCAATCACGTCTTGCCAAGGAGGGCACACTTGCCTCGGTGATTACCGTGAAGCTCTTGTGCCTCCCCGACACCGTGGACCCGCGTGGGCCGAAGGGGAAGTGAGCGAGGCCGGGCGTCGGCCTACACGTCGCGGTTCGCCTGTTCTTCTTCCATCCAGCGCACGAAGTCCGTCCAGTCGTCGTCAGGATGAAGGAATCGCATTGACAGTAGTGCCTGCAGCTTGTCCCGATGGCGCAAGATGTCTCCCTTGTCGCGGGTGAAGAAGCACGCGCACCCGTTCTTGTAGGCGGTGTCGATGTGCCGGGCGTCATACTCCTGTTGCGGGTCGCGCCCGACTATGGCATGAATCTGCTCCCACATCTCCGTCTCGCAAGCTGCAAAGGTGATGTCTGTGTCAGCGAAGGTGAACTGCGAATCGGCGAAGGTAACGCGAGCAGGTTCGGCGGGGTGGGTCTTGCGGTTCCTCATCTCATATCTGAAGGACAGTAGGAGAATCTTACCCTCACGTTGCAGCGCGGTGAGCGCTTTGCTCATTGCTCCATGCTCGCAGTACACCTTGATCGCGGCCAAGGGAGAGAGCTACACGGCGCCGCCGTTGAGGCGGACAACGTAGCGGCCCGGCGCGCTCTCGGAGATCGTTAGCGTGCCGGTGCCGGGCATCAGAAACGTATTGCGGTTAGTCGATCCAGCGTTGACTTGCTCCGCTCTGGGTGTCGACTCGACAAATCGCTCCTTAGGCGTGTGTTCATGCGAGCCACCGGGGTGGACCGGCCGAGCGATCACCGTCGCCTGCGGCGCGCGCTCGTGACCGCTGATGCAGACGTGCGCCTCAGCCACGAGCAGCGCCGCCCCGCAGAACGCACAGCGAAAGTACCGAACGTAGCGAGTTCTCATAACCGAGATCGTACCATACAGTCTGCTGGCGGGTCCGCACCGCTCCGTCCAAGGACGGGCGGAAGTCGAGACAACCCTGGCGGCACGACGATGGCTCTGGGTCTCCGTCGGCGCGCCGCAAGTGAATCACGGACATTCGGAGCGCAGCTTGGCCCCCTCGCTGAACCACGACGCGCGCCAAGAATCGACAGTCCCACCAGGAAGATACGTCCTTCCACGGTGCGGGCGGTTTCCGCGCGGGACATGCTGTCCTGGCAGCGCACACAGCGCCTCCCTGCATCCTCTGCTATAAGGATCATGTTGACCAGCAACGCAGCCGCACGGCTCGGTCAGTTCCTCGGTCACCGGAGCGACCCGCGCGCCCGGGTGCATGTGCTCACCGAGTCGGAAGTCGGCGCGGTGCTCCAGGCCGCCGAGCGGTGGTACCCCGAGCATCGGGAACTCGTGGGCGTGTTCTTCTTTACCGGGCTCCGCGAAGGGGAAGCCTTTGGGTTGCAGTCGGGCGACCTGGTGCTCGACGTCAACTACATGTAAGCAGCGCATTGACTCACCCCTTTTGCTACCGAACGGGGGGTCGTTGCCTCACGAAGTCTGCTACCAATAGCGCAGACCCAAGGAGGCCACGCCATGGCAAGGACGGTCAGTACTTCCACGTCGAGGAGGGGTACGCGCTCGCGCGCCGCCGCGAGCAGCGCCACGATGCCTCGGCCGTGCGTTGAAACGCGCCAGGATCTGGTGACGGCGATTCGGGCGCGATACCAAGGGGGCACGAAGGACGACAAACTTCGCATCCTCGATGAGTTCGTCGCGATCACCGGCTACCATCGCAAGCACGCCATTCGGTTGTTCAAGGCCGGATCGGCCGCAGGCGGGGCGGTCCGGCGGTCGCGGCTCCCCGTCTACGATGCGGCGGTGCGTGAGGCCCTCGTGGTCCTGTGGGAAGCCTCGGACCGGGTCTGCGGCAAGCGGCTCAGGCCGCTACTGCCGATTCTGGTTTCGGCGCTGGAACGCCACGGACACCTGACGCTGGCGTCGACGGTACGGGCCCGCGTGCTGTCCGCCAGTGCCGCCACCCTCGACCGGCTGCTGCGTCCCACCCGCGCGGCGGTCTCCGGGCGGCGGGCGCGCCGGCGGGCCATGCCCGCCGTGCAACGGAACGTGCCTGTGCGCACGTTTGCCGATTGGGAGGATCCCGTTCCCGGCGATATGGAGGCCGATCTCGTGAGCCACGGGGGCGAATCCGCGGCCGGGAGCTTCGTCCACACGCTCACGCTGACCGACGTGGCCTCTGGGTGGACCGAATGCGTCGCGCTCGTCGTCCGCGATGGCGCGCTGGTAGCGGCCGCGCTGGAGCAGATGCGCACGAGCATGCCGTTTCCCCTGCGCGGCTTTGATACGGATAACGGCGGCGAGTTCTTAAATGAAACGGTGGCGGCGTACTGCCACCTGCACGGGGTTCCGTGTACGCGGTCTCGCCCGTACCACAAGAATGACCAGGCGTGGGTGGAACAGAAGAATGGCTCCGTTGTCCGTCGGCTAGTCGGCTACGGGCGGCTGGAGGGTCTCGCCGCCGCGGAGGCGCTCTCGCAGCTCTACGCGGCCTCGCGGCTCTTCGTGAACTTCTTCCAGCCCTCGTTCAAGTTGGCGTCCAAGACGCGGCTGGGGGCGAAGGTCCGCAAGACCTACCACGCCCCCGCGACGCCCTATGCAAAGCTCCTGGCGTCCACGGCCATCACTGACGAGATGAAGCAGCGCCTGCGCGCCGTAGCCGAGCAGCTCGACCCGTTACGGCTTCTGGAAGAGATCCGCGCCGTGCAACAGCACCTGGCGGCTCTCGCCGCGGGCCAACCGTCCCATCTGGCGCCGCGCCACGCGGGACCTCTCGACGGCTTTCTCAAGGGGCTGGCCACGGCATGGCAGCAGGGCGAGGTTCGCGCCACCCATTTCACGGCGCCCAGACCAGCGCGTGATTGGCGGACCCGACCGGACCCCTTCGAGACCGTCTGGCCGGACGTGCGCGCGTGGCTCGAGGCGGAGCCCGACCGCGTGGGCAAGGACCTCTTTGCCCGCCTCCAGGCGGCGCACCCAGGCGTCTTCCCCAACGGCCAGCTGCGGACGTTTCAGCGCCGGGTCAAGGAGTGGCGGCGGGCGGCGGCGCGCCGCCTGGTGTTTGCGTCGCCGTCACTGGACGCTGCGTAGGCGTCGTCACGAGCCCGCAGGGAGGGAAGGGCACGGCATGGAGCTGTTGGTGTACGTCAAGCGTCGGGTCGCCAAGCCCAGTGGAAAACGCTGCGCACCACCAACGTGATCGAGGTCTCATAAGAGTTCCGGCGCTTCGACCTGCTTGTCGTCCCTGGGCCGGTGGCGAACACGGCCGGGACGTGAGTATTCTGCCGATGGGCGGCGAGGCCGAGGGCCGTAGAGGCTCCAGGAGCGCATCGGATGACGCGACCCATATCGTGGTATCCCCTGACACTGCCGTATGCGGTAGCGCCTCACGCCGTACTCATCTCGCTCCAACCCAAAACCCGCCGCCCCCCTCGACATTTCCCGATCAAGCGGGTCCTCAACCTCGTGACGACCACATCACATTCACAGCCTACCTTCACGAGTCAGAATTGTGCCGGAAGAGGCCGCGGACCTTGGTAGCATTCCTTCCTGAGGCAACACGAAGCGCAGATGTAATTGTCGCCGAGCAGGCCCTCGTACCGTCCGCTGCCCGTTGGGAATCCACAAGTGACACACAGCTCTTTCCAGACGCCCGGCGCGCCCTTGTTCTCTCCTGGAATCAGGAGGTACTTCTTTTCGCCGCCCCCCTCGCCGACCAGGAAGAACGCCGCCCCCGCGAACGGGTGCGCAAAGTACGGTGGCGCCCCCTGCCCCTGCCCCATCAGCGCCAGCATCCTCTGCCGTACCGCCTCCGCCCGACTGGCCCCGCGATCCGCCGCGTAGCGCCGAAACACCTCGGTCATCAGCTCCTGCGTCGCCCGGTCCTTTACGCTCCAGTGCGAGACCAACAGCGACGGCGCCCCGGCAAAGAAGAACGCCCGGGCGAGCCCCGGGAGCCCCTCGCCACTCCCATCGCTCGCCGCCGTGTTGCACGGCGAGAGAATCAGCCACTCCGTCCGCGTCAGCTTGAGCCCGACGATCTCCTCGAGGCCCAAGAGGCCGTCGTCCTCCGCGCTCGGCGCCGCCGGCGGCGTCAGCACCAGCGCCGGCTGCAGCAACCCCTGCACCTCCCCCGCGATCAGCGCATGCGTGGCGAAGGCCACCACCCGGGCTTTCCCCAGCTCGCCCATCCCGTTCAGCCGGTCCAGGCACAGCGCCCGCCCCGGTGCGGCCCCCAGCACCCGGGCCACTGCCACCAGCTCGTCGCGCGTCCCCGGCACCGGCGGCAGCTTCGGCAGCTCCGCCAGTGCCACGGATCGCCGAAGCCCATGAACGGCTCCCCCTCGGCCCCCTTCCCTCGGCCGGAAGGAAGGATCTCGCCGACGCGGTCGAACACACGGCCGCCGAGCGGCTCGGGGAGCGACGGAAACCTGTTCCGGCCCGGAACGGGTGATGCCGCCGGCCGAGCCATCCTCCGCGAATCGCGCCGGCGCCGACGACTTGCCCGTGGTGCGAGGCGCCGTCGACGTGCTGCGCCCTGGAGTGCGCCCCGAGTGGCCGCCACGGACGCGCCGGCCAGTCAGCTTGACACTACTCGATAGGCAGGCTCAGAATCGAAGATCATGAGCTCAGCGTCGACCCTTGAACAGCTAGAGGCGCGCGCGCACCGGACCCTCGCGGAGGCTAGCCTGGCGCGCGAGATCCTGCGCCACCCGCGGTCCCCGCGCGCGGTCGAACGCGCGTGGCGCCTGGTGACCTCACTCCGCACATTGCTGGCCTTCGCCGAGCCCGAGCGACTCGAGCCACTCGGCCCGAATGGACTCTGGTTCGTCACAGAGCTTTTTCAGCTCACCCACAACAAGCTCCGGAACCTCGTCGACCTGGCCGCCAAGCAAGGGCTCGCAAAGCAGCCCTGGTTCCGCGCTTGGACCGAGGGGCTGGAGGCCTTGGGCGATGCGCTGGAGGGTCTCTATCTCTCCCGCGACCCCGAGTGCCGCGCAATCGTCAACGAGGCGATCAAGGAGCTCGACTCATCCCGGCCCAGTCAGGTAGAGATTCCCGACTGGAGATCGTCCCTTGCCAAGATGCCGGATTGATATTGAGGCGAGCCCGACCTTTCAGCGTCTCCTCCGCGAGTACCAGCGGCGCTATCCCAGGACGAGGGCAGATCTCGTCGACGCCTTCTCACGTATTGAGCAAGATCCAGAGCACGCAGCACACGCAACGCCACTGATTGGCTTCGGGCGCCGCGTCTGGAAGTACCGCAGCAAGCATTCGGACCTATCGCGGGGCGCCCGCGGCGGCTACCGCATCATCGCGGTCTACGATGGGGGCAACGCGATCTTGTGGCCGATCCTGCTGTACGCGAAGGTCGACCGCGACGACGTGCCGGCTGACGTGGTGAAGCGGGCCGTTGAGGAGATCCGCGAGGCTCTGAGGGCCGCCAGCTCGCACGACGCGCAGAACGGGGGCTGACAACAAGGCGCGCAGAGGAAGCTGGCGGCCCCAACTTTCTCGGCGCCGTACCCGACTGAGCGACGGGGAGGGTATTCGCGTGTGATCCCGCTCGGGGCGCGGCCGATCCCCGAACGGACGTGGCGCGCTTCTACGCGCCGTCGCGCCAGGCGCCGCCGCGCCTCCGGCTCGCTCGGAAGCGTCCAGGTTCGCTCGGCGGGAGATCCAGCTTCTCAGTCGGCACCCATGCGTCGCCAACCCTTTGCCACACCTCAGGAGGGGAGCCCTTCGAGAAGATCAAGCGCCTATTGCCGACTCGTACTGTGGTGACTGCCTGGTTCGGTGTTCCGTCTACGTCCCCGTCGAAGTTGTTCATTGTGTCCTCGCTTTCACCCGCGGCCCCCGTCTCGGTTGACGTGGGGCCCTCCACGTAAGAAACGCTGCCGCACCCGCGCGGAGCAGCCGTGTGTTGCACCCTGGACTGCGCGCTTCGTTTTTCGAGTGGTTGCCCGGTGCTTGCCCGTAATCCATTCCGATAGCACGCCTTTACTCATAACATGCGGATATATATGGTGCCCCCGGGGTGACTCGAACACCCGGCACGCAGTTTAGGAAACTGCTGCTCTATCCACCTGAGCTACGGGGGCGCAAGGAGCCGCGAAGCCGCGGGGGTGATTGTAGCACCTTCCCGCCCCGCCGCCGCGGCGCGGCGAGCCCGCCTCACTCCGCGCGGAGGCGGTAGCCCCGCGCGCGCATGCAGCTCGCGTAGCTCTCGCGGTCGGGCGCGGCGTCGGCCCCGGCGGCGAGGCGGCACGCGGCGTCGTCGCGCTTCCACTCCGCGTACGTGAGGCCGGGCTTGTCGTACGCCGCGCCGCCGCAGCCGGCGAGCAAGGACGTGGACAGGGCGAGAGCGAGCGTGTAATGTCTCATCAGGAGGCGGCCATGAAGAAGATCATCGCAACCGGAGCGCTTCTTGTCGTCCTGGCCGGGCTGGCGCCGGCGCCCGCCCAGGCGGGCACCGCGGGCAAGGTGTTCCTCGGGCTGGCGTCCTTCGCGGTGTTCACGCACATCGTCGGCGGCTTCCATCCGGTGCGCGTGTGGGGGCACCCGTACTATGCGCCCTACTACGCCCCGTACTACGGCTACTACCGGGGGTACTACCCGCCGCCCGTCGTGTACGCGCCCCCGCCCGTGACCTATTCCCAGGCGCCCGCGGCGAGCTACGCGCCGCCTGCGCCGCAGGCGCAGAACGAAGTCGTGTACCCGCATGGCAAGTACGTGCTCAGAGGCGACGGGGTCGCGACGGCCTATCAGTGGGTGTGGATTCCGAACCCGCCGCCGGCCCCGCCTCAGGAGCCCGCCGGGCCGGCGCCGCCGACCAGATAGCCCCGCCGTCTCCTCGGAGCACCTCAGAGCAGGTCCGAAGGCTTCACGTCGCGGGCGGCCAGGAGCGCGCGCAGCCGTTGGAGCGCGGCGGCCTCGATCTGGCGCACGCGCTCTCGCGTCCTTCCCAGCCGGCGGCCGATGCTCTCGAGCGTCATCGGCTCCTCGTTGTCGAGTCCAAAGCGCAGTGTCACCACGGTGCGCTCGGTGTCGGGCAAATCCTGAAGGACGCCGGCCAGATCCGCCCGGGCGCGCAGGATGCCGGCCAGGCCCTCGCCGGGGACGCCGGAGGGATCCTCGACCATGTCATGAAGGTTGCCCCGGCCCTCCTCGCGCGAGGGCGCGTCGAGCGAGACGGGATGGTGGCGCAGGCTCTCCAGATGCTCCACCTCGGAGACGGGCCGGCCGAGCGCGGTCGCCAGCTCTTCGCTGGTCGGGGCGCGGCCGAGCTCCTGTGTGAGCGCGTGGCGCTTCTTCACGCTTTGCCCGAGGAGCAGCTCGACGTGTACCGGCAGCCGGATCATCCGCGCCTGGTTGGCGAGGGCCCGCACCACGGCCTGGCGGATCCACCAGGTCGCGTAAGTCGAGAAGCGGGTTCCCCGATCCGCCCGGAACTTGCGGGCGGCGTGGAGCAACCCCACATTGCCCTCCTCGATGAGGTCGAGCAGCGAGAGACCTCGGTTGAGGTAGCGGCGGGCGATGTGGACCACCAGGCGAAGGTTGGCCTCGACCAGCTCGCGCTCGGCCTGGGCATCGCCGGCCTGGACCCGGCGCGCCAGGGCCTGCTCTTCCTCGGCGGTCAGCAGCCGGACGCGCGCGATCTCTTGTAGATACAGCGACAGGATCTCTCGGGTCCGCTCGATCGTCTCCGGCGGGTCGCCCGCCCCGCCCAGCTCGGCCGCCGATTTCGACGGGAGCTCCTCGAGCGGTTCCTCCGGGACCGGCAGGTCGTCCTGAGGGTCGCCGGCGCTCTCACTCGCGGGGTTCGTCGTCGTCCTCATCCTGGGGCTCGGACAGGGCGCTGGCCAGTACCGGCGCACCGTCGCGCATCTCGAGCAGATAGATGGGGTTGAACGCCATTCCCTCT
>Ga0214473_10006348_pt1 | contig 14140 bp, 14 predicted proteins | sample RVTome_7_FD_203509 | JGI IMG/M metagenome (GOLD analysis project Ga0214473, IMG submission 203509) | Soil microbial communities from uranium-contaminated site in the Upper Colorado River Basin, Wyoming, United States - RVT98D197 | ecosystem: Environmental > Terrestrial > Soil > Contaminated >... | reverse complement strand
GAGTCTTCGGCGAGCGAAAGGCCCGCCTGGAGAAGGCCGGCAACCGACTGAGCGATTTCGATCTCGCGATCGCCGTGCACGCGATCGCCTACGGCCTCATCGTCGTCACCGCCGATCGCGCCTTCGAGCGCCTTCGAATCCGCCGGGAGAACTGGCTCGGCTGACCACCCTTCGGTCCTTCAGCCGCTCCCGGAGCTCCACGCCGTCCGCGGATCCGCGCCACGCGTTCAGGGTGGGCCACGACGGACGCTCCGCGCAGAGCATCGGACCGCTCCCCGGCTAACGCGCGGCGCGCGCTTCGAGGGCGTGGCAGAGGCTGGCGAGGCGGCGGAGCCAGGCGTTGTAGCGGCCGTAGGCGTCGGCGGGGGACTCCGCGAGGAGCAGGCGGTATAGGTCGAGCTCGCACTCTTCTCCGGGGTCGGGCGGTTCGATCTCGATGCCCAGCCGCGCGAGGCGCGGGGCGGCCATGCGCAGCAGGAGCGCGCTCGCGCTGCGCCGGCCCTCGGCGAGATCGGCGAGGCCCTGCTCGAGGATCTCGCCGCCCGGGAGCTCTTGCACGTCGGCAGGTACGCGGCTCACGGTGCATTCTCCGCGGTCCACGCGCGCAGGAAGTCGTCGAACCTGGCGCGGAAGGCGCGCGCGTCGAGCGCGGGGTAGCGGACCAGGCCGGGCTGGATCGTCTCGAACGCGCGCCTCAGCTCGTCCGGAGTGACCAGCTCCGCGCGCAGCATCGCGCGCACGTCTTCGAGGTCGCGCGCGTGGCTGCGCTCGATCTTGGCCAGCGCCTGCCCGCGCAGGTCGTAGTGGAAGAAGCGCACCGGGCCGGGCGCGTCGATCGGCCGACTCTGCTCGCGCCAGTCCGGGAGCGCGGGGATGAACTGGTCGGGCGAGGCGAGCTCCACGTTCACGTCCAGCTCCTGCTTGAGCGCGGCGATCGCCTCGAATACGCCCGGCGGCTCCGGGTCGAGCTTCAGGTCGACGTCCACGGTTCGCGCTCTCCAGCCGAAGAGCGCGGCGGTCGCCCCTCCGGTCAGGTACACGGCGCCGGGGCCCCGCGCGCGGCGCGAGATCTCCGCGAGAAGCCTCCGCACCTTCTCCGCATCCGCCTCGCCCCGCATGTCACACCCCGAGCCAAGGGTGCGTGGCGCAGGGAAGCGGGTCAACCTGCCGCAGCAGCCTCGGCCAGACGCGCGCTGCTGGTATAATCTTTGGTCTCCTCCGACCCCTCGGTCCCGAGCGGTGGCGGGCGTGTCGATCCTGCGGGCGCTCGCCGAGCTGCTGCTGCCTGCGGCCTGCGCCGGCTGCGGCGGCCCGGTGCCGGTGGACGCTCCCCTGTGTGGGGCGTGCGACGCGCTGCTTCCCCGCCTGGCGGCGCCCCTGGACCCCCGGCCGCCCCCGCCCCTGGCGGCGGCGGTGGCGGCGGTGGCCTTCGCGGGGGAAGGGGAGGCCTGGATCCGGCGCTTCAAGTACCCGGCGCGCGGCCTGGCGGGGCTCGATCCGCGGCCGGGAGCCGTGGTGCGGGCCCTGGCGCGCGAGGCCGCCGCACGCGCCCCGCTGGACCCCGCCGTGGTGGTGCCGGTGCCCCAGCACCCGCGGCGGCTGCGGGCCCGCGGGTTCAGCCCGGCCGCGCTCCTGGCCCGGGAGGTGGCCCGCGCCCGGGGCCTCCCGCTCCTGCCGGCGGCGCTGGTGCGCACCCGCGACACCCCGAGCCAGACCGGCCTCTCCCGCGCGGCGCGCGCCCGCAACGTGGCGGGGGCCTTCCGTCCGGCGCTCGCGCCGGGCGGCGTGGTGGCGCTGGTGGACGACGTGACCACCACGGGCGCCACCCTGGCCGAGGCCGCGCGCGCCCTGCGCCGGGCGGGCGCCCGGCAGGTGGTGGCGATCTGCGTGGCGCGGACCCTATGACTCGGGCTCGTCCCCGGGCCCGTAGACCGCCTCGAGGATGCCCCGGCGCAGGCGCTCGGGCTCCACGGGCTTCTTGAAGATCACGGTGCGCAGGCCGCGCAGCCGGCTGCGCTTGATGATGTGGTCCTTGTCGTAGGTGAACGCCGTCATCATCAGCACGGGCAGGTCCGGGTTGGCGCCGTGGAGCTTCGTGAAGAGCTCGTAGCCGTCCATCCGGGGCATCGCCACATCGGTCAGCACCACGTCGAACGGGAGGGACTCCGCCCGGGCGAGGGCCTCCTCGCCGTCGTGGGCCGTCTCCACCGCGCAGCCGTCCGCTTCCAGCAGCTCGGAGAGCGTGCGGCAGATGCCGAGATCGTCGTCCACCACCAGGATGCGCAGCCCGCGCAGGCGCGGATCGCCCGCGGCCGGCTGACGCCGGCGCAGGTCGAGCATGCGTGCGGGGCCGACGTAGTCGACGGTCTCGTAGCTCTCCTCCTCCACCATCTCGCCCAGGCGCCTCAGGATCTCGGAGATCCGCCCGATCTCCCGGCGCACCGCGTCGAGCCGCTCGAGCTCCACCGAGACGTCGGACTCCCCGGCGAGCCGCGCCAGATCGCGCTCCAGGAGCTCGGTCTGGTTGAGGATCACGTTGAGCGGGTTGCCGATCTCGTGGGAGAGGCCCATCGCCACCTCGCCCAGCGTGGCAAGCTGATCCTTGTGCAGGATCTCCCGCAGGTCCTTGGCGAAGCCGATGGTCCCGTCCTCCTCGCCCTTCTCGTCGTAGAGGATGACGCCGGAGATGGCCACCGGGATCTGCTCACCGGTCTTCGCGAGGAACGTGGTCTGGAAAGCGTCCACCTGGCCGGGCCCGCCGTGACCGGGACCGAGCATCGCCTTCCGGACCCGCTTCGCCTCCTCCAGGCTCGGGTAGAGCTGGGCCACGAACTTGCCCAGCACCTCCTCCGGGGAGTACCCGAGGCTGCGCTTGGCCCCGTCGTTGTAGTAGACGACGGTCCCGGACCGCTCGGTGGCCACCACGATGTCCGTGGAGTGGGCGATCAGCTGCTCGAACTTGTCGGCCGTGAGGGGCATGGCCTATCCGATGCCCTGCTCCGCGAGCCAGCGCTCGGCGTCGATGGCGGCCATGCACCCGGTGCCGGCGGCCGTCACCGCCTGGCGGTAGGACGGGTCCATGGCGTCTCCGCAGGCGAATACGCCTTCCACGCCGGTCCGACTGCTGCCCGCTTCGACCTTGATGTACCCCACGTCGTCGAGCTCGAGCTGGCCCCGCAGGAGGTCCGTGTTGGGCTTGTGACCGATAGCCACGAAGAGGGCCTCCACCGGAAGCTCGCGGGTCCCCCCGCCGGCGACGTCCTGGATGCGCACGCCGGTGACGAACTCGTCGCCCAGCACCTCTTGCACCACCGAGTTCCAGGCGAACTCGATCTTGGCGTTCTTGAGGCCGCGCTCCTGCATGATCTTCGACGCGCGGAGCTGGGCGCGCCGGTGGATCACCGTCACCCTGGTGGCGAAGCGCGTGAGGAAGAGCGCCTCCTCCATGGCCGTGTCGCCGCCTCCCACCACCGCCATGGGCTTGCCCCGGTACAGGGCGCCGTCGCAGGTGGCGCAGGCGGAGACGCCCTTGTTCAGGAGGCGCTGCTCGGACTCGAGGCCCAGCCAGCGGGCCGAGGCGCCGGTGGCCACGATCACGGCGTCGGCACGGAACTCCGCCTCCGCGGTGGACACCCGGAAGGGACGCTCCGAGAGGTCGATCCGCGTGGCGTCGTCGAAGAGGATGCGGGCGCCGAAGCGCTCCGCCTGCTTGCGGAAGAGGTCCATCAGGTCGGGGCCGGTCACGCTCTCGGGGAACCCCGGATAGTTCTCCACGTCCGTGGTGAGCATGAGCTGGCCGCCGAACTGGAGCCCCGCCAGGACCAGCGGCTCGAGCTCGGCGCGCGCCGCGTAGACCGCCGCCGTGTAGCCCGCCGGCCCGCTTCCCACGATCAACACGCGCACGCGCTCCGACACCGCGCCCCCTACCCCCGGTCCAGCATCCGGTCGAGCTCGCCGGTCGCGTCGAGCACCGCCAGGTCGTCGAAGCCCCCCACGTGGCGACCGGTGATCCAGATCTGGGGGACCGTCGGGCGCCCGGAGCGGCGCATCATCTCCTGGCGGCGCTCCGGCTCGGCGGCCACGTCCACCTCGGTCCAGGTCGCGCCCTTGGAGACGAGCAGGCGCTTCGCGGCCAGGCAGAAGGGGCAGCTGGGCGTGCTGTAGATCTCGATGGGCACCATGGGGCTCTCCGGCCGGCCGACTGGAGCCCAAGAGAGTACCGAAATCCGGCTAGAGGGGCTCGGTCAGGGGGATGTCCTCCCACATGAGCTGGAGGAAGGTCCCGATGAAGAAGGAGAGGAAGGTCATCAGCAGGACCGCCGAGGGGAAGGCCAGGAGCGGCTCGAAGCCCACGATGGGGGGAAGCTGTCCGGCGAAGGCGGGGGCCGTGGCGCGGAAGGCCTCGAAGGCGGCCGCCCGGGTCGGCTCGCCCAGCTTTGCGGTCCAGTTGCGCTCGGCCATGAAGCGCCCGAAGAGGCTGGTCATGATGAGCCCCAGGGCCAGGGCCTCCACCACGCCCAGCAGGAAGATCGCGCGGGCCCGGGCGAAGGCCACCTGGGAATCGCCCAGCCGCCGCTGCACCTCGACGTAGAGGTAGAGGAGCGTCGCGAAGCCCAGCAGGGAGACCACCGCCACCAGGATCCCCCAGGACTCGTCGGCCAGGTCCCACACCTCGTCGATCAGGAAGACGGGCAGGTAGCCCACGATGATGCCCGCGCCGATCCGCGGCACCGAGGCGTGGAAGAAGGTGAGGTCGCGCTTCCAGCAGAAGCGGTACAGGAGGAACCAGAAGACCGCGGCCAGGATCAGCCCTACCTCGAGGGAGCACGCCAGGTCGAAGAGCCGTGGCGCGCGTGTGTAGACGAAGAGCGCCGCCACGAAGGGCGCCGTCAGGGCGGCGAGGGCCGCCAGGTAGTTGCGGGTGGAGTGGCGCGAGAGGACCCGGTCTCCGTCGTCGACGCCCCGCTCCAGGTTGGCGTGGTGCTGGATCGCCGCGGCGGCGTTGGAGACGTCGTACTGGCGCAGGAACCAGGCCTCCAGGCCCTGGAGCACCCGCAGGCAGTCGCGGTTGCCGCGCTGGCGCAGGTAGGGCACCAGGTCCTTGCCGCGGCTCACGCGCCGGCCCCCGCGGGCGTTCACCGCGCGCAGCACCTCCGTCTCGCGGTCGTCGAAGGGCGACTCCTGGGTCTCGAAGGCTCCGTTGCCCTCGTCCAGGCAGACCTGCTCGAGCCAGCGGTGGAAGGCGCGCTCGCCCATCCCCACGAGCCAGCGGTCCAGCGTGTGCGGGTCGCCCCTGGCCAGGGCGTAGAAGAGGCCGGTCTCCGAGACCTCCTCCCCGCGCTCGAAGGGCGACACCTCCCCGGCCACGTAGCGCGCCAGGTAGTCGGGCGACACGCGGTCCGCCACCAGGGCGTTGAGGGTGCGCAGGGCCAGCTTGCGCAGGTGGAAGCCGGCGAAGCGCAGGCCGGTCTCGCGGTCGAGCGCCTTGTCCGCCATGAAGCGGTCGAACACGTGGACCAGGATCGCCACGTCGCCGCGCACCCGGGAAAGCGCCGGGGCGTCCAGGCGCCTCTCGGACTCCAGGCGGTCCAGGATCCGCTCCAGGTAGCGGGGCAGGGCGACCGCCAGGCGCCGCATCAGCCGCTCGGCGTCGCGGCGGTTGGCGGCCGGGGCGATCCGCGCGGGGTTCGTCCACAGGTCCTCGAGCTGGAGGTAGAGCTCCGCCGGATCGTGCCGCTCCATGCGAAAGGAGAAGGTCTCGGGGAAGACGCGCTCGAAGCCGCCGCCGGCGCTGCTTCGCTCGAAGCGCACCTCCCGCGCGTGGAAGGCGTAGGTGAAGCGCAACGTGACGCCCAGGCGCTCGTTGCGGTGCTCCAGGCGCTCCAGCCCCGCGGGGGCGCCGGCGGGCGCCACCTCGGGCGCGGCGTGGGCCGCCGCTTCAGAGGACGCGCTGCTTCGGATTCTCGCCGGACTCGTAGTAGGCCTCCACGCGGCGCGCGAGCTCCCGCACCCGCTCGGGCAGCTCGCCGGGTCGGGGCCAGCGGGCCGAAGCCACGCGCATCCGGTCCTGGAGGAGCTGCGCGTCCGGATAGTCCTCGCGGGCCAGGACGTCGTCCACCGCCATCCAGTTCTCCAGGGCGGTCACCGTGCGGGCCGTGCGATCGGCCAGCTCCTCGATCCCGGACGACTCCACCGGCGACTTCCGCAGCTTGGCGTCCAGGGCGCGCAGCTCGGACACGGCGCTCTCCAGCCGGCCGCGCAGCGCGCCCTCGTGGCGGGCCAGCTCCGACACCAGGTCCTCGAAGCGGCGGCGCAGCGGCTCGTGGGAGATCTCGCGGAAGAAGAGCACCACGCCCAGGGGCGCGCCCGAGGGATCGGAGAGGCGATGCACCGCCAGGCGCAGCCGCAGGGACAGGGCGCCCAGGTTGACCTCCACCTCGTCGGTGCAGCACTCGGCATCGGACGCCAGGCCGAATGCGGCCGTGCGCAGCGCCTCCAGGCTCCCGCTGCCGAGCACGTCCTTCAGGAGACGGCCCCGCGGATCGGACTCGAGCCCCAGGTAGTCGCGGGCGGGCTTGTTGGCGGCCTGGACCACGCCGCCGGCGTCCACCCCCAGGGCGCCCTGGTCGAGCCGGTCCATCACCGCCTCCAGCAGGACGTTGCTGCGACCCAGGTCCGCCAGCAGGCGCTCGTTCTCCACGCTGAGCCGGTGGTGGTCGACGGCCCGGCGCACCACCTGCTTGAGGTCGTCGGGCTCCCACGGCTTGGTGATGTAGGCGTAGACGTGGCCGTCGTTGATGGCCTTGATGATCGCGTCCATGTCCGCGAAGCCCGTCAGGATGATGCGGACGGTGCTGGGGCGGGCCTCGAAGACCTTGGCGAGGAACTCCACGCCCGTCATGTTGGGCATGCGCTGGTCGCTGATCACCACCGCCACCGGCGCGTGCTCGTCCAGGAGGCGCAGGGCGGTCGCGGCGTCGGTGGAGGTGAGGACGTCGTAGTCGTCCTCGAAGGTGAACTGCATCGTCTCGAGGATGGCTTCCTCGTCGTCGACGATGAGAATCCGGTTGCGCTCGGGCTTCGTCATGGCTCCGCCGTGGAGCGGAGGAGTCTACCAGCGGAAGAGGCTTTTCCCCTCCCGGGCCTCGGCCTTCTCCTTCTTCTGCTCGATCTCGTTCCGGATCTCGTCCCGCTTCTCCTTCAGGCGCCGGGGAAGGCGCTCGCGTGCCACGCTGGTCCACGGGCGCTGCTCGGCGCCCGCGCGGAACTTGCAGAACTTGCGGTAGCCCTGGAGGTCGTACTGGAAGTCCTCTTCGACGATCTTGATCATGATGGCGTCGTCCAGGAAGCCGAGCCCCGGCACGTGGTCGGGGATCAGGTCCTCCGGGTGGGCGAAGTAGGCGAGGGCCGTCACCACCCGATCCGCGATGGACTTGGGCAGGGCGAAGTCCTGGTCCTCGACCATGTCGATCAGGGCCTCGAGGTTGTCGATGGCCTCCGCCGCGAAGCTGGGCAGGCGCGGGGTCTTGCGCGCCGCGTCCACCACCTCGCGCACGCCGGCGATGATCTCGGCGTTGTTCTTCCCGGCGGCGTACTTCTTGGCGTCCTTCAGCAGGCGCTGGAAGTACTTGAGGTCCTCGTCCTCGATGGTGAAGCTGAACTTCATCGGCATGCGTTGCACCTCGGCGCTGGCGTTCCCCGCAGGGAGCAACTCTATCAGTAGCGGGCGTACTCGATCAAGCGCCGAGGGGAGCGTTCCCACTCCCCCTCCCAGCGCTCCAGGATCATCCGGCCCGGGCTCGCACCGCTCTCGAGCTGCTCGCGCACGGGGTCCAGGAAGCCCGACTCGTCCGGCGCCGCTCTCCCGCCGTGAGCCAGCCGTCGCAGGCCGGCAGCCGCCAGCGCGACCAGCTCCCGCGCGAGCTCGAGCACGGGTCGGCCGCCGGGAGCCTGCGCCCCCAGCCCTCGGCGCGCCACCTCCTCGAGCAACGCCTGGCGCTCGGCGTCGCTCCAGCCCCCGGCCAGGGACAGGGCCCCGGTCCGCGCCTCGGCATCGTAGAGGAGCCCCTTCCACAGCGCCGGCAGCGAGCAGGTCAGCCGGGGCGGCACGGCGTCGGCCCCGCGGACCTCGATGAAGCGCTTGAGCCGCACCTCGGGGAAGAGCGTGGTCAGGTGCCGGTCGAAGTCCGCCAGCGTGGCGCGCTCGCCCTGGTGGCCCTCCTCCACGAAGCGGCCGAAGGGCGCGCCGTTCATGGGGAGATAGCGGCCCTGGCGCACGATGAAGAACATGGGCACCTGCCAGGCCCAGCGCGCGTAGGCGGCGTAGCCGAAGTCGGGCTCGAAGACGAAGGGCAGGAGGCCGCAGCGGTCGGGATCCGTGTGCTGCCAGATGTGGACGCGCCGCGTGATGAAGCCGTTGGCCTTGCCCAGGGAGAGGCTCGAGTTGGCGTAGATCGCCGACACCACTGGCGTCACCGCCATGGCGCTGCGCAGCTTCGCCACCATGTCGGCCTCATCGGAGTAGTCGAAGTTCGCCTGCACCGTGCCGGTCTGGTGCATCATCTCGAGGGCCAGGGCACCCCGGCGCGGCAGGTACTCGCGCATGATGTCGTAGCGCTCGCGCGGCATGCGCGGCGCATCCTCGACGGCGTGGAAGGGCTCGAGGCCCAGGGCCAGCCAGACGATCCCGAAGGGCCTGGAGACCCGGCGCATCAGCGCCAGGTGGCGGTTGAACTCGTCGCAGATCTCGAAGATGGTGCGCAGGGGCGCGCCGGAGAGCTCGAGCTGCCCGCCGGGCTCGAGGGTGATGGAGGCGCCGTCCTTCATCAGGGCGATGGTGCGGCCCCGCTCGGCCACCGGCGTCCAGCCGTCCGCCTCGGCCAGCCGCTCCAGCAGGGCGCCGATCCCGCGCTCTCCGGCGTAGGGCACCGGCGCCAGGTCGGCCTCGTAGAGCCCGAGCTTCTCGTGCTCCATGCCCACGCGCCAGAGCGCCGGGGGCTTCTCCCAGGTCCGGAAGTAGGCGACCAGGTCGTCCAGGGAGCGGACCGGAACCTCCAGGGAGGCGTCGCCCCGGTCCAGGCTCACCGGGCCGCTCCGCGCCGGGGGTGGGGGGATGTCGCCATCAGGGGTCCTGGGATGCCATGGGGGCGGGCGGGGTCACGCCCTCAGGGCGCGGCCGCCACCTCCAGGAAGCGCTCGAGGAAGTCGCCGAGGGCCCGGGCGACCTCCTCCTGGGCCCCGACGGGGAACGTGGCGCAGGGCCCCTCGTTCTTGCCGGCCTGGAAGGGGCCCACCAGGGTCACCTCGCCGCGGCTCTTGACCGTGACCACCGCCCGCTGGCGGCCGCGCGCCAGCTCGAACTGCACCGCCCGCACGTGCTTGTCGTCGACCCGGATCTCCGAGAGCTCCACCTCCAGGTGGGGGGCCCCGCTGGCGCGAGCCCCGGCGTGGAAGCCGTCCAGGGCGTCGGCCACCCGCGCCCGCAGCTTCTCGGCACGGCTGCGCGCCTCGGCCAGCGCCCCGGCGTGCTCCGCCTCCCGGGCCCCCAGCCGCCGCCCGACGGCCTCGAGCCTCTGGCGCAGCACCTCATCCCGCTCGCTCACGGCGGGAATGCTTGCACACGGGAGCCTGGGCGAGAAGTCCATCCGCAGGGGCTGGAGGGAGAAAATCTTCCACCTTTGTGTATTCTGCTTCCACTCGACCAGCACCATTTCACGGAACTTTGTCGAGTGAAGCACCTACGCAGGATCGTGGTACATCCCCAGCGTTGGCACCGGATTTGCTGGGGAAAGGCTCCGGGACGGAGATCCCCGATGCGTTCCCCCGTCGGTTTCGCCTTGGCTTGCGCCGCATTCCTGGCCGCGGTGCCGTTATCGCCCCGCTCAGCCGAAGCCACCAGCATCCTCTGCTGCAGCGCCAGCAGCGACGCGACCCCCGCCTCGAGCCTCGACGCCTTGTTCGACTTCGACGTGTCCGGGACCACCCTGACCCTGACCGTCAGCAACACGACCTCGAGCCCGAACGAGTTCAACATCAGCGCGGTCTACTTCAACGCCTCGGGCAACGTCACCAGTATCAGCTTCGTCAGCGCCACCCACTCGGCGGAAGGCGATGTCACGGCCGGCTGGGTGCCGCTCCTCTCCAGCCAGATGGTGGATGGTTTCGAGGTCTTCGACTACGGAATGGCCGATGGAGTGGGGGAAGACAACCCCAACATCATCGGCCCGGGCGAGAACATCGAATTCGTCTTCACGGTGAACGGGGGCTTGGCCGCCGCAGACTTCATCGTCGAAAACGCCGACGGCTGGGAGATCGCTGCGAAGTTCGTGAACGGCCCCGGCGACGACAGCGCGTTTGGCGCCGGGGACGAAGGCTTCCCGCCCATACCGGAGCCGTCCGCCGCCCTGCTGCTGGGAACGGCCCTTGCCGGTCTCGGCCTGCTGGGGCGGGGGCGCAGGTCCTAGGTCCTAGCCTAAAGCCTGGCCAGCGCCGAGCCCCGCCCCGGACGGCCGCGTCCGTCGCGGCCCACCGGCGCGCCGCCGCGGAGCGCTCTCGGAGGTCCTATAGGGCCTCGTCCGTGGCGACCAGGGGGGCGCCCTGGAGCTGGGTGAAGAGGGCGTCGCGAACCAGCGAGAACTCGGGGATGAGCTCGGGGGGGATCGGGTCGCCGCCCGGGGTCTTCAGGGCGGCCGGGTTCACGAAGCGGCCGTCCTTGGAGATGCGGAAGCACACGTGGGGGCCGGTGGCGAGGCCGGTCTGCCCGACGTACCCGATCACCTGCTTCTGCTGCACGGTGTCCCCCACCTGGAGGCCGTCGGCGTACCGCGACATGTGGGCGTAGTAGGAGACGAAGCCGTTGCTGTGGCGGATCTTCACCAGCCTTCCGTAGCCGCTGGACCAGCCCCGGTCCATCACCTGACCCTCCGCCACGGCGAAGATCGGCGTGCCCGCGGGCGCCGCGTAGTCGATCCCGTGGTGGGGACGCGTGATCTTGAGGATTGGATGGAGGCGGCTGTGGGTGAAGCTCGAGCTGATGCGCGAGTACTTGAGGGGCGCCACCAGGAACTGGCGCTGCACGGAGCTGCCGTCGGGCCGGTAGTAGCCGCCCCGCGTCTCGTCCGACTCGAAGTAGACGGCTTCGTGCTCACCGGTCTGGCCCTCGTAGTGGGCGGCCAGGATCATGCCGGGCCCCACGTACTCCTGGACGCCGTCGCGGCTGCTCCGGTAGAGCCGTTCGTAGAGGATCGAGAAGCCGTCGCCCCGCTGGACCGTGCGCGAGAAGTCCACGTCCCAGGCAAAGATCTCGGCGAAGTCGCTGGCGAGCTGCGGGCTCTCGCCCAGATCGCGGATGGACTCGTAGAGGGAGCTGTCGACGACGCCGGCGATGCGGGCCGCGGTGCGCAGGATCTCGGGCTCGCGACGCTCGGCCACGTAGCCCTCGCCCTGGCGGTAGACGTGGTAGCTCACCAGGTCCGCCGTGGAGTACTGGAAGTGCACGAGGTCGGCGGCGTCGTCGCTCACCAGCCGCCAGTCATCGCCGGCCTTGGCGCCGCGGAAGTCGAAGACCCGGTCCAGCTCCCGGGTGATGCGATAGACGGTGGTCACCGGGACGCCCTTGGCGCTGAGGGCGTTGGCCAGGCTGCCGCCCGGGTGGATCACGCCGGCGGTGGTGGTCAAGCCGGCGCCCGCGTCGTGCGCGGGGGCGGCGAGCGCGGACGACGGGGGCGTCTGCGGGGACTCCTGCGCCACCGGGAGGGGGTCGGTCGGAGCGGAGACCGGGGGCGGTGTCGGGAGCTGGGACGCGACGGCTGCGGCCGGCGCAGGCAGCGCGGTCCGGAGCCGGCCGATGCGCAAGAGCCCGACGCCCGTCGCCGCGAGGCTGAATCCCGTGAAGCCGATGGCTACAAGGGAGAAGACGCGCCCTGCGCCGCTCGAACGCTTTCCGGACCGCCTGGAACCGCTCAAGATCTCCCCCGACTCGGCGTTTCGTCGATGGCACGCGCAACGGCGGGTATACTTATCACCGAACCGCGCAGCTCCGCACCGAAAATCCTTCCGCGGGCTTAAGGGATCCTTCAGGAGCTGCGCATCACCCTCATCGGATGTCCGGCCTGTCTTTTTGAGCGCGGCGTCCCAACGGAAGGCCGGTTGCAGACTCGGTCCCACAAGTTGTTGAAAAAAGGGGAGTTTTTTCTCCTGGGGTGCGCCCTGGCGCTGGCCTGCTCTTCCGGCCGCGCCCCCTGGCCGCTGGAGGACCCCGAGCGCGGCCTCGGAGCGGCGGCGGCCGAGGTGCTGGGACGCGCCATCCGCATGGACACCACGAACCCCCCCGGCGACGAGGCGCCCCTGGCTACCCTCTTCGTGGACGTGCTGCGGGCCCACGGCGTCGAGGCCAGGCTGGTGGAGACGCCTTCCGCGGGCTCGAAGCAGGGCCGGGCCGCGGCCTGGGCGCGGGTGCCCGGGCACGGCTGGCAGCGGCCCATCGTCCTGCTCTCCCACCTGGACGTGGTGCCCGCCGACCCCTCCGAGTGGGCCGTGGATCCGTTCGCGGGCATCGTGGGCGGCGGCTACGTGGTGGGCCGGGGGGCGCTCGACGCGAAGGGCATCGCCGTCGTCCATCTGATGACCCTCCTCGAGCTCGCCCGGCGCGCGGAGCCGCTGGCGCGCGACGTGATCTTCCTGGCCGTGCCCGACGAGGAGGCGGGCGGGCGCGAGGGCGCGGGCCATCTGGTCAGCACGCGCAAGGACCTGCTGCGGGATGCGGAGTACCTGCTGACCGAGGGCGGGGGCATCCTGGTGGGCGAGGGCGAGAGCCCGCCGGTCTGGGGCGTGGCGGTCTCCGAGAAGACGCCCTGCTGGATGCGCGTCAGCGCCCGCGGCACGCCCGGCCACAGCTCCGCGCCCACCCGGGACGCGGCGGTGCCGCGCCTGGTGGCCGCCCTGGAGAAGGTCCGGCGCCTGGAGACCGAGGTCTGGGTGGTCCCGGAGGTGGCCGCCATGTTCGAGGCCCTGGCTCCCTTCGCCGCACCCGCGGACCGCACCGCCTACCGGCAGCTCGCCCTGGCGCTGGACGTGGACCCGGTCTTCCGCAGCCGTTTCCTCTCCGACAGCGGGCGCGAGGCCCTCGTGCGCAACACCGTCACCATCACCGTGCTCGAGGGCAGCACGCGCACCAACGTCCTGCCCGCCGAGGCCCACGCCCATCTGGACGCCCGGCTCCTGCCCCGCCAGGGCTGCGAGGTCTTCGCCAACCAGATCCGCGCCGCGATCGACGATCCGGGCGTGGAGGTGGACACCCTGCTCTCGTTCCGGTCGGGGAGCTCGCCCGCCCAGACGCCCCTGTTCGACGCGATCCGCGCGGTAGCGGCGGAGGTGGACCCGGGGGCGGCGGTGGTGCCCAGGATGATCGCGGGCTTCACCGACGCCCACTACTTCCGGAGCCTGGGGATCGTCTCCTACGGGTTCGAGCCCCGCTGGCTCCCGCCCAGCGAGACCCGCGGCATCCACGGGCCCAACGAGCGCATCTCCATCGCCAACCTGGAGCGCGGCATCCGCACCCTGCTGCGGATCCTCGAGCGCCTGGATCAGTAGGCGCCGCGGCGCGAGAGCACCGCGCCCACCGTGCGGACCAGCAGCGAGAAGTCCGTCCACAGCGATCGGTTGCGGATGTAGTAGAAGTCGTACTGGAGGTTCTCGTGCATGGGTAGATCCTTGCGTCCGAGGATCTGCCAGAGCCCCGTGATGCCCGGCTTCACGGTGAGCCGCCGGCGCTGCCACTCGTCGTAGGTCTCCACGATGAACGGCATCTCGGGCCGGGGCCCCACCAGCGACATCTCGCCGCGCAGCACGTTGAGGAGCTGGGGAAGCTCGTCGATGCTCGTCCGGCGCAGCCAGTGGCCGTAGGGGGTGATGCGCGCGTCGTGCCCTCTCCGCGGCGCCACGGCGTAGGGATCCGTCCCGCAGCGCATGGTGCGGAACTTGTACAGGGTGAACGGGCGGCCCCCGCGGCCGATGCGCGTCTGGAGGAAGAGCGGGGCGCCCGGGCTGTCGAGCACGATGCGCAGCGACCACCACAGCCACAGCGGCGCCGACAGCACCAGCAGGGCGGACGCGCAGGCCAGGTCCAGCGCGCGCTTGGCGG
>Ga0214473_10006347_pt1 | contig 14142 bp, 10 predicted proteins | sample RVTome_7_FD_203509 | JGI IMG/M metagenome (GOLD analysis project Ga0214473, IMG submission 203509) | Soil microbial communities from uranium-contaminated site in the Upper Colorado River Basin, Wyoming, United States - RVT98D197 | ecosystem: Environmental > Terrestrial > Soil > Contaminated >... | reverse complement strand
GCTGGCACGATATTGACATCACCCGCTGGCGCGCGGACACGACCCGCGATGCGAACGGCACGTTCTGCTACATCCGGGACATGGACAGCGGCCAGTTCTGGTCGACCACTTACCAACCCGTCCTGAAACAACCAGAAAGCTATTCCGTCAGCCTGGCCATCGACCGGGCAGAGATCGGAGTGTCCAAGGAAGGGATTGACACCGACACCGAGATTGTTGTCTCGCCTGAGGACGACGTCGAGATCCGCCGCGTGACTATGGTCAACCGTTCGAGTCGAGCGCGCCATCTGGAGATCACCAGCTACGTCGAATTGGCCATGGCGCCGCACAACGCCGACCGGCAGCACCCAGCCTTCAACAAGCTATTCATACAGACGGAGTCCCTTCCACAAGAATGTGCCCTCATCGCGACCCGGCGACTTCGGGATCCGGGCGAGCCTCCGGTCTACGTCGCGCATCGTTTGACATTCGACGACGGCTGTGAGGGTGCTCTGCAGTTCGAGACGGACCGAGCGCGGTTCATCGGACGCGGCCGAACCAGCCTCGATCCCGCAGCCATGCACGACAGGCTCTCGAGCACCGAAGGCTTCGTTCTGGATCCGATCCTATCCCTGCGGCGCAGGGTGAGCCTCGAGCCGGGAAAGCAAGTCCAGTTCACGCTTGTGCTCGGGGTGGGAGACACACGCCAGAGGGTGCTGGAATTGATCGGCAAGTTCAGCGATCCGCACGCGATCAGCCAGGCGTTCGATCTGGCCTGGGCGAACGCCCAGCTCGAGCTACGCCTATTGCGGATCCAGCCGGACGACGCGCGACGCTTCCAGCATTTGGCCAGCTTCCTGCTCTATCCGAGCGCCATGCTGCGTCCACCGGCGGGACGGCTGCAGCAGAACAGGCTGGGCCAATCCGGTCTGTGGGCCTATGGCATCTCGGGCGATCTTCCGCTGGCGGTCGTCAGCATCGGTGAAGCGCATGACATCGGGATCGTCCGTCAGCTGCTGCAAGCTCATTCTTACTGGAAGCGCCACGGATTGAAGGCTGACCTGCTGATCCTGAACGAGGAATCAACCTCGTACGGTCAGCCTCTCAATGAAGAGTTGAGCCGCCTGATTCAGGGTTACTCGGTGCTTACGGCGATGGATCAACCCGGCGGAGTCTTCCTGCGTAGTGTGGATCAGATCAAGGAGGAAGACTTGACCCTGATCCTGGCCGCGGCCCATGTGACCCTTGTTGCCGCCAGGGGCCCCCTGCCTCAACAACTCGCCTCGTCGGCCGAGCCTCCCGAGATGCCCGGCCGACTACCTACTCGGCGCGTCGTCGAAGAGCCGTCAGCCACACTTCCCTTCATGGAGCTGTCCTACTTTAACGGGCTGGGCGGCTTCACACCCGACGGGCGCGAATACGCCATCTACCTTGGTCCACACCAACATCCTCCGGCGCCGTGGGTGAATGTGATCGCCAATCCTACGTTCGGCACGCTGGTCAGCGAGTCCGGTTCAGGGTTCACCTGGTACGGTAACAGCCAGCAGAATCGGCTTGTTGATTTGTCGAACGATCCGGTTTCCGATCCGCCTTCGGAAGCGATTTTCATCCGGGATGAGGTGAGCGGGGTGTTCTGGACTCCAACCCCACTGCCGATCCGGGAGCTCGATGCGTACCGAATCCGCCACGGGAGCGGCTACACTGTCTTCGAGCACAACAGCCACGCCATCGAGCAAGAGCTGACGACCTTCGTCCCGATGAATGAGACTGGCGGAGAGCCGGTGCGTATCCAAAGGCTCAGACTCCACAATGACTCTTTCAAGAGACGTCGGCTTTCGGTCACGTTCTATGTCGAATGGTGCCTCGGCGAATCGCGTGAGACCTCTCAGATGCATGTCGTGACCAGCTGGGACGCGCAGAGCAGGGCAATCGTGGCCCGCAACCGCTATCACCCGGACTATGGAGCACATCTCGCATTTGCAGCCATTTCGCCTCAAGCGCGAAGCTACACCGCCGATCGAACGTCTTTTCTCGGTCGAAACGGAGTGCTATCTGCTCCAGCTGCCATGAAAGGAGTCGGATTGCCCGGCCAGACCGGGGCCGGGCTTGATCCGTGTGCTGCACTGCAGACCATGGTCGATCTAGCGCCGGGACAGTCGACCGAGGTCATTTGTCTGCTGGGTCAGGCCGAGTCTTTGGCGGAAGTTCAACGACTGATCGTCCAGTACAACGAGAGCGTGGAAGTTGAAGAAGCACTCCGCCGAACCGGCGAATGGTGGGACGAGTTCCCCAAGAGCCTGAGTGTTGAGACCCCGGACCTGTCAGCTAACCTGCTGGTCAACCGCTGGCTGCCGTATCAGGCGCTGAGCTGTCGCCTCTGGGGCAGATCGGGCTTCTACCAGTCGGGCGGCGCATACGGATTCCGGGACCAGCTTCAGGACGTCTTGGCGTTCACCTACACAGCTCCGCAACTCGCCCGTGAACACATCCTGCGAGCCGCCGCCCGACAGTTCCGCGAGGGCGATGTCCAGCACTGGTGGCATCCGCAATCCGGCGCCGGTGCCCGCTCGCGCTGCTCCGATGACATGTTGTGGCTGCCTTACGCCGCAGCACACTACGTCCGCGTCACGGGTGACATTGGTCTGCTCGATGAACAGGTCCCGTTCATTGACGCACGCTTGCTCGAGGACGCCGAGCAAGAAGCCTATCTCATCCCGGACACAACGATCGAACGAGCGAGCCTGTACGAGCACTGCCGATTAGCCATCGAGCGTGGACTGACCTCCGGGCCGCACGGTCTGCCGCTCATCGGCAGCAGCGATTGGAATGACGGCTTGAATCGCGTCGGGGTCGAAGGCAAAGGCGAGAGCGTCTGGCTGGCGTGGTTCCTCATTGATGTGCTGAGGGAGTTCGCCGATGTCTCCGATCGGTATGGTCGGCCCGAGCCCGCCAGTCAGGCTCGTCAGCAAGCCGCGACCTTGGCGGAAACGGTCGAGAAACAGGCCTGGGATGGCAGTTGGTATCGGCGTGCCTATTTTGACGACGGGACGCCGCTCGGTTCATTCACCAGCGAAGAGGCGTCAATCACCTCCCTGCCTCAGTCTTGGGCCTGGCTCAGCGGGGCGGCCGAGCATGGGCGCGCCGTGGCCGCCCTTGAGTCGGCGTGGGAGGAGTTGGTCCTGCAGGATGATAGGCTGGCGCTGCTCTTGACACCCGCGTTTGATAAGTCATCCATGGACCCGGGTTACATCAAAGGCTATCCACCGGGTGTGAGGGAGAACGGTGGACAATACACCCACGCCGCGCCTTGGCTGGCGATCGCGCTCGCTCGGAAGGGCGATGGCAATCGGGCTGTGGAGCTGCTGCGCATGCTCAACCCCATCGAACGCACACGCGAGCCCGATGGGATGGCCCGGTACGCCGTCGAGCCATACGTCATGGCGGGGGATGTCTATCACCTTCCTGGTCGAGTCGGGCGGGGCGGGTGGACCTGGTACACCGGCTCGGCAGGCTGGATGTACCGAGCGTGGGTTGAGGAGGTCCTGGGTCTTAAGATCCGGCAGGGGGAGCTGAGGGTGGAGCCTGTCATCCCCTCCGGATGGAAAGGCTTCCAAATGTATTACCGTCATGCTGGGTCGGTCTATGAGATCCGAGTGGAGAACCCCGAGGGGGTCAGCCGAGGGGTGGCCTGGGTGGAAATCGACGGTCGGAGGTTGGAAGACCGCGCCATCCCTCTTGACACCGCACCCGTCAAGCATCGGGTCCGAGTTCGGATGGGAACGGGCAAGGATGCGACCGCGCCCGCCGCTCCGTCGGCGACCTGAGGACGCACCTATCTGCACATTGATTCTGTTTCGTCCACATGTCTTGACCAGCTAGTGTGTGCTAGCGGTCGCGACCCTGCGGCTCGCCTCTGGACAACCCGCCGCCATGGATTGAAACCCCTCTCCCTTCGCAGGCTTGGTCACGCCGTAGGTCATGCTCGAAGCCCCTCTCCCTTCAGGGAGAGGGGTTGGGGTGAGGGTTGGGCTGAGGGTTGGGCTGAGGCTTGAACCCCGGCTCGGTACGCCTACTGTTGCCGCGTCTTGCGCCGCTCGTTGAGCACGTCGACCACGACGGCCAGGATCAGCAATGCTCCTGTCACCAGGTTCTGCCAGTAAACGTCCACACCCAGCAGGTTGAGGGCGTTTGCCAGGAAGCCCATGAACAAAGCCCCAAGGAATGCTCCCAGGACCGAGCCTTCTCCTCCGCCAAGGCTCGACCCCCCGATGATCGCGGCCGTGATCACCCGCAGCTCTTCCCCGCCGCCGATAGTTACCGATGACGACCCGAAGCGCGCCGTGATCAGAAGCCCGGCCACCCCCGCCAGGACCGCCACAAGACAGTAGTTGAAGATCTTGACAAGATCGACATTAATCCCGGAGAGCCGAGCGGCGCGCTCGTTGCCGCCGATGTAGTACGACTGACGGAAGAAGCGTGAGTTGCGAACCAGGATCTCACCAATGGTGACCAGCCCGAGCATGACATAGATTGGATACTGGATGCCGAACATTCGGCCCTGCCCGATCACCGTGAACGAGCTCGGCAGATTCAGAACCGCACGCCCATGGGCGATGACCAAGAGCAGCCCGCGTACCCCCATGGCCATACCGAGTGTGGTGATGAAAGGGTTGATTCCCATCCGGGCGACAAGGAGTCCATTAGCCAGCCCGACCATCAGCGCCGCCAACAATCCCAAGATCATCGCCGGTACCGCCGGCACGCCGGCATTCAACGCCAGGCCTGTCACCACCCCGGTGAGGGCCAGCGTCGAGCCGACAGAGAGATCGAACCCGCCCGAGATCAGCAGGATTGACATCCCGATAGCGATCGTCCCTTCCATTGAGAGCGCGATCAGAATGGCTTCGAGATTCGCAACGCTCAAGAAGAAGGGGGAGACAATACTCATGATCGCGCCCGCAACGAGCAGGACCAGTACGAGGGCGAATTCTCGCTGAGCAACGAGATTCAGAAGCCTGTTTTTCAACGATGGACGGATCGTCGATGAATTCCGCATATCATCCACTTGAATACTTGTCGTCGCCCTCGCCCTGGCCTGCCGGATGGCCTGCGGGGGTCATCCCCTGTTGTCTGGCCGTTCCGCTGGGTCCTGCGTGTTCCCATTCATCAGTCCCGCCGCGTGGGCCAGGATCTTGGCTTCGCTGAATTCATCGCGCCGGGCCTCCCAGGTGATGCGGCCATTATGCACGACGAGAATCCGATCGCACATACCGATCAACTCGGCCATGTCGGACGATATCATGATCACACCGGTCCCGTTTGAGGCGAATTCCTGGATCTTCTTGTAGATCTCCGCGCGCGCCCCCACGTCCACGCCACGCGTCGGCTCGTCGAAGATGATTACCTGTGGCCGAATCCCCATCCATGTGGCCAAAAGGACCTTTTGCTGGTTTCCCCCGGAGAGGTTGAGAACCTGCTTGTCGATCGAGGGCGTGTCGATCGAGTAGTCCTCGATCACCCGTCTGGCGTGGGCCTCCATTTTCCGCCTCAAGAGACCACCCGCCTTCGAAGTGAACTCCGACAGATTCGGGGCGACAAGGTTGTCTCCGACTGACATCGTCAGGAACAGACCCTGGGCTTTCCTGTCCTCGGTCAGGTACACAATCCCCTTGTTGATCGCATCTCGAGGCTGGGCGATATCTAGCCCCAGGCCATTGAGGTAGATCCGCCCATCGTCGAGTGGATCCGCACCGAAAATCGATCGGCCGATCTCCGTCCGCCGCGCTCCTACCAGACCGGCGATCCCGAGTATTTCACCGCGATGAAGCTCGAAGCTCACGCCTGTGAAACGTCGTCGGCGGCTCAACCCTTCCACCCGAAAGTAGACCTCGCCGGGCTCGCGCCTCTTGCCGGATCCGTACAGGTTGGCTATCTGGCGTCCGACCATCATGGCCACCAGATCGTCCTCCGTCACTTCATCGATTCTCTTGCTCCCCACGAACCGCCCATCTCTCAGAACGATCACCCGGGTTGCGATCGAGAACACCTCAAACAGCTTGTGCGTCACATAGATGAAGGACATCCCCTGCTGCTGTAGCCGGCGGATGCTCTCGAAAAGGTAGGCGGTCTCGCCTTCCGTCAGGGAGGACGTCGGCTCGTCGAGGATCAGGACCTTAGGGTTCGTCGAGATCGCCTTGAGGATTTCCAGGATTTGTTGCTGGCCGATCGAGAGGTGCTTGACCAGTGCGCGGGGATCGATCGCCAGATCGAATCTCCTCAGAAAGGCCTCGGTTTCGGCGTAGAGCGCCCGCCAGTTGATGATGTTGAGGGGACCGACCGGCTGGCGGTTGGCGAAGATGTTTTCGGCCACCGACAGACTTCCTACAAGAGACAGTTCCTGCGGGACGATGCTGATCCCGGCTCGAATGGCGTCTTCGGGTGAACCGAACTCGACCTCTTCGTCCTCCAGGTTGATCCTTCCCTGGTCCGGCCTGAGTGAACCTCCGAGAACGTGCATAAGCGTGCTCTTACCGGCGCCGTTCTCGCCGATCAGGGCCAGGATCTCTCCCCGGGCCAATGACAGGCTGACCTGGTCGACTGCCAAGATTCCCGGGAAGGCCTTTGTGATGTTCTCAGCATTCAGAACATCGCCCATGAAAGACTCGCTCGCGAATGGGGCGGGGGTTAGCCCCGCCCCATTCTGTTGACACTCCTCGACGGCCGCTACTGTGTGTACAGTTCGTTGGCGTCCAGGTAGTACTGCAGATTGGAATTGTCGATATAGTTCACCCCCATATAGACAACGGTCGGGCCAGTAGAAGCACTCGCGGCAGCGTTATCCACGGTCAGCGGTGCCTGGTGATGGACGTAATTGAACAGGGTTTGCAGCGCCCAGAAGGCCATCGCCGCGTCGTCCTGGGCGACGGTGCCCGTCAGGGTACCGTTCTTGATGGCCTGGAGTACGTCCGAGTTGCGATCCATGGAGACCGTCTTGATTTCGCCGGACTTGCCAGCTTCGGACACCGCCGTGGCAGCTCCAATCCCGGCCGTCGAGTCGGTCCCAACGAAGGCCACCAGATCCGGATTGCGTGTCAGGATGTCCTTGGCGACGCTGATGGCGGTTGCCGTGTCGGCCTTGGTGTCCCCGACCTGCACGACCTCGATCCCGGGGTAGGCATCAAAGGCTGCGCGGAACCCTGCCTCGCGATCGTCGAACATCTGGGTTCCGGGGATGCTGAGGATGGCTACCTTCCCCGTGCCGCCGAGTGACTCGGCCAAGTGTGTACCTCCCACGTATCCCAGATCGTACTGGTACGAGCCGACGAACGCAATCCGCTTTGAGGTCGGCAGATCCCCTAGGATCGTCACGACGGGGATGCCTGCATCCGCCGCTTTGTTGATCGATGGGATGAGGGACGGATCGACGGCGAAGACGACGATGCCCTTCGGCTTCTTTGCGATCGCCTGATCGAAGGCGGCCACCTGCGCGTTTACGTCGAAGTCCGGAGGTCCGACATACGTGGCGGTGACGCCGAGCGCCTCGCCGGCCCACTTCCAGCCGTACTTGTGAGCATTGAAGAATTCCAGATTCCCCATCATCGAGACATAGATGTACTCCTCATCGGCCATGCTGGCCGCCGGGGCCTGCTCAGCCGGCGCCTGCGTCGGCGCTGCCTGGGCACAAGAAGTCAGCAGCAGCGCGGCCACAAACATAAAGCTCAGAACCGTCTTTGGTGTTGTGCGAATCATGATCGATCTCCTCTTCTCCATTTGACTGTCGGTCGAGAGTCCCCCGCACCGCGTTCTCTGCAGCGCCATCCTTCTGTCATGCAAGAATCCTTATCCAAGGCCCTCCTTAAGAACACCTCCGGTGTGGCCCCCGTCTTGATGTGAAGCCTTCATTCCGATGTCGGCCGACGCGCCCGGCATTCCAGTCGGCCGACGCGTCCCGGCCAACCGATCGCCCTCCTGCCCTTCATTCTTCATCCAGAGCGGCTATGATCGGTCCGGGTGCAAGCTCGATCGTTCGGCCTTCCCACAGCATCCGGCCTCCCGGCTCCCTCCGCGTGTCGCAGAACAGCTCGATCTGGTTCCCGTCAGGATCGGCGAAGTACATTCCCCAACTGATCCCGTTGTCGACCGCCCGTAGCGGGATCCTTGCCTCGGACAGCGCGAGGTAGGCCTGTGCGAACTCACGCTTGCCGGAGACTTCGAACGCCACATGGTCAAATCCAGGCGCATCGGGGGACCGGTGACCCTCGGGCTCTCCGCGAACCTGCATCAGAGCGATCTCATGATGGGGATCGCCACCGCTGAGAAAGGCGTACTCGCTGCAGGCACGTTCGACTTGTCTCATGTGCAGATACCGCGAGAAGAAGCCAACCGACCGGTCAAGATCGAGGACCTTCAGGCGGACGTGCCCTATCTTCACCCGGTCTGGGCTATCCGGTGAAGCACTCATCATTGGCTGATCTTCATTCGCATTCAACAACCTCCGCAGACGCGGTCTTCGCCTACCAGGTTTCGAGGAGCGCCGTCATGCCGTTATCCACCATCAGCGATGCGCCGGTGATGTAGGAGGACTCATCACTAGCCAGAAATGCGGCAGCCTGGCCGACCTCCTCGGGCGTCCCCAGCCTGCCCAGGATCTGGCGGCGCTCAACGGCCGCCTTGGCTTTCTCCGGATCGGGATCTCCGGCGAATATCCCCTGGATTAATGGCGTGTAGATCCACCCCGGGCAGATGGCGTTGACCCGGATCTTGTCCTTGCCATGGTCGATGGCCATTACCCTGGTCAACGCCGCTACGCCGCCCTTACTGGCGGCGTAGGGCGCCGTGCCTCCGACGTTTTGGTAGGAGTGGACCGAAGCGATATTGACGATCGCCCCGCCTCCGGCGGCTTTGATGTGCGGGAGGGAGTACTTCGAGCACAGGAACACGCCTCGCAGGTTTACCGCCATACACCGGTCCCATTCTTCGGTTGAGGTGTCGAGCACCGGCTTGTATACGCCAATGGCGGCGTTGTTAACCAGGACGTGGAGGGCGTTGAAACGGTCCAGGGTGCCTGCGACCATCTGCTTGATCGCCGCCTCATTGGCGACGTCGCACTCAATAAACTCCAACTCCCGACCGTCCCGCCTCAACTCTGCCGCGGTCTTCTCGCCTGCCTCGCGATTGACATCCGCGATGACCACCTTGGCGCCTTCGTCGAGGAAGACAGCCGCAATCCCCTTTCCGATTCCCATCGCCCCGCCGGTCACAATGGCGACCCTGTTCTCAAGTTTCATCTCATGACCTCCTGCGCCCGGGTTGTTCTGTGACAGCCCCGCGCTACCATGGATTGCGGGCCGTCGAGAGGAAGATCGGGCCGTCGGAGCCGACGGCCACGTTGTCTTCAATGCGTATCCCGCCGAAGCCCTCGATGTACACCCCCGGTTCCACGCTCGTGACCATCCCTTCCTGCAAGACGCCCTCGGCGCCCGGCATGAGGAAGGGTACAAACTCGTGATAGCGCAGCCCAATCCCATGTCCTGTAATGTGCGGGAAATACTCCGCCAGACCGGCGCCTTCAAGCACTTTCCTGGCTGCCACATCGGGGGCTGAGAACAACGCACCTGGCCGGAGCTCCTTGGCCGCTGTCTGCTGCGCCTCGAGTACGGCGTTGTGGACCTCCTTCTGTCGCGCTGAAGGCTTGCCTCCGCCCACCGCCACATACGTCAAATCCGACCAGTAGCCGTCGACGACCGTCGCCAGCTCGACCATCACAATGTCGCCTGCCTCGACCCGGCGCGTGCTCGACGGGACAAGGAGCGTCCCTTTGGTGCTGCCCACCGGACCCGTCCCGACTTCAGCCATGGCCCGCACCAGCCGGGCTCCCTTGTGCCCCGGACCATCGCCCCGGATCTTGCCCTCCACGATCGCGCCGACCTGCGCTTCGGTCATCCCAGGCTCCAAGCGCGCCAGGAACTCCCGCATCCCCATCTCAGCTATCTCATTGGCTATGCGCAGCTTCCCGAGTTCATATTCGGACTTGGTCGCACGTACCGACCCCAGAAAACCGAAGGCGTCGACCAGCTCGCAATCGGCGAACATCTGGCCAAGCAATGTCCTCCAGGGCCCGGCCGGCACGACGGGCTCAGCCGAACGATAGCTGGGGCCGACGACCTCGAAGCCCTCCTCGATCCCGATCCGGGCGTTCTTCAACCCAAAGACCTTCTTCACGGCTTGCAGGGACTCGTGATAACTCGCGTATAGATCGCCATCCTTCAATAGCCCCCACCCGAAAGACGATACGTTCGTCCAATCGGGGTCGGTGTAATCGATCTCGACCTCCGGAACGAAGAGCTGCGAGCGCCCGTCTTTGGTGAAGACGACGAACGAGAAACCGTGGTGGGGCCAGTAGTCGGTCAGATAGACCACGTTCTCGGGCAGCCTGCAGACCAACGCGTCGAGCCTGGCGAAGACCATCTCGTGGCGGACCCGGTCAAGGCGATCCATATCCTGTGTCGTCATCGTTTGCTCCTTATCCCATCAATGGTGGCGAACACATCCCTCGGCCATGCAGTCGGAACCGGTCGGTGGTTTCCCACCGACCGGTCTAGGCCTCTACGTTCCCCTCCCGATCGATGCGGCTAACACCCGCGCCTTCATATGCGACAGCCGTCAACTCGGTCTCGATGATCTCGCCCGGCTTCATCACCCGGGCGCTGCCGTTCTGCAAAGCCTTGATCACCCCGGCGGGCGGGTAGCTGGTAAACGGCTCCAGGGCGCAGTTGTAAGTGCGGCCGTACCACGGATAGTCATTGTGTCCCCCATAGACCTGCCACATCCACAGGTACTTGAAGAGGGCTGCATCCCATGACATGCCGAATCCCAGCCCGATCTCAGTGTTGGTTAACCCGTACCAGCCCTCCTGCAGGCCCTTGAAGAAAACCACGTCGACCGACCGGGCTTCCCGATTGAGTACCTTGCGGATGTCCTCGTCTTTCTGGGTGCGGCGATTCTTGACAAACGGAAACTCGTATCCGTCACCAGGCTGCCAGAGACCGTTCGTGTGATATTCGAGCACTTCGACTGTCTCAGCCGCGGTATCGACACGACAGCGATCGCTGAGGAAGGGTTCGCCGAACGCAGGGTGGTGGCCCCACATGATTGCGAACTCTTCCCGGGATTCGTTTTCGAGCTTCTCCTTGATGAACAGGCAGGCCCGGCCGCGCTCCAGAGTCAGCACTCGCTCCAGATTGAGCGGCGAGCGGTAGCATTTGGTCCACGTCTTGAGAGACACCTTCTCAGATGTGTCCTCCAACACCGTGGCTTCGAAGGGCAGAATTGAAACCTCGCCGTGGAGTCCCTGGGAGGTGCCCAGATAGGGCTCTGCCGCCCAGCCAGCCGATGGGAGAACCTCTTGCCATCCGCCATAGTAGTAGTCGTGAAAAGCACCCTCGGGCAGCGCGCTGGTCGCAACGAAAGCCGGTCGCATGGGAATCGGGGACTGCCACAGGAAATCGAGGTCACGCGGCTTGTAGGTGAACTCAAAGATGTCGGCGCCCTTGTCCAGCAGGATCCCGACACGAACGAGATCGTTTTCAAGGAACCCGACGCGCATTCCTTTGTAGGTATAGTCGAGCGAGAGTCGGCAGCCTTGCTTTCGACCCCAGGTGTACATGGACGATCCTCCCTTTGACGAAGCAGTTGGCGGCGATGGCTTCGGGGGTCGAGCTACCCCGGCAATCTGCTAGGTGTCGTCCGCGTCTTGCTCCGAGACCGCGACTCTTCGACCGGCCCAGCGGCGCCACGCTCTGCCGATTAGCCTGCCGAAGTCAGCCCGCCACATGTCCATAAATACGGCCAGGACGATGATGGCGCCCAGCGTGATGTTCTGCCACGAAGTCTGAACGGCGTTCAGATTGAGCCCATTCTGGACGACGACAATGATGGCCGCGCCGATCATCGAGGCAACGATATGACCGTAGCCTCCGGCCAGGCTGGCGCCTCCAACCACCGCGGCGCCGATCGCTTGCAGTTCCGTGCCGACGCCATAATTGGGCGAACCGGAGTTCAAGCGGGCCGTCATCAGAATTGAGCCGATCCCGGCTGTGAGCCCGGCAATGATGAAGGCGATGAGCCGCGTCTGGTGGACATTGATCCCGGACAGTCGGGCGGCCGACTCGTTCCCGCCGATGGCATAGATCCGTCTGCCAATGGGGGTGTACTTCAAGAACCCCCAGGCCAGGCCATAGGTGATCAAGACGTAGAAGAGCGGAAGGGCGATCCCGAAGAGCTGACCGTAGAACCATGGTTCGAGGGACGTCGAGACCGAGAAAATGGGCGATCCAGCGTTAAAAAGGAATGCGACGCCCCGAAAAATGCTCAATGTGGCCAACGTCACGATGAACGAGGGTATCCGCCCGTACGACGAGAGAAACCCGTTGATCGCCCCCATGACGACACTCATGATCAGGACAATGACGATGGCCGAAGGGACCGACATCCCCTCGAATTTGATCAGAGACGCCATGATCATGGTCAGCAGTGCGATGGCCGAACCGGGCGACAGATCGATGCCTCCGGTGAGGATCACCAACGTGGAGCCGACAGCCACAATAGCCACAATGCTTGCCTGCAGGGCGACGTTGTTGAGATTGTCCAGCAGAAGAAAGCGGTCCGTCGATATGGTGACGGCGACCGAGACGACGAACAGTGAGATGATGGGCCCCATCACAGGTATCCGCGACAACGGCGAACGTCTAGGTCTCATGAGTTCGTCCCTCTCCCGGATGGTGAGCGCGTGAGGCCATGTCGAGCAGCCTGTATTCCGAAAGCTGATCTGACGGGAAGATTTGAAGAATCCTCTTATTGCTGACGACAGCAATCCGATCGCTCATCGCCAGCAATTCGGGGTAGTCGGAACTGATCAGCAAGATGGCGATCCCGATCGCAGTCAGCTCGTTGATGATTCGATAGACTTCGATCCGGGCGCCAATATCGACGCCTTGGGTGGGTTCATCCAGGATCAACAGACGCGCTTGTGAGAACAGCCAGCGGGCCAGAATCACTTTCTGCTGGTTTCCGCCGGAGAGGAACTGCACGCTCTTCTCAATGCCGGTGCTGCTGATCGCCAGCTTCTTGAAATAGTCCTGGCTAAAGCGCATTTCACGACCCAAATCGAGGAATGGGCCGTAGAGCAACGCTGCCAGGTTGGCGATAGTGATATTTTCCGGTCCGCGAAAATTCATAAAGAGACCGTCGGCTTTGCGATTTTCCGGCACAAGGGCCACGCCGTGGCGGATGGCCTCGGTCGGCGTCCGGAACCGTACCGGCTGTCCGTTGAGGCGAATGCTCCCGCCGGTGGGTCGATCGACTCCGAAGAGGGCTCTGGCGATTTCAGTCCGACCCGAGCCGACCATTCCCCCAAACCCCAAGACCTCCCCGGCGTACACGCTGAAACTCACATCCCGCACGCCGGTTTGCGTACTCAATCCTTCGACCTCCAGTAGGACCTCATTCTTCGTATTGCGCTGTTTGGGATAGTGCTCGGTGACGTCCGCTCCAAGCATCTGCCTTACGACCGCGTCGACATTCAACTCGCGCGCCAGCCCGCTGCCGGCAAGCCGACCGTCTTTGAGCACACTGATCCGGTCGGCGATCTGGAAAACCTCATCGATGCGATGTGAGATATACAGGATCGCCTTCCCCTGACGCGCCAACTGGCGAATGAGATCTTGCAGTCTGCGGGTCTCCGCCAGGCCGAGCGCGGCTGTGGGCTCGTCCATGACCAGAACGCCCGAATCCTCCGAAATCGCCTTGGCGATTTCGATCAGCTGTTGTTCTGCCATTGAGAGCGAGCGCACCACGACATCCGGATCGATTTCGATCCCCAACTCTCGCAGAGTCTTGACCGATTCCCTGCGCATCGTCTGCCAGTCGATGATCTGCCCCGAGGCAACGGTCGGGAAGCGCCCCAGGAAAATGTTCTCGGCCACACTCAGGCTAGGTACCAGTGAGAGCTCCTGGTAGATCGTGGCCACACCCCGCTGTCGGGCGACGATTGGGTTCGGCAGGGAGACGACTTCGCCTCGAAGCCTGATCTCGCCCGCTTCCGGCCTATGCACCCCGGAGAGCGACTTGACCAGGGTAGACTTGCCGCTCCCGTTCTCGCCCACC
>Ga0214473_10006346_pt1 | contig 14145 bp, 6 predicted proteins | sample RVTome_7_FD_203509 | JGI IMG/M metagenome (GOLD analysis project Ga0214473, IMG submission 203509) | Soil microbial communities from uranium-contaminated site in the Upper Colorado River Basin, Wyoming, United States - RVT98D197 | ecosystem: Environmental > Terrestrial > Soil > Contaminated >... | reverse complement strand
CAAAAATAGGGAGTAGTTTGTTGATAAATTTGGATAGCGGAGGGTAGTGGTATGAAAAAAACAGCATTAATCTTAACGATTATTATCGGCCTGCCGTTCTTATGGGCTATTGCAAATCCTTTACCGGGATATGAATACGAATATGCAAACGCGTTTCCGCCTGAAATCGCAATGATCTTCAACCTCGAAATTGATTTTTCAGGCGACACGATATTTACGTCCTCTGGCTATGCAATTATTGATTCCGGGGTCATAGGTTCGGAAATCACGCCGCTTGTATTGGATTCATCTAATACGACCGGTTACTCTCTGAATCCGGAAGGAGATTACGTTCATATCTCTAATGAATGGAATATTTTTGAAACGATATATTATGGGACATTCGGTCACGCTCCACCGCCAATCAAGGGTCATACAATTATATGGGACGAAGATTGGTCATTCGATTTTTCCTTTACCTGGCCCGGAAATACAGATGTTATAATTAACGAAGTGAATACCCACTGTTCATGGGACGATAACGCGAATTTTATAGAGCTATTCAACATAAGTGATTCTGCCGTCTCTCTTGACGGCTGGCGTCTGGTTTGCGACACGATCTATGATTTTCCAGTAGAGCAGGTGATTTTCTCCCACGGTTATTATACGATCGACGCGGTGGATTTTCCAGACGCATTTGATATGGATTTCGCTGCCGACAATATATACCTAATCAATCCACATAATCAATATTTTGATTTTATTTTGGTAGACCAGGTAGGCTGGTCGTCCGACCACGGAGAAAACGTCTCATTTATGCGTTTTCCGGACGGAGATACCGATGGGGATAGATGGATTGCCTATAGAGGCTATAACGATTCTACATCCTACACCTTCGAAAACGGCTTCCCGTCGCGCGGGGCGCCCAACAGGCATGAATCGCCCGGATTCGTGGTTATCGGGACCAGGGCTGTCGGCGGCGAGGGGACAATCGACCTGTACTGGACAAACCCGATCTGGGACCCTCAGTTCAACAACGTAAAAGCCGTGCGTTCCGACGTTCATTTCCCGGAAACGCCTGACGACGGACAGGTTGTCTATACCGGCACTAACCAGCATGTCACTGATGTCAACCTGCCGCCCAATCAATGGTATTACTATACCGTATTCGCCCGCAACGACGGCGGGGAGTATTCGATCCCGACCGACGAATCGAGGGTAAGCATTTACCTGGGCGAGAATGTCGGGATCGACGAAAATATCCTGCCCGAGCGGATAACTTACCTTCGGGCCTATCCCAACCCCTTCAACCCGACGACAACGATCGATTTCGGCCTGATCGAATCATCCGATATCACCCTCTCCATCTACAACCTCCTCGGCCAGCGGGTGGCCACTGTATACGAGGGCGTTCAGGATGCCGGCGAGCACAGCGTCACCTGGGACGCCACGGCGTTTCCCTCCGGGGTCTATTTCGCCCGGCTGGAGGCGGGGGGACGATCCGAGAATGTGAAGATGGTGCTGTTGAGGTAAATTGAGATGCGCAGCGGTTGAAATCAGTTAATATATAAGGATGATTGCCATGGTATCCCGAACTTTAAATATTATTTTATTGATGACGTTTCTAATTCTGTGTTTGCTAATCAGAGTCCCTGATGCAGAATCGCAAGAAATAGAATATTTCGGTTCCGCAGTTTTCGGTGGCCCCTTTACCGCGGCTCAAATCGAAGGATCTTATGCTTATTGCAGTGCCGAAGGCGGATTAATGATTCTGGATATATCGGATCCAGAAAACATTATACCCATTGGCGGAACGCCTTTCATATACAATGGATGGGATTTGAGTGTATCGGAAAACCACGCTTATGTTACGGCTTATATGGAACATCTCAGCTTCGCTATAGTTGACATTAGTGATCCTCATAACCCTATAATCTTATCAACACTTGATTCCACGGGGTATGGCCCGATAGCATATCTGTCCAATCATGTCTACGTTGTTGATCGATACGAGGGTTTAAGAATCATCGATGTTTCCGATCCCCATAATCCTAGAATAGTAGGTGCATATTTAGATGACTATGAACATTGGGATATAGCGGTCTCCGGTTCTTACGCCTATCTTGCCCTCGCCGAAGATGGACTTGAAATTCTGGATATCACTGATCCGCTAGATCCTTCTCTTGTTTCCCATTATGATAGTCCGATAGACAATTTCGCGGCATGCGTTTTTATATCCGACACATACGCATATATAGGAGGGTGGTTCTTGGAAATTGTTGATATTTCGGTCCCATCTGAGCCAGTTTATACAGGACATTATGAACCTGCATTTGGTATTTGGGATATTTGCGTAGACGGAGACTATCTCTATGGTATCGGAGGAACAGATATTGGTGATCATCAGTTTGTAATCGTTAATGTGGAGGACCCTAATAATCCATACGGGGTAGGTGAGTATTTCACAGGTTGGTTCACCGATATAAGTAATGTAGAGCACCAGGTATACATAAGTGGTAGAAGCGAGGCTCTGACTATTATAGATGTCAGTGTTCCCGTATCGCCTGATTTCCTCGGCGCATATGAAGTATATGGAGGTTTGTCTGCTATCGCCGTTTCGCAGAATTATGCGTATGCCGCTACTAATGTGAGGGGCTCTTTTTTTACAATTGATGTCTCCGATTATTCTTCCCCCGTAGTCAGGCAAATAAACAATATTTCCGGCAATGTGTTCGAAGTCGATATTGAGGATAATTATCTATACGTCAGCAGCGGAAATATTCAGATTTACGATATTTCGGAAACGGATTCCCCTGTTTTCGCCGGCGAGTATATGGGCCCCAGTCAAATATACGGAGTCGACGTGCAGGGACAATATGCTTATGTGACGCCGGTATGGGACGGATTACAAATAGTCGATATCAGCGATCCTGGAAATCCATTTCTCGTCGGAGAATGTCCTTTAGTTGGCCCCTTCCAGGTCTTTGTCAGGGAGAACCTGGCTTTTGTAACGGAAAGGGAGCCCGGATTGGGCCTTGCTATTGTTGATGTTTCTAATTCTGTCAATCCAGTACTCATAGGGAGATGCGAAACGCCATTATACGCAAGAAGACTATATATAGAAGGTGAGTACGCATATGTAACGGTAGAAACTTACGGTATTGAGATAATCGATATCAGTGATCCTTACCATCCGGTTGCTGTTTCCAACTATCATACTCGGGATGCGACCGGTGACGTTTTTGTTCAGGATAATTACGCTTTCGTCACCGCAGGAGACGAGGGCTTGCTTATTCTTGACGTTTCAGATCCCTTAACTCCCGTGCTCATAACAACATATAATAACGGAACAAGGGCGGCGACATGTCATGTGATTGACGATTATATTTTTCTCGGCTGTAGTTATTCAATGATTATTCTAAGATTCGATACAGAATCGGGCGTTGTGGAGGAGATTGCACAGCTCCCTGACGAATATTTCCTTTACCAGAACTTTCCCAACCCCTTCAACCCCACAACCACCATCAGCTATAGCATTCCAGAGCAATCCGACATTCGAATCGAAGTATACAATATCATCGGGCAAAGGGTTGCCACGCTTCTTGACGGCAACAAGCAGGCCGGGAATCATTCTATCGTCTGGCAGGCCGATAATCATCCCTCCGGCGTCTATTTCGCCCGGCTGGAGGCAGGGGGACGGTCGGAGACGGTAAAGATCGAATTGTTAAGATAAGGAAGGTTACTATGAATCGAAAAATCATATTGCTTATAATGATAATATTGTTGACCGCTTTGCGTGCCTACTCTTTTGACCCGCTTTTTCAGGCCAGGATTGACTACGGAGTGGGGGATGGTCCCAGATCAGTATTCGCGGCTGACCTGGATGGTGATGGCCACATAGACGTGGCCACGGCTAATATTGGATCTGATGATGTCTCAGTTCTTCGAAATAACGGTGACGGTACATTTCAGTCGCCGGTTAATTACAGGGCCGGAATTTGGCCGATTTCAGTTTTCGGGTTTGACGTCGATGGCGATAGCGACAACGATCTGGCCGTGGCTAATATCGTTTCCGACGATGTCTCAATCTTATTGAATAACGGTGACGGGACATTCCAAGCGGCGGTAGATTATTCGGTCGGGGAAAATCCTTCTTCGGTTTTCGCGGTTGACCTCGATGATGATGGCGACATCGATATCACCGTGGCTAATTCTGGTGGCTACCCTGACTACGGCAATGTCTCAGTGCTTCTCAATAATGGGGACGGCACATTTCAAGCGGCGGTTAATTACGAGGCCGGGGACAGTCCTCGTTCAGTTCTCGCGGTTGACCTCGATGAGGACGGCTATAACGACATCGCCGTTGCTAATTATGGCGGCTATTCTGACAGCGGCAGCGTATCAGTGCTTTTTAACAATGGAAATGGGACGTTTCAAATACCGATGAACTACCTCGTTGGGGATGAACCCTGCTCGGTGTTTGCGTCCGATCTTGACGGTGACGATGACGATGATCTGACGGTGGTAAACTACGGATCGGATAACATATCGATACTGCTGAACAACGGTCAGGGGAGATTTCAGACGGCGGTTAATTACGCGGTCGGTGAAGGTCCTCGTTCCGTTTTCGCGGTTGACCTCGATGGCGACAACGACAATGACCTGGCTGTGGCTAACGGCATTTCCAATTATGTATCAGTGCTTCTCAACAACGGAGACGGCACATTTCAGGCGGGGCTGAATTACTGGGCCGGAAATTATCCTAATTCAGTTTTCGCCGTTGATCTCGACGCGGATGGCGACAATGATTTGGTCGTTGCTAATGAAACGTCCAACAATGTCTCAGTATTTCAGAATAACGGTGACGGGACATTTCAGGCGCCGGTCAATTATGGGGCTGGGGAAGCTCCCGCTACTGTTTTTGCCGCTGATCTGGATAGCGATGGCGACAATGACCTGGCCGCGGCCAACTGGCTTTCCGACAATATCTCAGTTTTTCTGAATAACGGTGACGGGATATTTCAGCCGCCGGTCAATTACGGGGCCGGGGATGGTCCTGTTACTGTTTTTGCCGCTGACCTCGATGGCGATGGCGACAATGACCTGGCCGTGGCTAATTATAGTCAGTACGGCAACGTCTCGGTCCTTCTGAATCATGGCAACGGGATGTTTCAGGAAGCAGTCAATTACGGCGCCGGGGACGAACCTCGTTCAATTTTTGCGACTGATCTTGATGGAGATAGTGACAATGACCTGGCCGTAACCAACGGCGGCTACAATAACATCTCAATCCTTCTAAATAACGGTGACGGCACATTTCAGGCGGCGGTTAATTACGGAGTCGGGTTTGGACCCTGGTCAGTTTTCGCGGTTGACCTCGATGGTGACCATGACAATGACCTGGCCGTGGCCAATTCGTTTTCCGATCATGTTTCAATCCTGTTTAACAACGGTAACGGGACATTTCAGGGGGCGGTTAATTACGCTGCCGGCGAAGTTCCTCGTTCAGTTTTTGCGGCTGACCTCGATGGTGATAGCGACAACGACCTGACCGTGGCTAATTGGGATTCCCATAATGTCTCATTGCTGTTGAATAACGGCGACGGGACATTCCAGCAGGCAGTCAATTACCGGCCCGGGAATTATCCTGTTTCTGTTTTCGCGGTTGACCTCGATGGCGACGACGACAATGATCTGGCCGTTGCTAATTATTGGTCCAATAATGTCTCGGTCTTTTTGAATAACGGTGAAGGGACATTCCAGCAGGCAGTTAACTACGGGGCCGGGAATTATCCTTCTTCGGTTGTCGCGGCTGATCTGGATGGCGATAGTGATAATGAACTGGCCGTCGCGAATTTTTTCTCCAATGATATTTCAATATTATTAAATCTCTCGGGCACGACAGATGTGGATAATTCACCAGAAATATCTTCTCCCGAAAGTTTCTCTCTTCTGCAGAACTTCCCCAACCCCTTCAACCCCGCTACAACCATCAGCTACGGCCTGCCCGAACAATCCGACGTTCGTATCGAGATTTATAATGTCCTCGGGCAGATCGTGGCCACATTGTTTAACAGCATCAAAGAACCCGGTTATCATTCTACCAACTGGAACGCCTCCTTTTTCCCCTCCGGCGTCTATTTCGCCCGGCTGGAGGCAGGGGGACACTCGGAGAATGTGAAGATGGTGTTGTTGAAATAAGTCAGATCATAAATGGCAGGAGGAATTATGAAATTCGGATTTTCTTTAACAGTTGTTTTAGCTGCTATTATGATCGTGATTTTCGCTTATCCGGCCATGGCCGAGCCGACGCTTCCGGTTTCCGAATTCAGCGATAACGCGAGCGCGATGTCTATAGTAAGAAACGGGCGCTCGTCGACCGATCTTAATCTGTCCTTGCGCGAGATAGCGGTAACTCCCAATATTTTAAACGGTATCTCCTATAAAAAAGTAAGGCTCCCCCAAGTCGATCAGATGATCGTCTCCGAAATCGCCGACGAAGGATATCCGTCGATACCTATGCTTTCATCGCTAATCGCTATTCCCGACGAATCGGGAATTGAGATCTCTGTCGATTATTCGGGTTTCGATTTATATGACAATATCGATCTGGCTCCCGTGCAGCCTTCGCCATCCGAATCCGACTACGAGGATCTGCCGTTTACCATAAACGAGGAAATTTACAGGACGGACTCCTTTTTCCCCGGCGAGCTGGCCTCGGCGGCTGATCCAGTTATAATGAGAGATATCAGGATGGCCCAAATTACCGTCTACCCCGTGCAATATAACCCGGTACGACGGCAGCTTAAGATATACCGCGACCTATCGGTATCGATATCATATACGACGGAGAAAGTTATTAATCCCAAGAGGAATCGTCGGCCCTATTTATCCGAAGGTTTTTATCCACTATACAAATCTCTTTTGCCTAATTTCGATCAATTTTACTCGTCAACCGAGGTTCGTCGGGGCGGATATCTAATTATCGCCAAGGATATGTTTGTCGATTCCCTTACGGCCCTGGCCGAATGGAAACACCAGAAAGGATATACGGTTAATATCGTCGGGGCGAGTGAAATCGATCCTTACGGTAATCCGTCCCAGCTCGAGATTCGTTATTATATTCAGACCGCTTATGAGACATGGGAAATTCCGCCCGAATATGTGTTAATAGTAGGCGATAACGATAATCTCGGCTATACAGGCCTTCCTGATTACCCTTACAACGGCTACTCGTCGGATCATCGCTACTCTACAGTGGATGGTCCTGACTATATGCCGGATCTTTTTGTGGGGCGTCTGTCAGTCGACAATATGTTCGAATTTAGAGTGGCCGTGGCCAAAATACTGGCCTATGAACGCGCGCCTCAGATGGACGATCCTGACCAGTGGTTACGCGGGCTTTCTATCGGGGGCAACGTTTACGCGACAACACCGAGGTTAACCGTCCTCTGGGTACGTCAGCTGCTCCTGCAAAACGGTTTTACTCATGTGGATACGTCCTTCCGCTGGAATTCGGGGCAGAGCGATCCTCATTTAATAGATTATTTTAACGACGGCCCGAGCATTGTCAGTTACAGAGGATGGTCGGGGGCGTCGGGATGGTACTGTCCCTTATTTTTTAGCAGCGACCTGGATCAAATTGACAATCATAACAAGCTGGCCGTTTTGGCCTCGGTGGCTTGCGCCACAGGAAATTTCGGCTATGATCAATGTTTCGGCGAAAAATGGATAAGAATGGGAGCATCACCGCAGTCATTTAAGGGGGGGCCGGCGTTTTTCGGCTCGACCGACTCGAACGGCCATACCAGATGGCATAATCCCATAATGGTCGGTTATTACTGGGGGATATTCAACGAGGATACATATCATTTCGCTCCCGCGGGTATTCGCGGGAAAATACAATTATACAGGACCTTCCCGGGGCGGTCCGGCCCCGGGCAGACCGTGGAACAATACTTTCACACGTTCAATATGCTGGGAGACCCCGAGCTGGAAATTCGGACGGCCATCCCTGTACAACTTTCCGTGTCTCACCCCCAATCGATACCCCTGGGCATAAACTACGCGGAAATACAGGTTGACGGCAGTAATGATGTCCCTATCGAAGGCGCTGTCGTGACTCTGATTAAAAGCCATGGCGATACAGAGGAGGTTTTCGAAACGGAAAAAACCGATGAGTCGGGATTCGCCTCCTTTTCTTTCGACGCTACCACGGCAGGCGAATTGACTTTGACCGTCTCGGGAAGAAATCTGTATCCATACCAAGAGAATATACCTATTTACGAAGACGAGATCGCAATCGGTTTCGATTCCGTGACAATCGACGATGACATATTCGGATATTCGTCGGGTAATGGCAACAGCATAGCCAATCCCGCGGAGATATTGGAACTGGATATTTATCTGAAGAACTCCGGGACGGATCTGATTGCGGAAAACGTTAGCGCGATAATAATCCCCCTTGACACGAGCCGAGTGGCGGTTCTGGACGGTATTCGGGATTACGGCGATATCCCCCCGGGCGGAATCGGGGTATCGGAAAGTCCGGTCGTAATCGGAATCACCTCGACGGCCCGCAATTTCGAGACAATCGGGTTGATGCTTTTCGCCTCAGATCAAAATAATAATTCATGGCAATCGATTCTCGAGATCCCGATAGAAGCCGCCGCGCTGCATGTGACCGGTATTTTAATTGACGACGGCAACAATCGTCTTGATCCCGGCGAAACGGTTCAGATGATACTTACGTTGACAAACGCCGGATCGTTGGAGGCGCAGGGGATTTTCGGCGCCGTTTCCACTTTCGATGATTATACGTCGATAATTGCGCCCGACTGTTTCTTCGGCGATATTCCGGCAGGCGGTTCGGGGAATAATATTGATTTTCCCGTTACAGTCTCGTCAGCCATTGAAACTTTCAACGGCAGAAACGCAAATTTTGTTTTGCACATTATTGACGAAGAGGGGGCCGAATCCGCTATCCCGTTTAATCTGGTTGTGGGACAAATCGATTCGGCCGATCCGGCTGGCCCCGATGATTACGGTTATTACATGTACGATAACGCGGATATCGGATATCAGCCCAGCCCGTCGTATGATTGGATTGACATATTGCCGATCCATGGCGGGGGAGGCGAACGGATAGTATTCGATAACGGCGATGACGACTCGCAGATGATCACTCTCCCATTCGATTTTGTTTATTACGGCGATGTTTACCGGGATATTATTGTTTCAATCGATGGTTTTATCGCCCCGGATACGACCAGGTACGATATGGACGGCAATTTCTGGAGCACATTTTTCAACTGGTCGATTCCTGATCCGGGTAACGCCAGAGCGCAAATATCACCGTTCTGGGACGATCTCTCGTATGTCGGCGCTTACAATGGTGTTTACACCTGGCCGGACGCCCCAAACAATCGGTTCGTAATCGAGTGGTATCGTATGGCGCATAGAAATACCGACTCCTACGAAACCTTCGAGCTAATTATCACAGATCCGGAACATTATCCCACGCTAACGGGAGATTCGGAAATTCTATTTCAGTACCAGGATATAGCTAACAACGACTCCAGCGAAAATTACGCATCGATCGGTTTTGAGAGCTATGACGAGAAAAGAGGCCTGGAATACTCGTTTGATAACCGCGATCACCCCGCCGCCGCCGGACTGGTTGACGGACGGGCAATAAAAATATCAACCGATACCGGCCGGGGCGGCATTAGGGGAAATATCGAACTTGCGGATAACGCACCCGGGAATAGGGCTACAGTATCAACCTCTACCGGGCAGGTTCGCACGGCATCATTGACCGGCGATTACTGGATTAAGAATATCCCGCCGGGAGAAAATCTGTTGGTAGTATCCGCCCCGGGGTATTTTCCCATGGAATCGGATGTCATTATTACCCCCAACACGACCCTTGATAATCAGGATTTCGATATGGCAATATGCCCGAGACCGACCGACCTGACGGCCTCGGAGGGGCTGGGCAACAGGATAGAGCTTTCATGGAGCGGAGTCGACCATCAGGATCTAACCGGCTACAACGTCTTCCGCGGCCGCTGGGAAAATGGCTCTTTCGAGCAGTTAAATACGATGCCGGTGTCGGAGAATTCGTTTATCGACTATACGGTACCCGATAACGATGTTTACTGGTATTATGTTACCGCGGTTTACGAAACGGGACAGGGAGCCGCTGAATCATTCCGATCGGCCAGGGATCCCGGCTCGCTGGAGGATCCTACGGGTATCGACGATGATATGCTATTGATACCCGACGATTACTTCCTTTCCCAGAACTATCCGAATCCGTTCAATCAAAGCACGGTTATCGCCTATGGATTGCCGATAAGCGGCCCGATCACAATTGAAATCTACGATATACTCGGCCGCCGCGTGGAAACGGCGCTGGATAAAGAGCAACAGGCCGGATATCACAAGATCATCTGGAACTGCGCGAACCTGCCCTCCGGCGTCTATTTCGCCCGGCTGGAGGCAGGGGGATTTTCGGAGAATGTGAAGATGGTGCTGTTGAAATGAAAACGTAATTTCCCCTGAGCATGACCATCTACGGCTAAAGAAAGGAATAGCCAATGAAAATGATTGCTTCAATTCATTCGCTATTAAATCGCTCGATAAAATTAATCGCTTTTTTAAGCATATCTTTAAACATTCCGTCCGCATTTGCCCAGCTTGAAACAGTCTGGGTAAAAAGATATCATCCAACTGAATATCAGAGAGATTACGCTACGGCTATGGCACTTGATAGCGCCGGAAACGTTTATGTAACGGGGGTAAGTCACCTGTCATCGGGAATCGACATAGCGACAGTTAAATATTATACCATCGGCGACACTGCCTGGGTCAGAAGCTACAGCGGAGCCGCCGATTCAACCGATTGGGCCCAGGATATCGCAGTTGACCCATTAGGCAACGTTTATGTTACCGGATATAGTTATAGTGATTCGACCTATGAGGATTATCTTACGATCAAATACTCTCCAGCGGGAGATATTCTTTGGACAAGAACGTATGATGGTTCCGATAATATTTGCGACGGCGATGTTCCCTGGGCCGTTGCCCTGGATAATGCCGGAAATATATACATAACGGGATCGTGCATAGATTTCGATTGTAATAGAAATATTGTGACGATAAAATATGCCTCTAACGGCGATTCGGTCTGGATTGCAAGATACGACGGCCCTGAAGGTAATGACGATTATGCAAGTGCCATGGCAGTCGACGATTCCGGAAATGTTTATATAACCGGCGTCACCTCGCCCGATTGGACGGGCCCCGATTTCGTTACTTTAAAATACTATTCTGATGGAGAAGTTGCCTGGGCAAGACAATATTGCAACCCTGAAAGTCTCTATTTCGGCGCCGACTATCCGGAAGCTATAGCTGTCGATCATATTGGGAACGTATACGTTACCGGATACACTCAGAGGACTTACACCGATTTAGATTGCACAACAATCAAATACGACGTTAATGGAGATACCGTTTGGGTAAGGACGTTTAGCGGTGACGGAGCACATGCGGATCGAGGCGTCGATATCGTTGCAGATGATCTCGGATTCGTCTACGTATTCGGCCAAACATATTCCGAAAATACCTATAATGATTATCTGACAATAAAATATTCGAGTAACGGGGATACGGAATGGGTCAGAGTTTTCGATGGGACCGGAAATTATCAGGATTTTGGTTATGGCCTCGGCATCGACCCGTACGGAAACGTGTTCGCAACCGGTTCAAGTTGTGTTGAAAGATATAATTGGGATTATACCACAATTATGTATTACCCGGATGGCGCTTTAGGCTGGGTTGAATCTTATGATGGTAACGAAGGAGAGGATAGTGCGATTGAAATAGCTTTAGATCCGGAGGGAAATATCTATGTTACCGGATCCAGTGTCGGGGATAACTTGGATGAAGATTATGCCACAATTAAATACCGCCAAACACAAGTCTGGCTGGAAGAGAATGTTGTTTCGGAACAGCGACGCCCCGTCCATCTTTCACAGAATAACCCCAACCCCTTCAACCCATCCACTACCATCAGTTACAGCATTCCGGAGCAATCCGACGTTCGCATCGAGATTTACAATATAATCGGGCAAAGGGTTGCCACGCTTCTTGACGGCAACAAGCAGGCCGGGTATCATTCCATCGTCTGGCAGGCCGACAATCATCCTTCCGGCGTCTATTTCGCCCGGCTGGAGGCGGGGGGACGGGCGGAGAATGTGAAGATGGTGCTGCTGAAATAAAATAGGCCGGTCATTGCGAGTTGTCCCGCCCCGGCCCTTCGGGCGGGGAGGGACGACGAAGCAATCTATATTCCACATTCGATAAAAAGTAAACTGTAAAATATAGGAAAATTATCTGATATAATCGGAAATTAAAGATTGCTTCGTCCCCCCGCGCTGAAAGCGCGGGGGAACTCGCAATGAAAGGCCGTCAATTCGCGCTTAATATTAATAATGCCACGCCGGCAATGGCGATAATCGTTCCTATAATCGAACCGGTCGTAATCCTGTCTTTGAAAACCCAATGAGCCAGGGGAATGAGGATTATCGGCGTGGTGGCCATCAGGGTGGAGGCGATACCGATCCTCGCGTATTTTATGGCGATTAAAGACAGCCATACTCCGACGAAGGGGCCGAAAAAGGAACCGATCAGAAGAGCCCAAACTGTTTTGATGTCTTTTAATCCCTGGATCGTTTGCGACGCTTTTCCGGTGAGCAATGTTGCGAGCCAGATAACCGCAACCGCGACCAGAACCCTAATGAGGTTTCCGGTGAGCGCCGAATATCCGCCCTCCAGTCCCTTTTTGGAGAGGATCAATCCCAAAGCCTGACCGAGCGCCCCTCCGATACCCAAGGCGATGCCCCAGGCGAGACGCCGTCCTTTAACCCATGTCTTATCACGATTCTTATCGGCGACCACCCAGATTATCCCGGAGACTGTAAGAGCGATAGCGGATATTTCGATTGTATCGAGCAGTTCCCCCAGGAAAATCCAGGCCAACAGGGCGCTCATTATGGGCACCAGCGACATAAGAAGCATCGATACTCTGGTGCCGACGACGACAAAGGCCTCGAACAGCATGGCGTCGCCGATAACAAAGCCGATTATCCCCGATAATCCCAGCCAAAGCCACCTCTCATAACCGGCGTTTACGGGTAGGAATTCACCGGATAATAGGCAATTGGTTGTCATCAGAAATATGGCCGCCAGCAGGAGCCGCAAGCGGTTGACGTTGACAGAGCCGATACGCAGACCGCCGATGGTAAAGAAAGTCGACGTGAAGGCCCAGCAGAAAGCGGTGGCCAAACCCGCTATTTCGCCCGCGTATTGTTCCATCCCGCTAAGTCTTGTCGTTTTTTCGATTCATCGTTATCCGGTTTTATAAGACGCTTATGATAAGAGAATCGCGGGAAAACGCCAGCTAATTCCTGATACCGGCGCTTATCTGCGGACCGCTTGCCGCGAGCCGGACGATTCTCGCGAAAGAACTATCTTGCTTTGATTTATCATAGATAATATGATCGGAACAACCAGCGATAATGGGTCGTTTGGATAATGAGGTTTTTTCAGGATGAAAGAAAAAGAAGAAAAAAACAGCGCCGCTTCGGATATCGAGAGAAAAGAATGGCTTGAATCATTGGAGTATATTTATAAGAGCGACGGCCCTGAAAGAGCGGTCGAGATTATCAGAGATCTTCAGATGTACGCTCAGAGCCTCGGTATCAAATCCCAATGCCCGGCCAATACGCCTTATATCAACACCATTCCGGTCGAAAAGCAGCCGCCGTTCCCCGGCAACAGGGCGATAGAACGCCGCATAAAAAGTATAATCCGCTGGAATGCCATGGTTATGGTTGTGCGCGCCAATCGCGAAGAGCAGGGTATCGGAGGGCATATCTCGACCTACGCCTCGGCGGCCACTTTGCTGGAGGTCGGTTTCAACCACTTCTTCAAAGGCGGCAACGAGGTTCAGGACGGCGATATTATCTATTTCCAGGGGCACGCGTCACCGGGGATTTACGCCCGCGCCTTTCTCGAAGGGCGGTTAACCGAAGAGGATCTGAAAAATTTCCGCCGGGAGCTAAAACCGGAAGGCGGGTTGTCGTCATACCCCCATCCCTG
>Ga0214473_10006345_pt1 | contig 14146 bp, 7 predicted proteins | sample RVTome_7_FD_203509 | JGI IMG/M metagenome (GOLD analysis project Ga0214473, IMG submission 203509) | Soil microbial communities from uranium-contaminated site in the Upper Colorado River Basin, Wyoming, United States - RVT98D197 | ecosystem: Environmental > Terrestrial > Soil > Contaminated >... | reverse complement strand
GACCGACAAGCTCTGGCTCCTGCGCGAGGCGATGGGCGACGCCTGGGTCCGGACCGGGCTCGCGGAGATCGTCCGCGCCGCGCCCTCGTCGCCGACGCCGCTGCACCGGGCGCTCGCCGACCTCGCGGGCGCCACGTTCGCGACGACCAGCGTCGATGGTCTGCTCGAGGAGGCGCTCCGCGAGCGGACCGGCCGGCCTCCCCGGGTCGAGCCGGTGGCAGAGGACGAAGGCGGCATCGCGATCGGACCCGGCGACGTGCTCAAGCTGAGCGGCGACGCGGCGAAGCCCGAGACGCTCGCGCTGCCGCGCCGGGAGGACGCCGCGGAGGGCGCCGCGGTGCCCGCGCCGTGGCGCCGGCGCCTGGCGCCGCTGGCAAAGGCGCCGTGGGAGGTGCTGCTCGTCGGCTACCGCGCCCGCGATCCCGAGCTACGCGCGGTCGTCGAGGCGCTGCGCGGTGATGAACGAAACGAGCCCGGTCCCTTCTGGCTGGTGACGGCGAGCGCTCATGCCCGCGCCAGGGCCTTCGCGCTCGGGCTTCGACCTGTGTCGCTCAACGACGGGGAAGACCCGGCGCCCTGGCTCCGCGCGCTGGCTGAATCGATCGCCGGCGAGCGCTCGCAGGGGCCGGCGATCTTGCTGCGGCTCCTCGGTCCGGAGGCGACCGGTACCGGGCTCATCGTCGACGAGACGACCGCCGCGCAGGAGGCCTTCGCCGCGCACCGCTACGACGAGGCCTTCGCCGCGTGCGAGCGGGCGCTCGATGCGGCCGAGCGGCTCGCTGGAGCAGCCGCGCGAGGCGAGCAGGCCGATCGTGCCGTCGCCTCGGCCCGGTTGAACACCGGCGTCTGTCTGATCGATCTCGGACGCAGCACCGAGGCGCGGAGCGCGCTCATGCGCGTCGCAGACAGCGACGTCGCGCTGCTGCCGCTGTCCACGCGCGCGCTCCTGTCGGAGGGGCTCGCGCAGCTAGGGGATCCCGTGCGGGCGCGCGCCGTGCTGCCATCGAACGACGAGGCCCGGTCCCCGGAGGATCGCGACGCGATCGAGGCCGCGCTCCAGCTCATCGAGGTCCTCGAAGGGCGCTTGCCGGATGCGGCGCCGAGGTCGCCGCTGGTCGAGCTCCACACGGCCCGGTTGCTCGTCCGGAAGGGCGATCTGGACAGGGCAGCGGTGATGCTCCTGCCGCTCGCCCGGATCCGGGACCACGTGCTGCTCGCACTCCACGCCCTCGATGCCCTCGAGGAAGCGCTCGAGCGGACGGTGTTCGAGGACGGCGCGCTGGAGCCCATCGCGGTGGATCGCAGGGCGGAGATCGTCGGAGCGCTGGAGGACGGGCACCGCTGGCTCGCCAGCGTCGCGTTGCCGGTCGAGATCCGGCGGCGGTGTGACGCCGTCCGGAGGACCTTCCTCTTGCTCACCGAGGACGACGACCCTGGCGTTGAGCCGCATCGCCATGATGATCAGACCGCAGCGGTCGAGCACGCGGGACCCGCCCCCGCAGCGCTTCGTGGGATCGGGATCCTCCACCGCGCAACACAGCTCGCAGCGCGCGGAGATCTGGACGCGGCGCTCGCACTCTTGCCGGCGTCCGATCATCCCTGGTGGACCCGCCACGCGCGGGCCCGACTCCTCGTCGCCGCGCAGCGCCTTGCCGAGGCGTTCCCAGAAGCGCTCGCGCTCGCGCGGAGGTGGGCTGGACGCGCGGCCATCGAGGGCCTCGCCGCGATGCTCCTCCACCTCGCGCGGCGCCACGATGCGCTCGCTCATGCCAGGAGCGCCTTCGAGGCGCTGCCGGGCCGAGGCTACCGACGGCTCCTCGGCATCTGCCTGCGGGCGAACGGCGAGGCGAGTCAGGCGTGGGAGGTGCTCCAGCCGCTCCGCGATGAAAAGGAGCCGGCCGTGCTCGCCGAGCTGGCTCAGGCCGCCGAGGAGGCGTGCATCGACGAGGCCACGCCGCTGTGGGAGCGCTATTTGGAGGCGCGCCCCGAGAATGCCGCGGCTCGCCTGGCGCTCGCCCGCGTCGAGGCCCGGCAGCATCGATTGGACCGGGCCCGGGAGCTCTCCTGGGCCGCCGCGATCGGCCCAGGGAACGAGGACCTCCCGCCCGAAGCGCTCTTCTATGCGGCGCAGCTCCAGCACACGGACGCATTGCTGACCGAGCTCGGCCGCGAGCGCATCCGCACGCTCGCCGAGCGCCTCGCCGAGCGCTTCCCGGAGCAAGGGGAGCCGTACCGTGCCGCGCTCCTCGCCGGCCTCGATCTCCCTGGGCAACCGGCGCCCGTGGACTTCGATCTGCTGCAGCAGCACGGCGCCGTCATCGAGGTGCATGCCGACGAGCCCGAGCGAGAGGACCTCGACGAGCAGCTCACGGCGCAGAGCGAGTACCGTCGCGGCCGGCTCCCGTTCGATGCGCTGTCACCCATCCTGCGCGCGCATCCGATCGAGCTGTTCCTTCGCGCGCTTCGAGGCGAAGCCATCCCGCTCTCCTTGGCCGTCCGGATGGACAGCAAGCCTGCCTCCGAGATCGCGGGGGGTCGCGTCCTCATGGGCGCCCTCGAGCTCCTGCTCATCCATCACCTCGGCCTCTGGGCGCTGCTCCGGGGCGCGCTCGGCGTGGATGGATGGTTCGTCCTCTTCCCTGATATCGCGTCGATGGCCACCGAGGCTGCCGGCGCTCCAGGCGCGCTGCCGAATGCACCCGTGGGGCCGGACAAGCGCGGGTCCGCCCACGCATCCTTCGCCGTCTCGCTCCGAGAATCACTCGAGTCCGCCACTGCCGAGGGGTGGATTCGAGTCCTCCCGGAGCGTCCGACCCTCGGGGACCTCCCTGCTCTCAAGGCCGATCGGGATACGCCGCGGAATCGCCTGCTCCTGCGCGGCCCCGTCGAGGCAGCGCTCGCGTACCGCAGATCCCTCGAGGAAGACCCGGACCTCCGGCTCCTCACGGCGGATGTCTTCACCGAGTCGGTGCTCATCGATCGCGCCGCCGCATCGCTCGCGTGGCCCTCCCCGGAAGGAGCGCAGGACTTCCGCCGGCGGATGAATGCGCAGCGCGCTCGGTTGATCTCCTTCCCGGGGCTCGTGCGCGCGCTCGCGCCGGGGCTCGACCGATGGAGGAGCTCCTGCGCTACGGCGCGAAGCTGCTCGAGACCGGCTCTGGCGTCCTCCTCGCCGACCATCGCTCCAGGTTCCTGTTCCCGATCGCCGGGACTCCCTACCGCTTCGAATTCGCGCCCCCATCCGAGGCCCTGCTGCTTCGAATCACGGACCAGGCCACACAGAAGCGGTGCGCGCGCACCCTCGCCTCGCTCCAGGGCCCGCACGACGGCGACGCCCATGATCTCCTGATGGCCCTCTCGGAAGCGCCCACGGACGAGCTTCGTCGGCGCTATGCGCGGACGACGGTCGCGGCGCCGTGGCGGATGGTGCGCGAGACGCCCGCGATCCTGGCGTCGTGGCACGCCGCCCGGCGCGGCAGGCTCCCGCGCACCGTCGCGGATCTCCGCCGGATGCTCTCCGAGCCGCCCCACCCACTGCGCGACGGCGCGGATGCGTCCTTGTGGGCAGAGCTCGAGGCGCGATTCGGCCTCGAAGGTCCCTGGACCAAGCGCGCGGACGCCTGGGCGCTGATGGCTCAAGCGGCGCTGGTCCCTGGAACCCTCCCGGCCTATCTGATCATGCACAAGCTCGCGCCCGCCAGCGACGTGCACTACCCCGCGCTGGTCGCTGACGCCCTCGCGCGGCTGGACAATTCGCGCGACCACCCGGCGGCCAGCCTCGCCGAGGCGATCTTCTTCCTGCGCGCCGCCGCCGCGAAGAAGCCCTTCGTGCGGTTTGCGGAAGGAGAGATCGATTTGCGCGAACGGTTGCCGGAGCGCCTCGTGGCGGTGCTCCGCGCTGTCCGGGCGCATGTGCCCCCGGAGTCCCCGTCGGACGACGTGGCCTCTCCCGCTGTCGTTCCCGGTCCCAGCACCGCGCCCACCACCACACCGCGCCTCCCCGCCACCCCCCCGCAACCCGGAAGCATCTCCCTCGCCGATGTCGAGGCAGACCTTCTCCGGCTCTCGGGCCGCATCGTCCGCGGTCTCGCCGGCGCCGCCGCCCTCACCGTCAAAGACCGGCTCTGGCTCACGTACCGGCTTCATCAATGGGTATGCGCGCAGATAGCTTCGCTCTCCGCCGACGAGCGGGTCGCTTGGCTCGAGGCGCTCCCCCGGACCGAGCCGAGCTTCGAGCCGGATGATCTGCTGGATCCGGAGGGCTTCGACCGCGAGCACGGCGTGGACTATCGCCTCATCACCGTGCTCTGCGCGCTGCGCCATGTCGAGAGCACGACGACGCCCTCCCCGGCGGGCCCACCGCTACACAGCGTGTCCTCGCAGCAGATCGAAGAGGAGCTCTCGCTCCTCGCATCCCGCGAATGGACGGAAGCCGATCGAGCCACCCGATACCTTGCGGAATCATTCGCCGCGTTCGATCAGCCCCCCTCCGCGCTCGACTGGGACGTCGCCGCCATCCCCGATCTCGCCCTGCACGCGTTGCTCTCCCACCGAACGGACGCGTTCTTCACGCTCGATCCGGCGGCGCGGATACGCTGGTTGCTGGATCTGCCGCGGCGAGCGACGGACGCAGGCCACGCGCCGTGGTCGCTTGCGACCGGCATTTTCGAGGCCCTCGTGGCCTCGCCGACCCGGATCTCGAACGAGGAGGCGAGGGCTTTCGAGGCCTGGCTCCGCGGGCTCGATGACGAAAGCGTTGCCGGCGATCCCACCGAGAACGATCGGGAATGGCCTCGGCTCAACAGATCCTGCCGCTGGCGCGGCCTCACCGCCCTCTTCGTCCGGGGCAACGCCGCGCTCGAGGAAGAAGTCCGCGCGTTGCTCCTCGATCACCTCGCCGCCAAGGAGGCCGTGGAAGGCTTCGGCCAGTACCTCCACGGCGTTGCGCGCGCCGCGCCCGAGCGCCTGGAGACCGAGGCCGATCGCATCCTCACCGCGGCGGTAGCCGCAAGCGTCGACCCGGTCGATCTCCTTCCGTCCGTCGGTCAGGTCATCCTCGTCGCCGACCCTCGAGGCATCCAGGCCGCGGCGGCCGCGCTGCGCGCGATCGCCGATCGCCCTCCGTTCCGCGACGATCCGCGCACGCGCCGCCTTCTCGGAACCCTGGGCCTGCGCTAGGTTCGCGCGATGTCGGACCGCGTCGTGACCATCCACGCCTTCTGCTCCGTGAAGGGCGGCGTCGGCAAATCCACGCTCGCCGTCGCGTGCGCCAAGCTGCTCGCGGAGTCGGGCCGGAAGCCGGTCCTCATCGACGCCGACCTCACCGGCACCTCCCTCGCCGACGGCCTCCGCCTCTGCGCCCCCGAGCTCGCGACCCGCCAGGACGGCGGCGCGGACCTCGAGGCCCCGACGGGCCGGCGCCTCTCCCGCGCGGAGACCGTCGCCGCCCGACGCGCGCGCGCCGACACCCCCTGGACCGAGATCCCGCCGCCGCCCCCGTTCCTCAACGACATCCTGATCCACGGCCACGAGCTCGCGCTGTACGACGAGGACCTCGAGCGCGAGTGCACCGTCGAGCCGCTCCTCTGGCGCCACGAGAAGGACGACGGCGTCGCCTACCTGCCGTCCTCGCCGCTCCGGGCCGACGTCGAGATCGCGCTCGGCTGGCTCTACCGCGCCCGGCAGTTCACCTGGATCCGGCGCATGACCTGGCTGCTGGAGGGCATGCGGGAGCAGATGTCGGACCTGACAGACGTGGTCATCGATCTGCCGCCCGGCATGTTCGGCTTCTCCCACGAGGTCCTCGCGCTCATGGCACCCAGCGGCGAGGTGACCCTTCTCCACCTCGCGTTTCATCGAGACATGAAGGCGGGTCCGCCGGGGCCTGCATATTCCTGGCTGGAGCTGCCGATCCACAGGAAGCGCCTGCCCGCGATCAGAGCGCTCTGCCGGCGGCTCGTGGAGCGGTACGTCGGCGGCTCAGATGGGATCCCGTTCGGCGTGCGCTACGCCGGGGCCCGTTTCGCGCTCAGCGATGGACACTTCTTGCCCCACGACGGCCACGGGCTGACGTGCGCCACCTTCGTACTGGCCGTGTTTGCTTCGCATGGCTTCCCGCTCCTCAAGATCGAGGAGTGGCCTGAGCGCGAAGACGACCGCGAGTGGCATGCCCATGTTCTGAACATGCTCCACGACCACTGCGCGACGCAGGAAGAGATCCGGGCGGTGAAGGACGAGCGAGGATGCGCCCGCTTCCGCCCCCAGGAGGTCGCCGCGGCCGGCGCGGTCGACGAGCTCCCCCTCCGCTTCGAAGAGGCCCGACGCATCGGCGAGCTGCTCGTTGAGGCGCTCCTCACGCGCCACGCACAACGTCAGTAGTCGATGTCGCGCGGCGCACCCGCCGGCTCCGCTTCTCGCGGAACCGGCAGGTGCACGCATCCAGCGATCGAGCGCGCGTCTACTTCTCGTCCTTCTTGCCCTCGTCCTTCTTATCTTCGGGCGCCGCCTTGCCCTCGTCCTTCTTGCCCTCGTCCGCCTTCGCCTTCGGCGCGCTCGCCTTCTTCGACGCGCCCCGCGAGCTGCCCTCGTTCAGGAAGAACTGCTCCGCGAGCGCCGGCCTCGACTTGTAGACATCCCGCAGCCGCCCGTGCGCGCTCTCGAGCTGCTCCCGGATCGCCATCCGCGCGGCGACCTCTGCCGCGAACCGGCGAGCCACCTCCTCGTCGGCCCCCGCGTCGGCCAGCAGCGCAGCGCGCAGCCCCGCCTCCGCCTGCTGCAGCTCCGTGATCGCCGTCCCCATCTCCCCCTTCGACGCGAGCGGCGTGAGCCGCGTGTACAGCGCCGGCAGCACCTTGAGCTGATCCTCTCCCTCCGGATCGATCTCCGCCCCGAACCCCTGCGGGAAGATCGTCTTCTGCGCGTTCACCGTCGCATCCCCACGGTCGATCTTCGCGGCCTCCCCGTCGATGTCCCGGATCGCGTTCTCCAGCCGGATCTCGGCGCGATCCCGGTCCGCCATCGAGTCGACCGACGCATCCTCGGCGTCCTCGCTCGCCCGGGCCCCGTCCCGGAGCGCCGTGTACTTCGCCGTCATCTCCGTGCGGAGCTGCTCGTGCAGCGTGCCCGCGCCCTTGCACTTCGACATGTGATACCGCGCGTGCCGCCGGTGCGTGGACGTCCCATCCGTGTCTCGCAGTCGTCGCATCGCCGTACTCCTCCCAGACAAATTGGCCCGTCATGGGCGAACGGGAGCGTACGGGATGCCCTTCGCTGGGGGCGTTAAATCTACGGCAGCACGCGGCGAGGTGACCTGGGTGCGAGCGCGAGCGCACCGCTCCGGCCCGCCCACCCTCTCACGGACGGAGGGCAGAGAGAAATTCACAGCCCGACGGCGCCGATGAAGTTTCGCAGCGGATCGATCGGGTCGTCGCGGCCCGTTTCCGCGCCGATCTGGCCTGACCCGCGTCGGAGCGATCCCCCCGTCGGGCCCGACCCAGCTCCGAAATGTCGGAACGTCCCCCCAACCGGCGCCGCGACCGTCCCCACGGCGCACCGCGCCCCCCCAACGAGGCTCCTGCCCGTTGCGACGATCCGGAACGGCGCCTTGGTGCGTCCGGCGCCGGATCCGCGCGCGGTCGAGCCGCGCCGGCGACCCTGGAGCGTCGCTCCGACGCGTAGCAACGCCCGCCCATCCGGTCGGGCGGCGAGCGCCGCGGGTCGCGGCCGCCCCCACGCCGCCTAGGGGTGTGGTGCGCGCGGCGGGAACGCCCCGGCGCCGGTTGGGGCGCCGTTCCGACGGATCGGAGGCCGGTGAGCGGGTGTCGACGAGGATCGCCGGCGTGCCGAGGATGGATCCGGAGGCCGCGCGCCGAAACGACGCAGGGGATCCGGGAGATCCGCTCCGTGCACATGGCTGCGTCCGGATCGACCCCGGATCCCAGGTTGAGATGGGTGCAGCACCGGCGCAAGATACGCTCCATGTCTCGCCGGCGCAGGGAGGCCCAGGGCGCGTTGGCCCACGGCTACGAAGATCTCTCGGCGGACGCGATCGCAGCGATCGACGGCAAGGAGCTCGAAGAGCTTTGCCGGGAGCTCTTGGACGTCGAGCGGCATGACCGGCACAGCGCCGACGCCGAGCTGTTCGGCCCGCAGCGTGACTGCGTGACCGACGGCGGCTCCGACATCTCGCTGTGTGTGCGCAGCGCCCCGCGGCAGTCGAAGGAGGACTACGAGGCGGAGGTCGGCGTCTCCCTGACGGAGGATGCGCCGGGGATCACCGTGTACAGCTGCAAGTCCGGGCCGAACCTGCGCGCGCTCCTCTTGCGGGACGCGCGCGAACGGAGCGAGCGCGTCGTCGATGCGCTGCTGACCGGCGGCAGGTTCACGATCCTCACGAACAGACCGCTCGATCCGGACGCACCGAGCAGAGCTCGTTCGAGGGGCCGCGCTCCCGCGAAGAAGCCCGGCAAAGCCGCTGCCCAAGGGCAACCCTCCACCTTGCGCGAACAGATCGCGGCGGCGCTGTGGAAGAGAATGAAGCAGCGGAGGCCCGAGGCCACGGATCCGAGCCCGCGGATCCGCTTCATCGACGCGAACAGCCTGAAGGATTTCCTCAAGCGGCGGAAGCCCGTCGAGATCCGGTCCTCGCTCCGCGACAAGCTCGGCGTGCGGCAGATCGAGGGCATCGATCCGATCGACGTCTGGAGTGAGGTGCACCGGACCGAGCGGCTGAAGCAGGAGCACGTGCTCTTCGAGCAGGATGCGGGCCGCGTGGCGGCGATCAGGGAGATCCGGGAGACGCTTTCGAGCAACTCCGAGGACGCATACGGTCGGATCGTCTGGCTCATCGGACCGCCGGGCGTCGGCAAGACGCGCCTGGCCATCGAAGCGTTGAACGGGGACGAGCGGCTCCGGCGACGGGCGCTCGTCGCGATCGACGATCAGCGGGCCATTACGGCCCTCAGGGACAAGGACCTGCTCTCGCTCTGCCCCAGCGCGCTGCTCGTCGTGGACGACTGTCCGCTGATCGAGGTCGATGCGGTCGTCAGCCGCTTCGCGGCGACCGCGACCCCGCGGAGCGCGCTCCTCGTGATCACGCCGCGCTCCCAGGAGATCGTCGCCGGATCACACGAAGATCGCACCGCGCGCACGGTGAAGAGCCTCCGGATCGAGCCCATGGACGCGGAGGCGCAGCGGCGGCTCATCGCCCGGGAGTGCGGGGCCGACGCCGATGCGGCCAGCGTGGACCGGATCGCGCAGCTCACGGGCGGATTCCCGTGGTTCGCGGTGCTCGTGGCGCGCGAGATGAAGGCGAGCCCGGACACGCGGCTGGAGACGACCGCGCACGCGGCGAACCTCGCCCTGGCCTCCCGCCACGAGGCGCCGCCGAACGGGTGGGAGCGGCTCGTGCTCTCGCGCGCGCGGTGCCTCCTCGTCGCCATGCTGACGGAGAGCACGGACTGGAACGGCCTCTCGGACGCCGACACGGCCGGGCTCTGCCGGGCCGTGGGGCTCCACTCCTGGCACGAGGTCGTCGAGATCGCGAACGACTGCGTCAGGCGCGGCATCCTCCGCATGCGCCTCGGGAAGACGTTCAAGTACGTCACGCCGGCGATCCTGGCCCGCGAGGTGGCGCTCAAGCTGCTCCGGTCGCCGCCGGACGGGCCCGGGTGCGGTCCGGCGATCCAGCGCCACGCGCGCCGCTTCGCGCCGGAGCTCTACCGGCGGCTGGAGCAGATCCGGATCGGACCCGCCGAGGATCACCACGCCCTCGGGGAGATCGCCGACGGCATCGTCGCGGAGCTCGCGCGCGCCTGCGATCTGGGAGCGTTCGGGCCCGACGGCGTCCCAAACGCCGCGCTGCAGCTCGCGGCAGACCACCGGCCCGGGCCGCTGGCCGCGCTGTTGCTCCGCCTCGTCCAGGCGGCGCCGCTCGACGATCTACGGGCGCGACGCGAGGCGCGGAGAGATCTCGTGTCCGCGCTGGGCGCGCTCGCACGCCGCCCCGCCGCCTTCGAGGCCGCGGAGGCGGCGCTCTTCCGCCTGGCGCTCGCCGAGCAGGAGCGGTTCGGCAACAGCGCCGCCGGCACCTGGAAGCAGATCTTCCTGATCGAGCTGAACCCGACCTCCCGGACGTTCGATCAGCGGCTTCCCTTGCTCCGAGGGAGGTGCTCGACCGGTGAGCAGGCCGGACGCCTCGTCGCGCTCGGTGGCCTCGAGGCGGCGCTGGCGACGCCGTCCTTCGGATACGGCGATGCGCCGCAGGACGGCCCCGTCGCGATCCCCACGCCCGCGGAGGCGCGCCGGGCGAGGTGCGAGGCGTGGCGCCTGCTCATCGCGCTGGCCGGAGACGACGACGGCGCCGTCGGTGCCGAGGCGCGCGCGATGATCGCGCGGCAGCTCCGGAACGCCGCCCGCGCGCGGCTCGGCGGTGAGGTAGCCGGCCTCGTCCGCGCGGCGCTGGGCGCATTCTCTCCCGCCGAGATCGTCGCGCTCCGCGAGGAGATCCAGGCGATCGATGCGTACGACCGCGCCTGGATCGAGGGCTCCCCCGAGGCGATCAGGGCCTGGGCCGATCTCGCCCGCGCCGCGGCGCCTCGATCGTTCGGGGAGCGGCTGCGACATGCCGTCGGGACGTGGGGATCCCGCGACCGAGGCAAGATGGAGCCCGACGAAGCGCTTGCGCGGGAGTGCCTCGCCCGGACGGTGGGCATCGACGAGACGCTCGACTGGCTGGAGTCGAAAGAGGCGGTCCAAGCTCCGGTGCTCGTCCGGATCCTGGGACGCGTCGACGAGGGTCGGGCCTGGTCCGAGCGGCTGATCGATCGGGCTCGCCGTGGCGGGTGCCCCGCCGCTGCGACGCTCGCGGCCTATCTCCAGGGCTGGCAGGACGCAGGCCGAGAGGTCGAGGCGGACGACGTCCTCCGGGCTCATCGCGATGAGCCGCCCCTCGCGGCCGCGACGGCGATCGCCGTCCATCGGCTCGGCGCCACGGACGAGCGAGCCGGCTGGATCTCCGCCGATCTGTGCGCGGGGCGCCTCGACGACGAGGTGCTGGAGCTGCTGGCAGCCGTGAGCTGGGCGGTGCGACCGGGCGATCACGCCATGGCGACGCTCCTGCGGTCGCTCCTCGACCGCGGATCCCGCGCCGCGTACGCCGTCGTGCTCTCGCTCCTGGTCGGGCTCGGGACGGCCGAGGAGGTGGTGGGCACCCGATGGCGAGAGCCGCTCCGGCAAGCCCTCCGGGGCCTCGCGGAGGGTGAGGTGAGCGAGCGGGTCGAGTGGCTCTGGGAGCGCAGCGCGCTGCGGATCGCGACGATGGGGGATGTCGCGCTCGTGTTGAAGCTGACCCTGCGACGCCAGCGGGCTGGTGGCGCGCGCGGCAGCCGCTTCGGATGGACGATCCTGAACGCGTGCGCCGCCCACGATCCCGTCGCGACCTGGCGCGCGCTGGCTCCCGTGCTCGAGCAGCGCTCCTCGGATGCGTACGCCTGGGCGATCGAGCTGCGCTTTCACCACCTCCTGGATCGGCTCCCTGCCGACGAGATCCTCCGCTGGGTCGGGCGGGACAGCCGGCGCGCGGCGTTCGCAGCCGAGCTGGCCACCGTGCACGGGCAGGTGCTCCCGCCGCTCGTCCGCGGCCTCATCGCCCGATTCGGCGCCGACAGCGCGGTGGCGAGGACGCTGGCCGGGCGCGCGAGCTCGACGACGCGCACCCTGGTCGCGAGCCTCGCCGAATTCACGGCGAAGCAGATCGATCTCGCGCGCGGCTGGGCCCGGGATCGTGACCCGGAGGTTCGCCGCTGGGCGGAGGCATTGATCGAGGATCTCCGGCGATCCCACGACCAGCACGACGCCTACGAGGAGCACGAGAAGCGCCGCTGGGGCACGTAGCCCCGCGCGAGAGGTAACCCATGACCGAAGACCCCTTTCGATCCCGCATCGAGACCCAGCTCATCCACGCCGGGGAGCCCGATCCGCGCATCGCCGGCGCCGTCGCGATGCCGGTCTTCCAGTCGTCGACCTTCGAGCACCACGCGGAGGACGGCGGCGGGTACCACGCGGTGCGGTACATCCGGCTGAACAACACGCCGAACCACCTCGCGCTGCACGCCAAGCTCTCGGCCATCGAGGGCGGCGAGGCGGCGATCGTGGCCTCGAGCGGCATGGCGGCGATCTCGACGGCGCTCCTCTCGCTGCTCGGGGCCGGCGATCACCTGATCGTCCAGCAGGGCGTCTACGGCGGGACGCACGACCTCGTGACGAAGGACCTGCCGCGCCTCGGCATCGAGCACACCTTCATCGACGCGGCCGATCCGGCCTCGTGGGCCGCGGCGCTGCGGTCGAGCACGCGGGTGATCTACGTGGAGGCGATCTCGAACCCGCTGCTCCGCGTGGGCGCTCTGCCCGCGGTCGCCGCGTTCGCGCGGACGGCGGGGATCGTGTCGATGATCGACAGCACGTTCGCGACGCCGGTGAACCTCCGGCCGATCGAGCACGGCTTCGATCTCGTGGCGCACAGCTGCACGAAGTACTTGAACGGCCACTCTGACCTCGTCGCCGGGGCGGTGATCGGCCGCGCGCCGCTCGTGGAGGCCGTGAAGCGGAAGCTCGATCACCTCGGCGGGACGCTCGATCCGCACGCGTGCTTCCTGCTGCACCGGGGGATGAAGACGCTGGCGCTCCGGGTGCGCCACCAGAACCAGAGCGCGCTCACGCTGGCGCGGCGCCTCGAGCAGCACCCCGCGGTGGCGAGGGTGTTCTACCCGATGCTCGAGAGCAGCCCGGATCATGCCCGGGCGCGGGCGCTGCTCGCCGGCGGCGGCGGGATGCTGAGCTTCGAGCTCACAGGCGGCCTCGCCGCGGCCGAGCGGATGCTCGGGCGGCTGCGCCTGCCCATCCAGGCGCCGAGCCTGGGCGGCCCGGAGACGCTCATCACGCGCCCCGCGGTGACCTCGCACGCCGGCCTCGATCCCGAGGAGCGCCGGCGGATGGGGATCTCCGACGGGCTCGTGCGGCTCTCGGTGGGGATCGAGGCGATCGAGGACCTGATCGAGGACTTCGAGCGGGCGCTCGCGGACTGACGGGCGCCGCCCCCGGGGAGCTGTAGTAAGAGCCTCCGCCGTGCGAACGACCCTCCGCTCCGGTTCCCTCCTCTCCCCTGCCCTCCTGATCGCGACGCTGCTCGCCGGCTGCGCCACGGCGCCCCCGCTGGAGCCGCCGCCCCCCGTCCCCCCGCCCGCGAGCCCGGCGCCGGAGAGCCCGATCCCCGCGGCGAGCGCAGCGCCCTCGGGCGCGCCAGCCGCGAAGGCCGCCGTGGTGGACCACGTCGAGGTGTCCCCCGCGATCCGCGCGATCGTCGACGCAACCGACCGGACCGACGCGGACAAGGCGCTCGACGCGGGCCGGAAGCCGGCGGAGATGCTCTCGTTCTTCGGGATTAAATCCGGCATGAAGGTCGCGGAGCTCGGCGCCGGCGGCGGCTACACCGCGGAGCTCCTCGCCCGCGCCGTGGGCCCCTCGGGCAAGGTCTACGCGCAGAACTCGAAGTTCATCCTCGAGCGCTTCGCCGAGAAGCCCTGGAGCGAGCGGCTCGCGCGCCCGGTCATGAAGAACGTCGTGCGCGTCGACCGCGATTTCGACGACCCCCTCCCCCCCGAGGCAAAGGACCTCGACGCCGTCTTCGTGGTCCTCTTCTACCACGACACCGTCTGGCTCGACGTCCACCGGGACGCGATGAACCAGGCCATCCTCCGCTCCCTCAAACCCGGCGGCATCCTCGCCCTCATCGATCACAGCGGCCGCGACGGGACCGGCGTGACCGAGGTGAAGACGCTCCACCGCATCGAGCAGAAGGCGGTGCTCGACGAGCTCCTGCGCGCCGGCTTCCGCCTCGAGTCCGAAGCGACCTTCCTCCGCAACCCCGCCGACACGCGCGACTGGAACGACTCCCCCACGGCCGCCGGCGACAAGCGCGGCACGAGCGATCGCTTCGTGCTGAAGCTCTTGAAGCCGTAGCGCCAGGTTCTTGAGGAGCAAGTGTAGTGACGAACGAGTCAAGTTTTGTCGGCGCTGCAGCTCCTCGGGGTAGCGACCATCGGGAGCGTAGGGGGCGAAGCCCCCTGCGTTGGGCCGGGGCCCTGCCCCG
>Ga0214473_10006344_pt1 | contig 14147 bp, 17 predicted proteins | sample RVTome_7_FD_203509 | JGI IMG/M metagenome (GOLD analysis project Ga0214473, IMG submission 203509) | Soil microbial communities from uranium-contaminated site in the Upper Colorado River Basin, Wyoming, United States - RVT98D197 | ecosystem: Environmental > Terrestrial > Soil > Contaminated >... | reverse complement strand
AGAGAGTCTTGTGATTACTCCAATTAGAGGCACCCGAATCTCTGTTGAAATAAGCAGTCGCCAGCCCGGCACCGATGGCGACTGCTGCCAGACTGTCCACAAAAGAGCCATTAACGAACATACTAACGAGTGTCCCTCCTGTTGCGATAGCGACGATATAGTCATCTATACTGATGGTATTCAGATAATTAAGACTGTACGTTACACCTGCAGCCACATGGTTGAATCTGAGTCCACCTGCTCCTGTGTGAAGCAATCTAAATTCATTATTGCCATCAACTACGACGACTAATATCCTCGGGTTGGCGCCAAAAACAGGGAAAGTGCTTTTTGCCTTTCCGACCCATATTGCGGTGTAATTACCACGAATGTTTACCAGCGCAGCCGTATTGGATACGTCATTTATGCCGTCGCTGCTCAGGACGGGTTGCTCCACCTGGCTGAATGCCCAGGTAGCTGCGGTGTCAAGAGTGCCGTTAGCGGGTCCAGAACCCCTGTCATTGGCGGTCACGCCCCTGCCTTCATCCAGCAAGTAGATATGGACGGCATCGGCATTAGGAATGCCGATGTAATTGTTTGTTTCTTCAACGGCGGTCACGCTATCCGTATAGAAGAATATATCCTCAATTATTCCCTGAAACCCTGTTCCCGCTCCTGGGTCATCATAGTCGCCAAAAACCAAATCACCACCGTTAGGAAGGGCTGTAACATCAGCGTTGGTAGCTGCCACTCCATTGTCTAATCTCAATCTCGCGCCGTCTGAGGCAGCGCCACCAACTATCTGCTGACCTGTAGCAAAATAGGCATCATACCAAGTATGTGCGGTGAAGGTTCCTGGTCCGACACTTATGTCAAAGAGGTCAACAGCAACTGAGCGATGTTTTAAATGAAGCAAACCATCTGCTGTGCTTAAATAGAGTCTGAGGTAATTGTCTCCATCAATGTATTTGCCAGCTAGATACCGGTCGCCACTTCCAGCAGCATAATTACTACCTAATTTAAAGCGAAATCGGCATCCTATCCGTGCCTGTGTATTATGAATAGCACCACAGTTGATGTTTGAGGTAGCGGCGCCGCTGAACTGAACTCCATCGGCTGTTGTTCGTTTCTGCGCGCCGGTAAGCGTCAAACCATGACCACCGACGATAGAGGTAGGCAAAGTGGTGTGATTGTTAATGGCTCTTGGAAGCCACACCTCTCGGTATGTGACTGGAAATGGTGCTCTGGTAATATCAATCATGCCTAGACCTCCATGAGCATTACAGCATAGCAATCGACAGTTACAGCGGGAACATTGTTAGACTGAAGTAAGCCGACTCTACCTTGCAAGCCTTGTGCCAGCTCGCCAAGATGGTATCGGTAGTAGTTTGAAGCTGCTGGGGTTACTATGGCAGCCATCGCTGGTATCACCTCTACGGAAAAGTTTATCAAATCATTGGGACGGGTCTCTTCCCATGATGGGGTAAAGGTCGCGGTGCCGTGATTCGGCAAATACATGTGTATGGTAATGTCCCTTATGGTAGCCCCAAGTGCATCAAACTCAAAGATGAAGATGCGGTTGTTCACCACCGTATCCATAGAAGCATAAAAGGCTACCTGTGCCAGCAAACCATTGAGCCTCTGGTTTGCGAATCCCAGGTCTCTTAAGATTTCCCAGGCTTTTTCAGGGGTATTGGGCATCTACGGCTCCACTACTGGATACTTTTCATCCAAAGCTGCAAGCTTCTCTTTAGCTTCCATTTTTCTCTGTTTAGTTGCCGCTATAACAGACCCGTGATATATAATTAAGCCATCGCATTCCGCAATCGTCCATTGTAGAGACTGCTTTATGACACTTATCTCAGCTTTAACTAAAGCATTTTTTCTTTCAGCTTCGGCTATCTCTTCAACTGTAGGCATATCGTCCTCCTATAGGATGCTAAGGTACACTGTAGGCCATATTCCACCTGTATGGAAATGCGCGGTTGTTCGCGCTGTTCCTCTGCACCGTCACCCTGATATCGCAATCCGCATCTCCATAGAGATGGTTCACCTCATAAAGTTTAATAGTCGGCGCCCCCGCTATTTGCTGCTGCTCTTTAAGTCGGAAATTAACCCCGTCCGGTCTAAGATATACTCTAAAGGTAAAGTCGTCTCCGGCAATCAGGTTGACCAGGTCAATATACATATCGAACCAGAATGGGGTTAATAAAGCTGTCTCCATCACCACTAGCTCAGTACCGTTAACCGTGGTGGCTGTTCCCGTCTGAGGTATGCCAAACCCCACTCCCTGTCCACCGGTTCGGCTCAGTATGACAAACAGGGTGCCGGCAAGAATCTGCTGGGCTGCCCCGGCAGCGTTTGAAAAGGCCGGCAGGACGGTTATGCTACCCCCGATTGAAAGGTCTATTATTACCCGGTCCTGACCCCATGCCCCGCCCGTAAAGACCTTTATCGTGTTGCCGACGTAACTAGGATGGTTGTCCAAATCAGCACAAACCAGTGTCAGTCCGCTGGCAGCGCCGTTGGCTGAGGTAACTCCCCAGTAGGCAACAAAAGCCTGTAATAATGGAAAGGCGGGGTTATCTATTCTCAAGCCACTGCTGGGTAGACGCATTCCTCACTCCTTTATTTGCTCCCTCCGCAGAAAATAGCCTGGACGATCCAGAAAGCCGTAGCAGGTGTTGCTGAGACTGGAGTTTGAATAACCAAACGAGCCCAGGCGGAGTGGATGGCCCACGGTATCAGAATACTGTGCACCGTGCCTGTAACCCCAGTCGCCGCCTCCACCAGCGGGGCCACCGGCGCCATGGCGCCGCCACCTCCACCTATGGCCGCCCAGTACGCTGCTGTCGCTGGTAGGGGTGCTGGCCACATGAGATTATTAACCGATGGCCATGGGGATAACTCTACCCAGCACTGGAGATTGCCGGGGACACCAACGGCAACTATCTCGGCGGCGATAATATGTAGTTCCTTCTCCTGCAGGAACTCTACCGGAAATTCCAGAGAGGTATGCTCCACCAGGTCGGCAATCGTTTCAGTTTCCGTGAATAGCGGGGCTGCAGTCGGCAGAATAATCGAAGGTATTTGGATTACAGCCATTAGCTTTCTCCTATCGGAGGTCTGGGCTCCAGGTTTTGCCCGGCCAACACGCCGAGTAGATAATCCGCTTCCTGCAGTAACTGTTCCGACCTTGCAGACGTATGAAGCCGACGCAAGGCATCGGTTATCACACCAAGATCACTCTCTGAAGTTATGACGACAAAGTAACCAATCATTTCTCCCTTTTGGGCCAGCGGCGAGATGTTAGTCACTGTGATAACAAGTGGTTCCCGCTCTGTAATAAACGTAAACCCCGGGTGCTCGATGTCCCTGGCTGTCTGCGTGACCAACCCCGAGAAAGGGCTAGTACCATATTGGAAAAAACTACTGGAGAATACGTCTGGCACCATGTCAGTGCCAATCAATCTCCTGTAGCCCAGCCACGCGAAGACGCCCCCAGCCGGGCGAACGGTATATAGGATCTCTCTCCCTGCTGGTATTAAAGGAATCCTCACCTGCGTGAACCCGAGGTAACAAATGAAGTCCGATCTCCCTGTCTGCGACTCCGGGTATCTTAACGTCAGGATGTAATTTATGATTTCTGGTAGTATCATTTCATGTTCCTGATTTGTATTTTCTTATCGCCAGATTCCACCTTGCAATCGCCTTTAACAAACATGGTTATATTCCCTCCAGAAGGCTGGAGGTTGCCGAACATCTTCTTCTTGGCCTCGGCTATCTTCCTGGCCAGTTCATCATCGGCCATGGCTCACCTCCTGTCTTAAGGCTTCTCAGCGACTTCTACGGAAATTTCGACACCGGCAGTAATGACACCGGCGGCATAACTCTCCACCCAGAGACTGCCGTCCCATCCGAGAGGCGTCGCCTGAGAGTTAAGCATGAACTCTACGCCGACCAGGTCATCCTCCCCCAGCCCACCGGGAATCCCGGAGAGGGCTTGCAATGTCGGGAACATCTGTACCATGGCCGGCACGCCGGCATTGCTGAGGGTACCGAAGACCATGGTCATGTTGACGCCAGTAACCTGGTACCACACGATCTTGGTGACATAGAAGGAGCGCCCAACCGGGATAAGGTGAATGATATCAGTAGCCAAAGCCGCGGTGGTAGTGACTATTCCCGGGCCGACAGCGGCGCCAGCGGCACCACTGCGATTGTTCGACTTGGCAATCAGCCCGGCGTATCTGCCTTGCGTAATTAGATAGCTCATCTCATATCCTCCTTTTACCTACCCTCAGCCGGCAACCAAGTGGTCGGGCCGATGTGCTGTGCCACGGTGGCTTTGTCCCCGGCAGCCAACTGCCGGGTGATTTCTTCCTGCTTCGCTTTATCCTGCTGCCCGCGCTGGTCGATAACCGAGCTCAGGTCAGGGCTTATGGCATCGAGCACATAGCGGAAGCCGAAGAACTGGAAGCGTGCCTGATTAAGGGCGACGGGGTTGGGGTTCTGCACCTCCAGGTTCAAATCCCTATTGTAGCCCATGACAAACAGGGTGGTCGTTGCCAGATAGGGGTCCCGGATGCAGGTGCCCATATTTACCCGGGCATGCGCGTTGCGGCTGTTGAACTTACCGGTGCCGGACTGCTCGTAGACGACCCCCTCGACATCGTCCAGGGGCTCGAACCTGATCTGGAGCATTTCCCCATCGGTCGCCTGAAGAATGGGAACCAGCCTCTTGGCGATAACGCCATTGGCGGCGATGGTGGTGGCGCCGGCGAGGGCAACCAGGTCAACCCTCAGCGGGCTGGAGCGGGGCCAGGGCTCAGCATAGGCAACCTGATAGTGAGCCCATTTCTTGGCCGTGTAGATAGAGAGATTGTCCTTGATGCGGGCGATCAGACTGATCGGCCCATTGTCATAGATATTCGCTACTTCCATAGCAGCCTCCTTACATCGATTTTTCTAGAGACGCCATGGCTTTTTAAGCCTAGCGTGCAATATTCAGTTTTAGGGAGGGGGAGGGCAACAACCCTCCCCCTCCTACGGTTCAAGTTAAGGACTAGCTGCCGACGGCGGTTGCCAGGATTACGCGGAAATCCGTGAAGGCAAGAGTGCCGGTAGGCGAACTGGCGATACGGGCTGCCATACGGCTGGAAGCCGGTATCAAGACTGGGAACGGTAGCATGTGAGGTGCGTGTGTATCCGGCCCAACACCAGCCGCTCCAGCCGTCATGGTGACGGGCCAGTTGGTGAGTATAACGTTGGCAGCAGCGACGGCCGCGCCATCTACACCACCCCAACCTAAATCCACCAAGAGGGTGGACTCTGCTACGACGCCAGTAGCCCAGTTGAACGAGAAACCGCACAGCCAGAAAGGTACCGCTGGGGCACCAGCCGCGGCGAAGAGTTCGTCCCAAGCCGCATCATCGGCGATGGGGACCACGGCCACAGGAAGAGCCTGGTAGCGGATGTTCCCGGACTGCAACTTGGCTAGAAATAGTTGATCTACCTTATCATTGAAAGCCATTTTTTACCTCCATCCTCCATAATGACTTCGCTGGTGATTCTGTTCCCAGGCTCACCAGGGCCCGTTTCTTTTTACGCGTTGGTGGTACCGGCGGGTTCGAAGATGAAGCCCATCGGCTGGACACGGGACAAGAGTGCGGTGGCAATGCGGCACCGGACCGTGCCCGAGTACGGCAGGGTCGGGTCGAAAACCACCGGCTCGGAGAAGAAGCCAATCGACTCCAGGCGATTGATGAGCTGCTCCAGGTCGAACTCGGCGATGATGTTGCCGGCCGCGCCACCGGTGCGCCAGGTTAGCCGTGATACCGGGAATGCGGCCGTCTCTACCCCGACACCGTACCACACCGCAATACGGACGGCGTTCAGGGTTGGGGTGACCACGCCGTTGAAGATGGTGTAGAACGTGTTGACCGCGGCCAAAGCCGGGGTCTGCCAGTCGTCGATGACGCAGGCGAAGTCCAGGGTGGGCTGCGGCTCGCGGACATCGATACTCTGCGGCGTGTTGCCCTGGCCTATCCAGGACAGGATTGACTGGATGCGGTCATACCTCCGGTTCAGGGAGGCGTATCCCGGAATCTCATCGGCAATGCTGCCGATCTTCTTCTGAGATGCCCGCTCGAGCCCGGCGGCGATAGCCTTCATCCGGTACTCTTTCTGGTCGGTAAGGGTCATCGACCCCACAGGAATAATGTAGGTTCTGCTGCTCATTAGTGTATACCTCCTTCTGAGCTTTCCTTATTTACGCGGCTTGGATTACCAGGCCGTGACGTTGGCGTCTTTGAACTCCGGCTGATAGCTCCGCTGTGCGGCCTGCCCTTCCGTGAGCTGGCGATGGGTGGACCGCTGCTGGAGTATCCTCTGGGCCTCTTTGACGGCTGCCGACCCGGATGCCTTGCTGATGCCCGCGGCACTCAGCGTCTTGGACATGTTGTAGGCAAACCTCGGCAGGTCATAGAGGAAGCCGGTGGACACCTTCTCGGTCCAGCGCTCGTAGCGCCGCATCCAGCCGAAGACACTCATTAGAGTGGCTACCAGGCCGACGCCGAGATAGGTGTAGAAGGACGCTTTCTTGAAGACATCCTTCGTGGCGATTTTGCCTTCCTCGATGCGCTTGTTGTCCCACCACTCGGTAAGAGTAACCGCACCGCCGTAGGCAACTTCCCCAAAGTCCTCGATCCTGATCATGTTTTCCTCCTTCTCTTAGACTACCGCAATCGACTTATGCGGCTGGGACGAGCACCCCCGAGCTTAAAAAAGAAGAGGGGGCGAGCCCTCCGACTTTTTCAGCCGAGAGTGCTCGCCCCCTCTTTGATTCTCCTAACTTTAATACTATATTAAGCTATTTGTCAAGTGGTAAGCTACGCTTTTTGGTAGGAAACGCTTAAACCCTGGAACTCCGCTGCCCCCACGATAACGATGTCGTCCAGCGTGCCGTACCAGTAGATGTCGCTGCCCGGGATGCTCATCAGCTTGACCATCGTGTCATAGGCTCCGGAGGCAATGCCGCTGGTAATCGTGACATCAACGGTGATCGTGTAGGTCTGCCAGATGGCGTCATACACGATGCCGCTGACTGTGATTTCATTATTGAGTATCTCGTCAAACCCGAGTGTCCCCTTGTTGCCGATGGCGGCATGCAGCTTGGCGCCGGTGTAGGCTGCTCCCCGGTGCTGGAAGGAGCAACTGAACCTCAGTTTATCTCCATATTGCAGTTGTAGCATGGAAGCCTCCTTTAAACCCTGGCGTAAGTGACCATCAGGTTGCCGAACTCCGCCTCGCTGACCATGCTGATGCCGGACACCCTCTCGTCGTCGAAGTACCAAGAGTCCCCACCGTAATAGTAACTATATATATGAAGGGTGACCCCGCTCGACGGCATGGTGAAATAACCGGCGAAGTCGATGCTGGCGCCGCCGGCCACGTTGGCCCAGTACGTCGGAAAGTTTATCGCTGGCCAGGGGCTCACCCCGTACTCGAGGGCGCCGCCGACCATGATGCCGATTTCGCCGCTGTAGAGGTTCTTGATGCGGGCGGTGATGTCCACGCGGGTTCCGGCCCCGGCCGAGGCCGGCCCATATATCCCCGTTATCTCGGTATAGGTGCCCTTGCCGGTAACTATCGGGCCGGCTACCCTGATCGGTTCCACCTACTCTTTCCTCACATTGATGGCCTGCTTGGTAAAGTGCCGGGTAATCCAGTCCTGCCCGAGCTCCATGTCGGGAGAAAGTATCGAGCCTTCCGCATCATAGGTGCCGGCGCTGGTGCCAGCGGGAATGAGGCAGATGAGGTCAAATTGATAAGAATCGGGGCCGAGCAGGTTAACCGCCCTGGTGAAGCGGTCCAGTCCCCCCACGGGGTCGAACCCGTCTATCCCCAGGATAACGCGGTATGTGCCGAAACGAACCAGCAGGATATAGCTCCCACCCGGGCCGAGATAGTCGAAGGCGAAGCGGGCGCGGATGGTATCCCCGGGGTCTACCCCCTGGGGCTTCTTCATGTAGAAGTAAAGGCCGGCGGCGATGCCGGCACCGCCCAAGACAACGGCCGTCGGGACCAGCCAGTCGGTCTTTTTCTCCGGAGTCTTTGTCTCTGCCATACGCACCTCGCTTATATCATACCATGAACTGTCAACGGTATGTTAATACAGTGTCTCTACGAGCAGTTTATTATACTTGCCGGAGTTCAATCCTTGGATTAAACCTTCAGCAATATTCTTCATGGCCGCCGCATGAGCGGGGGTTAAATCCTCTGCCTCTCCGCTGCCGCAATACTGCCGGTGATGCCCCAGCTCGTGGACAAGGGTGTCAAAGGCATCCCTCCCTCTTGAGAGCATATCTATAGATAGGAAGAGCGACCCGGTCTTCGTACCATATAAACCGGCTGTCTTGACGCGGTCACTGGCCGGGGGGATGATAGCTGCATGTATCCCGCCAAGCGGTACGCAATCAACTTCTCGTGCGATTGCCCTGGCAAGGTTCAGGTGCGCCCTTTGCGTGGGGTTAAGATGGTCATCAGGAATAATCTTCGCCTCCCTTAGCCGGCTCTGAGACTCCCGGATTATCTCAATATCCGTAGGGGCTTTCGTCTCAAGCGAGGCCACCTCCTCTTCGCTCAAGCTAACCGAGTGGTAACCAAGGTGTTCGACGGCTTTATCATGCTTCTCACTTGTGCGGATAACGGAGCCTTCCGGGAGTTTTATACCGCGGGGAGGCGGTATCGTTACTTTAATCTTGCCGATATCTCCCCCAAGCTCCATCTGGTCCGGAGCCGGATAGGGAAAACGCTCGAGGACGAGAGGATGAGTGGAGGCTACATTCCCCAACAGTGCATTTTTAAACTTTCCCCACATCTGTACTAGCTTTACTTCAGATATAGTACCTGGGAAATCCGGGTCGCCAGATAATTCGGCTAACTCTAGACTTGGGGGGGCATAAATTAGAACACCTTGATACGATAACTCAGGAAACTCACCTGATATATCTTCCTCTTGTATGTCTAAGCCTGCGATTTGTGCAGCTTTTTTTATTTGCTTTTCTCTTTCAGGAGAAAGACGCTTGAAAGCGATATATCCCATATCGCTAACTTCTGATTCCTCATCGAACATAACCTGTCCCGGATGGTCTTGAACTATTCCAGAGCAGCTGGCATAAGTCTTATACCCTGCTTCGTTAAGTTCATCGATTAACCCTGCAATGCTCGAGTCAATACATACATTTCTTAATCCTGCTCCAGAGGTGTCGTATTCCTGACCATATTGGGACCGCTGCACCTGCCCATAGGGACATTCTCTAGGGACAACATGATGCTCAGACATTCTAACCCCTTTGTACTTTGGCAATGGCTGCTTCAAAGGCATTATCCAGCTTGTCGCGGTACCCGATATCGTCGATGGTGAAGGCCAAGAACTCCGGGGAGTCGGACACAAACTCCCTCTCCTCCTTGAGGCTGGGGCGGGCAGGCTTGGTGGGAATAACCGATGGGACTTTCCTCTTCAAATAATCGGCCACTTCCTTATCACTCCATGGGCCGAAGTTCTTGGTGCGAGCTGCCATGACGGAGGCCTCGGTTACAGTATATCTGTACTGTTCAACCGGAGCTGCGACGTCGGCAAACCCCAGCTTGGTGTAGAACTTCTTGGTTTCAGGCTCCCAGATATAGCCGGTTTCCATCTCAACCCAGGCATGCCCGATGCGCTTCTCACCATTCCAGACGGTGCCGTGCACCAAGTGACCTTCCTTTTCTTTAATAAGGAAGCGCCAAGCATCCTGGTAACAGGTGCCCGTGGGATTTGTCCCGGGTATAAGCCGCCCGGTACCGGGAGATTCTTTCTTAAGCCTTCTGTACTGGGCCACCTCATCATCGGTCATCAGACTGTAAAGGTGCTTATATACATTCCAGATGGGGTCAGATATCTGAGGATTGACGTCCCTGGCGCCTTCCTCGGCCTTAATTACCAAGTCGACCAATCTGTTTGACTGAACCTGTGTCCTGTCTACATCCCTCGAGGACGGCAACTTATATTTCGCTTCTAAGCCGCTTATGCTGGTGCTCAGCAGGTCCTTTATCTCAGGAGTAATCCACTCCGGAAGAGCTTCCTTCCCGAACCCTCCAAATGGGGGCGCATACATATAGGTCGGGCGCTCCTTTTCAGGTATGTGAAAGACATTAATCTCGCCTTGTTTGACAAACTCACCTTCGGTAGCCTCGATGACCTCTCGCCAGATGTGGTCAGGCACCCGCAGGGGAGACTTGCGAGCTAAGCCGCTATAGATTGGAATTTCGGCATCGGAGAAACGGTTGTACCGGAGAACGTATTCGGCAAACTCATGGGGGTCATACTTCCGCAGGGCTGGTACCAGCTTATCATCCTGAATAGTTTTAGCTAAGTAATTTCCCTTCGCTTTAGCTGCTTTCACGTCGTCTACGGCTTGCCTCAAGCTTCTGCCCCCTGACACTTTCCGATATACTTTGGGAAGAATATCATGTAGAGCAACCAACTCATCCTCCCAAGGAACACCAGATAATTCCTCAGCTGTCTTGTTCGCAAAGGCCTCCTCTTCGGCTTCATTGATATGGAGACCTCTGGCTTCAGCAACCCAATGACCGAACTCATGGGCGATTGCGAACAAGAGACCCAGCGGTTTATCATGCCTAAAGGCTTGAACAAGTGCTTTTGGTATGAGTATCTTATTTTCGGTGGTTAGAATTATGTCTTCATCATAATCAGTGATGAAGTACTCAGGCGAGGGCACGCCCATTTTTGTTGCCCATTCAGCCATAGTTGTCTCTATGTAATACTCAAAGGCGGGCCATGACCCTTTGTCCCAAACCACTATGTTACCGAGATACTCTCCAGCATCGGGGAGGAAGCCGAATATATGTGTCCCGTGCTTTGCAGTAACTGGTTTAAGTGATGACATCTGTTCTTTACGAGCAAGACCGAAGGTCTCTCTAACCCAAGGAAGCACAGGTTTGCCATTAAGCCGCGGATATTGCTGCCAGGTCTGAATAGGTAGATGCCCGCGTACTTGGTCAGCTTGTACAGTTGCCATTGCAACTTGCCCCTTCTCCAGCCCCTCGAGCATGGTGCTGACAACTTTCCTGATACTTGCAAGGTTGGCTTTCAACACCTTATCGTCACGGGCCCAAAGAGCAACGTAGGGGAACGACCTGGTGCCGCTGTCAAACCCGAAGTGGGCGCCCACGGCAAAGGCGGCACTCTCGGCGATGGTTTCGGCATCCGCTCGCGGTATCCGGAAGACACCCTCCGAGTAGTAATGAGCCATCTCGTGAAGCAGGGTCTTGAGCTGCTGGGCCTGGGGTTCGTCAGGCTTAACCCAAATCTTCTTCCCGGAGTAAAAGCCTTTGACGGACGGATCCTGCGCCGGCATTGGGCCGAAATCAACCTCCAGCCCCTGAGCCTTTGCCAACGCCAACGCCTTTGCAAACAGTTCCTCGTTGGCTTCTCCGGTGAGCACCGGCACGTCGAACTCGGGGAGCGGCTTACCCTCGGTCTGGCTGATATCAAAGACATGCACGACTTTGAAATACACCGGAGTCAGGGGAACCTCTTCTTCCTCTTCCCTCTCCTCCTTCTTTGGCTTGGGAGGCAGTACCGGCGCCAGGATAGCGATACCGGTAGCGCCCTTTGAGACCCACCGACCGAGATTCTTCCAGGTCTGGAAGCCGGCTACCCGGGTGGCTTCTGGCTTCTGTAAGGCGATAAGGATCTGGTTCCCCAAGGAATAATTATGGAACTTGGCCATTGTGGTCAAGAACAAGCGGAACTGTTCGCTGCCCTGGATGCTTTCGACGCCTTCCTTCAACTGCCGAAGCACGGCGTCAATCTTGCGCTCGCCTTCCTCGACGACTATGGCCGGCACTAAGTAATCAGTGCCCGGCGGCAGGGGTTCATCGATGAGGGGTATCAGCGTGCGATACTTGTCCGGTATTGGTTCACCCGGGTTGGTGGCTGGCAGGTGCTTATCACCATTGCCGTTACCCGGAGCCGGCTCCTTGACAATCTCGACCGAGGCCGGCTTCTCCCCACGCCCCCTGACGCGCCTGTCCTCTTCCTTGAACTCCTCCCAGCTGACCAGGGAACCCTGGGTAAAACTGGTGGCGCCGGGGTCGTTTATCTTAACCCAGTACTTCTTCTTGGTCTGAGGGAGTTTTATTTCTGGATGTTGTAAGGCTTCGTCGATTGCTTTATATGCACTAGCCTTAGTCCATTCTGGGTGTTTTTTCACAAACTCATCTGCCACCCATAACATGCGGTCATATCGAGATTCTTTACCCGCAATCCTGGCAGTGTGGTATAAATTAATCAGCTCGACTTTATCTGCCTCGTTGGGATAGCGTCTCTCGAAAGACGGCAGATGCTCAGTAGTAGAATACTGTGTAGTCAGATGCATGCCGCGCTGCTGGAACTCCTGCTTGTGATGGTCTTCTTCCCCGGCGACATGCTCATAAAGCTCGGCGGTTTCCTTATCCCCAGTATCAGAGGCGTATTTGCCCCTCTCGCGGTACACCTGGGCTGCCTCATGCTCTTCCTTTATACTGTGAGCGAGGTCATGCTTGATACGAGATTCCTGGACATCGTTAGCCGCCAGATAGTGCTCTTTTTCTACCCGACGGCCAGTGCTTTTTTTGAATCAGTCAAGGCGAGGCGCTTGCCTTCTTTAGCAAGGATGCCGACGTCCTCGGCATAGTCAAGCACACTGTCTTCAAGCTGCTTGCCGGACTTGAAGAAGCCGTCTTCAAACATCTGCCGGGCCTCATCATCCCACCAGTTGGCGTAGTAATTACCGTGTATTCTGTCCTGGATGCCGATATGGAGCCGGTCCCTTTCCTCCCAGACCTCAACCCTCACATCATCCCTATCGGGTTTCTTTTTCTTGGCCGACGGCAGATAGGGAACCTTCCCGCCCCGCTCGATATAATTGGTGGCCGGCTTGGAGAGCACCGCGGCCAGGACAATCAACCCCCCGAGGGAGATCAGGATAATGGGCACCAGCGCCTTGGTGATGGTTTCAATCTTGGTAATGCCGAAGGCGACCAGCCCGATAGTGAAAAGCGGGATTATCAGGGGAATGATCAGCGGCCATGCCGGTGACCCTTTCTGCATGACGAACTCGGTGGTCGGGATGCCCTCGACAACGGCTGCCGTGGGATAGGAAACGTGGCACCCCAGAGCGCTCATCTCCAGGAACATGACGGCGAGGTCTTCGTCGCTGGGGAGCGCCTCGGTGCAGAAGGTCAGCCGGGCTTTCTCCCCCACGTTCATGCTACCCTCCATCATCATCAGGCCGGATGCCAGCTCCTCCTGCGTGGAGCCGATGATTTCTACCGGGGCTAGTCCCGAACCCCTCTCGGGGAGCAGCAGGTCTATGGGGTATGTAGCCAGCAGTTCAGAAGCTTCATCCTCGCTGATGCCGTAATGAGACATGAGACGCTCAACATCTGTTTTAGGAATTCCAAACATTGTCTGCCTCCCTTCGGTCTTCATCGGCCGGGAGGCTAAGCCCATTACAATACCAATAATGACACTGGTAGCTACACCAAACAGAGCATCCCCCGGTCGAATATAACCCTCTTCCATTTGCTACTATTATGTAACTCTTAAATGGAACTTGTCAATAGTAGCCGGCTATTCTTCCTCGGCAGGAGGTTCTTTTTCTTCCTTCCCCCCAGTGCCGCAGAATGGGCATTTGGTGATAGATGAAGCTTTGTCTTTGGGCACGGGCCATTTCTTGCCGCACTCGTCGCAGTGGGCAAACACCATGTCTTTCTCGGGCTTGAACTCCTTGGCTGCTGCCGACTGCCGTATCCTGTCAAGGATATGAGCTCGCAACTTTACCAAATACTCAGCGCCGGCCGGGCCCAAGTCCTGGATGGCCGTCGCCAGGTCGGGGCGGGCCTCGGCGATAAACTCCACCAGCCTTAGCAGCGATATCTTCTCAATATGCTCGATGCTCTCGCCGAGGGCTGAAAAATCAAGGCGGGCTAGCGGCGGGAATTTCCCCTCGTGCACCATGGCTGGGAAATTCCGAACACTGATAGAGGACAGGTACTTCTTCAACCCCTGGATTATAGAATCATGCATGGTTTCAAGGAAAAACTCAAAGGCGAAGCGG
>Ga0214473_10006343_pt1 | contig 14148 bp, 12 predicted proteins | sample RVTome_7_FD_203509 | JGI IMG/M metagenome (GOLD analysis project Ga0214473, IMG submission 203509) | Soil microbial communities from uranium-contaminated site in the Upper Colorado River Basin, Wyoming, United States - RVT98D197 | ecosystem: Environmental > Terrestrial > Soil > Contaminated >... | reverse complement strand
AACCCTTCGCCGGGACCCAGGACCCCTCGGCGACCTTGGCTCCCGGAAAAGGGTTTCCGGGCTACCCGCTGCCCCGCTCAGCCTCCTTCAGGAGGCTTCGCAACCGGAGCGCGAGGCTTCAGCCTCCGCGACACCCCGCTTGGTGGCCCGGGGCCGGCAGGATGCCGGCGTTACGACCCGACCCCTTTTTCATCACAGGTCCCCCCAAACCTCCGGCGCCACGAAGTCTTTCGGTTGAGGTATATGCCCGTCCCGTTCCAAGGCGGCCTGGCTTGCATAGGAATCCAACCGTTCCCTGAGCTGCCGGACCTTTTCCGGATTCGCCCCCGCCAGGTCCATCTTTTCACAGGGGTCCTCGGCGATGTTGAAAAACTCGGTCCTCTCGGGTTTTCCTTCTCGAGCGAAATGGACGAGCAGCTTCCAGTCACCCCTTCGAACCGCGCCGTCAACGGAGTTAATGTTGAATAGGATCTCATCGCGGGCGACCGGTTTCCCTTCGGCGACAACCTCCCGGACGTCCAGACCATCCAAGGGTTTTGTCCCTTCGAGTGAAGCTCCCACAAGCTTCGTTATTGTCGGAAGCACGTCGACCACGTGGAGGGGGGCGGTAACTTGCCTTCCGCCTTGCAGGTGTTGGGGCCAGGTCACGAACGCCGGCACGCGGATGCCTCCTTCGTAGAGCGATCCTTTAGCGCCGCGGAGCGGGTCGTTGTTGGCTCCATTCCGCGTAGGACCTCCGTTGTCGCTGAAGAACAGAAACAGCGTGTTCTCCCATAGGCCTTGCTTCTTGAGAGCCGCAACGATTGAAGCGATGGCATCGTCCATGCAAGAGACCATCGCGGCGTAGGTTCGTCGGTCAGTATCCGCAATCTGCCGATAGCGGTCGAGGTACTCCTCGGGAGCCTGGAGGGGAGTATGGGGGGCATTGAAGGCGACGTACAGAAAAAGGGGTTGGGAGTTGTCGTGGTCCTTGATGAGCCCCACAGCCTCCTGCGCGATGAGCTTGGTGGTGTATCCCTCTTCCCGGAGAGGTTTCCCGTTTCGGTGCCAGTCCAACCCGCCGAATCGGTCGTGCGTGTAGTAGTCGATCATTCCCAAGTATTGGCCGTAGGCATGGTCGAAACCGCGCGCCAGGGGCAGATACTCCGCAGCGCAGCTCCCAAGGTGCCATTTTCCGGTGAGAGCGGTTCGATAACCCGCTTCCTTCAGGATTTGAGGCAGCGTTCGCTCGTCGAGTGGAAGACCGTAGTCGGCCCAAGGGCGAATCACCCCTTTCTGAAGTCCGAGCCGCATGGGGTACCGGCCGGTCATCAGGGCCGCACGTGTCGGAGAACACACCGGCATTACGTAGAACCGTTCCAGCCGGACGCCGGATGTGGCGAGACGATCCAGGGCGGGCGTCTCGATCTCGCCGCCATGAAACCCCACGTCTTTCCAACCGAGGTCGTCCGCCACCACGACTACGATATGGGGTTTCGTTTCCTTCCGCATCTCATCAGCGGCAAGACAGGGAAGGCAGATGAGATAGACCGATGCGAGAATGAGGCGCCGAAACAGGACAACCATTGGCTTTCCTCCGGTCAAGATTCGATAGTGACAAAGAACGGCGAGATCCAGGCCGGATTGCCGTCGGCCTGGATCAGGCGGAAGTAAACATAATGATCTCCCTGGTCGAGGTCCACATCGTAGTCCAGGTCCACTTCTCGTGAGTTAGGAGCGAGTGTGTCGGTTCCATCCTCCGAAGAAACGACCTGAGCGCGTCCCTCGAAGGCAGGGGTGTGGGCAACAGAGACGATGCCTCCCCCACTCTCCCTTCGAACGGAAGCGCGCATAGACGTCGTAGCTTTCGCCATCGTAGGAATCCCGGACGATGCCAACGGACCCATCCATCAGCGCCGCAATGTCGGGGTGCCAGTCCCCGTAAGGGGAATCGTTGATCTCCTGAAGCGGACTTTCTTTTGCGGTACCGATGTGTCGGGCCAGTACATCGAACTGCCCCTCCAGGTCCGACTGCCAGGCGACCCACAATCCGCCGTCCGGGTCGGGCGCCAGGCTGTCCACAGCACCCCTTCGCGGGAAGCGATTCCGGCATCGTGATAGAGGGGACTTTCCAGCATGGCGCCTTCGACTGTCTCTTCGGCGTCGTCATACCAGTAGTAGGGTTCCAGGGGCTCCCGGTCGGCGGCGTAGGCCATGCCCCAGCCGAGAGTCACGCATACCAACGGCAACGCCTCCATCCAAAGCATCCTTCGAAACCCGGTCATCCTCATTCTCAGTTGCTCCTCTCTCGCGCGGCTTTCAAGGCATGAACGACGCGGCATACGGCACAGCCCTAAAGGTAAACATTCAGTGAACCCGCATCACCCTCATCCCCGGCCCTTCTCCCAACAAGGGAGAAGGGTGGGACCCGCGAAGTCCCCTCTCCCCTCCGTGGGAGAGGGGACGTGATCTCCAAAACCGATTCACTGAGTGTCTACCCTCAAAGCGTCGCATGATCTTCCGCAAAGCGTTAAGTCAGCGGACGTAGGGGTGGACCTGTGTGTCCACCCCGAGCTACTCTGGGTGACCCCACAGGGTCACACAAACCGATGGCCGACCGCACACGGTCGCCCCCACCGAAGGGCGACCACACAGGGTCGCCCCTACGCCCGGGATCCCGGCCTTGATTGTCAAAGCATCGTTGAAACCGCTCTGGTTCAACGGCTTCCTCCGAGCGTTTTACAGCCCTTGAGGACTGCTGGACAACGCAGCGAACGGCGGGGGCTCGAAAAGCCTTCCCAAGTCGATCTTCAGCCCCTTCGCAGTCCCCTCGCACTCAACGACGCCCTCCGTTGCCACCATCAACCTACCGTCGTTGAAGTGGATTTCCAGCGACTTCTCGTCCGGATCGACGATCCAGACCTGCTCGGAACCTCCGGAAAGGTATAGGTCGCGTTTGTGGAGCATCTCGGCCCGCGTGTTTTCGGGGGACAGGATCTCGGCGGCGATGTCGGGAGAGAAAAGATGCCAGGGACCCGAGTCCTCCCGGCGAAGGCGATAGAGCGCGGCGTCCGGCGAGAGAAAGGTGTCGGGGTCTCGTGCGACAACGAAGCCGTCATTGTCGCCCGCCCGATAGAGATCCGGTCGAACCAGGCAATAGTCATGAAAGAGCAGGAGCAGTCGGACGGCTAGCTCGTTGTGGAACTTCCCTGCGGGTGTCACTTCGACGCTCTCTCCTTCCCATATTTCAAGACGGCGCAAGTCGATCTCGGCAGGACTGAAATCATCCAGTCGGACTGCTTTCTGTCTCTTCCACAGGACGGACATGGACTTCGCCTCCACAAGAGCGCCCACGCACGGCCCAACCCGAGTTTCTCGCGTTTCTCGCGGACTGGACTGTCTTGGATTCTATCGCTTTCTTCAGAGCATTCTACCTGTGAAAAACAGGATCTGCCATAATGCCAGCCTGAAGCATCGCCAGTCGTTTCTCAGAGGTATGACATGATGGCAAGGATCCTCCTGACCTCGGCGTTCGTCATCGGTTCCACCCTGTCCCAGGCCTCCGAGGAGCCTTCGGTTGACGGGGGTTCGGTCTACGAACCGGCCGAACCGATTCGCACCTACGTTCCCATGCGCGATGGGACCAGGATTTATGTCGAAGTGTTTCGCCCGGACGATCCCGGCAAGTTTCCCGCCATCCTCGAAAGATCGCCCTACGACAATGTCTACGTTCCCCCTCAGACGCGAGGCACAGAAGTCAAGAAAGAGTTCGTGTCTCGAGGCTACGCCTATGTCCGCGCGGAAGTGCGTGGTACCGGAATCTCCGAAGGGAAATTCGCTTTCCTCGGCGACGAAGCCGAGGACGGTTGCGACGTCATGGCCTGGATTCGCGAGCAGCCTTGGTGCGACGGCAACATCGGCACGACGGGGTTGTCCTACCAAGGCATGAACCAGTTCGCCGTAGCAGCGCTCAACCCTCCGGGTCTGAAAGCCATGTTTGTCGGGGTCGCCGGTGTGGACATGTACCGTGACTGTTTCTATCCGGGAGGCGTTCTGAATATCCAGATGTTCAACTGGGCTCTGCGTCATATCGGCCACATCATCCCCCCCTGGGTTCCCCAGCTTCGAAGCGTCCCGGAACCCGTCGACCCGGAAATCTACCCGATGCAACTGAAAGTCCACAACGACCGGATGAGGCTCGCCGTGCAAAGGGCTTTCGCGGGGAAGACCCTCTATGACGACGACTTCTTCCAGGAATGGCTGGACCACCCGACCGACGGTCCCTTCTGGAACGGAATCTCACCGGTCAGTTTCTTTGACCGGATCCAAACGCCCGTTTTCTGTTACGGAGGTTGGTTCGATTACTTCGTTGAAGGGACGATTCGCAGTTTTCTTGAAATCGACGCACCCAAGAAGCTGCACATCGGGCCTTGGTTCCATGGACAGTCGGAAAACGAGGAGCTGCCGGGACTGCAGATTCGGTGGTTCGACCACTGGCTGAAAGGGATCGACAACGGCGTGATGGAGGAACCGGCGGTCAAGTACTTCGTTGTGGGTGCGGACGAGTGGAAAACGGCGGAAAGCTGGCCTCCGCGCACGAAACCGGTTCGGTACTATCTCAGGGCGGGGAAGGGAGAACCCTCTCACAGCCTGAACGATGGGGCGCTCAGCCCGAGTACCCCGGAGTCGGACGAAAGCCCGGATGAGATCGCTTACGATCCGGAAAACCCAACCCAGAGTATCGGCCTGAGAAAGGTCGACATCAGCCAGGCTGAGAAGTCGATGCTGACCTACACGAGCGAGCCTCTGGAGATAGACACCGCGATAATCGGCCCGGTCGAGATCGTGTTGTTCGCGTCAACGAGTCAGAAGGACGTGGACTGGTTTGCGAGAATTTGCGAGGTCGATTCCGAGGGGAAGTCGACGATCCTGACGGGAGGCGTCCTGAAAGGCTCGCACTGCAAGTCCCATGAGGAACCCGAAGACCTCGTGCCGGGTCAGGTTTACGAGTTCGCGTTCGAAACCCCGTCGATGTGCCAGGCGATCGCAAAGGGAAGTCGTATCCGTGTGAGCCTTTCCAACAGCGATTTCCCCTTGTTTTTTTCGAACCCGATGGGATCGCGGAACAAGCTCTGCCACGACCCGGCGCACTTGTCCCGTATCGTGATACCGGTTGCGGAGTGACACGATTGTTGGTTTGTCACGCTTGGAGTAGGGGCAGGTTTCAAACCTGCCCCTACGGGTTTGCATCGGGCGCTCCTCTCCACAGTCTGAGAAGTGACAAGCCACTACCGGAGTTCATGGTATTGAAAGAGGCAGGCGAAGACGCCTTGGCCTGTGTGGAAAATCCTCTCTGAGGTCCCTCGGTGGGTAACTCTCTCGGTCTGCCGGCTGACACGATCCTGGTTCTCCACGTCGCCTACGTCCTTTTCGTGGTGGCCGGTCAACTGCTCATTCTGTTCGGCTGGTTTCTGCAATGGAGCTGGCCCCGTCGCCCCGTCTTCCGGTTCACCCACCTGGCGGCGATTGCGATTGTGGTCCTGCAGAGCTGGCTGGGCATCCTCTGCCCGCTCACCGTCTGGGAGGGTCGTCTGAGAGAGGCTGCCGGACAGTCGAGCTACGACGACATGAGCTTCGTCGGCTACTGGCTCAGCCGGTTCCTTTTCTACGAGGCTTCCCCCTGGGTTTTCGCCGTCTGCTATACGCTCTTCGGGGCGCTTGTCGTGGCAAGTTTTGTCTTCTACCCGCCGAGACGGACCCGCAGACCCGGTATGTCGGGCGCTTTGTTGCTTGCTGGTCTCACTTTTCTGCCAAATGGGGAGTGTGTTTCCGAAGAATGGCCGAACCAAGTGTCTGAAGTGCGTTACACGAGCAGCGCCGACGGATCGGAGCAGCCCGCGCTGTTCTACGTTCCGGATGTCACGGGAGAACGACCGCTGCTCGTGGCTCTCCACACCTGGAGCGACGACTACCGGCAGAAAATGAGCGTTCCCTACGCGCAATGGTGTATCGAGAAGGGGTGGGTCTTCATCCACCCCAGTTTCAGAGGACCCAACAAGAACCCCGAGGCGACCGGTTCGGAGTGGGTCGTTCATGACATCCTCGACGCTGTCTCCTTCGCGAAACAGCGCGGGAAAGTGGATACCACAAGAATCTATCTGGTGGGGGCCTCCGGCGGGGGCTACACGGCGCTCCTGATGGACGGCCGGGCGCCGGACGTGTGGGCGGGGGTCTCGGCCTGGGTTCCGATTACGGATCTGGTCCAGTGGTACCTCGACTGCAAGAAAAGCGGGCGCCGCTACGCCGATGACGTGGTTGCCTCGGTCGGCGGTATCCCCACCGAGGACCCCCAAGCCAAAACGGAAGCCGAAAAGAGGTCCCCTCTCACCTATCTGGCCGGCGCGGAGAACGTCCCCGTCGACATCAACGCGGGGATCACCGACGGTCACACCGGAAGCGTTCCCGTTACCCACTCCATCCGTGCCTACAATCTCCTGGCTCGTGAAGCGGATCGAATCGGCGATGCGGACGTCGCCACGATGGCCGAGAAGGCCGAAGTTCCCGCACATCTCCGGTTCTCGGGCGAGGACCCCCTCTACGGCGAGAAGAAAGTGCTTCTCCGAAAGTCCTCCCAAAAGGTCCGCCTCACCCTGTTCGACGGAGGTCATGAGATCGTTTTCGAAGCGGCCCTCCATTGGCTGGCTCGACAGCAGAAGCCCCACTGACGTCCGGGCAAAATAGCAGAGAGCCCCAGGAAAATCGCTGGGGCTCTCGCCGAGTGTTGGAGGTATGCGTGCAGGCTGTTCTCGGATTGCTTCCCAGAGCATCCGCCGTGCCAACTCCCAGGAATGCCAAAAACGCCCCGAACAGGGTTATTTTCCGGAAGAAAGAGAGCCTACACAAATCCTATTGCGTATTGGTATGATACACTTATCCTCCGAAAAGTCCCGTTTTATATCGATTTGTTGTTGGATTCCGGGCAGATCAAGGCGAGCCTTGGGAAGTACGTCCGGTAGCGGCCCACATCTCTGGTTATCAGCGGCATCCCCGCCACGGCCGCGTGCGCCCCGATGAAAAAGTCCGGTAGTGGAGACCTCCGATTTCCGCCTCGCTGGCGGTACAGCAGATAGCTCTTCCCGGCCAGAAACGCCGCTTCATAGGGGATTCGCAAACGGCCGATTTCGGCTTGGGACAGACTGGCATCCAGATCTTCGATCCGCTCGAACCCAATCGAAACCTCGGCGTAGATGACCGGATTGATGCAGACACGGTGGTCCTCCAGAAAACGTTCCAGGGTATGGGCCGACCATTCATACCAGGTCGGGTCTTCCGTCAGAATGTCGAGCAGAACGTTGCTGTCCACGAGGATCTCCATCACTCACCTCTCGTGAGCGCCAGGATCTCATCCGTGGTCATCCCAATCGTGGCCTTCCCTCGCATCCCTTCAATCAACCGAATGCCCCTTCCCGGTCTCTCGCGGGCCTTTTCGAGGACGGCTTTCCCGGACTCAACCCGGAAATTCACCTCACACCCGGGGAGCAGCCCCAGCTCTTCTCGCACCCGTACGGGAATCGTTATCTGACCTTTGGAAGTAATCCGCATTGGTTTTCCTCCAACTCTTACTTTTCCTATTCTTACTTCTATCCGGTTAATCGTCAATCCACCACCTGTGGGAACGGCGCCGACGGTTCCTAATCCAAGCGGTCGTCCGCGAGAAGATCCAGGAGCAGGTACTTGGCGACTCCGTCCATTTGCGCATCCGAAAGGACGCCCGCAAAAGAAGCCATCTCTCCCCGTCCCTGCTCCAGGACGAAGCGGACCCTTTCCGGAGTCAGTTCCCTCGCGATCTTGCGCAGATTCGAGCGTCGCATGAAAGGGCGTCCGTCCCCATTGCTGTCATGGCACTTCGTACAGTGTTGTTGATAGACGATTCGGCCGGTATGAAGGGCTCGGCTGGTCTCGGGATCGAAAGAAAAACTCTCCGGAGCTTGATTCTTCTTGGCCTCGACGCATCCGGACAGCAGCAGCATGGCCAGGCAGCAGCCGAAGGCAACCAGCCAAACCCATTTCGACACGGTGTGAAAAGCGGACGTCATCTTTCGAAGGCCGAGTTTAACCGCAAGATTGGGTGGGGTTCCACCTCAGACCGCCCCACATCTCCTCCCACGGGAAGATGGCTGGGGCTTCGGTCCCAAGGCCTGATTCGGGAGTGCAGCTCCGGCCAGTTCCAGGAGTTTAGAACGGCGGCAGACGGTGGAAGTATTTCCGACCGTCGATTGTCAATCCAGGTGAGGACTCTCTGCAAAAATATGTACCCCTTTCCCAAAAATCCGTCAATCGTTCTTCTTGCAGGTGGAGAGGGGCCATTCCGACGTCGCACGTCCCCCCCGAGCCGGTAAAGAGTCGTCTCTCGAATGGCCTCCACAAAGTGCTGGGCTGTTTGCTTGATTCCCCTTTCGGACTATCCTTTCCCCATTGCGATGAAGAACTCGCAGAGAACGGAGAAGCGTGCCATGACTGGCGCTGCCGTCGGCAGGCGAAGTTTTATCCGAGGCGCGCTCGGTGTGACACTGGCCACTGGATGGGTGGGAGCGGCCGGGGCCCGGTCCAACGAAGGAAAGAAGGAGGAGAGAGCCATGCAACCCCTTCGCTTGGGGGGACCTGTTTTCGCCCAGGGGGAAGACCCCGAGGAATTGGCCTTGGCGCATCGGGAGATGGGGTATCGCGCGGCTTACTGTCCCAGCGTTTCACTCTCCGACACCGATCGGATACGCGCCATCTCTGAATCGTTCGCGAAGCACGACGTGGTCATCGCCGAGGTGGGGAGGTGGTGTAACCTCATGGAGGAGGACCCGGAAAAACGCAAAGCGAACCTGGAGAGCGTTACCGAAGGTTTGGCCCTGGCCGATGCCATCGGAGCCGGATGCTGTGTCAACATCGCCGGCTCTTACAACAAAGAGATCTGGTACGGGCCTCATTCGGACAACCTTTCGGAGAGGTTTTTCGAGGAAGCGGTGGAAAACGCCCGCAAGATCATCAACGAGGTGAAGCCCAAACGGGCCAAACTTTGCTACGAAATGATGGGTTGGTCGTTGCCGGACAGCCCGGACTCCTACCTGAGAGTGCTGAAAGCCGTGGATCGGGAGGCCTTCGCCGTTCATCTGGATCCCTGCAACCTGGTCAACTCGCCGGAGCGTTTCTATCGGAACGGGGATCTGATTGACGAGTGCTTCGAAAAACTCGGGCAGTGGATCGTCAGCTGCCACGCCAAGGACCTCACCTGGGACGTTGAGATGAACGTTCACTTCAGGGAAGTTCCGGTCGGTAGGGGATCGATCGACTACCAGACCTACCTCAAGCGTCTCGCTGCACTGCCTCGGACCCCTCCACTCATGTTGGAGCACTGCAGCAGCCCGGAAGAGTACGATGAGGGGCGCAGGCACATTCTGGCGACGGGCAGGGGGATTGGGGTGGAGTTCGGCTGAACCGGCTCAGGGGGGTGCCGCGCTGACCCGGGGCTTTCTCTCAGAACGCCTTCGGGGGAGGAGCGACACGCAGGTCTCCACCCCACGCTGCTTGTACCGTTCGGCCTCAGGTGGCGCCATGGGTTGGCCGAGCGCAAAGACCCCCCAACGCTACGTTCCACGAAAGAGGTTGGTGGGTTGCACTTCCGGATCATCGCTTGACAACCATCCCCGAATCCTTTCAGCTCTTTGCCGCCATGCGACCGAACTCGACGCGCGATGGAGGACACCTATGCCGATTCCCAGTGAACTGAACCCGACCCCGCGCATCCTGATGGGGCCCGGTCCCAGCGACGTGCACCCGCGCGTCTTGCGGGCGATGGCCACCCCTCTGATCGGACACCTCGATCCGCAGTTTCTCGGGATCATGGACGAGGTCAAGTCGATGTTGCGAGAGGTCTTCCGCACTCAAAACGACCTGACCTTCGCGGTGTCGGCTACGGGAAGCGCCGGGATGGAAACCTGTTTTGTCAACTTGCTCGAACCCGGGGACGAGGCGCTGGTGTGTGTCAACGGCGTCTTCGGCAACCGGATGTCCGATATCGTGGAGCGTTGCGGCGCGAAACTCCATCGTGTCGATGCGGAGTGGGGTGAGCCCATCGATCCCGCCCAGGTCAAGAAGGCGCTGGAAAAATGCAGACCGAAGGTCGTTGCCATTGTCCATGCGGAGACTTCCACAGGAGTCCTCCAGCCGGTCGAGGAGATCGGTCAAATGGCGCACGAGGCCGGGGCCCTGTTTCTACTCGATACGGTCACTTCTCTCGGGGGAGCGGACGTCCGGGTCGACGACTGGGGAGTGGACGCCGTCTACAGCGGGACGCAGAAATGTCTTTCCGCACCTCCCGGTCTCTCTCCGGTCTCTTTCAGTCCGGCGGCGGTGGAAGCCATCCAGTCCCGGAAGAGCAAGGTGCAGAGCTGGTACCTCGACATGACGATGGTCAAGAACTACTGGGGGGGCGACCGCGCCTACCACCACACCGCTCCCATCACCTCCGTCTACGCCTTGCGGGAAGCGTTGCGCCTCATTCTGGAGGAGGGACTGGAGGCGCGGTTCGAAAGGCATCGACGGAACCACGAACTTCTGAGGGACGGGTTGGAAGAGCTCGGTTTCGAATTCGCCGTCGCTCCCCAATACCGGCTGCCAATGCTCAATGCTGTGAGACTGCCTGATGGGGTTGAGGACGCTCCGACACGAAAGCGACTCCTTCAGGAATACAACATCGAAGTCGGCGGAGGGCTGGGAAAATTCGCCGGGAAGCTGTGGCGGGTGGGACTGATGGGCCACAGTTGCGACGAGAACCATGTGAATTGTCTCTTGTCGGCGTTGAGACGCATCCTAAGATGAAGGAAGAGCTGGACCGGTTCGCTGCGTAGGCGTGAATGGCTACCACCGCTCGCACAGGAGTTGTACTCCTGTGTGACGACTGATCGAGCGTTGTGTCGCGGAGGCTGAAGCCTCGCGCTCCGCCTGCGAAGCCTCCTGAAGGAGGCTGAACCGGGCAGTCCGCGAAGGCGGACTTTGGAGTGCGCAAGCCGTGCTTGCGCCTTCCCTCTACGAAGCCATGCTTCGTAGTCGCTGCCCGGTGAGGTGTTGCCTCCCCGGCGTCGTGAGATTCTTCACTTCGTTCCAAAATGACACGAGGAAATGGAACGGGACCTTGCCAATTCTCAAAACAGCAAACCAGGAGGACTGCACGGTTGCCATGACAGCCGAAAAAGAAACTGCCTCCGTTGACCTGGCGACTTTCGAGAAAGACCTCCGCCGTCGGGTGCGAGGATCCGTTTCGCTCGACCGGGCCACGCGTGGAATCTTCGCCACCGACGCCTCCAACTACCAGATCGTCCCCGTGGCCGTGGTGGCTCCCGAAGACGCGGACGATGTGAAAGCCGCCGTGTCCGCGGCTGTGAACCATGGTGTCAGCATCCTCCCGCGCGGCGGGGGGACCAGCCTTGCAGGTCAGGCGGTCGGCGCTTCGATGGTTCTCGATTTCTCGAAAAGGATGAACCGGATCCTGGAACTCAACGAGGACGAACGCTGGGTCCGGGTCGAGCCCGGAGTGGTCCGTGACGAACTCAACGCCGAGATTGCACGGCATGGGCTCTATTTTGCCATCGACCCGGCCACGGCCAACCGCGCCAACATCGGCGGAATGATCGGCAACAACTCCTCGGGGACGAAAAGCATCATCTACGGTAAAACAGTCGACCATGTCTTGGAAACGAAAGTCCTTCTGGCGGATGGGGAGGTCTTGGATTTCCAGAGACTTAACCAGGATGAGTACGATCGACGCGCCGAGGGAGAGGGACGCGAGAGCCGGGTCCTGCGGAGATTCCGCGAAATCGTGGATGCCAACCGCGAGGAGATCGAGGAGCGGTTTCCCAAAGTGATGCGCCGCGTTCAGGGTTACAACCTGGACGAGTTCATTCACACCAGCGAATGGAACCTCTCCAAGCTCATGACCGGAAGCGAGGGAACGCTGGCGACGCTGCTCGAGGCCAAGCTCAACCTCGAACCGATCCCGAAGCACACTTCTCTATGCGTTGTCCACTTCAAGGATCTCCTCGAAAGCATCCGGGCCGTGGAGCCGATGCTCGCGCACGGACCCTCGGCGGTGGAGATCCTCGACCGGACGGTGCTGGAGCTGGCTCGGAAAAACCTGAGCATCGCTCCCCTCTGCGGGTTCATCGAGGGCGATCCCTCGGCCGTTCTCATCGTCGAGTTTTTCGGCGAAACGCCGGAAGAAGCGGTCGCCAAAGCGGAGAGAATGACTGCGGACATCAAAGCAAAGGGCTTCGGATACGCCCATCCCCTCTTTACCGACAAGGCGGGCCAACAGCAGGTTTGGGATCTGCGCAAAAACGGCCTCGGTCTCATGCTCGGACTCAAGGGCGAGCGGAAACCGATTCCCTTCATCGAAGATGCCTGCGTCCCGGTGTCCGTGCTACCCGAGTATATCGACCGGGTTCTCAAGATCTGCGCGGATCTGGACACGGACGTCGCGATGTACGCCCACGCGAGTGTGGGGCTCATCCACGTCCGCCCGATCCTGGATCTGCGACGGCAGGAAGACATCGACCGCATGAAAGCGATCTCCAACGCCGCCTTCGAACTCGTCCGGGAGTACGGCGGCAGTTGGGCCGGAGAACACGGCGACGGGCTGGCGCGAAGCCCTTATCTGGAGCGGTTCTTCGGCCCGAAGGTCTACGCCGCACTCAAGGAGGTGAAGCAACTCTTCGACCCTCAGGGATTGATGAATCCCGGCAAAATCATCGCTGCCGGTCCGATTGACCGAAACCTCCGCTACGGGACCGGATACCGAGTTGAGAAATTCGCAACCGAATACCGGTACCGTGACGACGGCAGCTTCCCGGCGGCTGTCGAGATGTGCACCGGTGTGGGCGCCTGCCGCAAGTCGGAGTCGGGGACGATGTGTCCCAGCTACATGGCCACCCGGGAAGAGCAACACTCGACCCGGGGACGCGCGAACGCGCTCCGTCTGGCGATGACCGGGCAGCTCGGCCCGGACGGGATGAGAAGCCGCGGCCTGTATGAGGTGCTGGACCTCTGTCTTTCCTGCAAAGCCTGCAAGTCCGAATGCCCGAGCAATGTGGACGTTGCCAAGCTTAAGAGTGAGTTTCTGGAGCTATACCACCGGGAGCACGGGCTCACATTGCGTGACCGTTTGACTGCCGGCTCCGCCGATCTGGCGGCCAGGCTTTCCGGTTGGGCCGCGCCGGTCGTTAACTGGGTTCAAAAGACCAGGCTCTTCCGGAAGGTGCTCGAAGCGATCGCCGGCTTTGACAGCCGAAGGCAACCACCCGCCTACGCTCGAGAGACCCTGGTGACCTGGTTCCGCCGCCGGCCCAAGTCCGCTCAAGTCGGCAAACAGAAGGTTGCCCTCTTCGCCGACACCTATTGCAACCATCACGATACGCATGTCGGAAAAGCGGCGGTCGAACTGCTGGAATCCTGCGGGTATGAAGTCGAACTCGTCCATCCCGGCTGTTGCCAGCGGCCTCGCATTTCTCATGGTCTCCTGCGGGAAGCCAAACGAAAGGGTATGAAGACGATCGAAGGTTTGGATCGGATCATCCGCCAGGGGATGAAGGTGGTTGTGGCTGAACCGGGGTGCGCTTCCGCTTTGACTGACGACTGGCCCGACCTGATTGAAGACGACTCTCTCGCTACACGAATCCGAGAGAACGTGATGATGATTGATGTGTTTCTCGCCAGGGAACTGGCAGAAGGCAATCTGGACTGCGAATTCACCTCCCCCCATCAAAACCTTCTCGTCCATGGCCATTGCCATCAGAAGTCGCTCTATGGAACCTTTGGGATGAAGACCATCCTGGGAAGAGTAGAAGGCCTTACCTTTTCCGAGGTTGATTCCGGATGCTGTGGCATGGCCGGTTCCTTCGGTTATGAGAAGGAACACTTCGACCTTTCAAAAGCGGTTGGAGAGGACCGTCTCTTTCCAGCGATTCGTAACCGGCCGGAGAATGCGGAGGTCGTAGCTTGCGGGTTTAGCTGCCGCCATCAGATCGCGGATTTCACCGGCGTGAAACCATTACACTGGGTGGAGACGTTGCGGGGGAAGGCGAAGAGTTAGAACACCTCGGGTCTTTCCGTGTCCCGCATGGCGAG
>Ga0214473_10006342_pt1 | contig 14150 bp, 7 predicted proteins | sample RVTome_7_FD_203509 | JGI IMG/M metagenome (GOLD analysis project Ga0214473, IMG submission 203509) | Soil microbial communities from uranium-contaminated site in the Upper Colorado River Basin, Wyoming, United States - RVT98D197 | ecosystem: Environmental > Terrestrial > Soil > Contaminated >... | reverse complement strand
GTTCGGCGTTTCCGCGTTCCAGATCCACTTTGGCGCGCACGATGTCCTCACCGCCGGCGATGAGCTGGACGCCCTCGTCGCCATGAACCCCGCCGCTTTGACGATGAACCTCGAAGACCTGCGTCGGGGCGGCACGCTGGTGGTGGACACGGCGGCTTTCACCGAGCGCAACCTCGCCAAAGCGGGTTACCCGGCCAATCCGCTCGAGGACGGCTCACTCGCCGACTATCGGGTGTTGCCAGTGGACGTCACCCGCCTGACCGAGGAAGCGGTCAAGGGCTTCGGCATCACGTCGCGCGACGCCCACCGCTGCCGCAACATGTGGGCCCTCGGCCTGATGCTGTGGATGTACGGCCGGGAACGGCAGGCGACCGTGGACTGGCTGACCAAGAAGTTCGCCGGCAAACCGGAGATCGCCGGCGCCAACATCGCGGCGCTGCACGCCGGTCACGCCTTCGGAGAAACCGCGGAGCTGCCCAGCAACGTCGCGGCCTACACGATCCCGCCGGCTCCGGTCCGCCCCGGTCGCTATCGCGCCGTGAACGGCACGGAGGCGCTCGCCTGGGGATTGATCGCGGGACTGCGCGCCGCCGAGCTCGAGCGGATGGTGTTCGCCTCCTACCCGATCACGCCCGCTTCGCCGGTATTGCACACCCTCGCGGGGCTCAAGGCGTACGGCGTGATCACGTTTCAGGCCGAAGACGAGATCGCGGCGATCTGCGCCGCCATCGGCGCCTCCTACGCCGGCGCGCTCGGCGTCACGTCGTCCTCCGGACCGGGCATTGCGCTCAAGACCGAAGGCTTGGGCCTCGCCATTGCGACGGAGCTGCCGCTCATCGTGATCGATTCCCAACGGGCCGGTCCTTCGACCGGCATGCCGACCAAGACGGAGCAATCGGATCTGTTCCAGGCCGTTCTGGGCCGCAACGCGGACGCCCCGTTGCCGGTGCTGGCGGCGGCGACGCCGGCGGATTGCTTCGAAGTCGCGATGGAAGCGGTACGCATCGCCACGACCTTCATGACTCCCGTCATGCTGCTCTCGGATGAGGGTCTCGCCAATGCCTCCGAGCCCTGGCGCCTCCCGGAGGTGGCCGACCTCCCGCGCTTCCCGGTACGGTTCCGGAGTGACCCGGACGGGTTCCATCCGTTTCTGCGCGACCCCGAGACCCTGGCACGCGTCTGGGCCCGCCCCGGCACCGCGGGACTGGAGCACCGCATCGGCGGGCTCGAGCGGAGCTATGAGACGGGGCACATCTCCTACGATCCCGACAACCACGAGCGGATGACCAAGGTGCGAGCGGCGAAGATCGCGGGGATCGCCAAAGACATTCCGTTGCAGCAGGTCGCGTTGGGCGAGGATCGGGGCGCGTTGGCGGTGGTCGCCTGGGGTTCGACTTACGGAGCCGTGCATCAGGCCGTCAAGCAGATGCGCGCGGAAGGGCGCTCGGTGTCACACATCCACCTGCGCCACCTCGCCCCATTCCCGCGCAATCTGGGTCAGCTGTTGCGGCGCTTTGGGCGCGTGCTCGTGCCGGAGCTCAACAACGGCCAGCTGGTCCAGCTGCTGCGGGCCACCTACCTGGTGCCGGCGGAAGGTCTGAACCAGATCACCGGCAAGCCGTTCAAGGTGGCCACCGTCGCCGAAGCGATTCGAGCGCGCGTATGACCGCCACGATCACCCCTTCGGCCGTCGCCCCGCTTTCGCCCAAGGACTACGCCTCGGACCAGGAAGTCCGCTGGTGTCCCGGGTGCGGTGACTACGCGATTCTCAAAGCGGTGCAGAAGACCCTGGCCGACCTGGGCGCGCGGCGGGAGCGCACGGTGTTCGTGTCCGGCATCGGCTGCTCGTCGCGGTTCCCGTACTACATGGCCACCTACGGGTTCCATACGATCCACGGGCGCGCGCCGGCGATCGCGACGGGCGTGAAGCTCGCCAATCCGGATCTGGATGTGTGGATGATCACGGGGGACGGCGACGGCCTGTCGATCGGCGGCAATCACCTGCTGCACGTGCTGCGCCGCAACGTCGATCTGCAGATTCTCCTGTTCAACAACGAGATCTACGGACTCACGAAAGGGCAATACTCGCCGACGTCCCGCGAGGGGACAAAATCTCCTTCGACGCCGGGCGGATCGCTCGATCACCCCGTCTCGCCCTGCGCCTTCGCGTTGGGAGCCGGGGCGCGCTTCGTGGCGCGATCCGTCGATACGCTGCAATCCCATCTGGTCGAGGTGCTGAAGCGAGCGCATGCGCATGCCGGTGCGTCGTTCGTCGAGCTGTTCCAGAATTGCGTCGTCTACAACGACGGGGTGTTCGACGATTTCACGGACAAGCAGGTGGCGCCCGAGATGCAGCTGCACGTGGTCCATGGCCGGCCGCTGTGCTTCGGGCCGGGCGGCCAGCGCGGGCTGCGGCTGGTGCCCGGTCGGCTCGAGCTCGAAGTCGTCACGGTGGGCGAGGGCGGCGTGGCGATCGCCGACCTGCTGGTGCACGACGAAACGAACCGCGCGCTCGCCAATCTGCTCGTGGCGCTCGCGCCACCGCGGTTCCCGATGGCGCTCGGGGTGCTGTATTGCGACCCGGCGCCGACCTATGACCGGGAAGTCCATGCACAGCTCGCGGCGGCTGGGCCGCCCGGCAACCTGGACGATCTGCTGAACAAAGGGCGCACCTGGACGGTGTAGGATCGGCGCCACTTTTCGTGAACCGGGGGCCAGGTCAACCACCTGGCCCCCGATGTTTTGGCTGGGGGCTGAGTGGTATATTAGCCAGTCTAAACATGTTCACCGCTGCGACCGTCCCGGCACCCGCCCCCTGGGTGGCCGGGCCGAGGTAGGTCGATGACGACCGTGTCTGGCTGCCCTCGCTGTGGGACCCCGGTCACCGCCGGCGCGCGGTTCTGCGCGAACTGCGGGACGGATGTGTCGCACATCGCGGGGTCGGTCGCGGTTTCGACCGCCTCCGGCCCGCGGGCCGGCGCCCCTCGCGATGCCCTGCTCGAGATGCTGCGCGAGGCGACGCTCGGCGAGTACGAGGTCATGGGGGAGCTGGGCCGCGGGGGCATGGCCACCGTGTATCAGGCCCACGACATCGCGCTCGATCGCAAGGTCGCCATCAAAGTGATCTCGCCGTCGCTGCTGGCCGGCGAGGGCATGGTGGAACGCTTCAAGCGCGAGGCCCGGACGGCGGCCTCCCTCAGTCATCCACACATCATACCCATCTATGCGGTCAAGGAGACCGACCGCATTCTCTACTTCGTCATGAAGTTCGTGGAAGGACGGCCGATCGACCTGATCATCCGCGAGGTCGGGCCGCTGCCGATCCCGATGGTGCAGGCGATCCTGCACCAGGCGGGTGGGGCGCTGGCCTACGCGCACCGGCGCGGGGTGGTGCACCGGGACGTCAAGCCGGCCAACATCATGGTGGACGAAGAGGGCTGGGCGGTCGTCACGGATTTCGGGATTGCCAAGATTTCCGCGGCCCAGGCGCTCACCATGACGGGTGTCACGGTCGGCACGCCGGCGTACATGAGTCCGGAACAGTGCGCCGCACATCCCGTCACCGGAGCGTCGGACCAGTATTCGCTGGCCGTGGTCGTGTACGAAATGCTGACCGGGCGCCCGCCGTTCGCCGCCGAATCGATCATGGCGCTGATGTTCGCGCACTTCAACGAGCCGGTGCCGCCGATTCACGAAGCGCGGCCGGACTGTCCACCCGAGCTCGAAGCCGCCATCACGCGCATGCTGGAGAAGGCGCCGGACCAGCGCTGGCGCAATATCGAAGAAGCGATCGCGGCCGCGGGGGGCGCGGCGTTGGCGCAGGACGAGAATACACGGCGCGGTATGACCGAACTGGCCAGCGGCGGCGCCTCGACGCAGGTGCTGAACCGCTTCAGCACGCCGGCGAGTCCGATTCCGTCCATCAAGGCGTCTCGCATCGGCGCGGGCGGCACGGTGGCCATCATGGTCTCCGTTTCCGTGTCGCCATCGGCCAAAACGATACGCGTCGGGCAGAGCGTGCAACTCGTGGCGACGGTGCGCGACGCCAATGGGGTCGCCCATCCGGAGCGGCCCGTTTCCTGGGCATCGAATGCGCCGGGCGTCGCGACCGTCTCGCCCAGCGGGCTGCTCACCGCCGTCGCGCCCGGCTCGGCGATCATCACGGCGACGAGCGAAGGCGTGAGCGGCACGACGGCCGTGACCGCGACCGCGCCGCCCGCGCGCTCCGTGGCGGCGGAAGCTGTGGGCCCGCTCCCGGCAGCCGGCGGACGTCGCATTCCCCTGGGGGTCTGGGTGGGGGTGGCGGCGCTGGTGGTGGCTGGCGGCGTATGGGTCGCGACTCGCGGCGGTGGTGATGGCACGGATCGGGCCGCAACGTCCACCGCGGCCGGAACGGTGGCGGCGCTCGCCGTTTCTCCGGCGGTGGATTCCCTGATCGTGGGTAGCCGCTTACAGCTGGGCGCGGTGGCGCAGGATGCGAATGGCGGCGTGCTGGGAGACCGCCCGGTCAAGTGGGCTTCGAGCCACCCGTCCATCGCGCGCGTTTCGCCCACGGGGCTCGTTAGCGGCGAGGCGCCGGGTGTGGCGACGATCACCGCGTCCATCGAAGGGACCAGCGCAACGGCTTCCGTGACGGTGCGGGCGGCGGTGGCGTCCGTGGCGCTCACCCCGGCGGATACGGCGCTCAAGGCGGGTGAGATCATCCTGTTGCGGGTCGCGACGCGGGACGCGGCCGGCAACGCCCTCCGCGACCGTCCGGTGCGCTGGTCCTCGAGCGACGACCGGGTGGCGACCGTAACGTCGTTAGGAATGGTGGCGGCGGTCGGCGCGGGGCGGGCCACGATCACCGCTGCGAGCGAGGGGCGCAGCGCCAGCGCCTCCGTGGCCGTGACGGCCGCGCCCGTGCAGCCCGGGCCACCGGCGGGAATCGCGACGGTCGCGGTGGTGCCGAGTCAGTTGGACCTGGTCGTGGGCGAGACGGTGCAGCTCTCGGCGGCGCTCCGGGATGCGCGCGGCGGGCCGTTGGCGGGACGGCTCATCACGTGGACGTCGGCGGATCCCCGGATCGCAACGGTGAATTCCAACGGCACGGTCACTGCCGTGAGTGGTGGCACGACACGGATTACCGCGACGAGCGAGCGGCGGGGCGGCGCCTCGACCGTCACCGTCACCGTCCCGCTCCCGCCCGCGCCGGCACCGGTCGCCAGTATCGACGTCACGCCGGATCCTGGTACGTTGCGAGTGGGCGAGACACAGCAGCTGCGGGCGATCCCCCGGGATGCCGGCGGTGCATCGCTCGGCGGTCGGTCGGTCCAGTGGAGCTCGAGTCAATCCGGGGTCGCGACGGTCACTCAGGGCGGACTCGTGACGGCCGTCGGGGCGGGGAAGGCCACGATCTCGGCCTCGAGCGAAGGACAGCGGACCGGCGTCGAGGTGACCGTGGTCGCCGCGCCCGGCCCGGACTTGAATGCGAACGCCGGGGTCGAGATCGCCGGCGTCGTCAGGGAATTCGTGCAGGCGCTGGCGTCGCGTCGGATGGACCGCCTGCGGACCATCTACCCCGACATGACCCCGAGGCAGCAGCAAGGGTGGACGGGGCTGCTCGAGTCGCGCGATGTCACGGAGTTCACCGCGGTGCTGAGCGATCAGTCGACCCCGACCGTCCACGACAGCACGGCGAGCGTCACGTTCGTGGTGACGCTCGGGTTCCGGACCCAGGCGTCCGGGCGCCAGACGCAAACCGTGCCCTACCTGGCGACGCTCGTCCACCGCACCGCGGGCTGGCGCCTGCAGGTGCTCCAGGAGCGGCGTTAGTTCGCTAGAAGTTACGCTCCAGCCCCACCGTCCAGATGAAATTCGACTGCAATCCCGCCTTGCGCAGCGGGATCAGCGCGTTGGTCACGATCGTGAGCCCACTGGTGTTGAACTTGAACCCCAGCGATGCGTTGACGACGTGATCGTGCTGGTTCGGGATGTTGGCCGGCTGCACCAGACGCACCGACGGCGTATCGATCTGGACCGCGCCCGGGATCTGCAGCTTGCTCTCGCCGACTTCCCATTCCCCCACGAAATCCACCGCCATGGTGGCCCACGGGGAGAGCAGCTGGTCGAAGCCCAGCGTGGTCAGCACGGCGTCGTTCTCGCGCGCCCCTTGGCGCGAGAGATAGCCGAAATTGCCGTGCGGTGAGAAATCACCGAACCGGGCGGACCAGATACCCAGGCCGCGGATCGCCACCTTCCCGGAGCCCAGGAAGTTGTTTTCGTCTCCGGTCGGCAGGCGCGTGTCCAACAGAATCGCGAATCCCGACCGCCCGGTTTGGTGCAGGTTGACCTTCACGCGGGCCGCCACGTCGCCGACCCCCGTGGCCGAGCCGTCGATGAAGGTGGTGTCGGAATAGCGGCGGGGCTGGCCGCCCGTCGTGTCGCCGAAGAAGTGAGGCGAGCCGGACCCGAACGGGATCACCGTGCCGATGCTCGATCCGCTCACCGACGTGCGGACTAGCGGCACCGCCACGCCGATGTCGACCCGGTCCAGCAGGCCGTACGTCATGTACAGGGAGGCGACCAGCACATTCACGCTGAAGTTCGGCCGCACCTCGAAGATGTCGTTCTCGAACGCCGGGCTCCCGCGCTGAGTCGGGCTGGCGTCACCACCGTAGCCGTTGTCGTGGGCGAAGTCGAATACGATCCCGTCCAGCGGCACGCCGCGCAGGCTCTGGAAGCTGACCCCGGTCGCGTTGGCCCCGATCAGGACCCGGCCTTTGCCCAGCGTCTGGGCGCGCTCACCGAACACCGGACCGGACGACACGGAGGTCGACACCGGCAGGCCGCCTTCGAACGTGAAGGTGACGCCACTGCTGGTCGCGCCGAGCGGCACGTTCGACACACTGACGCCGATCGCGTCGGTGAGGAAGCCGATGAGGCTGGTCGAGCCGGTTGCGAGCGCGGTAATGAAATGCCGGCCGTGCGAGCCTGGCGTGACGGACGAATTCAGGCACAGCGGTTCGGCACAGCCGGTGCCGAACTGAAACAGATCCTCAACCGTGGTCCGCAGGTTCTGGGCGGCAAGGGGAGCCGCGCACAGCAGCAAGGCGAGGGTCGGTAGCAATCGGCGTCTCATAGGACCTCCGAACGTGAGGCGGCGATAATATCACATCACGAGCCACGGGGCCAGCACGAGACTGACGACTGCCATCAGCTTGATCAGGATGTTCATCGCCGGGCCGGCCGTGTCCTTGAACGGATCCCCGACGGTGTCGCCCACGATGGCCGCCGCATGCGCCGGCGAGCCCTTGCCGCCGTGTGCGCCGGCCTCGATCAGCTTCTTCGCGTTATCCCAGGCGCCGCCGGCGTTGGCCATGAACAGGGCGAGCAGCACGCCGGTGAGGGTGGCGCCCGCGAGCAGGCCGCCCAACGCGGCAACGCCGAGCACCTTCCCCACGACGATCGGTGCGGCCACCGCAGTCACGCCGGGGACGATCATCTCGCGCAACGCGGCCCGGGTGGATATGTCCACGCAGGCGGCCGAATCCGGCTGGGCCGTGCCGTCCATCAGGCCCGCGATCTCGCGGAACTGGCGACGGACTTCCTGGACCATGCCCGCGGCGGCTCGTCCGACCGCGGTCATCGTCGTGGCGGCGATGAAGCAGGGGATGCAGCCGCCCAGAAAGAACCCGATCACCACCATGGGGTCCTGGAGATCGAGCCCGCCGGCCGGGAGTCGGACCGCGGTGGCGTAGGCGCTGAACAAGCCCAGCGCGGTGAGTGCCGCCGATCCGATGGCGAACCCCTTTCCCATGGCGGCGGTCGTGTTGCCGAGCGCGTCGAGCCCGTCGGTGATGCGGCGCACTTCGGGGCCCAAGCCGCTCATCTGGGCGATGCCGCCGGCGTTGTCGGCAATCGGACCATAGGCGTCCACCGACATGGTGATGCCCACCGTGGCCAACATCCCCACACCCGCGATGGCGATGCCGTAGAGACCGGCGGCCTGGTGGGCAACGCCGATGGCGGCGCAAATCAACAGCACCGACGGAACGGCGCTCTTCAGGCCTACCGCGAGCCCGGCGATGAGATTCGTGGCGGGACCGGTGCGAGACGCCTCGGCGATGGCGCGGACCGGAGCGGCCGCCGTGTAATACTCGGTGAGCAGGCCGATGGCGACGCCGGCCAGGGTGCCCGCGACGACCGCCGTGAAGGGCCCGAGTGGTGCGAGTGGCGCCCCGGACGCTGCGACGATCACTGGATCGAGCCGCCGCGAGATGAGCCAGGCCAGGAACAGGAACAGGACCGCGGCCAAAATCGAGCTCCAGCGCAGCGCCGCAGCCGGCGCTCCGCGCGCCAGCCAGCGCACGGCCGCAATGCCCACGAGGCTCGCCCCCAGGCCGGCCACCGTGAACAGCAGGGGCAGCGCCACGGCGTCCACCCGGTTGGCCACCGCGTCGCTCGTGGCGCCGATCACCACGGTGGCGATCACGGCCCCGACATAGCTCTCGAAGATGTCCGCGCCCATGCCGGCGACGTCACCGACGTTGTCGCCCACGTTATCGGCGATGGTCGCGGGATTGCGCGGGTCATCTTCGGGGATGCCGGCCTCGATCTTCCCGACCAGATCCGCTCCGACGTCGGCCGCCTTGGTGTAAATGCCACCGCCGACGCGGGCGAACAAGGCGATCGACGACGCGCCCATAGCGAAGCCGGAGATGATCTGCGCGAACGCCCGCCAGCTCTCCGCCGTGTACCCCGCCTCGTAGAACGCTCCGAGCACGATGCCGATGCCGAGCAGGCCGAGGCTGGCCACGGCGAGTCCCATGACGGCCCCGCCCGTGAACGCGATGCGCAGCGCCTGGGCCTGTCCCGCGGCGCGGGCCGCCTCCGCCGTGCGCACGTTGGCCCGGGTGGCGGCGCTCATGCCGAACAGTCCCGCGAGCACCGAGCATAGACCGCCCCCGACGTAGGCCCCGGCCGTGCGCCAGCCGATCGTCAGGCCCAGGAGCGTCGCGACGACCGCGACGAACGGGAGCAGCACGGTGTATTCACGTCGCAGAAACGCGAACGCCCCGACGCGAATCAACGTCGCGATCTCGCGGGGCTTTGCCGCGCCCTCCGGCTGCCGGCGAATGGCGACGAACAGCGCGGCGGCGACGAGCAGCCCGAACCCGCCCGCGATCGTCACGAGCGACGCGAGCAACACCGGGGCGGTCAGGTCGCGCCCTCCCGGACCCAGCCGTCCACCACATCGAGCAGCGCGGGCATGAGTGCCTCCAGCTGCTCGCGCTCCGGGTCGGCAAATGGGGCGAGCACGAAGTCTTCCCACGGCTCGCTGGGGGGGAGGGGCCCGATGCCGACCCGCAGTCGCGCATAGTCCTGCGACTGGAGCACGGCTTCGATGCTCTTCAGTCCGTTGTGACCGCCGGCCGATCCGGATGGGCGCAAGCGGAACGTGCCGGTCGGGATGTTGAAGTCGTCCACCACGACGAGGAGGTCGGTGGCGGGGGAAAAGGACGGGTCGGCGCGCAACGAGGCGAGCGCGGCGCCCGAGCGATTCATCATGGTGGTGGGTTTCAGGACGCGCACCGGACGGCCGTCGCGCTCACCGGCGGAAACACGAGCGCGCTCGCCACGCCGGAAGGGAGGAAACCCCCACCGCGCGACGAGCGCGTCCGCCACCCAGAACCCCGCGTTGTGGCGCGTCGCCGCGTACTCCGGGCCCGGATTCCCCAGCCCGACGACGGCGCGCAAGCGCGTCAGCCTTCTTTAGCGCCCTTGGGCTTCGCTTCCGCCGCCGGCTTGGCCTCGGTCTCGCCCTCAGCCACTTCACCTTCCTCCTCCCGCGGCTTGCGGATCAGCTCCGGCTCGGCGACTTCCACGCCGGCCTCCACCGTGGGGGCGACCACTTCCTCGGCACGTGGCGGCACCACGGTCGCGATCGTGAGATCGGCGAGCGTGAGGATGGTGGCGTGCGGAATCTGCAGATCCCGCACGTGCATCGACCGCCCGATGGTGAGGGCCGTGACGTCGAGCTCCACCCGGTCGGGGATGTGCTCGGGCATCACTTCGATTTCGACCTCGCGCGTCACCTGATCGAGCACGCCGCCGGCGTTCCGGACGCCGTCCGGCGTCCCGGTGAGGTGCACCGGTACCCTGAGCTTCACCGCTTCGTCCGCGCGGATCTCATAGAAGTCCACGTGGATGATGTCGGGCCGTACCGGATGCCGCTGGATCTCGCGGATCAGCGTGCGCGCTTTCTTGCCCTCGAGCGTCAGCTCGATGACGGTGCTCGCCGGCTCGACGCCGGTGAGCGCCTTCTCGAGCGCTTGGGCGTCGACCTCGAGCGCCTGGCTGGCCCGGCCGTGTCCATAGATGACCGCCGGGACCTTTTTCTGGAAGCGGAGTTGGCGAGCCGCTCCTTTGCCGGTTGTCGCCCGCGGACTGGCCGCGAGCGTGACGAACTGTGCCATGCTGGACCCCTACTCAATCAAAGAGAGAACTGACCGACTGATTCGAGTGCTCGTAGCCGATGGCCTTCGACATCAGCGCCGCGACCGACAGCACCTTGAGCTTGTCGAACTTCCGCTCGTCGGGGAGCCGGATCGTATTGGTCACCGTCACTTCTTCGATCGGCGACGCCCGCAACCGCTCCACCGCCGGACCGGAGAGCAGGGCATGGGTCGCAAACGCGAACACCCGCCGCGCGCCGAGTCGTTTCAACGCCGCCGCCGCCTCGGTGATCGTCCCGGCCGTGTCGATCATGTCGTCAGGGATGAGGCAGTCCCGGTCTTCCACTTCGCCGACCACATTCACCACTTCCGCGACGTTCGCGGACACGCGACGCTTGTCGATGATCGCCAGCGACGCGTCGAGCCGTTTCGCGAACCCGCGGGCCATTTTCGCCGAGCCGACGTCGGGCGCCACCACGACGGGCTGATGCAGCGACTTCAGCCGGTAGTGGGACACGAACGCCGGGGCCGCGTACAGATGGTCCACCGGAATGTCCCAGAACCCCTGCAGCTGGTGGGAATGAAAGTCCATTCCCAACACCCGGTCCGCGCCCGCATGGGTGATCAGATTCGCCATCAGCTTGGCGCTGATCGCCACGCGCGGCTGGTCCTTGCGATCCTGTCGGGCGTACCCGAAGTAGGGCAGCACCGCGGTGACCCGCGCCGCGCTGGCCCGCCGGGCGGCATCCGTCAGGAGCAGCAGCTCCAGGTAGTTCTCCGCCGGCGGATTGGTGGGCTGGATGATGAACACGTCCCGCCCGCGCACGTTCTCGTCGATCTTCACGAAGATCTCGCCGTCGGCGAAGCGCCGGATCGTCACCGCGCACAGCGGCTGTCCCAAGTGCTGCGCCATCTCCTCGGCGAGCGGCCGATTGGCCGTGCCGGCGAGCAGCAACAGCTGTCCGCGCGAGAACGTGAAGTCCGCCATTCGGGCCCTCCAAGCTAGCGGGCAACGTGGGCGAAGCCAAGGGGTTGGGAGTCGGACTGGCGATGGTCCGGCCCGGCGGGTAGTCTCAAGGCGGCTGCGCGGCCGTCGGGAGGGAGTGCGGTTCTGGCAGATCTGCGGAGTCGTCTCGGCAATGCCCTGGGTGAGCGGTACAGGGTCGAGCGCGAAGTCGGGCGCGGTGGGATGGCGGTCGTGTTTCTCGCCCACGATTTGCGTCACGATCGCGACGTCGCCCTCAAGGTCCTGCGACCCGAGCTGGCAGCCACGCTGGGGCCCGACCGCTTTCTCCAGGAAATCCGGCTCGCCGCGGGACTCGCCCACCCGAACATCCTGCCGCTGCACGATTCCGGAGAAGCGGACGGCTGCTTGTACTACGTCATGCCGTTCGTCACCGGCGAGTCCCTCCGCGACCGCCTGGAGCAAGAGGGACAGCTGCCGCTGGTCGAGGCCATCACGATCGCCCGCGAGGTGGCGGACGCCCTCGATCACGCGCACCACGCCGGCGTCGTGCATCGCGACATCAAACCCGAAAATATCCTGCTGCAAGCGGGCCACGCCGTCGTAAGCGATTTCGGCATCGCGCGCGCCATCAGCGCGGCCGGCGCGCGCACGAGCGGCGCTGCCGGCGTGCGCCGGATGACCGCGCAGGGCATGGCGGTCGGCACCCCGGATTATATGAGCCCGGAGCAGGCGGCTGGCTCGGGACCGATCGACGGTCGCAGTGACATCTATAGTCTCGGGTGTGTGCTGTTCGAGATGCTCACCGGACAGCCGCCTGCCACGTTCACGCCGCCCGAAGGTCCCGCAGCCGGGCCGTTGCGTCCTCGAGACCGGCTGGCGGAGCTCGCGAGCGCGCGCCCCGTGGTCCCCGCCGATGTCGCCGCGGTCGTGGCCCGCATGCTGGCCCCGCTTCCCGCCGATCGATTTGACACGGCCGCGGAGCTGATGGACGCGCTGGCCGAGCCCACTGGGGTGTGGACGCCACGCAGCCTGGCGGCACGGCGTCGGCGGCGCGCCGGGGTGAGTCTCGCCGGGGCCGTCGTGTTCGTGGCGCTCGCGGTCGTGCTGCTGCCCAAGGTGTTCGGAGCGGGTCTGGACCGCTCGTTGTATCTCGTGGCGCCGTTCGAGCATCAGGGCGCCGCGGCGCCGGGGCTGCTGGATGGCGACAAGTGCGAGCTGCTGCTGCACACGGCGTTCAGCCGGTGGGATGGGGTGACGGTGGTCGGCGAGCCTCTGGTGAATGATTCTCGTGCCCGCGACGGCTTCAGCCCGACGACGCTCGAACGTGCCCTCGCGATGGCGCGAGAGTTCCATTCGGGGTGGGTCGTGTGGGGGCAGGTGTGGCAGCTCGGCGATTCCAATGTCGTACGGGCGGGACTCTTCGATGTGCGTCGCGGGCGGGCGGATCGCGAGTACACTATTCGGGTCGCGCTCGACCTCTCCGATGCGGACGCCAAGTTCGCCCAGCTCGCGGACACCCTGCTCCTGGGGGTCGCGGGCGTGCCGGGATCGCGCGCCGGGGCCATGGGCACGCGCAACCTCGCGGCCTGGCGCGCGTTCGCCGACGGCCAAGCCGCCCTGATGCGGTGGGACCTCGTCGCCGCCGTCCGGGCATTCACCCAAGCGGTGCTTGCGGACCCGCAGTATCCCCAGGCGGCACTCTGGCTCGCCCAGGTCGAACAGTGGGCCGGGCGTCCGGCCGATGCCTGGCGACGGGCGGCGGCGGTCGCCGCGGCAGCGACGGACCGTCTGGGCGCTCAGGAGCGGGTCATGGCCTCGGGTCTGGTCGCGCTCGCCGACCGGCGGTATCAGGAGGCGTGCGAGGCGTATCGGCACCTCGTGGCGCGGGACTCGACCGATTACATCGGGTGGTACGGGCTCGGCGAGTGCCGGATCCACGATTCGCTCGTCGTGCGCGATCCCGCCAGCCCGTCAGGGTGGGGCTTCCGCTCGAGCTACGGAGCGGCAGCCGACGCCTACGCCCGCGCGTTGCGGCTCGTTCCCTCGACGCACTTCGCGCTCGGGGATACCGCGTTTGATCGGCTCGCGCGGCTGCTCTTCACCGAACGGAACGTATTCCGGCAGGGCCACGCGATCGCGCGCGACACGATCCGGTTCGGCGCGTTCCCCGCACTCGCGCACGACACGCTGGCGTTCGTGCCCTATCCGCTGGAGGAAGCGCTCGGCGACCCGCGGCGGTTTCCCACGACCAACGCCGACGCGGTGCGCCACAATCAGACGACCCTCCGCGCCGTGACCGGTGCGTGGCTGGACGCTTTTCCAGCCAGTCCCGCCGTGCTCGAGACCCACGCCCTGGTGCTGGAGACGATTGGCGCCGTGGAGCCCGGTGGCTCGCCGAAACGATCGGCCCTCGATGCCGTGCGGCAGGCGCGTCGCCTGACGCGCGATTCCGTGCAGGCGCTTCGCTTAGCCGTCACCGAGGCTCGGCTGCTCCTCAAGCTCGGAGATTACGCCGGGACGCGGGCGATCATCGACTCGGTGCTCAGGACCGCGCACGAGTCGGCGCCGCCGCTGGCGGCGCTGCTCGTGGGCCCGGCGTTGTTGGTCGGGCGCGTGCATCGCGCGGCGGCCCTGGCGTCCATCGGGTTCGCCGATTCGGTGCTGGATTTCGCGGTGCGCGAACGCACCTCCGTCATGGCGCCGGTGTGGGCGCTCCTCGCCTACAGCTCGGTGGGTCGCCCGCTGGA
>Ga0214473_10006341_pt1 | contig 14150 bp, 14 predicted proteins | sample RVTome_7_FD_203509 | JGI IMG/M metagenome (GOLD analysis project Ga0214473, IMG submission 203509) | Soil microbial communities from uranium-contaminated site in the Upper Colorado River Basin, Wyoming, United States - RVT98D197 | ecosystem: Environmental > Terrestrial > Soil > Contaminated >... | reverse complement strand
GGTTCACTTCTTCAGTCGATTGCGACCCCATGATGGGAAGGTTTTGAAATGACTGGGCCTGCAAAATCGAACTGCAGAGAAACAAGGCCAGTGTGGCAATGATGGGGCGCAGCAGCATGGCAGCATATTAACCCGCGTTTTTCAGGCGCTCAAGCAGCTTGACGCTGGGCTTGCCATCAAGGGGCAGGCCAACGCTCTTCTGGTAGGCAATGATGGCTTCATAGGTTCTGGCACCAAAACGGCCATCGCTGCCCCCGGTTTCAAAGCCAAGCCGCGACAGGCGCTTTTGAAGCTCCACGCGCTGGGCAAAGCTCAAATCAAAATTGAGATCGGGCCAGGTGCCAACAAAGGGACCAGATCCACGAACGCGGTCGGCCAAATGACCTACCGCAAGGGCATAGGAATGGGAGAAGTTATAATCCATGAGGGACAGAAAATTTTTCGTCACAAGAAACGCCGGTCCGTCAATGCCTTGCGGGATCATCACGAATGCATCCGCCTGGGGGGCGCTAAAGTTTCCACCACCGGCAAGTTTCACACCAAGCTTCACCCATTCGGAAACGGGACGCCACTTGCTGCGTCCAATCAGGGACTTGTTAAAATTAGCGGGCAAGGAAACTTCCCAGCCCCACGGGCGGTCAGTCTTCCAGCCCGCCTTGGCCAGATAATTTGCGGTTGAGGCCAAGGCATCTTCCTTGGAGCCCCAAATATCTTTCTTGCCGTCCCCGGTCCAGTCCACGGCATAGGCCAGATAGGACGTCGGGATGAATTGGGTATGCCCCATGGCCGCGGCCCAGGAGCCGGTGAAATTATCGGGAGACCGCATGCCTTTCTTCAAAATCCTGAAGGCGGCGATGAGCTGTTCGCGGGCATATTGTTTTTTTCGTCCCGCATAGATGAGGGTCGCGAGGGAGCGCATGACGCCCATCGAACCCTTGTCCTTGCCGAAATTCGATTCCATGCCCCAGATGCCTAAGAGAATGTGCCGGTCAACGCCGTATTTCTTTTCAATTGCCGCCAGCAATGTGGCGTCACTGGCTTTTGTTTGCTGGCCCGTATCAATGCGGATGGGCGTCACAGCTTTCGCGAGATAGGCCGATGTCGTTGAGGTGAATTCCGGCTGGGTTGAGGCCAGTTTCAAAACGGCGGGATCGGGATCGGTTACGCCGGCAAAGGCCGCATCGAAAAGTGAGCGGGAAATGCCAGCAGCTTTTACCCTTGGCCAAAGCGACTGGATGAAGGCCTCAAATTTTGCATCCGCGTGGGCTGCGCCCGTCAACAGCGGGGTTGCAATGATCAATGAAACAAAAAGCCGTTTTAGCATGTGTGACCGTCCCTGATCCAAGCCTGGCGATTCGCCGCCAGCCCGCATGTTTAGCAGGGTGGGAGAAAAGCCGCCAAATGCGGCGTGAATCAGGCTGCGTTACGGCGCGTCAGGTGGTTTTCCCAGGCCAGCGCTGAAGCAACGATCGTATCAAGATCATTATATTTGGGCTTCCAGCTCAAAATGGTCTTTACCCGGTCAGCACCGGCAACAATAGCGGCGGGGTCGCCAGCCCGGCGGGCCACCCTATTGGCCTTAATGGGTCCGCCAAAGGCTTTCTCCACCGCACGGATGACTTCCAGAACCGAATAGCCCTTGCCATAGCCGCAATTGAAAATGCCGCTTTCACCGCTCCGGCGCAGATGGGAGAGCGCATCCATATGGGCCGAGATCAAATCGCTGACGTGAATATAGTCCCGCAGGCAGGTGCCGTCGGGCGTTTCGTAATCGGTGCCAAAGACATCCATGGACGGGCGCTGTCCGAGGGCGGTTTGACAGGCCACCTTGATCAGGTGCGTGGCGTGGGGTGTTGATTGGCCGGACCTGCCCCTGGGATCGGCTCCGGCCACATTGAAATAGCGCAAGGCCACATAATTCAATCCATGGGCGGCATAGGTGTCGCGCAGCATCCATTCGGTCATAAGCTTCGAGGTGCCATAGGGCGAAATGGGTGCGGGCGTTGCGGATTCGAATACGGGCTGAGTCAGTGGATTGCCATAGACCGCGGCCGTTGACGAGAAGATGAAGCGCGGGATTCCCGCCTTCACGGCGCAGTCCAGAAGGTTTCGCGATTTCACCGTATTGTTGAGATAGTAGCCCAGGGGATCGCTCACGGAATCCGGCACGATGATTGAACCGGCAAAATGGACAACGGCATCAAACTTGTATTCTGCCATCAGGCGGGCGAGGAAATCCGCATCACCAACATCACCTTCGACCAATTTGGCCTGGGGCGCCACGGCCCACCAGAAACCGGTTGACAGATTGTCGATCACGACGACATCTTCACCGGCATCGGCGAGCGCCAAAACCATGTGGCTGCCGATATAGCCTGCACCACCTGTTACCAAAACCGCCACGATCAAATATCCCTTAACCTGTCACCACCTATGCTAGATTGAATTTTACGAAAACTGTACTGCGTCCCGCAGCCCTTTCGATTTTTAGTTAAGAGCACGTTAACATGCAACGCCCGATCAAGAAGGCAATATTTCCAGTCGCCGGTTTAGGCACGCGGTTTCTGCCTGCCACCAAGGCCATGCCCAAGGAAATGCTCACGATTGTTGACCGGCCTCTCATTCAGATTGCCGTTGATGAGGCGCGGGAAGCCGGCATCGAGCATTTCATTTTTGTCACCGGCCGCAACAAAGGCGTGATCGAAGATCATTTCGACAAGCAATATGAACTGGAGTCAACGCTGCGTAAGCGCGGCAAATCCGTCGAGCTTGACATCCTTGAAGAGGATTTGCCGGCAGCCGGGCAAACCAGCTTTACCCGCCAGCAGGAGCCTCTGGGATTGGGGCATGCCATTTGGTGCGCACGCAACATCGTGGGCAGCGAGCCTTTTGCTGTTTTGCTGCCGGATATGGTGATGCATGCCAAGCCTGGCTGCATGAGCCAAATGATTGCCACCTACAAAGAGCGTGGTGGCGGCAACGTCATCGCGGTTGAGGAAGTGAGCCGTGATCAGGTGCATCGTTACGGTGTGGTCGGCGCCAGGGATTGGCATGGCAAAGGTTTCACGATTGACAGAATGGTTGAAAAACCGCGCGGGGAGGATGCGCCTTCAAACCTGATTATTTCCGGGCGCTATATCCTGCAATCCGAAATATTTGATGAACTCTCCTCCCAGACACCCGGAGCTGGCGGAGAAATTCAAATTACCGATGCCATGATCCGTCTCATGGCGCGCCAGCCCTTCCATGGCCTTGTCTATGAAGGCACCACCTATGACTGCGGCGACAAGCTCGGATTTCTCGCCGCCAATATTGCCTATGGTTTGGAACGCGATGACCTCGGACCGGGGTTCCGTCAGGTGCTGCAGAAAATTATCGCGGACCACGGCGGAAAGCTCACCTGGAAGGCGGACTAATTTTGCCAGCGTGTGGCCAGGTTAATTGCAGGCCGGAGGCCAATAATGAAACATATTCCCGTTGCCGCATTTAAATTGAAGCTATCAGCCTATCCGGTTGACATGGGCAACCCAAAGCCGCGGCACCATGGATTGTGGAATTTGGCCCGCAAAACCTCAAAGCCGGTTGCTATATCTCTGGCTGCGTTGCTCTTCACCGGATTATTTTTGCCAGTTTCCTCCAAGGCTGACAGCATTCCAGGCAAGGGTTCCGTTCCATTTTTCTACTACTCGACCGACATGAGCCCTGTGACGGTCGACTTCGCCTATTGGGAATATGATAAAGCAAGGCAGAAATAGCTTTCTGGGACATTTGTTCCACATAAGGGAGTTCGCGAGGGTCCGCCAGAGATATCTGTGACTATCCCGCGCGCCTATTTAACTCTTGCTACGCCGTACTCACAGAAGGCAAGATCTAACATTCACAAATTCGCGGTTTTGCCAGACAGAATTACCAGTCCTGAAATTCACGTCGATCTGACTTATCCGGATGGCCACCCTTACACAGTTATGTTGGGAAATTGGGACAAGTTGAAACCTGATCCCACTCTAGAGGGGTTGGGTAAAGGTGTAGAAGCGTGGTCGAAAAAAGATCAGATTCGCGCGACAGTGCAAAGCGCGGTGGTTTCATTGGTTTCCGAAGGAAATGACTCTCGGTTGAATCTTGAGAAACTAGAGAGTTTGCCCGGTTATGAGTCGCTGCCTGAATATGAGGGGTTCCGGCACTTCGCGAGAGCCAGCAAGGAATGGTTCTTTGATGACGGATCAGATGATATTCGCGCAATTGAATGTTTTCCAAATCTACCTAGCAGGGGCAACATTTTTTATTGCAGTTATTACTTTGCTTTGAATTCGAAGCTGAGAGTCGAGCTGAAGTTTATTGATTTTAGACTAAACGGCGGACGTGAGTTTGCTCGCGAACGCGTTCGTGCATTTAAGAAAGCTATGTGCCCGGTTTTTCATTGTGATGAAGAGGCGTTGAGGGCTGCGACGATTAAGGGATAGACTGTGGCTTGACCGATATTTTGTTCCAGACGATATGAGAGATTATTTCATGTATGACATCTCGTCGAGTGGGGCTCTCTTTGGCGCCGCGGATGAGGAATTACATCAAAGCTCAAGAGTCTGCCCCGGGTCAAAAACGGAACTTCAAACTGAAATACCGCCAATCTACGATCACGTTTGTCACTTCAGGCAAAGTCTAGCCGGTCCAGGATGACCGTGATCTAGCGACGTAAAATAATTCCGGTCATGAGGCGCTGCTCGTTGTAGTTTCCGCCTGAGGCCGCGGCCTCGAACCACGTGCCGTCATAGCCCGCAGTCCACGCGAGATTGGGGTTGAGCTGCCATTCGATGCCCAGGTTTGGAGACAGTGTGGTGTCGGTGCCGCCGGAAAACTTTTCAAATTCCACGCCGAAGCCGCCGAGCAGGGTCACATTCTCGCGCAGTTCGTGGGCGACATCGATGCGGCCCGACCAGGTCTTTGTGCCCGAAGAAGTGGCTGAAGCCGACTCGTTCAGGCCCGTTGCAAGCGTCATCACTACGGAGGTCAAGTCCGTCGGGCGCCAGGTGAGATTGCCGTTAATGCCAATTGCATCATTGGTGGCCAGGGTGGAATCCTCGTAATCGCGCATGGCATAAACAAGGGCCATCTCGCCCAGCCAATAGGGCCCCTGGTCAATGGTTACGCCGACACTTGCCATTATCCCTTGCGAGTCGCGGCGCAGGCCATTGCGATCAAATTTTTCATCATGGAAGCGTGGCGCATAGGCAAGCTCGACGAAAGGTTTCAGCGCCGGCGGGTCCGTGTAGGAAAACCGCAGGGCAAGGGACGGTGTGTAATTGTTGCGGTCGGAATTGTCTTCGGTTCCGCCGCCGGACAGTTTCACGTCTTCAAAGATCTGCCGTTCGATGCCCACTTTCGCACGGCCTTCAAACCCGCCCAAATCATGAATGATGGCGGCGTTAGCCATCAATGTGTGATCGGTGCGGTTGCCAATGGCCGTATCCGGCACTTCGCTATCTGCGGAACTTTCCTGGCCCAGCGCATAGCTTGCATCGAATTCGGCGCGCGTGGCGCGGCGGATGTTCAGCCGGAATGCGCTGCTGGCATCGGCCTGGATCGAATTGAAGTCATCGTTTTCCAGATAGGCCACGAAATCACCAGTGGCCTGGCCCCGCCAGTAATGGCGGACCCAGTCGCTTTCGAAACGCAGGGAAGGTATCACCGACAGGCCAACGTCAGACCGGGCATCGGTGGCGGAGCTTGCAACATTGCTGGTGTGGACTGTTCCCACTTCAAGCTCAGGGTAGAGGGTTATTCCCCCCAGCCTTATGCCCGGAGCGGCATAGGGGTCGGTTATTGGCCGGACAGTTTTGAGCGGCACTTGTTCTTCTTCAGGTGCTATCGTGAGTGAAGGGATGGCCGCCGGCTCTTCCACCGGATCGACTTGAGCTTCATCATCGGTAATCGTCGGGCGGAGCAAATCGACGGTTTCGCCGTAAGCCGAGGAAGCTGCGCCACAAAGGCCTGCCACTACGCAAACTGACAACAGGCGCAGACCAGACGTCACGTCATTATTCTCCTCAACCCATGGAAAATAGCGAAATTATGGTTAATAGGGGGTTATGGTGCCCTTTCCTTTTAATCCCCCACAGCCTATTTTCCGGGACATGCCCATGAAATTGCAAAGCAGCACGACTTCCGTTTACGATGAGAGACTGAATTCCGCCCGCCGCACCCTTGAAACGGAAGCAAGCGGCATGGCTGAGCTCATTGCTGCCCTAATGGGTTCGCTTGGTGAAGCTATTGCTGATGCGGTTGAGTTGATTTCGGCGTCCAAGGGCCGGGTCATCATCTCCGGAATGGGGAAAAGCGGCCATGTCGGGCGCAAGATTGCGGCCACGCTCGCTTCAACCGGCACGCCTGCCCTGTTCGTTCACCCCGCTGAGGCCAGTCACGGCGACCTCGGCATGATTACCACGCAGGATGTGGTTGTGATGCTTTCCAATTCGGGAGAGTCCGCTGAACTCATCGACATTTTGAATTACACACAACGCTTTGCAGTTCCGCTGATTGCCATGACAACGCGTGCGGACAGCTCTTTGGGCCGTGCTGCCGATATCGTGCTCGTACTGCCGGCGGCCCGTGAGGCCTGCCCCAATGGTCTGGCACCAACCACGTCAACGCTTCTGCAATTGGCCCTGGGTGATGCTTTGGCCATAGCACTTCTCGAGGACAAGGGTTTCACGGCCAAAAATTTTCGCGAGTTCCATCCCGGTGGAAAACTTGGGGCTCAATTGAAACATGTCTCAGATGTGATGCGGAAGGGAGATGCCCTGCCTCTTTCCCGGCCGGCGACAAAAATGTCCGATGCCCTTGTCGTCATGACGGAGAAGGCCTGCGGCTGTCTTGGCATCATTGATGACCAAGGAAAATTGATTGGCATTCTAACTGATGGCGATCTTCGCCGTCACATGAGCAGCGATCTGTTGGGCTTGAAGGTTCAAGATGTGATGACGAAATCGCCTAAAACAATTGAACCCGAGGCGCTGACAAGTGAGGCTTTGGAAATATTGAACGGGGCCAGCATCACGTGCATATTCGTGATTGATGAGGCCACAAAACCTGTGGGCCTCATTCACATCCACGATCTCCTGCGCATTGGCGTGACTTAAGCTTCGGTCACGTGCAGTTTCATGCCTTCCACGGCGGTCACACGAACCGTGGCACCCTTTGCCAGGTTTGGTCCAAGCACGTCCCAGCGGGTTCCTTCGATATTGAGTTTGCCCTGTCCATCTACGATGGGTTCAGCGAGCACGTAGGATTTTCCGACAAAGCTGTAAATGCGCTGATTGAGATTGGGCTGGTCACTGGAAGGGAGGTTGCGCGTCGAATACCAAGGGCGGACGAGATAGACATAGGCTAACGCAAACCCTGCAAACAGCAGGGCTTCGATCTGCCATGGCGAGGCCACGAAATAGGCAACCGCGCCGACCGAGGCCGCGGCAAGCGCGAGCCACATTAGAAATACGCCCGGTGCCACAAGTTCCATTAACAGGAGGACCGCGGCGGCAATCCACCAGAACCAAATGCCGACAAAAGGAAACAACTCTTGCATGGTTTGATTACCTTTACGTCTTCTGTGTCACACCAGGCATAGGTGATCCACCTTTGCGTTTTGGCGTCTCGGTCGAACCGCCGCCAAAGGCTTCGCGGGCGATTTCTGCTATTCCGCCAATCGAACCCAGGATGGATGTCGCGTCCAGCGGCATCATCAAAATTTTCTGATTCGGCGACTGGGCCAAAGCTTCAAGAGCCTTCACATAATTATTGGCGACAAAATAGTTGATGGCCTGCACATTGCCATTGGCAATGGCGTTGCTCACCATTTCCGTGGCCTTGGCTTCTGCTTCGGCTGAACGTTCACGGGCTTCTGCATCCTTGAAGGCTGCTTCCCTGCGGCCTTCGGCTTGCAAGACAACCGATTGCTTTTCACCTTCGGCTTTGAGAATGGCGGCCTGACGCAGACCTTCGGCTTCGAGAATTGAGGCACGCTTTTCGCGCTCGGCCTTCATCTGCCGCCCCATGGAATCCACGAGGTCGCGCGGCGGGTTGATATCCTTGATCTCAATGCGGGTCATTTTCACGCCCCAGGGATTGGTGGCCTGGTCAACGACGCCGAGGAGCTTGTGATTGATGTCGTCGCGCTGCGACAGGAGGCTGTCGAGCTCCATGGAACCCATGACGGTGCGGATGTTGGTCATCACCATGTTGATGATTGCATTTTCAAGATTGACCACTTCGTAAGTAGCCTTGGGAGCATCCATGACCTGATAGAAGGCCACGCCGTCCACGGTTACCATGGCGTTATCCTTGGTGATCACTTCCTGTGACGGAACCTGAATGACACGTTCCATCATGTTCATCTTGGCACCGATGCGGTCAATGAAGGGAACGATGAGCCCGAGGCCGGGTCCAAGGGTGCGGACATAGCGGCCAAATCTTTCAACCGTGTAGTTATAGCCCTGCGGCACCATGCGGATTGCCCGCAGGAGATAGAACAACACGACGGCGAGAATTACCAAAACAAAAATGCCCGGGCCTTCAAACATCGTCAGTCTCCTTCAGGTTCAAACGACTACACCATAGATAGGAATTCATTCTGAAACTTGCAAGGGTTTTGTTGCCGTCAATAGGCGAAATCGCGAAATACCCGCTCGATATTGCCATTCCAGGCTCCGTTATAGAGATCAAGGAGATTTTCGGCGGCGGTTTTTCCAGTGTGCACCGTTTCGTCGAGCACGTCGAGAAATGAGGCCTCGGTCTTGCCCTTGCAGCCCTGCTGGTTGCGGTGCTCCAAGCCGCTGCGTGAAAGTTTCAACACTTCCCCTGCAATATCCTGAACTGTCCGACCACGGATCATTGCCTTAAGGCCCTGGCGGGGGACTGCCTCACGCAAGGCTTGGCGCTCCGCAGCGGTCCAATTTTTCACCATGTCCCAAGCGGCATCCAGCTGGTCCTGCTCATAAAGCAGTCCGGTCCAGAAGGCGGGCAAGGCGCACAGCCTGCGCCACGGGCCTGAATCACTGCCGCGCATTTCCAGATATTTCTTCAAGCGCACCTCAGGAAAAATCGTGGTGATGTGATCGTTCCAGTCCCTCAGCACGGGTTTTTCACCGGGCAACTGCGGCAGTTTTCCGTCGAGAAACTTGCGAAAGCTTTCGCCCGCCGTATTGATGTACTTGCCATCACGCATCACGAAATACATGGGCACATCGAGGGCGTAATCCACATAGCGTTCGAAGCCCATGCCTTGCTCAAAGGCGAAGGGCAGCATGCCGGAGCGGGCGTTGTCCGTATCGGTCCATACTTCCGAGCGGAAGGACAGGAAGCCGTTGGGCTTGCCTTCGAGGAAGGGTGAATTTGCAAACAGTGCCGTTGCCACGGGCTGCAAGGCGAGCGAAACGCGAAGTTTCTTCACCATGTCGGCTTCCGAACCAAAATCCAAATTCACCTGCACGGTGCAGGTTCTGAACATCATGTCGCGGCCATAGCGGCCAACCTTGTCCATATAGGGCGCCATGATTTTGTAACGGCCCTTGGGCATGACCGGCGTTTGCGCGCGGGTCCAGGTGGGCGAAGCGCCGAGCCCAAGGAATCCAATGCCGAGTGCGTCACCGATTTCACGGACCTGCACGAGATGTTCGTGCACTTCTTCGCAGGTGTCGTGGATGGTCTCGAGGGGGGCGCCTGAAAGCTCAAACTGGCCGCCGGGCTCAAGCGAGACATTGCCCATGCCATGGGGATCGCTGAGCGCAATGATATTGTCATTCTCATAGACGCCTTGCCAGCCAAAGCGGTCACGCAGGCCTTCCAGGAGGGCACGAATGGAACGGACGCCGTCATAGGGAACGGGTTCAAGCGTATCAGTGAGAAAGGGGAACTTTTCGTGCTCGGTGCCAATGCGCCATTGCTGCTTTGGCTTTGAGCCCGTGCTCAAGGCCTCGATAAGTTGGGTTTTGGTTGCAATGGGCGCAAGCGCTTCTTGAGTGTCGGGGGTGGGTCCGCTCACGGGGGGTTTCCTGGTTGCCTTTTACCCATGCATGTAAGGGCTGGCTCCTGTTCCGGCAAGTCAAAGATTGGATGCCTATCCATCAGGAATTGTGATGAGTGGACCAATCACCGGCCAGGGCCTGCACCAAGGTCAAGGCGGCAATGGCCGCCGTATCGGCGCGCATGATGCGCGGGCCCAAAGAGATGGGGACGACGAAGCTTTGCGATTTCAGCAGTTTTTTTTCGTCGTCCGTGAAGCCGCCTTCGGGGCCTACCAAAACAGCGGAAGGTGTTTTCAAGGCTCCCAGGCTCTCAAGCGGATTGACGTCGGTCTTTGTCTCGTCGCAATAGACCAGGGACCTGCCCTTCTCCCAGGTGGCCAGAATCCTCTCCAGCTTTTGCGGTTCCAGCACCTCTGGCACATGAACCAGATTGCATTGCTCGGCCGCTTCAATGACATTGGCGCGCATGCGATCGAGATTCACCCGTTCAGCCACGGTGCGGCTGGTCATCACAGGCCGCAAACGCCGCGCGCCCAATTCCGTGGCTTTCTGCACCATATAATCGAGGCGGGCATGCTTGAGCGGCGCGAAAACATAATCTATGTCGGGCGGCAATTTCGCTGCGGCCACAAGCCGCTCACAGCGCAGGGAAACCAACTTCTTGCTGACGGTTGCAAGATAGGCGAGCCACTCGCCATCCCGGCCATTAAAGGCACGCACCGCATCGCCTGCAGCCAATCTTAAAACACCGGTCAGATAGTGGGCCTGGTCGCGGGTCAGCACAATTTCCTGGGCCGCTGACAGGGCCTCTTCAATGTTAAGGCGGGGTGTGGTTTTCATAATCCGTCTGATGTAACACGAGGCCCATGACCGAAACCAGCCACCATATCGCCGATGCGGGTAAGGATAATTGGGTCGAGCGCCTGTTGCCGCAGGCTTTCCAACCCTATGCCCAACTCATGCGGCTGGACCGGCCCATTGGCTGGTGGCTGTTGTTGCTGCCGTGCTGGTGGGGACTGTTTCTGGCGCAAATCGCGCAGGGTGGAGGCTTGCCAAACCTGTGGTTTGCATTCCTGTTCCTGCTTGGCGCCATCATCATGAGGGGTGCCGGTTGCACTCTCAACGACATCGCCGACCGGAACTATGACGGGCTTGTTGCACGCACAAAGGGCAGGCCTATTCCTTCTGGCCGCGTGAGCGTGAAACAGGCTCTCGTCTTACTCGTCAGCCAATGCCTGCTTGGCCTTGTCATTCTGCTGCAATTCAATTTTTACACCATCATACTGGCCAGCGCTTCTCTGCTTATTGTTGCGGTCTATCCCTTTATGAAACGCATTACCCACTGGCCGCAGCTTGTGCTGGGCCTTGCCTTCAATTGGGGAGCGCTTGTGGGTTGGAGCGCGGTTCAGGGCTCGCTCGCATGGCCATCCCTTGTGCTCTATCTCGGCGGCATTTTCTGGACGCTTGGCTATGACACGATCTATGCCCATCAGGACAAGGAGGATGATGTCCTGATCGGGGTGAAATCCACTGCCCTGCAATTCGGCGAAAAAACACGGGCTTGGCTCATTGGCTTCTTTATCGTTGCCCTTGTTTCAATTGATGCCGCACATTGGCTTGCAGGCGCATCTTTCATTGCCCATATGGGTGTGGCGCTTGCCGCACTTCACGCGGCCTGGCAAGTCACACGGTTCGAAATAAACAATTCTGCACTTTGTCTCCGCCTGTTCAAATCCAATCGCGAATTTGGACTTATTATCTCTAGTTTTCTTTTTCTGGATTGCCTTGTCCCATGACTGATGACCTCCTCAACCTCGCCGCAGACGTTCTCGCGCGTGCCAAGAAACTTGGTGCCGATTCTTGCGATGCGCTGGCCATTGATGCCCAGGGCACCGACATCGAAATGCGCGAAGGTGAAATTGAAAAGCTGGAGAGAACGGAGTCGCGAGGGCTGGGCTTGCGCGTGTTCATCGGCCAATCCTCGGCGATGATTTCCGGCAGCGTCCTTACGCCTGAGTCACTCAGCCGCCTGGCTGAAACGGCCGTTGCGATGGCGTGGGCCACGCCGCCTGATTCCTTCGCGGGTCTTGCGGCCCATGAACTCCTCGCCAAGGACATGCCCTGTCTCGACCTGGTTTCGGCCTATCTCCCGGATGCCGAGAAGCTGAAAGCGCTCGCTCTGGACGTTGAAGGCGCAGCTCTTGCCGTGAAAGGTGTCACAAAATCGGGAGGGGCAAGTGCTTCAGCCGCGCAACGCAAAATCGCCCTCGTGACAAGCGCGGGTTTTGGGCAGACCTATGGGCGCACAAGTATTTCGCTCAGCGTTTCCGCCATAGCGGGTGAAGGCACGGGGATGGAGCGCGACTATGACTACAGCGCATCGTGCCATTTCGAAGATTTGAAAACGCCGCAGGAAGTCGGGAAAAGTGCGGGCGAGCGAGCCGTGAAACGCCTCCACGCGCGGAAGATTGCCTCCCAGTCGGTTCCGGTGATTTATGACAAGCGCGTGGCTTCGAGCCTCCTTGGCCACTTGTCTTCTGCCATCAACGGAGCCGCTATCGCGCGGGGCACGAGCTTTTTGAAGAACCGTATGGGCCAACAGATTTTCTTAAAGGAGATTTCTGTCATTGATGATCCCCTGCGCTTACGGGGACTGGCTTCGCGGCCCTTTGATGGGGAGGGACTCCCATGCAGCAAACGTGAATTGGTCGCCGATGGTGTTCTTAATGGATGGGTGCTTGATTTGCGCTCTTCGCGCCAGCTTGGACTTGCGCCCACGGGGAATGGCGCACGAGGGCTCAGCAGTCCGCCAAGTCCGTCAACATCAAATCTTCATCTGGAACCGGGGCATCTTAGCCCCGAAGACATGATCGGCTCAATCCAGCAGGGGCTCTATATCACCGAACTCATCGGTAACAGCGTCAATATGGTCACCGGCGATTACAGCCGGGGCGCATCGGGATTCTGGATTGAGCAGGGGCAACTCGCATTTCCGGTCAGCGAAATCACGATCGCCGGAAATCTGCGTGACATGTTCATGACGCTTGAGCCCGCCAATGACCTCATATTCAAGTCCTCAACAAATGCGCCTAGCTGCCGGGTTGAAGGATTGACCATTGCAGGCACCTAAGCTAGGAGCGAAAACATGAAAAAGCCTGAAAAAAAATCCGCTCCTGCCAAGCAACTGGTGCATCTCGTCTTCGGTGGTGAACTGAATGACGTGAAGAATGTCGATTTCAAGGATTTGTCAAAGCTGGATGTGGTCGGGTTCTTTCCAAACTATGCGGAGGCCCACAAGGCCTGGCTTGGCAAGGCGCGGGAAACAATTGACAACGCCCAGATGCGCTATTTCATCGTGCACCTGCACCGCTTGCTCGATCCCACAACCTTGACGACCAAGCGCAAGAAAGCCTAAATCGTTCCGGCCTCTTGCGCACGGCCAAGGGGATATACGGTACAGGGGTTCTCATCAGATAATTGCGCAAGACGCGCTTTCGCCTGGATGCAATCCTGATTCATCTGGCGAACCAAATCTTCAACCGAATTAAACTTCTGGTCCGGCCTGATGAGATCAATGAATTCCACCAAAAGGGTGCGGCCATAGAGGTCTTCGTTCATATCAAACAAGTGGACTTCGAGAAAAGTCCGAGCGGTTTCAAAGGTCGGGCGATCACCGAAATATCCGGCTCCAGCCCAAGCCTTTGAATTTTTTTTCCCGCCGTCACGCACCCGGACTGCATAGATGCCGCGAATGGGTTCAGCACCTTCCTCCAGAATAATATTTGCTGTCGGAAAGCCGATGGCGCGGCCGCGTTGGTCGCCTGGAACAACTTTTCCCATCACGGTCCAGTAATAGCCGAGTTCGCGCGCCGCCATGGTCACGTGGCCGCGGCGCAACGCCGAGCGAATTGAACTCGATGAGAAAGGCGAATTGCTGTCGCCCTCGTCGGCCACCTGATCAACGATCGTGACGTCAAAGCCGAACTCCTGTCCGAGCTCCTTGAGGATTATGGGATTGCCCTTGCGGCCCCGGCCGAAATGAAAATCATAGCCTGTCACCACATGATCAACCTTCATGTGATCAATCAAATATTCCCCGATAAATTCCTGCGGCTCCAGCAGCGAGAACTTCTTGTC
>Ga0214473_10006340_pt1 | contig 14151 bp, 13 predicted proteins | sample RVTome_7_FD_203509 | JGI IMG/M metagenome (GOLD analysis project Ga0214473, IMG submission 203509) | Soil microbial communities from uranium-contaminated site in the Upper Colorado River Basin, Wyoming, United States - RVT98D197 | ecosystem: Environmental > Terrestrial > Soil > Contaminated >... | reverse complement strand
TCAAGTCTTCTCCGGGTGGCCTCAGGGAGCGGTTCCCCGGCACACACCATCTTTCTTACCGTGAAATCCTTTGCAGGGTCCAGTCCCATTGCTTTGGCGACTTCAGCCATATGCAAACCAAAGGTCGGTGTACTCAGTAAAGCCGTCGCTTTTATCTCTCTTATCTTCTGGATGCGGCCTTCGGTATCCAGCGCCCCCCCTGGAACAACCTGGCAACCAAGTTTTTCAGAAGCGTAATGGCCTGACCAGAAAGCCACGTAGACGTTATAACCGAAACAGATGAAGACCCGGTCGGCTTCACGAAACCCCATCATGTGAAGCATGGAAGTCCATGGTTCGATGCGCCACTGCCAGCTGCCGTAGGTGTCCGGCACATAAACGGGACGCCCGGTCGTTCCGGAAGTCTGGCGAAGGGTGCAGAGTTCATTGAGGTCGGTTGCCAACGTCTTTCCATACAGGAAGGGTTCATGATCTTCCTGGGCCCTCCGCAATTCGTCCTTGTTCGTAAGGGGTATTTTCCGTAGGTCATCCAGACTTTGGATATCATCAGGAGTTATTCCCGCTTCGGCGAATTTATCTCGATAAAAGGGTGAATTCTCAATGGCGAAAGCCATTGCCTTGCGAAACCTCCTTATTTGCAACCGCACCATTTCATCTCTGGAGAGCGTCTCTAAAAAGGGGTTCCAGTACTTGCTGTTTTCAACCATTTCGAGGGCCTTCCTTTTTAACTAGAAAACAAATTTCGTCCGACGGTCAGGGCAACGATGCCCGTATCGGTACAACGATGAACGTTAAACAATAAACGCGATGAACTTGTACATTATCTTTTTTGTTCTTTGTTCATCGTCCATCGTTCATTATACGCAGTGGGCTTCGTAACCGTAACCTTTACCCAAGACCTATGACTATTTTCATGGTTCGTGCCTGCACACCGAAGTGCCGTGTTTCGGCACGCAGGCGTGGGTGCCTTTCGGGCATGGGATATTCAGGATCTTACCAACCCCTTTTGGCCAAAGCTTTTGCATAATCTGTCTGCATCGAGCGAATCTCTTTTAACTGTTCTTCGGTAAACCACTTTTTCAGGTCGACTTTATCAACTGGATAGTGAGGTCTTGTAAAATTCTCCGCAATGTTGAATGGCTTCGTTGCATCAAACCCTGTGCCTCCCTCCCATCCTCCGATACCCCGTTCCCTCAATTCCGAGGGCTGGGCAGCTATCCCGCGGGAGCCCCTGGGGAGCTTTAAGATATCCTTGTCCGGGTCGACCCTGCTCTCCAGTGCCCACATCACGTCATCCGCATTATAAATGTCGACATCCTCATCGACAGCGATGGCCATCCGCATGCCGGGTGCATCGGCAAGGGCAGACATCAGGATGTTGCGCTGAAATCCTTCATCCTGTGCTCTCTCCTTACGAACCTGAAAAATGACGCCGCTTCCCCACTTGAAATAATCCGGAATGAAGACATCCACGCATATCCCCGGGGCAATCCTCTCGGCAAGCTCAAAGAAGGTCGCCTCCCTCAGGAGGTCGAATCCCGCATATTCGAGTCCCGCTGCCAAGGGGGTATAAAAGATAGGTTTATTCTTGCGCATGGTAATGGCGGTTATCTTTAGCTTACGGACCTTCCAGCTCGTACCCAGATAGCCGACCCATTCTGGAAAGAAGGGGGCCTTGGGCGAGCCTTGCTTTCCCAATTGCTCGGCTTGATCGCTTTCCCAGACATTCTCAGAAGACGGTTCAAGATAGCCTTCGAGAACGATTTCGGCATTTGCAATCGAATAGGCATCCACTGTTCTGGCCTTGACCAACTCGACCGGCGCTCCCTGGAAGCCCCCTGCGATTCCCAACTGATCGCTACCATGGGGAACGATTGTTCGAACGTTCCAGGTTCCTGCGACGATTCCAACAGCAGGGCTTGGATTGATATTGACCGTTAGCGGGATCCGTACATCCCGGTGGGTCTTAAAAGCCATCATTCCGATATGGGTGATCTGAGCTGTCGAAATAGAGGCCCAGTCTTTGCCCCTGAAATGAATCCGGTTAAAGGAAACGTTCGAATCACCCTTTCTGTAAATATCACATAAGAGCTGATTTCCACACCCCATGATCCGGCCCGCATCCAATTCAGTATGTTTGATGACCGGAAGTGTCGCCAGCACATCGATGTCCTGGGTGATCACCACTTCCTGACAGGGGGCGTCGGCAACGATTTTTGGAGGAATGGGGTTATGAAGGGCTTCAACGAATTTGAACTTTAACTTCTTCGGATCATCGACATCATAGAGGTCGGCCAACCTCTCCCTTCTGCTGAAGAAGTTGCCTATATCAACCATGTTGGGATATCCTTTAATATTCTCAAACATAAGAACAGGACCTTTATCAAGGGCCTTCTGAATACCGGAGATCTCATAGATCGGATCAACCTCCTGTTTTACGTGTATCACCTCACCTCTACTATCAAAAAACTCTAAAGCCCCCCTTATACTGGTCACATCTTTTTTCTTCACTTTCGAACCCTCCCTTCGTTAGAACGATGAACGTTAAACGATGCACGATGAACCAAACCCATTGGAACAATGGAATAGTGGAATAATGGGTTAAAAAGTTTTTGTTTCTTGTTTTTGTCCAATATTCCATCATTCCAATCTTCCATTATTCCTGAATTTCTTTGTTCATTGTCCATTGTTCATTGTCCATTGTTTTTTTTAAAGGCCCTCTTCGGCCTTTCCGATGGCCATCAGGACTTGGGCACCTAAACTCCTCTTCCGATTCTTGCTGGCTTCGCTCACATCCACGAATTGGAGCGCTTTTGTTTCGCAGAATTTTACACAGGCCGGGTCACCCCCGCAGAATTCGCACTTAACCACTTCTTTTTTCATAAAGTCATAAGAGATTGCACCAAAGGGGCAAGTCTGGAGGCAAAGCTTGCAGCCGATACAGGTGGACGAATCAAGCTTCACACACCCCAAGGCTGAATCCCTCGATAAGGCCTTGACCGGGCAGACTCCCACGCAGGCGGGTGAATCACACTGAAGACAGAGGGTAGGGATTTGCAATCCTTCAAATTCCCAGCGGACCACTTTAACCCTCGACCTCTCAGGGTTGCAGGCGCCGTTATTGACGACCGAGCAGACCGTTTCGCAGAGTCTGCAACCTGTGCATTTTGTGTAATCAACCATTATCATTTTTTCCATCTCAGTTCTCCGTGAATTATGTTTTTTAGGTACCCCTTTTACATTCCCTCACCCTCGCCTTTGCCCCTTGGGGGCAGAAGCGCTAACTTTACTCTTCCTCCCTTTCAGGCGGGAACTTTCTCAACTCCTCCCCCTTCAAGGGGGAGGCTGGCTTCCGGCCCGGAGGGCACTCCAGCCCGGAGGGGAGGGGGATGGGTTTGTCTGGCCCATCACAATCTACCCCATCCCCACCCTCACCCTCCCCTTGAAGGGAGGGAATCTTACCGCCTAGGCCCCTCGACGGAGAGGGGAATGATGGGCTTACGGCTTCGGCATTTACGCTATGCGCTATGCGCCATGCGATTTTCTGTGCAGATGGGACGGCTCTTTGTCCAATTCAAGTCGTTTCAACGTCTCTGGAAAAGGTAGTCCGTTCTCTTTATCCCATCCATGAAGTTCGTAGTATTCGTCGAGTAATTTCTCAAACTTTTCTCGATCGATATGAGCCCCTTTAATTGCGGGGAGCCCGTGCTTTAATGGTTCCTTGATGCAGCGCTCGGGCACGCGATCGTCTTTCCGGGTGTATCCTGCCTCCCGATAATTGAACATTCTTTCCAGGGTATACACCCTCTCTCCGATGTCGAAGAGTTCCTCTTTGGTAAATTCCAGGCCGGTGATCAAGTGGAGATATTTGATCCATTCCTTATAGGCGGGCAGATTGGGACTGAAGAAAACGGTCTGAAACTTGCAAGTCCCCAGACAATCGACAACGGCATAAGTCAGCTCATGCCATCTCACCATCCTCGCCTTGCCTTCATAGGACCTGAAATCATTCGAGACGTAGCCGCCGTATAGATCCCTCAGCACCTCTTCGGGCAAATGGTAATGGTCAAGGGCCGGCCGGCTCCGCAGGTGATCTGCACCCCGGGTGGAGGTGGCAATGCCGAGAGCGAAGGAAGGCTGGGCCCTGTCCACGTTTCCGAGTTTTCCTAACCCTTTGACATGAAGAATGTAATAGCCCACGTCCTCACTATATTTACTTAGTTCTCTAATGATACCCAAAGACCCCAGACCCAGGATAGCACCGAGGCCCTCTTTTTTAGCCGTCTGTTCGAGGAGGATGGGAATGAGTTGATTTGCGTTACTCCAGGATAGATCCAGCCCTCCTGTCACTTTCTTATCGATGATCCCTCTCTGATAAAGCTCCATGACGCCCCGCACGTCATTTGACCATCCCGTCGTATCTATCCCGTACTTGTTTGCCAGGTGCCAGCCCGCAAGAAGAGTCTCCCAGTTGTCTGCGCCGAAGCTTCCCAGGGATGTCTGTGTATTGTACTCAGGCCCTTCCCCGAAAACCCCTGCCCAAGGCCCATCTTTGATTCGGAATTGATGGCGGCAGTGAACCGAGCAATTAAAACATGCCGCCATCCCAGCCTTATACTTTTCCTCAAAAGCTTCAATGGTCATTTTCTGCCAATCGTCGAATTTATTGATCTGGCCGTTACGGAATTCCAGGAGGCCGCTCGTGTTTGTTACATTCCAGATAAAGCTCGTCCCATCGACCGACATCGCCTTGGCTACTTTCGTCGACATGATCTGATCGATCGCCTCTTTCGCGTACTCAAGCGCTTCTCTTGGATGCGCAAGTTTGAGGTCCTGGTGCCCTCTGACAGCGATCGCTTTCAGCTTCTTAGATCCGGCAATGCATCCCGTACCGGTCCTTCCTGCCGCATTCTTAGGTCCAGTTCTGAAATTGGCAAGCCTGACCAGGTTTTCACCTGCGATCCCAATACAGGCAACCTTTATCTCTTCGTCGCCCAGCTCGTCTCTGATGATTTGAGGAGTTTCAAACGTATCCTTTCCCCATAGATGAGAGGCATCCTTGATCTCAATCTCGCCATCATGAATCCACAGATAGACTGGCTTGTCAGAAGCCCCTTTGATCACCAAGTGCTCAAAACCGGCGAATTTAAGCTCTGGGCCAAAAAAACCGCCCATATTCGAACTCGCAAAGCCCCCCGTGAGCGGAGATTTTCCCCCGATATGAGTCCTGGCCGCCGCTGGCGCAATTGTTCCGGTGAGAATTCCAGTACTGATCACCAGCGCGTTTCCGGGGCCCAGAGGATCGGTGCCGGGTTCCACATGGTTGTAGATGAGATGGGCCCCGATACCCCTTCCCCCTAAGTAGAGCCTTCGCATCTTCTCAGGAATGGATTCCGTCGTGATGCTCTTCTTCGTCAGATCGATAATGGCAATCTTACTTCTCAACGTCATCTTATGCTCCTTCCTTATCTGTTGATCCTAGTATCTTGGCTTGTCCCTCCCGCCAACCGATGTAGTATTCCATCTTACAGTTTGGGCACATGTATTGTTTCGCCTTCAGGGGTATCTCCATCCTCCCAAAACAGTTCAAACACCTGAGGACATTATCTCTTTCCTGTTTTCTCATAGAACCTCCCATAAGGATGGTCTTTCGGTTAAGGTTAGGAAGCCCCTTTGGGTTAAGGTCAAAGGGAAAAACCGTCATCCTGCCCTAACTCCTGAACTAAAGACTCTTATTTCTGCATATATCACTGTTCAAAGTGACTTAGTGCATCGTTTCATAAATACGGGAACGTATTCACCGCAAAGTCGCAGAGGGCGCAAAGGACTGGGGTTCTCTTTTATCCGACCGTGAGAAGCGGTTGGATAAAAGGCAGCCTTTCTGCCTCCGGCAGAAACCTACAGAAAGCCTTTGCCTCGAAGAGGCTGTGAGGGCTTTTTCTCTGGCGGCCTCTCACCCTTCGACAGGCTCAGGGCGAACGGCTTAACCCGACCATGGTGAGCTTGTCGAACCATGCGAGCTTTGCGCCTCTGCGGTGAGGAAAGAATTCGTCAGTATATTTCTGAAAAGGACTACCTAGCATAACTCGTACCAAATTTCTAGTTTATTGATTTCATTAAATATTTCTCCCTATAGGAACCGCTTTGAAATACATCCCTATCGATTAATGTCCTTTTTATGGACACAAAACTGATCAATTATTAGCTAAGTAAGCGAAATAACAGATGAAATAATATAAACCTACGATTGACCAAATTATTAGACATGTCCATTTTATTTGACAATTAACCGAACCTTTGTTAAAAATTAACATTCTTCGAACTGCAGCTTACAAACTTATTTATAACATACTTTAGCGGAGGTCCAGTATGGAGCACCCGGATCCTATGGAGATCATAAAGGAAGGTCTGGGCAGTTACCCTCTTACCCCGATTATCGCCGAAGCGATCAAATTCATCCTTACGAATCGCTATGAGAGTATGGTTATCGTTAATGAAAAAGGGGAGATTGAATTCCTTGATCGCCTGACAGAGAAGTTTTACAACCTTTCCCACGGAGAGGCCCGGGGGAGAAAGGTAGAGGGAATCATTCCTTACTCGGAGTTAATTGAGGTAGTATCGAGCGGGATACCCCATATCGGAAAACTTCTAAAGACGAAAGATCGGGAAACGATCGTTTCCCGATTTCCGTTGTTCAAGAAAGGAAAGGTCATCGGTGCTTTCGGAAGAGTCATTCTGCACTCTTTCGAAGAGCTGGAGAGGGTGAGAAAAGAGACGGACCGTCTGAGAATAAACTTCCTCAATGCCGAAAAGAAAAGGAAGAGCGAATATCAGGCCACCTATATCTTTGATCATATCCTCGGCATAAGTGAAAAGATTAAGGAGCAGAAAGAGCTCGCCAGAAGGATGGCAAGAACATACAGTGACATCCTGATCCAGGGAGAAAGCGGCACGGGTAAAGAGATGTTTGCCCATGCCATTCATAATGAAAGCAGACAGAAAGGTCATCCTTTTATCAAGGTTAACTGTCCGGCAATCCCCATTGAAATCGCAGAATCCGAGCTTTTTGGTTACGAAAAAGGCGCCTTCACGGGTGCGAGGCAGGAAGGCAAACCGGGGAAATTCGAGCTGGCTGAGGGCGGAACAATCTTTCTAGATGAAATCGGGGCCTTACCCTTGTCCATCCAAGCCAAACTTCTCAGGGTCATCCAGGAAAGGGAGATTGAAAGACTTGGAGCGAAGAGACCTCTGCAATTGAAGTTTCGTTTGATCACCGCTACCAATGTCGATCTCAAAAGGCTTGCAGAAGAAGGGAAATTTCGCTTCGATCTCTTCTTTCGCTTATCGAAGGCCATCCTCACCCTTCCACCCTTGAGAGAGAGGAGGCAGGACATTTCGATCTACATCTCCCATTTTCTGGAGATCTTGAAAAGGAATTTTGGCACCCGGATAAAAACCATATCAGGAGAGGCACTCAATATTCTGAGCCGCTACCATTGGCCCGGCAACGTCCGTGAACTTGCAAATATTCTTGAGCAATCATTTTACAACATGGGGCACGATGACCTCCTTCAGCCCATCCACTTACCGAATGAACTAAGAGAAGATATTCCTCTGCCCTATCAAGATCAAAAAATGCGAAGTCCTTTACGAAGGATCGTAGAAGAAACCGAGAAAGAGAATATCGTGAGGGCCCTTCAGCACTATAAAGGAAATAAAAGGCAAACGGCCCTCCATCTCGGCATCCAGAGATCCGCCTTATATCTGAAGCTAAAGAAATACGGTCTTATCTGAAGTTCGGAGTTCGGAGAAGGATGAACGACGATGGACGAAGGACGACCGCTACGCTCGGACGATGGACGAAAAGGATAAGAGTAAAAGAAAACCTAAACAAAAGAAACCGAAATTCGTACTTATTGAACTCGTCCTTCGTCCTAGTGACCCCGTCAATAGCGGGGGAACGGTCGTCCATCGTCGAGTTTTCACTTCTGCAATTCCGGGACGATCTTTTCGAAGTAATCGAGGACCTGCGGGTTCATCAGGGCATCCCTGTTCAGGACCGGTCTTCCGTGAATGATGTTGGTGACCGCACTCTCCACCTTCTTCATATTCAACGTATAGGGGGCCTCCGGCATCTCCATGATGATTGACGGAACATGGCGGGGAGATGCCTTTTCCCGAAGCGTTTTTCTGATTTTATTCTTCAATTCCTCCGTCAGACTCACCCCGGGTGCAAGTTTCACAAAGAGGATGATCCGCTGTTCTCCCTCCCAATTCTGCCCGATGGCCAGGCTGTCGGCGATCTCTTCGAGCTTCTCCACCACATTGTAAATCTCGGCGGTTCCGATCCGGACCCCTGAGGGTTTCAAGACGGCATCGGACCGGCCATAGAAGGTGATGCCCCCGGTGTCACTGTGCATGACGACGTAGTCGCCGTGGCGCCAAATCCCGGGATAGTGTTCAAAATACGCGCTTCGATACTTCTCGCCGGTGGGATCATTCCAGAAATAGAGGGGCATAGGCGGTGCCGGTGCTTCGCACACGAGCTCTCCCTCTTCATCCCACACGGGTTTTCCTTTCTCATCGTAAGCCTTCACCTTCATGGCCAATGCAGGGCCTTGGAGCTCCCCGGCATATACGGGTTGAATCGGGCTGCCAAGGGCAAAACAGCCATTGATATCCGTGCCGCCGGAGATGGAATTGAAATGAAAATCCTCTTTCACTGCCTTGTAGACCCATTCGAAACCTTCCGCCGAGAGGACGGACCCCGTTTGAGAAATTTCCCTGAGGGAAGAAAGGTCGTACATCTTCCCGGGCTGCATTCCCTCGCTCCGGAGGTAGTTGATATAGCTCGCACTAAGACCAAAAATCGTTATCTTTTCATCCTGCACCATTTTCCACATGGCTCCGGCATCGGGATAGCTCGGGTTGCCGTCGTACAGAACAATGGTGGCACCCACACCCAGCGAACTTTGAAGCCAGTTCCACATCATCCAGCTGCAGGTGGTGATATAGAAGATCTTATCTTCACGTCTTAGATCGGAATGCAGCATGAGCTCCTTCAAGTGATGAATCAGAATTCCACCCGCTCCCTGCACCATGCACTTGGGCTTGCCTGTTGTTCCCGAGGAAAACATGATGTAGAGAGGGTGGTCGAAGGGCAACTGTTCAAACTGAAGAGAAGGATTCTCTTCTTTGGCCAGGAAATCCTCATAATGGACGGCATTCGGGATCGCACCGATATCCGGCTTGTTTCCCGTATAAGAAACGATCACGACCTTCTTCAGGGAAGGGATCGCCTTGGCAACATCTGCGGCATTCCCTAAAGTGCTGAAGGCCTTTCCTTTATAATAGTATCCGTCTACGGTGAATAAGACCTTGGGTTCAACTTGACCCAGTCGGTCCACGGCGGCCAGTGATCCGATGTCCGTTGCGCAAGAAGACCATACAGCCCCAACACTGGTAGCCGCCAGCATGGCAATGACCGTCTCCATCAGGTTCGGTAAGTAGCCCACAACCCGGTCTCCCGGAACAACTCCAACCTCCCGCAGCGATTTTGCGAGCCTGGCGACCGTCGCATAAAGCTCTTTATAGGTCATCTTTTGAGATTTCTGCGTTTCTCCTTTGAATAGGAACGCCAGCCGATCGTCTCGATACCGCAGAAGATTCTCTGCAAAGTTGAGTTTTGCACCAACGAACCACTTTGCCCCCGGGAACTTTTTCAGATCATCCACCACCTGGTCGTAACCCCTGGATGTCTTGATCTCCGCGAAGTCCCACATGGCCGCCCAAAAATCGGGGATGCACTCAACAGACCATTGATAGAGGTCCCTGTAAGATTTAAATTCCTTACCATATCTTCGATTCACGAATTCAATGAATCGCGTCATGTTTGCATTCTTAATCCGATCTTCGGAAGGATTCCATAAAGGCTTTTTCATGATAAGCCCCCCTTTCAAACTAAATTAGCAGGCTGCTCAAAAATGCCCCTGCCTGCGCCAAAGCTTCGGCAGGCAGGCGAAATCCTAACGTAGGGGTAATTCATGCCTGCGTGCTGAAACGCTGCACTTCGGCGTGCAAGCATGAATTGTCCCTACAAGACGTACGCGGCAACAAGCCTGCCCCGTGCTTGACGCGGGGAGGGATAAGGGGAATCCCGCGCCTCGCGCCTGCGCGCTGAAGCGCTTCGGCGCGCAAGCGCGGGACAGATGCCTGCCGGCAGGCAGGGGCGTTTTTTCAGCAGCCTGCTACTATTGAATATCATTCCTCATGCTTTCCGTCAAGAGCCTTTTTGGGTCTCTCTTTAATTTTCCACCTTAATATGTTATTAAATTTTTTGTAAATTTCCTCGCCGGAGTAAGGATAGATGGGCTCTTTGACCGGGTTAAAAATGCTGGACCTTTCGAGGCTTCTGCCGGGAGCTTATGGCTCTCTTCTCCTCGCAGACATGGGGATGGAAGTCTTGAAGGTTGAAGATCTCGAACGAGGCGACTACATGCGGAAGCAGGGTCCCATCCAAAAAAAGGAGAACGTCCATTTCCTTGCTTTGAACCGGAACAAGAAAAGTATGACTCTCAACCTCAAGTCAGAGGAAGGAAGAGAGATTTTCTATAGACTGATCAAGAGTTATGACATCGTCCTGGAGAGTTTCAGACCCGGGGTGATGGACCGCCTCGGCATCGGCTATGAAGAGTTGAAGAAGCGAAACCCCCGGGTCATCCTCTGTTCTCTCTCCGGATACGGACAGGACGGATTTTATCGGGAAAGACCGGGGCATGATATCAACTACATCGGGTTGGGGGGAATCCTTGAGTTGACGGGCAGAAGAAATGGGGCCCCCGTCATCCCTGCCGTGCAAATCGCGGACATCGGGGGAGGAGGAATGATGGCGGCCTTTTCTATCCTTGCCGCTGTCGTCCATCGTGAAAAAACCGGGGAGGGGCAATCTCTGGACATCTCCATGCTGGATGGTGTCATCTCCTGGGCCTCTTTGCACGCGGCAAAATATTTCATGGATCACGAACTGCCGGAGCGGGGAGAGACGTTACTGGCAGGAAGATACGCCTGCTATCAGGTCTATTCGACAAAGGATGGCAGGAGCATGTCCCTGGGCGCACTGGAGCAGAAATTCTGGAAGAATTTCTGCGAAGCCGTCGGAAGAAATGACCTCGTTGATAAACAGTTCATTGAAGGGGAGGAACGGCTCCGTCTGATCGAAGAGGTGGGAAAACTTTTCGAAACCAGAACCCAGAAAGAATGGATCGACGCCTTCAGGAAAGTCGATGCCTGCTGCGAACCCGTCCTGACTATTGAAGAGGTCTTTCATCATCCTCAAGTTCTCCACCGGCAGATGGTGAAAGAAATGGAACATCCGGTCGAAGGGAAGGTTGTGCAGGTCAGAAGCCCTGTCAAATCGTCCCGGTTTCCCTTTGAGATCCGATCCCCCTCGCCTTCGTGGGGAGAACATACAACCGAAGCGTTGAAGGAGATAGGTTATTCAGATACGGAGATTCAACATTTCCGGCAACTCAAGGTAATCTGAAATGAAATTCCAAATCACAAGCACCAAATCCCAAACAAGCACCAATTTCCAAATCCAAATCTCAGAAACAAGAGAGGAAAAGAAGTTTGGTAATTTGAAATTTGGAGATTATTTGGAATTTGAAATTTGGAATTTGGGATTTCCCACGAGTGGGTATGGCTAAGATCGAGATCGACATTGAGCGCTGTAAGGGATGTGGTCTCTGTACCATTTCCTGCCCGAAAGGACTGATCCGGGTCGGGAAGGAGATCAACCGGCAGGGATATTTCTATGTTTGCTGGGACGATCAGGAAACCTGCACGGGTTGTGCCATCTGCGGGGAGATCTGTCCCGATGTTGCCCTTCAGGTCTGGAGGTAAGGCAAAGATCATTGCAAATTGCAAAATGAAAAATTCAAATTGCCAGTGAATTCTGCTCAGACGCATAAGCCACCTAACCCCACCCCCACCCTACCCCTCCCCCTGAAGGGGAGGGAAATCGTCACGCGCTTCGGGGGAACTCCTCCCCCTTCAAGGGGGAGGTCAGGAGGGGGATGGGTAGGTGTCGGACTATTATATTAATAATCCCGAGATTTACTATTTGGATTTAACGAGTATGACAGAAAAACAAGACACCGCAAAAATCCTAGCCAAAGGAAACGAAGCCATTGCCATGGGGGCCATTGATTCAGGATGCCTCCTTTACTTTGGGTATCCCATCACCCCACAGAACGATATTCCGGAATTTCTTTCCAAACACCTCCCGCCTCTCGGCGGTGAGTTCATCCAGGCAGAGAGTGAGATTGCCTCCATCAATTTAGTTTTGGGAGCCTCGGCTACAGGGGCGAGGGCTATGACTTCTTCTTCCAGTCCCGGCATCTCCCTCATGCAGGAAGGAATCTCTTATATGGCCGGGAGCGAACTTCCGTGCCTGGTCGTAAATATCTCGAGGAGCGGACCCGGACTTGGAGGAATCTCTCCTTCCCAGGGCGACTATTTCCAGGCCACCCGGGGTGGAGGCCATGGAGATTACCGTATGATCGTTCTTGCGCCCTCCACAGTCCAGGAAATGTATGACCTGACCTGTCTTGCCTTTGACCTCGCCGATAAATACAGGAACCCTGCCATGATCCTGGGGGATGCCCTCATTGGACAGATGAAAGAACCCCTTCTGCGGAGGAGGCCGAAGACGATGGATCTCCCTCCCAAAGAATGGGCATTAACCGGAGCAGAATGTAGAAGCCCCAACCGGATCAAGTCGCTCTATCTCCAGGACGGCGAACTTTCAGAGCACAACTGGAAACTTTTTCAGAAGTACGAGCGGATGAAAAAGGAGGAAGTCCGTTTTGAAACTTTCCGGGTTGAGGACGCTCGGCTGATCATCGCGGCTTTTGGCAGCATGGCAAGGATATCCAAAACCTCGGTCGAGTTGGCAAGGGACCAGGGAATGAAGGTGGGCCTCTTCAGACCCATTACCCTCTTTCCTTTTCCGGGGGAAGCTCTTTCCGAGATTTCACTCACGACCCAATCATTCTTGACTGTCGAATTAAATACGGGACAGATGGTAGAAGACGTGAAACTCTCGGTAAACCGGGATACCCAGGTCTATTTTTATGGAAGACCTCCCGGCTCACTGCCGTCACCGGAAGAAGTTTTGGAAGAAATCAGAAAGTTTTATAAGTAAACATCAATGATCAATGGGCAATTCAAAAGATCAATGCTCAATGGTCAATGACCAATGATCAATGATCACTGAATAATTTCTTTCCGATTGATGATTGCTGATTGATCATTGCATGTTGCAATTGATATTCTTGGGTTTTTTCATTGGCTATTGAGAATCGACCATTGATCATTGAGAATTGAGGTTTTAAATGGATCTCGTTTTCAAGCGTCCTGAATGTTTGATCGACATTCCTTTTCACTTCTGTCCCGGATGCCATCATGGTATCGCTCACCGGTTGGTCGCGGAAGCCATCGACTATTTTAAGATCAGGGATAAAACCATCGGGGTCGCCTCGGTAGGATGTTCCGTCTTCATGTACGACTATTTCAACGTGGATGTCCTTGAAGCCCCTCATGGGAGGGCCTCCGCCGTGGCTGCGGGAGTGAAAAGGGCCAGGAAAGACCGGATCGTTTTCACCTATCAAGGGGATGGAGATCTGGCGGCCATCGGGATCTCGGAGGTCATCCATACAGCGAACCGAGGCGAGAAGATCACCATTGTCTTTGCCAACAACACGGTCTATGGAATGACCGGGGGACAGATGGCGCCGACAACGCTCCTCGGGCAGAAGACAACAACAAGCCCCTATGGAAGGGATTTTTCTTATGATGGTTACCCGATTCGAATGTCGGAGATGTTGGCCACTTTAGAGGGAACTGCCTTTGTAGCAAGGGTCGCAGTCAATACTCCTGCCAACTTGGTGAAGGCCAAGAAAGCGGTCCGCAAGGCCTTCCAAATGCAGGTCGAAGAGATTGGTTTCTCTTTCGTCGAAGTCTTGCTGGCATGTCCCACCAACTGGGGCATGAACGCCCTGGAAGCCAATCAAAGGGTCGAAGACGAGATGATCCCTTACTTTCCGCTGGGCACCTTTAAAGAAAGAAAGATGGCGGACTACCTCTAAAAGA
>Ga0214473_10006339_pt1 | contig 14151 bp, 11 predicted proteins | sample RVTome_7_FD_203509 | JGI IMG/M metagenome (GOLD analysis project Ga0214473, IMG submission 203509) | Soil microbial communities from uranium-contaminated site in the Upper Colorado River Basin, Wyoming, United States - RVT98D197 | ecosystem: Environmental > Terrestrial > Soil > Contaminated >... | reverse complement strand
TCATCGAAGTTCCAGGCGGCGTCGATCTCATCCGGAAGATGGTAACCGGAGTCGCCCAGGCCGGTGGCGCTGGGATCGCCGGCCTCGATCCAGCCATCGGGAACCACGCGGTAGATCAGCGTGTTGTCGAACCAGTCCCGGCCGGCGAGGAAGACGAAGCTGTTGACCGCCTCCGGTGCGACGTCGGGCAGCAATTGCACCACCACTTCGCCATCCTCGAAGACGAACGTGGCGAAATAGTCGGCCCCCGCTCGCAGCGACATCGCCGGAGGGTTCTGGAAGGTTGAAGTGGAGAGCACCTGCAAGCGCACCGCCGCTTCGAGGTTAAGCGGAGTGGGGGGCACTCGAACGAGCGAGCCGTTGAGGTAGAGAAGCGGACCGCCCGGCAATCCGCTGGCGACGGCCTCCTCGTAGGTGGCAAGCATGAAAGCCGCATAGCGCCCGTTGTCCAGGTCGGATCGGAATGCTGCAGCGTCAAGGCCGAGCTCGCTGGCCAGATCCGTCACCCACGGCACGAAGTCGGGCGGCGCGAGGACCGACCACTCGGCGTGGCGCTCGGTCAGCGCCCGCGCCATTTCCCAGAAGCCGCCCAGTGCACCGGCGGCTTCCGCCGCCTGCCCGGCGAGCGAGTCCTTGTCGAAGATGTGGACCAATGGCAGATGGCGGAAGACGAGGCGCAGATCGTCGGCATGGCGGTCGGTGAGGCCGAAGAGCGACTCCAGCAGATCGGCGGCGCCGGGGGATTGGAAATCGCTGTAGACGAGCAGCGTCGCCGGGGCGCCATCCGGACCGAGGCTCCAGTCCGAGAGCCCGATGTCGGGCAGCGGAAGCAGCGTGGGGGGCGCGGGTGGGGAGGTCGGGATGGGCCGTGTCGGTGAGGGAGTCGGGCTGGGGCCGAGGAGCAGGGGGGTTCGGGTGACGGCGGGTGAGGGAATCGGCGAGGGCGAGGCGGGAGCGAGCGAGCCGCAAGCGGCGGCCAGCGTGCCGAAGACGATTGCACATCCGGCGAATACCGCCGGTTTCAAGCCGGTGCGCCTTCCGGGCCGTACCAGTCGAGCGCGATCACCTGGCCGGTGACGTAGGCTGATTCATCGCTGGCGAGGAAGACGCACACGCCCAGATGGTCCTCGGCCTTCAGCATGCGCGTCTTGTCCTCGTGGATTTGGGCGCGGAACGCCGTGTCGGAGCGGCCCGGCGCCAGGGCGTTGACGCGAATGGCGTGGGGTTTGCCTTCTTCGGCGCAGGCCAGCGTGAAGCCGATCTGGCCCCACTTGCTGGCGCAGTAGGCGCTGAGCATGGGGTAGCCGCGGATGCCTCCCATCGACGAGACATTGATGATCGATCCGCCGCCGCCGTCGCGCATCTCCGGCCAGACATGTTTCGTGCACAGGAATGTTCCCACCAGATTGACGGCGAGCGTGCGTTCGAAGGAGGCCTTGGGGATTCCCCATACCGGGCGGATGCCGGAGATGCCGGCGTTGTTGACCAGGATGTCGATGTGGCCGAAGGCGTCCAGAGTGCGGCGCACCAGAGCGCGGACCTGCGTTTCATCGGAGACGTCGCACGGCACCCCCAGCGCTTCGCCTCCGTGGTGTTTGATCTGAGTGGCGACCGAGTCCACCTCGTGCGACGTGCGTGCGGCGGCGACGACGCGGGCGCCTTCGCCGGCGAAGCCCAGGGCGAGGGCCCGCCCGATGCCCCGCCCGCCGCCGGTGATGATCGCCACCTTCCCTTCGAGCCGCATCGTCCCCACCTTCTCGGCCCGGCATTGTAGCAGATGGGGGACGACGATCGAGTCGGAGAGCGCCGAGCCTACTGGAAGTGAACGAGGATCATGGGTTGAGGCCGCCTGGCTTCCGCAAGGCGGCTGTAAGGCTGTAGGTCTGGACTCTTGACATAGCATCATGGTGTGGGAGACAGCCGCAAGAACGTCGCGGCAGCTTCCTAAGGGAGGACAGCCATGACCTCGCCCGTCGCAAGATCGGGCCTCCTCGACGGCCCATCACCTGCTCTGAGGGGGCAAAACCAATGAAGTTCCTCATCATGCACCTTAGTGACCTCCACTTCCGAGAATCTCCAACTCAAAATCATATCCTTGGCCGCGTAGACAAGATCGCCTCTGCTGCTGCAAGTGTTTCTACGGAGGCTTCTCTTTGCCTCGCGGTGGTGTCAGGCGACATAGCCTTTTCTGGAGTGAAGGCTCAATACGCCGTTGCTGGAGATTTCTTGACGAGGCTGCGACTAGAGACTTCCTCCAGGCTTCATGACGTTGCCTTTCATTTCATTCTCGTTCCAGGCAACCACGACTGTGACTTCTCGCAGCCAGACAAAGCTCGCGAATTGATCCTTGCGGGGATCGCGGAGGCCGATCTTCTTGACGATCGCGTTTCGTCAGCATGCCTACACGTGCAAGAAGACTACCTTGAGTTCGCATCACGCTGGGCATCCCCCTCCCGAAGCGAGGCCTTGGTGCCGGGCGTCTACTGGACCGAAGACTATGATGTTCTGCCCGCTCGAATCCGATTCCAGCTGCTCAACTCTGCCCTCACCTCCTCCTTGCATGAAGTCCCAGGTGCGCTTCGGTTCCCAGCCCAGGCCCTTGCATCTGCTCCATCCAAAGGACCTCCCCCGGACCTTGTCGTCACTGTCATGCATCACCCTTACGCCTGGTTCGAGCCCACAAATGCCAGGACTCTGCGCGTCGCAGTAGAAGCATCCTCAGACATCGTGTTGACTGGCCACGAGCACGAGGGGGATTACTACAAGAAGGAGCGATATACTGGCCAAAGAGTCGATTTCATTGAGGGCGGAGTACTCCAGGACTCTTCGCGGGACCACCCATCCTCATTCACCGTCTTGGTAGTCGACACAGAGGAACGAACGAACCGCCTTCATACTTTCACTTGGCAGCAGGGAACCATCTACGCAGACTCCGGGGAGCCGATCACCGTCCCCCTTCAACGTAATGCCTCCCGACTGCGCGCGGAGTACGTAGTCAAGAAGGAGTTCGATCATTACCTCACCAACGCCGGTGTCAGGTTTACACATCCCGAAAAGGACCCAGTTACGCTGGATGACGTCTTCGTCTACCCAGACCTACGTCTCACAAGTATGCCGAGCAGAGTCGATTTCTCACCGAAGATCATTAGAGAGGAGGTGCCTCAATTTGTATTCGACAGCGCCCGAGTTCTCCTCGTCGGGCCGGAGAAGTGCGGAAAGACATCACTCGCCAAGACCCTCTGCAAGGACCTAAGACGTTTCGGCCTCGTCCCCGTTCTGCTTCTCGGTGAGAAGATCAAGAGACCAGACGAGGAGTCTCTCCGGTCAGTCCTGATGCACGCGTATGCGGATCAGTACGCATCACCTGAGGTTGATTCATTCAACCAGCTCGAGCCCTCCCAGAGGGCAATAATAGTGGACGATTTCGACAACATTAAGCTAAATGCGCCCGCTAGAGACAGACTTCTGAAGGCGCTAGGTCGGCATTCCAACTTCGTCGTCCTCATTGCGGACGACAAGCTCCGCTACGACGAATTGCTTTCAAGCACGCAGGAGGAGTCCGAAATATGGGGATTCACGCAGTGCGAAATCCTCGCCTTTGGACATCTCCGTCGATATGATCTCATTGAGAAGTGGGTGTCCCTCGGTCGCGCACACGATCTGGTACGTGCTGAGGTCTCTCAGAAAACCGCCCAGACCGAGAAGGTGCTCTCTCAACTCCTGGGCGATAACTTCGTCCCTCCCTATCCTCTTTTTGTTCTCGTCATGCTCCAACAGATGGAGATCAGGGCTCAGGTTGACAGTGCTACCAAATCAGGCTCCTACGGATACATCTACGAGGCGCTGCTAACAACCGCCCTTGCGAGTGCGTCCAAACTCTCGGTTGATCTTGACACGCAGTACAACTACCTATCAGAACTCGGCTTCCTCCTTTTCGAGAAGAGGCAAAACGCGCTCAGCCTTGCCGACGCGGATCAATGGCATCGCGACTATTGCCGGAGGTACAGTCTTCGCCTTGACTTCCAAGAGACCCTTCGCAACTTCGAAGTTGCGACCATCCTAACCGGAGGCGACTCCGTTTCCTTCTGCTATCCCTACCTGTATTACTACTTCGTTGCTCGGCATTTCCGCGACCACCTGGATGAAGCCAAGATCCGCAATTACATTGCGTCAATGAGTGCCCGCCTTCACCACAAGGAATCTGCAAACATCCTGCTCTTCCTCAGTTACCTTTCAAAGGATCCCTTCATTCTCTCCTCCATCGTCCAGGCAGCAGAGACTCTCTTTCCCTCTTTCCCGGAGTGTGACTTTCAAGTGCACACAGATTTCCTAAACACCATCGCTAAGAACGTCCCCGACCTGATTATTGGCGCGGAGCATCCCGACGTTCGCCGTAGGCTGTCGCTTGAGCAGCAAGACGAACTCCATGCAGATGAACCTGACCAAGAACTAGATATGGTGGTTATCGATTCCCTGGAAGAGGATACCCAACTTAGACAGTTCCTCCAATTGAATGTCGCCTTTAAGACGATTCAGATCCTTGGGCAAATCCTTCGGAACTACGCGGGGTCACTCAGAGCCGACCTGAAGACCGAAATCGCCACCAATGCCTACTCGCTATCACTTCGGGTCATCAAGTTCATGTTCCAGATGATTGAGGAGGGCCAGCAAGAGCTCATTGAGGTACTGGCCAATATCGTCCGGACACGCCATCCCGAGTGGTCCGGCGAGAGGCTTGCCAGCGAAGTTGAAGGCATGGTCTTCAACCTCTCTGAGGGCTTGGCCTTCGTCGTCGTGAAGCATGTGTCGGACTCGCTAGGGGATGAGAGGCTGAGCATTACATTCAACGACATTCTCGCTGCGTCCACCAATATCTCTTACCAGTTCATAGATGTCTCCCTCAGACTCGACTACTACCGCGGCTTCCCCTCAAACGAGCTCTTCAAGCTTTTCAAGTCAGTGCGAAAGAGCCCCTTCGCCTCCCAGCTTGTCCGCCACCTCGCCTGGTACCACTTCTACCTTTACCCAGTGAGGTACGACGTGAGGGAAAGCGCATGCAAACGGCTAGGCATCAAGTTGCAGCCCCACGCCATCCACGATCCAAGGCCAAAGCTTCTCAAGAAACCTTGAGTCGCGCAGCTGCGACCCCATACACGCACCCAGGCATAAATTCACCCCGACAACTCTGGGGAGCCAAGGGCGATTCGCTTTCCCGCAGGGCGTCGTTGAGTGAAGGATTGCCCTGCCCGGGGTGGCTCACGACCCTCGAGGCCGTTAGGCGCCGATCTGCCGACAGTCAGCGCCTTGCTTAGTCCCCCATCCCACAATCTGGGGTAGTTGTCGGGATGGTGTCGAGCGGCACCTTTACCTCTCCGCGAAGGCAGGGGGGCGCACAGGCTGGTACGCGACTCTCGGGACCTCTAGGCGGGGTACACATTAAAGAGGAGACCGCAGTATGGCTACAAAGAAGAGGGTTTTCATCAGCTTCGACTTCGACCATGACGAAGACACAAAGACCATGCTCGCCGGGCAAGCAAAACTGCCTGACAGTCCCTTCGATTTCAAGGACGCTTCGGTGAAGGAGGCTCTAACCGGAGACTGGAAAGAGAAGGTTCAGCGTCGAATGGACAACATCGACGTGGTTGTTGTCCTTTGTGGCGAGCACACACACAAGGCCAGCGGTGTGGCTGCGGAACTTACGATTGCTCAGGAGAAGGAGAAGTCGTATTTCCTCTTGGCGGCTTATGCAGACAAGACTTGCACAAAGCCTACATCAGCAAAGCCATCAGACACCCTCTACAAATGGACCTGGGACAATCTGAAGACGCTGATCGGCGGAGGGAGATAACGGGCCGTGCGAAAAGCCCTTGTAGTCGGAATCAACTACTACGTGCATGTTCCCGCGCTATATGGCTGCGTCGACGACGCGCACAATGTGAAGAATGTCTTGGAGAGAAACAGCGATGGGACCATAAACTTCGCAGTCAAGCTTCTCTCGAGCGCTGGACCGACCGACTCGGTCTTGCGTCTGGAACTGAGAGAGAACATTCGGGATCTTTTCGGCGGGGAGTGCGAGACGGCGCTTTTCTACTTCGCCGGCCACGGCCACGTCGAAACGACTGGAGGGTACCTTGTCGCCAGTGATGCCAAGACAGGAGATGAGGGGATTCCGCTGGCAGACCTCCTTGCGTTCGCAAATCAATCTGCGGCCAGAAACAGAATCGTCGTGTTAGATAGCTGCCACTCTGGTATCGCCGGGACCAGCCCTTCTGCACCAACAACCGCTGAACTGAAAGAAGGCACCACGATCCTCACTGCATCTACGGCAGACCAATACGCGAGCGAGAAGAACGGTGCCGGCGTATTCACAGCCCTTTTTGTTGATGCGTTGAACGGAGCAGCAGGGAACTTGGTAGGAGACGTTACTCCCGGCAGCGTTTACGCTCACATCGACCAGTCGCTCGGCCCGTGGGATCAGCGACCTGTATTCAAGACCAATGTGAAGAGCTTCGTATCCTTGCGGAAAGTCCAGCCACCGATCACCCTACAGGAGCTTCAGCAAATCACAGAGTTCTTCCCTTCGCCAGGGTTCGAATTCCGGCTTGATCCCTCATTTGAACCGGAGCGCGAAAGCCAGAGCTCTGCCGTCCCGAGTCCGAACCCGGCGAACACAGCGAAGTTCGCGATTCTGCAGAAGTACAACCGCTTGAACCTCGTTGTGCCACTGGATGCGCCACATATGTGGCATGCCGCGATGGGGAACAAGGGATGCAAATTGACGGTGCTTGGCGAACATTACCGTAGGCTTGTGGAACAAGGACGGATCTAGGCTTATCTTGGTTGTGGCGAGATGAATGGCCGGCCCGCCAAACATGTCGGTGGAGCCATCTTACGCCCTGCGCGACGGGGGACCCTGCCTTGCTACGGAAATGGCACGCTTGTCGCGTCTGCAAGGCGAGCGTAGAGTGATGAATGGCCCTCCACTGGCGTCGGGGGGCTCCCGTGCAGGGTTGTTCCTTCCTGGACCCTCGGCGATCCCGATCCTCGAGGCCAATCGGCAGCTCAGGGGGGATTCCCCTAAGGAGAGCGGAAAAATGGCCAAGATCTACAACCTGTTTATCAGTCACTCCCGGTCTTACCAAGATGCCTATGACAAGCTCGTCGGGCTTCTCGACTCCGCCGGAAACTTCCATTATCGCAACTACTCTGTACCGAAGAACGACCCGGTTCACAATGCAGCGAATGTCGAAGCGCTGTACAAAGCGATTAAGACCCAGATGAGCTTCTGCCAGGCCGTGCTCATCATCTCCGGAGTCTATGCGAGTTACAGTAAGTGGATAGACAGGGAAATCCGCTGCGCATCAAAGGACTTCTCCAAACCAATTATCGCGATCAGACCATGGGGCGCAGGGCGCACATCTCGCAACGTCGAGGAGGCAGCTACCAAGACGGTCGCATGGAACACAGCCTCCATAGTCTCCGCAATTCGCGAAGTGGCTATCTAGTCTATAGACCATGCCAATCCAAGACACCCTCCAAGGCATTGCCAGGAAGGAATACGGACCCCGGTACAGGGACCACGTTCTCGATGTCTACAAGACCTACGTGGATATGGCCGACAGGATCAGCTCGCGGAGGGAGTCCACTAACTCCTTCTTCCTCACCGTCAACACAGCGATTCTCGGTCTTCTGGGCTTTCTCGCCCAAGCCGCGGGGCTTCCTCCAGGAAGAACGGCACTTCTTCCAGTAGCTCTCGCCGGGGTAGTGATTGCACTCCTCTGGCGCCGAATACTCCTCTCATATCGCGAGCTCAATTCCGCAAAGTATCAGGTCGTCCACCAACTTGAGGCCTCCCTTCCACTTCGGCCATACGACGCCGAATGGCAAGCCCTTGGCCGCGGAAAGGACCCTGCGCGCTACGTTCCACTCACCAATGTTGAAGGAAGAGTCCCATGGATCTTCGCCGGCCTCCATGCTGCGGTTGCGCTCTGGGCCATCCCCTGGGACAAGATACTCTGCCTCTTCGGCGCCGCCTAACAACTCGGTGGAGTCCGTACAGGACACCGCGCGACCGGCCCGCCAAGCTGGCGTAGATTGAAGGGAAGCACGCCCGCGACGGCGGGCGGCTCAGCCACCACCGGGGTGCCGTGCAAACATCGAGGCCGTTGGGCCGCTGAGCCGTCTTCGTAATCCTTGGGAGGACACGGCGTTGACCACGATCGCTCAGTTTCAAAAGCGCCTATTCGCCGAGTACAAAGGGAGTCTGTCGCTCCCTTTGCGGTACTCATATATCTCTGGAGTTGATGTTGAGGCCCTTGTTCCAATCGATACTCATCAAGGCGGGGTGTTCCTTCTTGGGGCCTACCCATCCGCGCGTTTTGCAGCAGTGCCCCCAGAACGAGACGTCCCTGTCGCCGACAACTGCGGCCCGTTCTCCACGGAGCGGTACTATGATGGCAGTAGGGTCCGCACGGTGGACAGCGGCGAGGAGTTGGAGAAGGGATACTTGCGTCCCCTCGGCCTTGATCGAACCCAGTGTTGGATCACCGACCTCGTGAGGGTATTTCTCTTCAAGGATCGCCATCTCGATAAGTATCGCCGGCTTGGCTGTGACTGGCCGGGGCGGGAAACCCGGACCTTGTTCGAGCAATTCGCTGTGGAAGGAATGCACTGGCTCGAAGAAGAGTTGCGAGTTGCAGAGCCGAAGGTTGTGATCACCCTTGGCGCCGAGGTGGCAGGTATCCTCCAAGGCGTCAAGGGCTCCTTAGAGCGTAACTCCCTCCTTTCTGGTCAAGTACGTAGTATCTCGCTGGGAGGCTTCACGTACCGGACGATACATCTCGCGCATCCCGGGATCGTGATGCGCCCGTCCACATCCCGCAACCCATGGCCCAAGCGCCACAGGACCCTCCACATCCCACGCGCGCGCAAGGAATTGGAGACACTCCGGATAGTCAGGTCCGGCGGATAATCCAGCAGTCTAACGGCTCGGTGGAGCCGTCCCGCCTACCTGCCGCGAATTGACCCTTGTCCTCCCCCAGGCTGCCGTAGAGTGAAGCGGTCCCCGGCCGCGAGGGTGGGGGGCTCCCCCACGGGGGTGCTTGCTTCCAGGACGCTCCGCGGTCGCGAGCATCGAGGCCGCATGGGTGAGATAGATTGCGCGCCCCCGTCCCTGCTCTGCCACGGAGCAGTATCATTGGGCACCAAACTATCCATCTTTGAGGAGGAATGCCGAAGTGGCCTCAGGTAGCATTCTCAGTCGATGGGGTGGTGGAGCCTTCATGCTCGGCGCCGTGCTCTTCCTTGTGAACAAGCTCAACGAAATGGGTCGGCTGTTCCTGTCCAGGCCCATGCCGGACGTGATCTCGGGGCAGGATGTGCTGCTCATTCTCGTCGGGCAGGCGTTCTTGATCCTCGGATATGTGGCCTTCTTCCGGGTGTATTCCCACCGTGCGCCGCGCTTCAGCCGGAATGCCCTGGGCCTTTTCTGTGGCGGCGGCATTCTGCTCGCCGTTAGCCATGTCGGTTTCACGAATCTGGGTCGCACCCTTGGAGTGCCATTTGACCTTTTCCTGTTCGTGATCCTTGGATTGGCCGTGATGCTGGTCGGCTTGATTCTCTTTGGGATTGGGAACGTGCGTCAGCCCGTCATAGGCCGCTGGCCGTGGCTTCCTTTGGCCACCGGGGCCATGGGCTTCGTGGGCTTCTTTTTCTTCAGCGGCGAAGAGATAACGGCCGTCTTTCTGGCGTTCCGCACTCTCTTTGCCGTGGGTCTCGTCGGACTGGGCTTGGCCTTGTGGCTGGAGAAACCGGTGCTTCCCGTTTCGGCATGATGGAACCTGGGGACGACTCATAATCCCAAACACCCGTCCCTAATGGGGAGGCAACCCGCCGCCTAACAGCTCGGTTGAGCCCGTCCGGGCCGCCAGCACATCGCCCCGACGACCATGATATGCTCCTATGAGGGTGAGTTGGGGTCGTATTTCTCGGGTATCTCTGAATTGGACTGACCAAGCGTGCTATTGCCCGCGAATCCCTCGAGCGCAGCCCGCCCGGGCGCCGAACCCATGATGGCCGCAGGCCGCTTCTCGATCACCACGCCACGCCCACTTCGCCGATCCATCCCGCCATAGGCAAACGAGGAGTTCAGAGTGAGAACACGCACAACGGCTGTACTCATGCTGGGGCTGGCTTCCATCCTTGCCGGCTGCAAGGCGGCCTCGGGCGGCCAGGACATGAGCTATATCTTCGAAATCCCGGCAGAGCCTGTGGATGTTGCCGTGACCCTGGATACCGCGGGAACGGTCGAGGCGCTCATCCCTGTGGAAGGCGGGACCATCAGCGCCACCGGCGCGGATGGCACCGTCTACACCCTCGAGATCCCCTCGGACGCCTTGGTGAATGAAACCACCGTCAGCCTGACGCCGGTCTCCGACATCTCCGGGATGCCGTTTGGCGGCGAGCAAACCTATGCCGTGCAGTTGGGCCCGGAGGGGCTTTTCTTATACAACCATGCCATCCTGACGATCACCCCGGCGGAAGAGTTTCCCCTCGGCGAGCAGATCTTCTTCGGCTATCTGGAGGATGGAAAAGACTTGATCCTGGCCTCGCCGGTGGTTGATTCGAGCGAGATCCAGATCCAGGTGCAGCATTTCAGCGGCACTGGAGTCACCAAAGGCCTGCTGGCAGATATCGAGCCGGTGCGCGAGCGGCTGGGAGGCAGTGCAGAAAGGCGGTTGGATAGCGCCGTGGCCGCTGAAACGACCCGTGCGTGGAGTGCGGGCGCTTCTGGGGAAACCTTTATTGGCGCATTACGGGCGTTAGAGGAGGCTTTCCGGCAATATGAAGAGCAGGTGGTCAAGCCGCGGGTGGAGGCCGCCGGAGATAGCTGCGCGGCGGGACGCCTTGCTATCCAGACCGTGGTTAAAGTGTACCTCTTGCGCTTTGAGGCAGGCTTTTCATCGGTCCCCCCGTTCGAAAAATACCCTGACCTGTGGGACAAGTTCGTGCGGGTGTGCGTGCAAGAAGAGTACGAACTTTGCGTTGACCAGCATATCATCCACCGCATGAGGTCGGTATGGGCGGAATTCAAAAGCCTTGCTTCTGAGTATCCTATTAGCGCTGCAGCGTTGCAGGAGGCCCGAGACCTGACCGTGAAGTGCCTGACATTCAGATTGGAGTTCGAATCTACCGGGACTCTGGACGCGGGCGGCGGCGGTTTTACCTCTTCGGTAACGTCGGAGATCACGCTGCGCTTCAACCCGGACGATTTCACTATCAGCGGCGAAGCCCCTCAGGTTGTCGAAGCTTACGAATTCCATCTACCTTCCTGCACCGTGAGCAACTACGTGACCGAGGGCGGTACCTTCAAGGTCTTCCGGCTGACCATTGTAGAGGCGCCTTACGACAGACTCGACCCCCTCGGAAAAGTACACGATTTCAAGCTATCCTACCTGCCCGGTATTACTTCAGCGAGCTATGACATAACTTGTCCGCCAGGTGGCACCATACATCAGCCCCCCGGCGGCGCGGCATGGATGACTGCTTTCTTGGCTACTCATATTGACGAGATGGCTACCGGAGTATCTGATCCGGCAATTGGCTCTGACGCTGGGGTCATAACTATGGATTGGGAAATCTTTGGCGATGAGTATTTCGCCAAGAAAGAATGGATGAAAGAAGCCCCCAATATCGTAGAGGCAGGAACTTTTATGCTCTACCACACTCCGGGCGGATAAGCGCCTTGGCTCCCCAGACCGGACCTGGCACGGGCGAGGCGGACCATCGCCCGCTATATCCTCCCAGCTGGGCGGACCGTCTGATGTCGGCCATCGAACGCTTGCCCGGCCCCGTCTGGATACCCTACCTCATCGCAGCCCTGATCCTGGTCGGCCTCGCCATCTGGAGCGATCAGTATGTGGACCGAGCCACGCTCCTCCTCCCGACCGCCTACAGCGCCCTGGTCGTCTTCTATCCGCTGGCTCTGATCCACCATCTCGATGGCATGGCCCGCAAGGCGCTGTACCGATTCGCGCCGGCGCTCTCTCTATCCCAGACGCAGCTCGAGCGATTGGCCTACGAGCTCACCACGATGCCCAGAGGCATAGCGCTCCTTGTGACGATGCTGGGGACCGGCTTCGTTCTCCTCGGCGTTACCGATTCCCCCGAAGAGATCCTCGGTCCGCCGGGCATGCCCCTCCCGTTCCAGGTCATCGGCTTCAGTGCGTTCCTGTTCACCTTCGTGTCGCTCGCTTTGCTTTTCTATCACACGATCCGCCAGCTCCGCTTGGTCAGCGCGATCCATTCCCGAGCGGTTACGCTCAACTTGCTCCAGCCTCAACCTCTGCACGCTTTCTCCATCCTCACGATGCGCACTGGGGTGGCGCTAGTCCTCTTGAGCTACTACATCCTGGCCGTTAGTTCGGGGGTCGCCCTAAGTCCGATCACGATCGGACTGCTCGGAATCAACTTGAGCCTCTCTCTCGGCGTCTTTACCCTCCCGCTCTATGGGATGCACACCCGCTTGGTGGAGGAGAAGGAGCGACTGATGCGTGAGGTCGGCGAGAGAATCGAGACGATCTTCTCGTCTCTGCATCAGGCGCTTGAGACGCCCGAGGCGGGTCCGATCGACGCCCTCAACAAGGGTCTCACCGGCCTACTCGTCGAGAAGCAGATGATCGCCGAAGCCCCCACCTGGCCTTGGGCGCCTGGGACGCTGCGCGTCTTTGGCGGCAGCGTGCTCTTCCCGATCGCGCTGCTCCTGCTGTCACGTGCCTTGGAGCGCTGGTTCGGCTCATGATGAGACGCCCGGCGCTCGCCCCGGATGTTCCATAAAGCCAGCCGGGTCGTGAACATCCCTCCGCGATTCATCGGAAGCAGATTCTGGATTCGGTGGGTGATCGCTTCGACGACGGGCATCGGCGCCGGCGTCCTGCTTTGGCTCGCCGCGGGCGGGGCGATGGACGCCCTGGGGATAGTCGGCCAGACCGTTTGGGCGCGAGCCCTGCAGGGTGGGGCGGTTGGAGCCGCGTTTGGAACACCCTTCGGAGTCGGCCAGTGGCTGGTCCTTCGGCGTCAAGTGGAGCACGCCGGGCGGTGGGTATTGGCCACCGCCCTCGGGTATGTGGTCGTGTTCGCCCTCGGCGCAATTCTCGTCCCGGATGGGGAAGGGCTTGATTTAGCACCCGCTGCGACGATTGCCTTGGGGGCATTGATCGGAGCTGCGGCGACCGTTCCCGCTGCCTTGCTGCAGTGGCTGTTCGTCCTGCGGCGGCAGGTCGCCGGAGCGGGGTGGTGGATCCCGGGGAGCCTCTTCAGTTGGGCGATCGGCTTCGCCATCAGCTTCGCGCTCAGGCTGTGGCTTGGCGAGCTGACGTTTACCGCAGGGCCCGTGGTGGCGATCGGACTCAGCGGGCTGGTCCTTGTCCGCCTGCTCCAACGAAGAACCCCGCCCTCATCCATCGACAGCCCTCGGACCTGACCGACAGGCAGGAAGCCGCGGCGCTAGGACCTCACCCTTGGGCGACAGTTAGCCGAGCTGGCTGGCTGCGGCGAGTGGATGCTCGCCCTGCCCGCCAGTGCCCAGCCTCTCAGCCCAGAGATCATCAAGATCAAAAGCCCAAGTCTGCCGCTCTTCATTGTCGAGCAAGCAACGGGGAAATCGTCCACCGTGCCCCAGCGGTCGTGCAACAACTCGCTGACTCGGCGCGCTGGGCCGTCGGGATGCTTGTCTTGCCTGCCGGTCAGGGCTAGAGTGGGGAGGATGCCTCCATCGCGCGGCCATCTCCATGAACGAGGACAAACCCGATGAGCAAACAGAGAATAATCGTCTTCTCCCCACCCGTCGTGATACTGATCGCAGCCGTCGTCATTCGATGGACCCAGGCCTCGCTCGGGGTATGGGCGTGGGTGCCTTGGATCTTGGTCTACTGGGCGCTCATGGGGTTCCTGGTCTTATGGGGAGGGGGGAAGGAATCGATCAAGCGCTGGATGGGGCATCCGCACGGAAACTGGATGTGGTCCGCCCTGGCGATCCTACTTGTCGTGCCGAGTCTGTCGATGTTCATCGCCTCATGGCGACTGCTCCTCCCCGTCACCGTCTGGATCCCATGGCTGATCGTGGGATTGGTCAACCCGTTCCTCGAAGAGTGG
>Ga0214473_10006338_pt1 | contig 14153 bp, 18 predicted proteins | sample RVTome_7_FD_203509 | JGI IMG/M metagenome (GOLD analysis project Ga0214473, IMG submission 203509) | Soil microbial communities from uranium-contaminated site in the Upper Colorado River Basin, Wyoming, United States - RVT98D197 | ecosystem: Environmental > Terrestrial > Soil > Contaminated >... | reverse complement strand
AGAAATTTTGGATAACCTCGGGTTAGAAGAGTTCGTGCCTTGGAGCCAAGAAGCAAGCCAATTGTGACCGAGAATGCAGGTATGATGAGGGACGGCGGGAAATCAAAGGTTGTCAATCGAGATAGGGACCGTTCGCCGCGTGCCTTCTCCCCTCACCTAGCCTGGAAAAATTGAACTCGGCAATGAATCGCTGTAAAGAGGAAAATAGCTCAGTCATCGATTGCATGGCTTGCGCAATCGACATTTGGGAAATGTGATCGCGGTCGAGGTTTTTCGCGGGAGAACTCTAAAATGAATAGAGACGAGAAACTTGCCGATCTCAGAAATCTCGAAACAAAGGCCGCCGCGATTCGTAAGGAGCTTGCAATTAGCCCGCCGGGAATGGTTATCTTCTCGGCCCAGTGGGACGGAAGTGATGACGAGAATGTTATCGTCGAAGCTGATGGTTTTGGTGGTGCCACCACCCGAATAGTAGCGGGCAACTATCCGTTGGATTTCATCTCTAAGTTCGACAAGTTTTTTACCAGCGAGGAAGAGGCGATGGCCGCAGCCGAACAAGTGGCTTTTGAGGGGGCTTCGCCATATGAGATATTGGCCCTACCATCGTAGCCAGGTTATTAAATCGTGCTTCGCTACTCCCCCTCGGAACCCGTCGTAAGCAATCCTAAGAACGTGCCGGCGATCTTCTCATGCATCAGTGGAGGATAAATTGCCGTCAGATGAAAGTAGGCAAGCCCAAACACCACTAAAGTTGTTCATAAATCTCGACGGATACGGCTTAGGCGAGTTTGAGGCTTCCAAAAGTGCGATCGCTCGCCCTTGGCGTCGTTTGTTTCAAGATGGTACCGACCCTGGAACAATTTCTTATGTGCTGATTCGAACTCCAAACCAAGCGACCCATGTTTTGGGGTCATTCTGCGAAACCCCGGGAGGAAGGCTCCTTTTCTTTCCTGGCTGCAAGGGCCGAAAACTAAGTAACCGTTTTAACCGTGAATCGGAGATTTCGTCATCCTTAGAAGGAGTAGTCGACCACATAACTCTCGAACGCCACAATTGCGGATGGCACATAACGCAGGTGCTTCCTGCCGGCGAAAGGAGTGTGGCTCCCAAGCTGACTCAGCGTACGGAAGTGGATTCTAGAATGCGGGCTTGGTTTGGTATTACTCTACGCTCGCTAATTTCCCTTGATAGTGTTCCAGGTAAATTATGGTTTACCGCCGACTGCCCTGTGTCAGACGGCAAGCGTCGCCTGAGGGTTTTTCGGGAGAGAGGTGCTGCTTCCCGAGTCTGTCAACTGGAGATACCTGACGTACCTCGAAATAGTTTTCTTCAAATAAACTTCTTCATTGATTATGACCCCACGCAAACCCGCAGGACAGTCGTGACATTTCTACCCAAAGGGCCTCCAGAGTTGCGTAAAGCGATTGAAACCCCACAGACGATGGCCGCACAACTTCAAGGTCTCAATATCCAAGAAGGCCGCGCTATGGTAAAGATGCATCCTATTGATTGGAACGGTGATCCCACCGTTGACGTGGCATTTGGCTTCTAGAGAAGTGCTACTTTGAGGAGGAATAAGTGAATGCGCCGTAGGCTAACCTCGCAAACCAGTCAGGTTGGGGCAAAAATATGGGCACGTTTCCCTCACAACCTGATTGACGCCCGCAAAACGGAAGTGATACAGGTGCGCTGTCAGCAAGCGTGACCTTGGAAAGGACGCCGCGTGGCTACGAATCCGACCGAAGCGTTAACTCAGCAGTTCGGCAATCTCGTTCCCACGGCCCGGCTCAGGGACGGCAAGCCGCGCAGCATATTGTTCGATGCGACGAAATGCATCGACTGCCGCCACTGGGCAAGATTGTAGAGTCACACTCCAGCACCTCACCCCTTCGCTTATTCAAACGTAACCCGTAAATTGTCAATTTTTGAGCCGAGCAGCATCTAGGCTTGGCAAAATATCTGTTGACTATTTTGTCACCAGGTTATATAAAATGAAAACATGCAATTCGGTCAGTGTATCCGGCAGTCGAGAAAGATGAAGAGCTTGGGGATTAGAACCTTAGCCAAGCAAGTGAAAGTCGATCACTCTTACCTTTCTCGAATCGAATCTGGTCAGACACAACCATCAGAGCAGATCATACGGAAATTGGCGAAAGTACTGGATTATGACGAGGCCGAACTTATGATACTGGCTAATCGCATACCCCCAAAATGGCGACCGGTAATTAAGAAAGCGCCCCAAGAGACTGCATCTCTCATTCGTGAATCGTTAGAGGAATACGGCGACGGAACGAAGGAAGCCGGAACATCATTGCCTCTCCCATTTGAAGGGAACAAGTTAATTGCTCCCGACGCGAGTTCGAGGAAATCAAGGCGTAAGTCTCCCGATGGTGTGCCAACTAACGATCTTGTCTTCAGCGCCCTCTTAGGAACTAATGACGAACTCTTCCCAAAAATACTGTCACTTTACGTCGCGCGGGGAAGCACGATAGCGGACGTAACCTATGGAAAGGGAGTTTTTTGGAAAGAGGTCCGCAAGGACCAATACCGGTTGCTGACGACTGACATCCAGAACGGAGTCGATTGTAGGTCCTTGCCGTATGCAAACAACTCAATCGACTGCGTTGTTTTGGACCCGCCCTACATGCACACTCCTGGAGGAACAGCCCATGTCGCGCACCAAAACTACGAGGGTTACTACAGAAACAACAGCACCACAAATGGTTCCGGTAAAAAGTACCACGAGGCGGTCTTAGACCTGTACTTTGCTGCTGGAGATGATGCCTTTCGCGTGTTACGAAGTCACGGCATCCTCATTGTAAAATGTGCCGATGAAGTCTGCGCCAATCAGCAACGCTTGACTCACGTGGAGATCATTCAGGATTATACCAAAAAGGGTTTCGTGATCGAGGATCTCTTTGTCCTTTTAAGACAAAACCGCCCTGGGGTCAGCCGAGTCATTAAGCAAGTGCATGCTCGCAAGAACCACTCCTATTTTCTTGTCTTCCGAAAGTCCAACGGCAAGACTCGCTGGAAAGGGCCCAGAGAACTATCTTCCCGCAGCTAACTCGCCTGCTTCTTCAAAGAATTGCGCGAACGGCAGAACGACCATGGACGGGTTGATTTTTCTAAGGTCCGCGTATTTTTGCGGAACGTCAAAATAATAAAAACGGTGCATCGGAGCAATGAAACGTTGATACAGGTCCCATTGTCTTGGCAAGCAAATTTCAATTACCTCTTTCGTTCGATGATCTAGCTTCGTTTCCGTAAGGCAAACCAAAATACCTTTGAATCTATTAAATCCGTGAACCCCGTCCAGCACTCTCTGATGCGCGAACACTTGAATCACCCGTTCACGGGTGGAAGTCTTTACGGGAACATGAAATTTCGGTTTTGCAGCGCCGAGATCAAAGATAAAATCGGTCGGTAGAGTAGTGCCTTCTTCTTCCAAGCGTAGCACCTCTACCTGTGTCCTTGGATTGACTTCAAAGGTACGAGCGAGAAGGTGGCCAATGAGACACTCAAATAACGTGGCTGGTGTTTTCTGGTCGCCGGTTTTCAGCAAATCTGCAGCGCAGCAATAGCCCATCGCTACCGTGTACAGGAATACGGCGCGGTCAGAGAGGCTCAATTTGACCAAAGCGTCCTTCTTAAAATTTTCTAGCCTGCTGCGAAAACCTAGGTCAAACAGTTGACGGTTCACCGGGCGTGAGATTTTCGTGGCCTTCTTTCGGAGAGCAAAAGAAAAATACTGTTTCCCAGGGACCTTCGAAATCAATGGAACCTGTGTGCAACTGGAAGAAAGGAAGCTAAGAGAAGCTTGCGTCAAGTCGATAATCAGCTGTGAGACCTCAGCTGACTGGGCGTCTTGCGAAGCTTTTTTCTTGAATAGCTCGTAGCCTCGCGAGAGGTTCACAAGGACTGATTGCGTGCTCGGTGGCATTTAACTGACCCAAAGCAATAATGCGCGTCACAATAGCACTTATTTCCGAGAATTCTAAGCACGATGCGGAACGGGCCAATCTGGTTGACTGGCGCAAAAGGGAAGTGATACAGGTTCGCTGTCGGCAAGCGTAACTCCAGAAAGGACGCCGCATGGCCACAAATCCAATTGAAATTCTGAAACAACGATATGGCAACCTCGTTCCCACGGCCCGGCTCAGGGACGGCAAGGCGCGGAGCATTCTGTTCGACGCGACGAAATGCATCGGCTGCCGCCACTGCGTGCAGGCGTGCAAAGATTGGAACGAGCATGACCGCACGAGTCTCTACGAACTTTCCCCCACCAACTGGATCACCATGGAGCCGCCGGTGCTCGAAGGGCTCTCGCCGCTATGGGCGCGCAATAGCTGCATGCACTGCGACTTTGCCGCTTGTGCCGCCGTCTGCCCCGTCGAAGCGATTACCAAATACGAAGAAGGCCCGGTGGTCATCAACCAGCAGGCCTGCATCGGCTGCGAGTACTGCATCCACGCTTGTCCCTGGGAAGTCGTCACCAAGAACGATATCACGGGCAAAGCCAGCAAGTGCACGATGTGCAGCGACCGCGTGAGCGACGATAAACAGCCCTTCTGCGTCCAGGCCTGCCCGGTGAGCGCACTCGACTTCGGTCTAACGGAAGAGATCGCTAACAAGGCGAGAAAGCAGGCCGAGGCCGTGGGTGGCTACACTTACGGCGAAAGAGAAGCCGGCGGCGGCAGCGTGGTTTACGTCCTCAAGGAGAGTACGGAGAAGTACGGTGTGCGCAACGTTAGTGCCGCGAAATTCCCGAAGCATAGGGTTCCGCTCGGCCTGATGCTCAAAGATCTCTTCACGCCGCGCTGCGGCATCCCCGGCAAGCTGCGCGCCTTGTATCTTGCCATTATTCACCCCAAGCGGCTCATCTACCGGTATTTTTCGTAAAGACGGGCGCTGACGGAACCGGTAGACGCTTCGGACACTACAGAAAACAGCCGTGACTTTCCCGTCCGTTCTTCAGGCTTTTGTGTGAAGCAGGGATCGGAGTTTGCACCGCAGAAGCGCAGCGGGCGCAGAGAAAATCCCTTAAAAATAGCAACTTGAACCAATCCTCTGTGAACTCTGCGTCTCTATGGTGAGTATCTATTCACAGGCAACGCAGAAGAACCTTCCCGTCGATAGGGGTCGTGTCGCGTCCTGACCAAAGACGCCACCGTCAAACCCGAGTCGGTGCAAGTGCTCATCGATCTGGCACGGGAGAGCGCCAAAGTCACCAAGCCGGTCACCGTCGCCGATGTGGTTGATTACAGCTTTGTCGACAAAGCGAGGAAGGAATTGGGAATCACAAAGTAGTTTCGGGTATCGAGTTTCGGGTTTCGCGTTCTTCAACTCGAAACTCGTAACCCGAGACTCGTAACCGATCAGATCAAAAACAGTTTCCCTGTCAGGCTGCTTTTTTCGTCCGGATCGGACGAATTAACACCTCGACTGATATCCCTAACTTCTCGTGCAAACGGCGGATCATGTTAATCGATAGGCCGCGACGACGGTTCAGCACCTCGGCCACTCTGGTACGACTTCCCAATATGTCTGCCAAATCTTTGCGATCCAGCCCTTGTTGCTCCATGCGGAATTTGATCGCCTCAATCGGGTCCGGTGGATCCATGGGATAGTGCTCGTTCTCGTAGGCGTCAACAAGTGTCGCCAGAATGTCGAGGCGGTCACCCTCCGGAGTGCCAGCACGAGCCCCCCAGAGACGCGCTATTACTACGAGCGCTGCTTCGTAATCAGCTTTGGTCCTAATAGGTTTAAGTTTTTTCATGCTCCACCTCTCTGACATCAATTTTGTCGTACTCTTTGTGAGTGCCGATCCACTTGATCCAGACAATTCCCTTCTCAAAATCGACCGACGTTACGAGACGATAATCGTTGCCCTTGATATTGAAGACGATCCGGTCGGCAGTCACGATACTGGCCGTTGCGTACAGCCGTTTCACCTCTGCGGTACTCGTCCATCTGGCTTTACGCACTTCATCGAACCAGGCATCAAGTCCGGCTTTCAGTGCAGCCTGGTCTTTATAGCCCGCACGAGAATGGAGAAATTCACGCAACGTTCGACGGGCAATGACCCGCATGAAAAAACATTACTACGTGCCCATTTTGGGAACAAGTGGATTGAGGAGGTGCGGGAACGCGACAAGGGCGCATACTACGGGACGGGGTCAACTCTAGAGTTGATTAGTCATGGTCTCTGTCTCTTGGGTCAACCCCAACACAGTACTTTCGGGTTTTATGTTTCGAGTTCGGAAACCCGAAACTCCTAACCCGAGACTCGAAACTGATCAAATCAGCGGATCGATAATCACCTTAATCGAGTCCTGCCCGCTCGCGGTTAGCTGAAAACCCAGGCCGGCTTCGGCCAGAGGCAAGCGGTGCGTGACCATCTCGGCCACGCGCACTCGCTGTGCCCGGATCAATTCGATGGATTGCGCGAGATCCTCGCCGCTGCCCGCGTAGGAAGTCACCAGCGAGATTTCATCGCGCCAGAAATCGAAGAGCGGGATCGGCACATCGACCCCCGCGGCGGTCGGAGCGAAAAATAAAAGCGTACCGCCGCGATCGATGGACTTGACGGCCTGCTGGATCGCCGGCATGGCTCCCGTGCAGACGATCACCAAATCGGCCAACCGACCGTCGTTTAACTCGCGCAGCCGCGCCGTCACGTCTTCCGCGCTATGGATCGCCGCATCGGCGCCGAACCGGCGGGCAGCGTTCAGCCGAAATTCGCTGATATCGGTTGCCATGATGGGAGCCGCGCCGCTGGCTTTCGCGAGTTGAATGTGAAGCAAACCGGAGATGCCGCTGCCGATGACGAGAATGGATTGGCCTGCCGTCATGCGCGCGAAGCGCTGCGCGCGCACCACGCAAGCCAGGGGTTCGATAAACGAGCCTTCGTCGAATGTCATCTCCTCCGGCAAACGATGGGTGCCAAACTCGACATTGATTTTGGGCACGCGGATGTACTCAGCGAAACCGCCCGGTTCGAAGTGCGTCGTGCGCAACGTGTCGCAGACCGATTGATGCCCGGCCCGGCAATAGCGGCATGCGCCGCAGGGAACATGGTGCGAGGCGAAAACCCGATCGCCGACGCGAAAATTGTCGACGCCCTCGCCCACTTCGACAACTTCCCCGGCGATCTCATGGCCCAACACCAGCGGTGCCTTCTTGATGCGGTACCATTCCATCAAGTCGCTGCCGCATATGCCGCTCGCGCGGATGCGCACGAGCAACTCACCGGCACCGATCCTGGGAATTGGGAGGTCCTCAAGTCGAAGGTCACGGTTGTTGTAGTACATCGCGACGCGCATCTGTTCACTGCCGTTGCCAGGCTTCCATTTCCTCAAATGTCTGGAACGTTGCCACGATCAACTCTCGGTGCCATACCAGCTTGCAACCCGAGACTCGAAACGCGAGACCCGAGACTATCCGGCCCTTCGTGCCTTTACACCCTTTTCACTCTCATAAATCTTGAACGCTTCTTTGACCGAGACGTTCTCGTGCACGATCGCCCTGACCGCCTTAATCATCCCGACCGGAGAATCCGACTGAAAAATATTCCGTCCCATATCGACGCCGACGGCGCCGTGGGTAACGGCATTATGCGCCAGCTCCAGCGCTTCCATCTCCGGCGTCTTCTTGCCCCCGGCAATGATCACCGGAATCGGGCAGGACTCAATCAACTGCTCGAAGTCGTCACAGAAGTAGGTCTTGACTATATGGGCGCCCAACTCGGCGGCGATGCGGCAAGATAGTCCGAGATAGCGGACGTCGCGCGCCATGTCTTTGCCCACGGCAGTGACGGCCAGCACCGGAATGCCGAACTTTTCCCCTTCGTCCACAAGCTTGGCCAAGCTGACCAGAGTTTCCTTTTCAAACTCGGAGCCGACGAAGATCGATAGCGCCATGGCGGAAACGTTCAAACGAATGCAGTCATCGATGGACACCGTGATGTCTTCGTTGGAAAGCTCTTTAAGGATGCTGGTGCCCCCGGAAACTCGTAGCACCACCGGCTTGTCCGCCTTCGGGTCGACGGAAGTGCGCAGCACGCCGCGCGTCAGCATGATCGAATCCGCGTACGGCATGAGCGGTTCGATGGTCTTACGCGGTTCTTCCAAGCCGCTTGTGGGGCCGAGAAAGTAACCGTGATCCACGGCGAGCATGACGGCCCGACCGTCCTCCGGTTTGATGATTCGCGCTAAACGATTGGCCATTCCCCAATTCATGGACATGTTATCCTCCTTATTTCTGGCGTCGAGGTCAACAAAATCTATCACAAAAGCGCCTTTGAATCTAAACGGCTACGCCGCTTGCGCCGATTTGCCGGGCAACGGCCATAGATAACGCCCAGCGAGCGCCGCGACAATCAGGCCACCGCCGGTAAGGGTCGCCAACGACGGGATCTCGCCCACGGTTAGAGCGACCCACAGAGGATTGAGCACCGGTTCGATCAGCGCGATCAGCGACGCCTCCTGCAACGGCACCGATTGCAATCCTTTCGAGAACAAGAAATAGGGGATACCCAGTTGAACCGCACCCATCACCACAAGAATCCCCAGTTGCGTTGAAGTCAGTACGAGCTGAGACTTGACGACGAGCAAGAGCAACAGCGCGCACACAACGTTGTTGATCAACGTAAGGTAAACCGGACTCACCGCTTGCGTACTTCGCAAGTTGACCATGTACACCGCGAAAAGCACGCCGCTCAAGAGAGCGAGTAGCACACCTGCCATTTCCGGCTGGCCGGCGCTGCCCAAGAAGATAATGCCCACACCGATCATACTCACCGCCAGGGCGAACCCGTTTAGTTTCGAAACCTTTTCACCCAGCACGAGCGCGGAAAAAAGGAAGACGAAAAGGGGCGCGGTGTACTGCAATACGATGGCGTTCGCCGCAGTTGTCAACTTGTTGGCGGAAACAAATGCGCTGATCGCCGCGGTATAACTTATGACGGAGATTAGAATCGGCCGGTCAAAACGCCAATCATTTCCCCGCAAGAAGGGAATGAAAATCGCCGCCGCGAAAAGGCTTCGGTAAAAGACGATCGTAAGAGGAGGGAGATCGAGAAACTTGATGAAGACCCCGGCCAGGCTCCAGAGAAACGCCGCGCCGACAATCAGCAGCCGGCCGCCAGCGGCGTCTCGAACGCCGGGGACAGTTGATGCTGGAACTGACATTGGACCCGAATTCCGCAATTAAAGTTACAATCTGTACTGAGCGAGGTGTGAGACTGGAGTAGCGAAGGCACCCAGCACCGCAGTGTCAAAGTCTTTTTGGTGCTGGGCAATCTGTTGTCACCGGGTTACGGAATCCACTCACGGCACCGGCGATCTCAACTCTCTTAGAGGCAGAACTCCATTGGCTTCGCTACGGAGGGCTCGCACCGCGCGACCTGCATCAATATTCAAATACGGAATACGGATTGAACCATGGCCGCTAGAATCGACACCGCCAACAGGCCATTTATGCCGCGAACCTGTGACGGATTGCCGTCGAGCCGATCTCCACGCCGGCAAAAACAAATGCGGCCGCAACGCGACCGGCGTGGCCGCCAGACATTACACCTTTAGGGATTAATAAATCCGGAATGGCTCAATGGGGCTCGAAATCAACTCTCGGCGACCACGGAGACCTTCAGCGGCACCGTGAGATCGGCGGAGAGCCGGACCACGACCTCATGATCTCCCGCGACTTTAATGGGCGCTTCTAGGTGGATCTTGCGCCGATCGACGTTGAGGCCTTTGGCTTTGAGCGCCTTCTCGATCTGGCTGGTGGTCACCGAGCCGAAGAGTTTACCTTCTTCGCCGACCTTCATCGGAATCACCAACGACACGCCGGCCAATTGATCGCCCACCACCTGCGCATGCCGCGTGATCTTCTGCTTCTGATCGGCGACGATTTTCTTCTGATGTTCGAAAGTCTTGAGATTCTTTTTGTTGGCCACCAACACCAAGCCGCGCGGCAGCAGATAATTGCGCGCGTAGCCGTCGCGCACGCGCACGACTTCGCCGATCTTACCCAAGGTCGCGATGTCTTCCTTCAGAATGACTTCCATAGGCCCTCCATTTTACGCTGCTTGGCTCGGCGTGAGATTGTTTTTGTCCAACCGGCGGAAGTCGCCCCACAAGTCAAAGAGACCTAAACCCGCCACCAACAGCGTAAAGATTTGCTGAAATACAATCAGTATATAGGTCAAGCCGCGTAGAAACCGCGGCACGTTATTCTTATGGAAAAAATATGCGACCACCGCCAGGCCTTGCGCAAAATAGCAAGCACCGAGGATTACAAGAAGGTTAATCGCAAACAACTGGGCGAACTCCATGCCCGGAATGAACAGGGCAAAGCCACATACGATGAGGGCCCAAACCATCGACTCCGGCCCTTTCCATTCCCGCATATTCTCCACCGCCAGCCAGTGCGACCGCCGCTCGGGAAAGCGCCGACAGAGGAGCAGGACATTGATCAAGACGACAAACGCAAGGCTTATGAATATCAATGCCGGTAAGAGCCGCAGTGTCATATCAATGAGTTGCGGCGCCCTTTCCTTGAATAGATCCAGGCCGTCACGCGGAAAACCTATTTTTTCCTGGATTCGCAACGCCGACATGAATTGATGATTCAGGCTTTCACGAAAATCGTCGATCATCGCCGTCCATGAGCCAAATAAGTAAAGCAACAAAGCGCCGGTAGCGGCGAACATCGCCGCAGCTACGCCGGTGACAAGGAATTCAATCGCCCGCAGCCGCCCCAATAACCCCAAGAGCAACGCCGCCATCAGCGCCAAGACGCCGTAAAGAAGCGCCAACTCCTCGCCGGCGAAAATAAACAATAGGAGTGGCGCTGCCAGCAGCACTCCGATTCCCCAAGCCGTTCCATACCTGAGGCCAAATCCCAACACCGGTTGGGCGACAAGCGGCAACAGGATAATCGCCGCGAACGGTGCGCTGATGCCGCCCACGAACAAAACCACAGTGGACGCCAGGGCCAGGAAAAACCTACTGATGACTTCTAACCGCCGCATAAAAAACGAGAGGAAACGATTTTAGTGATTCGCCGTGGTGAATGGTAGCAGTGCCACACTGCGCGCCCTCTTGATGGCCGTCGTGAGGAATCGTTGATGGCGGGCGCAATTGCCCGTAATCCGGCTTGGTGTCATCTTGCCGCGCTCGGTAACGAACTGCGAGAGGGTCTTAATGTCTTTGTAATCGATTCTTAGCGTCTTATCGGCGCAGAAACGACACACTTTGCGCCGGAACATGGGCCTGCGACGCTGCGCTCCCTTATCGTCGTCGGACCGTTCCCGATAAGGTCTCGCGCCTATTTCCCTTTGTGCCATAGGACCAACACCATCTCTTTCTCCAAACTATGCCGCTCCAGAGTTACTCAAATATGCCGTTCATTCTACGAATACCCGCTCCGTTATGCTCCGGGTTCCGGCTTTCCGGCCTCCTCCTCCGCCACGTGGCCGCGCGAAGTGGTCGAGCCGGCCGACGGCTCCTCTTCATCCACGCGCACGGTGAGGTATCGGAGGATATCATCGGTAAGCTTTAGGTTTCGTTCCAATTCTTCGACGGCGTGCGCCGGCGATTGATACTGGAGCAAGACATAGAAACCTTTACTTTGTTTTTCGATGCGATAGGCAAGCTCACGCAGACCCCATTCCTCGACGTGGGATACGCTGCCATTTTGTCCTTCGACAACCTTCTTAAACCTATCGATCAACTCTTTTATCTTCGTTCCCTTTTCCGGCTGAACGATGAACAGGGTCTCATATAGTGACACGGCTTTTTATCCTCCACGGGAAACTGTTTTCTTTACCATAGCGTCGGCGCATTTACAACGAAACCTCGAACGGTCACGGCGCGCGGTTAAATCGCTCCATAGCCCTTTGGCCCCCCTCGCACAGCAAAGACATGACCGCTTCGCCGGCCCTGGAGATCACATCGCCAAGTGCGGCGGTCTCTTCAGCATTGAACGGCTGCAACACGTAGTCAACCGGATCGACTCCCTGCGGAGGCCGCCCAATGCCGACCCGGACACGATAAAACGAAGCCCCTGCCAACTCCTCCATGATCGAAAGCACACCACGATGGCCCCCGGCACTGCCTTTGGGCCGAATGCGGATGCGCCCGAATGGTAGATCCAGATCGTCATAAACGACCACCATGTCGTTCGCAGTGGCATGAAACCTACGCAGCAGTTCTTTGACCGGTTCCCCGCTGCGGTTCATGTAGGTTTGCGGTTTGACGAATAAGAACCTTTCACCCTGGTTCGACCACTCCCCGACCGACGCGCCGCAAAGTTTCCGTTTGACGGCGACGTTGTCTTGTCCGGCAATATAATCGACGATCAAGAAACCCAGGTTATGCCGCGTCCGCTCGTACCTCTTCCCAGGATTGCCGAGGCCGACGACCAGTTTCACCGATCAATTCCCGACTGCTCCGGCCGCGCCGCCAATTAAGACTCGCCCTCTTTCGTTTCCTCCGGCGCCACCGGGGCAACCGCCACCGCCTCAACCGGAGCCGCAGTCGGCGTCGGGGCCTCTTCAACAGTCGGCGGCACCACGGCCACCAACGCTAAGTTAGACTCGTAAATCGCCTTGATACCCTCCGGCATCGTCAGGTCTTCGATATGCGCCGAATCGCCAATGTCCAATTCGCTGACCTCGACGTTGAAAAAATCCGGGATATCCAAGGGCAAACATTCGACCTCGATTTCGCGCACAATCGGCTGAAGAATACCACCGCGAACCACCCCGACCGCTTTACCGACGAAGTGCAGCGGCACCTGGACCCTGATCTTGGCCGTGAGATCCACCTCGTAAAGATCCGCATGAACCACTTCACCGGTGATCGGATGAAATTGCATCTCTTTCACTAGGGCAACCTTATCGACCAGAGAGACGGAGTCCGACTTTAACCGCACCAAGTGCGAACCCTCGAGTCCGGCGACGCGGCTGGAGAACTCCTTCTTGTTGAGTTCCAGAGCGATCGTCTGGGTCTTCGGCCCATAAAGAACGCCCGGAATCTTTCCGCTGCGCCTGAGCCTGCGGGCTCTTTGCTTGCTGCCCGGATCGCGCGCGTCCACTTGTATTTCAAGAGTTTCCAAGGGGTGTTACCTCCTCATACGACGGTGGCAAACAATTTTTTCAAACAAACAAAGAACTGATCGATTCTTCCTCATGAGTGCGCCGAACCGCTTCGCCGATCAGATGAGCCACGGACAATACTTTGATCTTGTCGCACCGTTTCGCCTCTGGCCCCAGGGGGATAGTGTTGGTGACGATTAATTCTTCCAACGCGGATTCGTCAATCCGCTGGATCGCCGGACCGGACAACACAGGATGCGTGCAACAACCGAGGATTCTCTTGGCACCTTCTTTTTTTAAGGCATCGGCCGCCATCGTGATCGTTCCCGCCGTATCGATCATATCGTCCAGCAATACTGCGATCTGATCCTTGACCTCGCCGATGATGTTCATTTCCGCGACCACGTTGGGTCCCAACCGGCGCTTATCGATGATCGCCAACGACGCATTCAAGCGCGTTGCGATCGCCCGCGCCCGCTCGACGCCGCCCGCGTCCGGCGAAACGATCGTGACTTCGTTGTAATTCAACCGTTTCTTGAGATGCTGGAGCAGCACGGGGGTGGCGTACAAGTTATCAACCGGGATGTCAAAAAAACCCTGGATCTGGCCTGAGTGAAGATCCATCGTCAACATGCGCGAGGCCCCGGCGGTGGTAATGAGGTCGGCAATCAACTTCGCGCTGATGGGGACCCGCGGAATCACCTTTCGATCCTGCCGGGCATAACCGTAGTAAGGAATGACCGCGGTGATACGCTTAGCGGAAGCCCGCTTGAACGCATCCAGCATCAGCAACAGTTCCATCAGGTTGTCGTTTCCCGGAGCGGACGTGGATTGGAGCACGAAAACGTCCGCGCCACGGACATTCTCTTTGATCTCGACTTTGCTTTCCCCGTCGCTGAACGTCTCTACCACTGCCTCTCCCAGCGGCACTTCTAAATATGCGCTGATTTCCTCCGCCAGCGGAGGGTTGGAGTTGCCGGCGAAGATCTTTAGCTCTGACTCGTGCTGATTCATGGTTGATAATCGAACTCTTTCGTTAACGATTAATACG
>Ga0214473_10006337_pt1 | contig 14154 bp, 8 predicted proteins | sample RVTome_7_FD_203509 | JGI IMG/M metagenome (GOLD analysis project Ga0214473, IMG submission 203509) | Soil microbial communities from uranium-contaminated site in the Upper Colorado River Basin, Wyoming, United States - RVT98D197 | ecosystem: Environmental > Terrestrial > Soil > Contaminated >... | reverse complement strand
GGCTGCCCTCACGGGCGGTCGCTGAGATGAAACGCACGGAGAGTCTGTCATGAACGCTGCCTATGCATATCGCCGGCTATCGAAGGACGATGCCGCTGTCCTTCTTGTGGACCATCAAGCGGGGCTGAGTTCCCTGGTGCAGGACTACACACCGGGCGAGTTCAAGAGCAACGTGCTTGCGCTGGCCGCCGTGGCGAAGTTCTTCCAGCTCCCGACGATACTCACCACCAGTTTCGAGGAGGGGCCAAACGGTCCCATCATGCCCGAACTGAGGCAAATGCTTCCGGCCGCGCCGTTGATCGCCCGGCCCGGCCAGATCAATGCGTGGGATAACGAGGAATTCGTCCAAGCCGTCCGGAAGACCGGGCGCAAACAGTTGATCATCGCCGGAATCGTCACGGACGTGTGCGTGGCCTTTCCGGCGCTCTCGGCGCTGGAAGCCGGCTACGACGTGTTCGTCGCGACCGACGCGTCGGGCACGTTCAACGAATCGGTCCGGCACGCGGCTTGGGCGCGCATGGCGAGCGCCGGCGCGCAACTGATGAACTGGTTCAGCATCGCCTGCGAGTTGCATCGCGACTGGCGCAATGACATCGAGGGATTGGGCAATCTGCTGTCGAACTACATTCCGGCGTATCGGAATCTCATAACAAGCTACATGGCTCGGAAGTAGAAGGACAGCCGCCCGCAGTGGGGCAACAGAGGCTGTTGCGAAGAGAGACGCGATGAGATCAGCCATTCGACATGTCGGATTGCGACGATTCATCCGCTGGATTGCGCCAGCGAGCCTCATGGTTGTGGTCCTGGCGGCCGTGACGGTCTACTCCCAGCGGTTCGAACCCGGCCCGGATTGGCGCGTGAGGGGCGACGACGAACGGCCGAGGCGCGGCCGCTATCGCGGCGAGTGGGGCGGCGACTCCTGGGAGATCCCCAAGCGCGACGTCTTCCCCGGCAATGTCTTCACGTTCTGCCGCCTCCGCTACGACAGCTCGGGCTATCGCAGCGGCGGCGGCTGGGACACCGATTTCAACGCCTCGGACGTCAACTTCTCAACGCGGCTCGAGGAGTTGACGACGATCCGCGTCAACCGCGACGAGCGCGGCCGCGTCAAGCACGCCGTCGTCCGCCTGACCGAGGACGACGTCTTCAACTACCCGTTCCTCTACATGATCGAGCCCGGCGCGTTGACCTTCAGCGACGCGGAGGCCGCGCGGTTGCGCTCGTATCTCCTGCGCGGCGGCTTCCTGCTCGTCGATGATTTCTGGGGCGAGGTCGAGTGGCGGAATTTCGAATTCGAGTTCAGCCGCGCCATGCCGCCCGACGAATTCCCCATGATGCCGCTGCCGCTGACGCACGAGATTTTCCACTGCGTGTTCGAGATCAAGGAGTACCCGCAGGTCCCCTCTGTTCACGCCTGGCTGGGCACGGGCCTGACCTACGAACGCCGCGACGCCACGGAGCCGCACTTCCGCGGCGTCTTCGACAAGAAGGGCCGGCTGATGGCCGTCATCTGCCACAACACCGACCTCGGCGACGGCTGGGAGCGGGAGAACTGGGACGAGACCTACTTCCGCGAGTTTTCGGCCAAAAAGTCGTATCCCATGGGCATCAACATCGTCGTCTACGCCATGACGCACTGAGGCCCGGGAAGAAGGGACACCATGCACGTTGTTGCGAAGGAATCCACCAGCGGTCCTCAACAGCAGGCCTATGAGAAGCTGCAAGCCGGGCGCGAGCGGCTCCTGGGCCAGTTGCGCCGCGTCATCGTCGGCCAGGACGAGGTCATCGATCAGCTGATGATCGTTCTGTTCACCGGCGGCCATTGCCTGATCACCGGCGCGCCGGGCCTGGCCAAGACGTTGCTCATCCGCTCGATCGCGCGCATTCTCGACCTGCAATTCAAGCGCATCCAGTTCACGCCCGACCTCATGCCGTCGGACATCATCGGGGCCGAGATCATCGAGGAGGATCGCGGCAGCGGCCGGCGCGAGTTCAAGTTCGTGCCGGGGCCCGTCTTCACCAACGTGCTGCTGGCCGACGAGATCAACCGCACGCCGCCCAAAACGCAGTCCGCGCTGCTGGAGGCGATGGAGGAAAAGCAGGTGACCGTGGCCGGCGAACGGCGCGCCCTGGCGCGGCCCTTCTTCGTCCTGGCGACGCAGAACCCGATCGAACTGGAGGGTACCTACCCGCTGCCCGAGGCGCAGCTGGACCGCTTCCTCTTCAACATCCTCATCGACTACCTCGACGAGGACAAGGAGCTCGAGGTTGCCACGCGCACGACGTCCGACGAATTGCCCGAGCTGGAGAGCGTCTTTTCGGGCCAGGACATGCTGGACTTCGCGCACCTCGTCCGGCAGGTGCCCGTGGCCGAACCCGTTGCGCGCTACGCCGTGCGGTTGACGCAGGCCAGCCGTCCCGGCAACGGCGCGGCCCCGGAGTTTGTCAGCAAATGGGTCTCGTGGGGCGCCGGCACGCGCGGCACGCAAAGCCTGCTGCTGGGCGCCAAGGCGCGCGCGCTGCTCAAGGGGCGCTTCCACGTCAGCTGCGCCGACATCCGCGCCGTCGCGCTGCCGGCCCTGCGCCACCGCATCCTGACCAACTTCCGCGCCGAAGCCGACCGCGTCGGCGCCGAGGACATCATCGCGCAACTCCTGGACTCGGTCCCTGAGCCGACGTCCGGTCTGGTCTGAAGGGCTTTTCATAGGTCCGATAGGTCCTATTCGACCTATGGGTTTTGTTGAGGCGAAGCATCATGGCACAACACCCTCATTTCATCGATCCCGTCCAATTGGCCCAGATCGCCGATCTCTCGCTCCTGGCGCGCACCGTCGTCGAGGGCTTCCTCTCCGGCGTGCATCGCAGCCCACACTCCGGCGCCTCGATCGAGTTTGCGCAATACCGCGCCTACACGCAGGACGACGACCCGCGGCGCATCGACTGGAAACTCTACGCGCGCACCGACCGCCTCCAGATCAAGCAGCACAAAGAAGAAACGAACATGCGCTGCACGTTGCTCCTGGACTGCAGCGCCTCGATGGATTACGCCTCCGGCGCGCTCGCCAAGTTCGACTATGCCCGTATGCTGGCCGCCTGCCTGGCCATGATCCTGCACCGCCAGCGCGACGCCATCGGCCTGATCGCCTATCATGAGCAGATCGTGACCTATCTGCCGCCGCGCCACGACCCGCGCCATCTCCAGCGCGTGCTCGTCGAGCTGGAGAGCCTGCGGCCCTCGGGCGCCACGGACACGCCCGCCGCGTTGCGACGGCTCGGCGAGTTCCTCCAGCCCCGCGGCATGGTCGTCCTGATCTCGGATCTGCTCTATCCGGCCGAAGAGGCGGTCGATCATTTGAAATCCCTGCGCGCCATGCGCCACGACGTCATGGTCCTGCAGATCGCCGATCCCGCCGAGCGGACGTTCCCCTTCGAGTACGCCACGACGTTCGTCGATTCCGAGGACGGCAGCGAACGCTTCACGATCCCCGACCTGGCGCGCGAGCAATATCTCGAAAATCGCGCGCGTCATTTCGCCGCGATCCGCCGCGAGTGCCTTTCGGCCGAGATCGACGTCGAGGAGTTCGTCACCGCCGAGCCGCTCGACCGCGCGCTGCACTTCTATCTGCACCGGCGCAACGACGCGCTGCTGACGGCCAGCCGCCGCCGGCGGCCTAGCGCGGCCGGCACGAGAGGAGGGCCCCGCTGATGCCGCTGGCCTTCCTCGCCCCGCTGTTTCTCGCCGGCGCCGCGCTGCTGGTCGCGCCGTACCTGATCCATAAGATCCGGCGGCCCGAGCGCGAGACGACGCGCTTCAGCAGCCTGATGTTCGTCCCGCGGGTGCGGCGCGAGATCATCGAGCGGCGCCGCCTGCAGCACATCCTCCTGATGCTCCTGCGCATGGCCATGCTGTTCTTCCTGGCGCTGGCGTTCGCGCGGCCCTACTGGCGCGCGCCCGCGGCGGCGCCCATTGTGGCGGCCGGCGCGGCCTGGCACGTCGTCCTGCTCGACGCGTCCTACAGCATGGGCGTCAGCGGCTGGTTCGACGCCGCCAAGGACAAGGCGCGAGCGATCGCCGGTTCGCTGCGGCCGAACGATCGGGTCGCGGTCATCGCCTTCGCGCGCGTGCCGCGCGCGATCGCGCCGCTCGTCGCGGAGAACGAACCGAACGCCGGTTTGCCTTCGGCGGCCCGACAGGCCATCGAATCGGCGCGAGTGACCGAGGAGGCGACGGCCTACGCCCCGGCGTTGCAGGCCGCGCAGGCGCTGTTGGCCGCGGCCGAAACGCAAGCCGGCAGCCGGCCCGCGCAGTCCATCGTTCACCTGATCTCCGACTTTCAACGCGCGGGGATGCCCGAAAAAGCCGGCCGCTGGAAACTCGAGCCGCGCATCGAACTGCGCTGCCTCGACGTGAGCCGGCCCGACGCCGACAATTGGGCCATCGAGGACGTCAGCGTGCGCGAAGCCGGCCCCGCCGGCGAACTGCGCATCCTGGCCCGCGTGCGGAACTGGTCGAGCGCGCCCGAAGCCGCCCGCGTCGTCCGGCTGATCGTCGCGGGCAAGGAGCACTCGCGCAGCACGCTGGCGATCGGCCCCGGCGCCGCGCGCCAGATCGCGTTCCGCCTGCCCGCCTCGTCCACGTCGACTCTCGAGGGCTGGCTCGAACTCGCCGACGACGACTTGCCGACCGACAATCGCCGCTATTTCGCCTGGCAGGCCGCGCCGAAACGGCGCGTCCTCCTCCTCGCGCCCCGCGAGACCGGCCAGACGCCCTCGGCCGTTCGCTTCCTCGCCAGCGCGCTTCCGGCGACGAGCGAGCTGCCGTGGCGTTTGGACATTGAATCGCCGACCACCGCCGTCGCGAGCCTCGCGAACGCCGACGCCCGCCCGTCGGTCGTCATCGCCGCGAGCGTGGACGCCCTGGCGCCGGCCGACGCGCAGGCCTTGCGGCGCTACGTCGAGACGGGCGGCCGCCTGCTCCTGACGCTCGATGCCGCCGCCAGGCCCGACGCCTTGAACGAAACGCTGCTGGCGTCGCTGGGCCTTCGTTCGGACGGCCCGCTCGATCCGGCGCAGCGCAGCGCGCCCTTCGCGCTTTTGTCCTGGATTGACTTCGAGCATCCGATTTTCTTCCCCCTGCGCAGCCCGCAGTTCAACGACTTCTCCGGCGTGCGCTTCCTGAATCGCCATCGGCTGTCGCTCCTCGCAGGCGCCACGACGGAAACCGTCCGCGTGCTTGCCCGCTTCGAGCGCGACGCGGACGGCCTCGAGCCGCCGGCCATTATCGAGGCGCGCGCCAGCGCCGGGCGCGTGATCCTCTGGGCATTCGGCGTGGACACCGCGTGGTCCAATTTACCGCGTTCCGTGAAATTCATTCCGCTGCTCGAAGAGACGCTGACGTACCTGGGCGACCGCGCCGACCCGCGCCGCGCCTGGCTGGTCGGCGAGCCGTTGCAAGCGCCGCCGGGCATCGCCAAGGCCGCGCCCGCCGTGCAACTGCCCGGCGAAACCCAGGCGCGCGCGTGGCCGGCGGCCTCATCGCCCGCCGCGCCCGGCGAGCTCCGGGCGCCTCGATCGGGCTTCGTGCGCTGGCGCGAATTGCGCGGCCAACCGGCCGAACTCGTCGAGGCCGTCAATGTGCCCGCGCGCGAGTCGAATCCCGAGCACATCAGCCCCGACGAGGTGCGCCTCAAGCTCAGCATGCCGCGCGTCGAAGCGCGCCCAGACGCGCCGCTGGACCTCGAGCGCGGCGCCCTCGTCAGCGGCTTTGTCATCCGGCGCGAGTACTGGCGCCTCTTCATCGGTTTGCTGTTTGTGATCTTTCTGTTGGAAAGCTGGCATGCCGCGACCGTTGTGCGCTAAATTGGCAGCATCGGGGCGTGCCGAATGCACGGAAACAAGTGCTCTTCGGAGCGATTGCCGCGGCGAAAGGAGTAGCGGCCATGTCCACATCACGAACCGATACGCCGCTCGAGCAAGCCGTCAAGCGCGTGGCCCGGCGCCTCTGGTGGCGCCGGCTGATCTACTGCGCGTTTCAGTTCGGCCTGGCCACTCTGGTGCTGGTGCTGATCGTCACGCCTCTATTGGCGGTTCTGCCGCGCGAGGGCTTGCCGCGCCACGCCGCGATCGGCCTCTTCTTCCTGGCCGAAGCCCTCGCGGCCTGGCGGCTGCTGATCCGCCCGTTGCGCCAGCCGATCGACCTCACGCAGGCGGCGCTCTTCGTCGATGAGAAGCACCCCGAGCTGGAGAATCGCACGGTCAGCGCCATCGAGTTCCGCGACGCGATTCACGACGAGCGCCCCTCGTGGCTCATCGCGCGCCTCCACTACGACTCCTGGCGCGCGGTCCGGCGGATCCCCTTCCGCGAGCTGCTGGACTCGCGCCGCGTCGCGCGATGGGCCGCTCTCGGCGCGCTGGCCTGGCTCGGCGTGTTCGGCCTGCTCGGCGTCAACTGGCGCCTCTGGGGACCGGAACTGGCCTACCTCGCGCCCGCGCGACTCCTGCGGACGCACAAGGTCGAGTTCACGGTCGAACCCGGCAACGTCCGCCTCCGCCGCGGCGCGAACGCCGTCGTGCGCCTCCTCTCGGCGCAGGACGCGCAAGCCGCCACGATCCTCTGGCGCGCGCCCGGCAAAACCGCGTGGGAAACCGCCCGCATGGAGCAGGGCCTCTCCGCCAAAATCCATTTCCATTCCTTCGCCGATCTGCAATCCGACGTGATCTATCAGGTCCGGCTCGGCGCCGCGCAATCCGACACGTACCACATCACCGTCTGGACGCCGCCCGAGGTCGAGACGATCGACCTGACCTATCGCTATCCCGATTACCTGAACGTGCCGCCCGCGGAAACGCCTCACGGCGGCGACATCACGGCGGTCGCGGGCACGCAGGTCGACCTGACGGTGCACGTCAACAAGCCGCTCAAGAGCGCCCGCCTCGCGCTCGAAAGCGGCGCGGCCGTTGCCCTGCGCGAAACGAGTCCCAATCGCTGGGAAGGCAGTTTGCGCGTCGCGCAAAGCGACATTTACCGCGTTCATCTCACCGATCCCGACAACGCGGCGAACGAGTTCGTCCCCAAGTATCGCATCACCGCGCAGCCCGACAAGCCGCCCGACATCGCGATCTCGTTCCCGCACGACGACCTCGAGGTGACCTCGCTCGACGAGATCCCGTTCGAGTTCAAGGTCGATGACGATTTCGGGCTGGACTCCTACGGCCTGCAGATCGAGATCGCCGGCCGCGACGAGCCCGTGCGCGTGCCCATGAGCGCCGCCGAGGCCGACGCCGGCGCCACGCGCACCGCCGAAGGCCGCCACACGCTCATGCTCGAAACGTTCAACCTCACCCCCGGCGATCTGATCACGTGGGTCGTCTGGGCCAAGGACCGCAAGCCCGACCGCGAGGAATTCCAGACACTCGGCTATCCGTATTTTCTGGAGATCCGGCCGTTCCGCCGCGAGTTCGAGGAAGCCGTGTCCGACCAGTCGGCGCAGCAGAATCAGCAACAGCAGCAGGGCCAGCAGGGCGAGGGCGCGGCCGCCGCGCAGCAGAAGGAAGTGCTCATCGCCACGTGGAACCTGCGCCGCGACGCCGCGGACCTGAAGGAGTCGGAATTCAAGGGCCGTCTGACGAAAATCCAGGAGGCGCAGCGCGGCGTGCAGCGCCAGATGCGGCAGCGCGGCGCCTTCGAACAGGCGTCCGACGCCTCCGCCATGCCGAAGATCACGGAAGCCATCGACCAGGCGCTTGCGGCGCTCGACCAGGCGCGCTGGCCGCAGCCCTCGCGCGCCTTGAGCGAGGCCATCCGCCACATGCAGATGGCTCATCACCTCCTGCTGAAATCACGGACCCCGCGCTCGCAGGTGCAGATGGCCATGAACCAGCAGCAGCAGGGCGCCGGCCAGAACCAGGCGAACAACCGCGAGCTGCAGAATCTCGAAATGCGCCGCAACCGCAACTTCTACGAACAGGAACAGCGCGTCCAGCAACAGCGCGAGGCCACCGAATCGGTGCGCAACGAGCTCGACGAACTGGCCCGCCGCCAGAAGATGATCAACGAGGAGATCAACCGCCTCGTCTCCGAGATGCAGCGCGGCGACGCGCAGCGCCAGGAGGAACTGGCGCGGCAACTGGAGCGCCTGCGCGAGGAGCAGCGCCGTGCACTGGAGCAGCTCGATCAGGCCGAACGCAACATGGCGACCAGTCCTATGGATCGCCGCCAGGCCGGCGAAACGAGCCGCGCCCTGCAACAGGCGCGCCGGCAGATGACGCGCGGCCTGGACCACATGCGGCAGGGCGAAGCGCAACAGGCGCGCGCGGCCGGTTCGCGCGCCGCACAGGCGCTCGACGAGGCCGGCCAGGCGTTGCAGCGCCTTTCGCGCGGCGCCGCGGCCGAACGCGTGGCCGAACTCCAGAAGCGCCTGCAGGCCCTGGGCGAACGCGAGGACGGCGTCATGGAGGCGATCGAGCAGATGCGGCAGCGCCGCGAGGAGGCCGGTTCGCTGCGCGAGGATGAGAGCCTGCAGCGCGGCCGCGAGGAAATCGCCGGCGAGAAGACCGAGATGGCCCGCGACGTCCGCGGCTTGCTCGAGGATGCCGCCGCACTCGCCAAGGGCGCCGAGAAGAGCCAGGAGCTCATGGCGCGCCGCCTCGGCGACTGGCTGCGCGAAACCAGCCGCGGCGAAATCCCCGAACGCATCGAGGAAGCCCGCCGCCTGGTCGAGGCCGGCATCTGGGATCCGGCGATGGTTTCCGAACAGCAGATCCGCGAGCAGCTCGCGCAGGCCGAGAAGGGCCTGGCGAACGTCGCGGAGGCCGCCGTCGCCGATGACCTCGAGGGCATGCGCCGCGCGCTCGATGAATTGCAGCGCCTGCGCGACGAGGAGCGGCAGCGCCGCCAACTCGCGCAAGCCGGCGGACCCGGCGAGCAGCAGGACCGCAATGCCGCTCGCAATCAGGCCGGTCAGCCCTCCGGCCAGGGCGCGCCGCGCGATCGGCAGGCCGACGGCAACCGTCCGCCGCAGGATCAGGCCGAGCGCGGCGCGAACGCCGAGGCCGGCCAGCAGCAGGCGCAGGCCGGCGATCGCGCCGGCGGCAACGCGCAGCCCGATCAGCAGAATCCGTCGAACAACAACCGTCCCGACGCCAATGCGGATCCCAACCAGCAGCGCCAGCCGGGCGCGCGCGCGGGCGCCGGAGGGGGCGCGGACAACCGCACCGCTGAATGGACCGACTGGGTGGCGCCGCGCTCCGATGAGGAGATGCGCCGCTTCCTCGAGCGCGATTACCAGGACTGGGCCGAGCGCATTCGCGACGCCGAAGCCCTTCTGCCCGACGACAGCGGCGCGCGCCAGAACCTCGGCCGCGCCCGCGAGGCGCTCGCCGGATTGCGCCGCCAGTTCCGCGGCCTCCGGTCGCGGCCGGACGAAACGCCGCGGTTCGACCTCCTGAAGGAAACCGTCGGCGTGCCGCTGGCGCAGGCCGCCGAGGAACTCGAACGCCAGATCCGCAAGCAGGAGGAGGCGGAACGGCTGATCCTCACGGACGAGGACGTCGTGCCCGAGAAATACCGCAAGCGCGTGGCCGACTACTACGAGGCGCTCTCGGAATCGAACGCGGACTGAGGCGCGTCCTGCAAAAGCACGAAAGTGGATTGGGGCATGTCCATAAGGTCCATACAGTCCATACAGTCCATTGAGTCCATACCGGCTGGCAGCCGGCGCTACGACTGGAGTTGAACAGGCAGTATGATGGACGCACTGACCCGATGGCTCATCGGCGACGCGGTCCGCGAACTCGAAGGCCTGCGCTTCGCCTTCAATGTTCCGTTCGGCCTGCCACTCAGCCTGGCGCTGCTGGCGCTGGCCGGACTGGCCGTGGCGCTTTTCTTCTGGCCCCGGCTCGCGCGCCTGCGCCGGCCCCGGCGCGCCGGGCTGGTCGCTCTGCGCGTCGCCGCCGCGCTGCTGGTCCTCTTTCTGCTCCTGGACCCCAGCGTGTACGGCAAGCGCGTGCGCCGCACCGAGCGCGCCGTCGTGCTGCTCTTCGACGACTCGAAGAGCATGCGGATCGCCGGGCCCGACGGGCGCACGCGCGGTCAGCAGCTCCTGAGCGCCTACGCCGCCGCGCGCGAGGATTTCGAGAAGCGCCTGCGCGCCCGAGGCCACGTCATCTTCTGCCGCTTCGGCGAATCGCTCGAGCGCCTCCGCGCGCCCCAGGACCTGCGCTTTGCGCAGAACGAAAGCGACGTCGTCGGCGCGGTCGAACGCGCCGTCGCCGACTTCGAGGACATGGACGTCGCGGCCGTCCTCCTCTTCTCCGACGGCGCCCACCAGGCGCCCGAGCGCCCCGCGAACCTCGAGGCGCTCAGCGCCCGCGGCGTCCCGGTTTTTTGCGTCGGTGTCGGCGCCGATCCGCAGTGGCGCGATCTGGAACTCGGGCCCCTCGCGGTGCGGCGCGCCGATTTCGGCGAGAATCCGCTCATCGTCGAGGCGCCGCTGCGCGCCGCCGGTCTCGCCGGCCGCGACGTCATCGTCGAAGCGCTCCTTGACGGCGCCGTGGCCGGATCGACCCGCCTGCGGCTCGAGGGCGAGCCCGCCCAGATGGAGGCGCGCCTGGAGTTCGTCCCGCCGAAAAAAGGCTGGCTCGACTTCGAGGCGCGCGCCCGCCTGGCCTCTGCGCCCGACAGCGACCGCATCGCCCAGAACAACGCCCGCCGCTTCATCGTCGACAACCGCGAGAAGGTCTATCGCATCCTCTATCTCTGCGGCCGCCCCAACTGGGAAAACAAGTTCGTCCGCCGCGCCCTCGAGGACGACAAGCAGCTGAAACTGACCAGCCTCGTGCGCATCTCGGGCCCCGAAAAAGTCTTCAAGTATCGCGGCCGGCGCTCGAACCTGGCCAACCCCATCTTCGAGGGCACCGACGTTTCGCAGGACGCCCCGCGCTACGACGAGGCGCTCTTCCTGCGCCTGGGCGCCGCCCCGTCCGAGCTCGTCCGCGGCTACCCCGAACGCCCCGAGGAACTCTTCCCGTATCAGCTGGTCGTCTGGGGCGAGATCGAGGCGAACTTCTTCTCGCAGGCGCAACTGGAATTGACGCGCGACTACGTCCGCAAGCGCGGCGGCAGCCTTCTGCTCCTCGGCGGCAGCCAATCCTTCACCGAGGGCGGGTTCGACGCCACGCTCGTCGAGGGTCTCCTGCCCGTTCGCCTGCGCGCCTCGGGCATCGACGATCCGGCCGCCGCGCTCAATCCCGACCGCCCGTACCAGGCGCGGCCCACCATCGAGGGCGTCCTCTCGGGCCCGTGGGCGCTGGACGCCCGCCCCGAGGAAAGCCAGCGCCTCTGGGGCGAGATGCCCGCGCTGTACCGCATCAATCAGTTCGCGCTGACGCGTCCCGGCGCCGCGATCCACGCCGGCGCCGTCGGCGGCGAACAGGAGCGCGCCGGCCTGCCCCTCTTCGCCATCCAGCGCTACGGCGAAGGCCGCAGCGCCGTGCTGGCCACCGACTCGACGTGGCAGTGGCGCTTGCGCGCCGAGGAGACCGACCGCCGCCACGAACGCCTCTGGCGCCAGGTCGTGCAGAGCCTCGTGCGCCAGAGTCCCGAGCCGATCCGCATGCGTCGCGCCGCCGCGGGCTACACGATCGAAACGCCCGCCGCGCTCGCCTTCGTCGTGCGCGACGCCGTCTTCGCCGAACGCGAGGCCCTGAACGTCACCGTCAAAGCCATCGCTCCCTCGGGCCGCGAAGTCGCGCTGCCCGTCGAGGAATCCATCGAAGAGGCCGGGCTGTACGCCTGCCGCTACGCCCCGCGGGAAGCGGGCATGCACCGCCTCGCGCTGCGCGCCGTCGATGACGCCGGAAAGCCGGTCGGCGCGCTCGAGGAGACGATCCTCGTCGAGCCGGACCGGCGCGAGTTCCACCACGCCCAGTACAATGGTTCGCTTCTAAACGAAATCGCCCGGCGTACCGGCGGCGCCCTCCTGCCGGTCGAGCGCCTGGCCGAGCTCCCCGAACGGATCCGCTGGCGCCCCTCCGAGCAGGCCGAAGAGGCCCGCATCCACCTCTGGCGCTTCCCCGGCTTCTACTTCGCCCTGGCGGGCCTGCTCATCGTCGAGTGGTACTGGCGGCGGAAACAAGGATTGGGTTGATGCGCATGAGAATTGTCCAGATGGCAACAATGATCGGCTTGGGCGCGATGCTCGCCTTCGGCGCGCGCGCGCCGCAGGCCGCCTCCAGCCACATCATTCTCTGCGGCAGCGGCGGCGACAAGGCCTACCAGGAGAAGTTTGCCGCGTGGGGCGCACGGCTGCGCACGACCCTCGCCGATCAACTCGGCCAGCCCGCCGAACGGATCGTTCTGCTCACCGAAGCCGCCGATAGCGCCACGACGCCCGCGCGCGTTTCGGACCTCGAAACGATTCGCGCCCTGCTGAAGGAGACCGCCGACGCGCTGGCGCCCGACGACGACCTCTTCGTCTATCTCATCGGCCACGGCAGCCACTGGCGCGGCGTTTCGCGCTTCCACGTCCCCGGCCCCGACCTGACCGCCGACGACCTGGCCGCCTGGCTCGAAGGCGTGCGCGCGCGCCGCGTCGTCGTCGTCAACGCCGCCTCCAGCGGCGCCGGCTTCCTCAACGCCCTCAGCCGCCCCGGCCGCGTGATCTGCACCGCCACGCGCAGCGTCGACGAGCGCAACGCCCCGGAATTCATGGAAGGCTTCGTCAAGGCCCTCGAGGACCGCAGCGCCGACCAGAACCGCGACGAGCGCATCTCGGTGCTCGAGGCCTGCCGACAGGCCGCCGCCCTGACCGACGCCTTCTACACCGGCCGCGGGCTGCTGGCCACCGAACACGCCCTCCTCGACGACAACGGCGACCGCCTCGGCACGCGCCTCATCGAGGCCGCCCAGACCGAGCCGCCTCCCGATGCGCCCACCACCGGCACGGCCGAATCGCTCGACGGCGCCGCGGCCGCCGACTGCTTCCTCCAGGACTTCTCCTTCGGCCCCGATGTGCCGCGCGAACTGGTCGATCGCTACCGCTCGATCCTGCATCGCATCGAGGAACTCAAGGCCGGCAAGGCCGCCATGGAAAGCGAGGCCTACTATGCGGCCCTCGAGGCTCTCCTCGTCGAAGCCGCCCGAACCCACCGCGAAATCCGCAAGAAGTAGCATAGGCTGTCAGCCTGTGTTGAAGTGGGGAGGTTGGCAACCTGCCCTCCGCATTTGTCTTTATAGTAGACCTCACGCTCCGCGTGAGGCGCCTCACGCGGAGCGTGAGGTCTACTATCATGGCGCCGACTTGTAGGATTTCTTGCAGGTTGCCAACCTGCCCCACTTCGCCCTTGCGTCCCATTCGCTCCGGCGCGAACATGGTTGCCGAGTCGATTGGACACAGGACCTGCGTTTTTCATGGCACGCGTCGCGCTGATTTCCCTCTATGACGAATTCTGCCTGGGCCTCCGCCACGTCGCCGGCTTCCTCCAGCGCGGCGGCCACGACGTGACCCTCGTCCACTTCAAGCGCTACGTACGCGTGACCCTCGGCCCCGCCGCCGCCGACTCGCCCTCGGCCCAGCACCTCACGATGGTCACGGCGCTCGGCGACGAAATGCTCGATTATGCGCTGCCCTACTCCGAAAAGGAACTCGACCTGCTCGTGGCGCTCCTGCGCGAGCGCGCCGTTGCGGTCGTCGGCATGTCGGTGCCCTCGTATCACAAGGAAACCGCGCTGGCCCTCGCGCGGGCGATCAAGGCGCGCCTCACCCTGCCGATCGTCTGGGGCGGCGTCCACCCAACGATCGCACCGGCCGACTGCCTCGATCCCGAGGGCGCCGTCGATGCGGTCTGCCTCGGCGAGGGCGAGGAGACGCTGCAGGAATACCTCGCCGCCGTCGAGCGCCGCGCCGATCCCGCCGCCACGCCGCTGCCGGGCCTCTGGCTGCGCGCCAACGGCGCGATCGTGCGCAACGACCCACGCCCGCCCGTCGAGGACCTCGACCGTCTCGGCCCGCAGCTGCACGACCCCGACCGCGAGTTCCTGATCGAGGAGGACCGCGTCGTTCACAACGAGCCGCTGCCCGGCGACCGCGAGATCGCGCTGACCTACAAAGTGATCACCGGCCGCGGCTGTCCCTTCAACTGCAGCTTCTGCATCTA
>Ga0214473_10006335_pt1 | contig 14155 bp, 15 predicted proteins | sample RVTome_7_FD_203509 | JGI IMG/M metagenome (GOLD analysis project Ga0214473, IMG submission 203509) | Soil microbial communities from uranium-contaminated site in the Upper Colorado River Basin, Wyoming, United States - RVT98D197 | ecosystem: Environmental > Terrestrial > Soil > Contaminated >... | reverse complement strand
TCTATATCACCGGCATATCCAATGGGGCCATGATGGCCTACCGCCTGGCGGCGGAGATACCGGATCTGATTACGGCTATTGCCCCTGTCGCCGGCACCCTGACCATTGATCCCGGTACCATTCAGGTGCCTATGCCGATCATCCACTTTCACGGGACAGATGATCGATTCGTCCCCTTAGAAGGAGGGCGCGGTTCCAGGGGCGTCACAAGAAATTCGTATATGGCGGTGGAAGAGGCGATTAAGGTATGGGTGCGCATCAACCAGGCCTCAGCGATTCCCGGCGTGGAAGAGCTTCCAACGCTGCACAATGACGGCACCCGCGTGACCAGGTATACGTACAGAATGGGAAGGGACAGTCAGAACATCGTCCTGTACAAGATCATCGGGGGCGGGCACACGTGGCCGGGTCAGCCGCATGCCCGGCTCCTCCTGGGCCGCACGACAACCGAGATCTCAGCCAATGACCTTATGTGGGAGTCCTTTCGCACCCACGTCAAGGGGGCCTCGGATCGATAAAACAATGGGCCTTGATCCCGCCGCAAGCTGCAACCGGCGGCTGAATATCATCCCTGGCCTGATATTCGGCATGTTTATTGCAATGTTTTTTATAGGCTTTATTGCCGTTGTTAGCGCTTCTCTGCATGAGCGGCAGTGCAATGGCGATGATTCCAAGATTGGAGCGGTTGAATGTTCGGTGACTCTTTGTGGAGGGTAAAAAAAGGGATCATATTTCGCAACTTCGTGCGGCGATTTGGCATCATTAAGGCGACGCTCATAGCCGCATTTTTATCCATATTCTCCTCATTTGTGTTGTATTTTTGCATCGGTACTGTTTTGGGTGAAATCACACCCGTTGGCATCCTCTCCTCCATTATCATCCCTGCTTGTGTGGCTCCGCCCATTGCCTATTCCATGCTGCGCCTTGCGCAAAGGCTTGGCTTTGCTGAGAAGGAAGTGTTAGACGCCTATAACAGCCTGGAGCTGCAGGTGAGAATACGCACGGCCGAGCTTGTTACGGCGAACAGACAGCTGCAGGAAGAGATCGCCTCGCGCGGCCGCTCGGAGCAGAAGCTCAAGAGGGGCCTCGTGAGAATGAAAAAAAACCTGGAGAAGACGATCGTGGCCATCGCGGCGGTCAGCGAGATACGGGATCCCTTTACCGCCGGCCATCAAAAGCGGGTGACGACCCTTGCCTGCGCCATTGCCGAGGAGATGGCCCTTCCCGATGAGCAACGCGAGTGGCTCCGCCTGGCAGCGATTGTTCATGATATCGGCAAGATCAATATTCCGACAGAGATCCTCGTCAAGCCCACCCGCTTGAGCGAGCCCGAGTTCAATATCATCGAGGCCCATCCCCAGATAGGTCATGATATATTGCGTGAGATCGAATTTGCCCAGCCCGTCGCCGCCATCGTGCTGCAACATCACGAATTGATGGATGGCACCGGCTATCCTCAGGAGCTGTCTGGTGATCAGATCATGCTGGAGGCGCGGATCTTGTCAGTCGCCGATGTTGTCGAGGCCATGGCCTCGCACCGGCCCTATAGACCTGCCCAGGGCATAGGAATGGCGCTGGAGGAAATCTTGCACAACAAGGGCGAGCTGTATGATCCCGATGTCGTCGATGCCTGCCTGCGGGTCTTTTACGAGAAGGATTTTGCGTTCGAGTAATGCGTAAAAACAGTGTCTTGAGCTGCCTTGCAATTTCCGTTTTTCTTCCTAAAACCACCCTGTTTTCTGCTCCTTACCCCTATAAGACCAAGATCCCATAGACGGTTCTACTAGGTTTTTATATAAAATTATCGAAACCATGATAAAAAGATAAGGGAGGACTCCCGCCGTTTTAGTGGCGGGCAAAAAAACTAAGTATAAGGAGGTTATTATGAAGAAAGTATTAGTGCTGGTATTGGTGATCGTTTGTTGCTCTTTTGTGTCATCTGTTTTCGCTCAGTCCAAGACGGATGAGGCCGAGGTTAATCGGGCCAATATTCAGGCTCAGAAGAAAGAGATTGTTGCGGCAAACATGCAGTTAACCGACGCGGAAAGCAAGGCGTTTTGGCCGGTGTATGATGAATATCAAAGGGGCCTGAGACAAATTAATGACAAGCTGGGGGCGGTTATTGCGGATTTTGCCAAAAACTATAATACGATGACCGATGCTAAGGCCGGTGAAATCCTGAACGGGTTTATGGCCACGGAAAAAGAGCGGCTTGCCCTCAAGGAGAAATTCATGCCGAAATTTAAGAAGGTACTGCCGATGATAAAGGTTGCCCGCTACTATCAGATCGAGAACAAGCTCGAAACAATGGTAAAGAATCAGCTCGTCAAGGGAATTCCTCTTGCCAAGTAGTGCAAGAGGGTGAAGGAGATCAGCCATCGAAGATACCGGCCCTTCGCCGAACTGCAATCTGCCGAAGGGCTGGTATCTGATATAAAGCCCGGCAGTTTAATACGATGTCTTCAAGAGGAAAGAAATTAAAGAAAAGGAGGAGGGAAGAGTATGGCAACTAAAGCATCCAAGAAAATACTTTCAGCTATCTGGTGGCTTATACTGTTGCGCGGTATTGTTTTAGTGTTGCTGGGCATTCTTTTACTTACCCGTCCTGCTGCAACATTAACGCTGATTATTTGGTTTCTGGGGGCCTATTGGTTCGTCGATGGGATTGTTATCCTCGTCAGATCCATCACGGGGCGCAAGACGCAAAAAAACTGGGGCTGGGGCGTCTTTGTGGGCATTATCGGCGTCATAGCCGGCCTGGTGGTGTTCTCACAGCCGGTTGCAGCTGCCCTGGTGACCACGACATTTTTGGTCTATTTCTTGGGGTTTGCGGCGATGATCTCCGGTATTGCAAGCATCATAACGGCTATAAGCCTGCGCAAGAAGATCAGCAATGAATGGTCGATGATCTTTGGCGGCGCAATATGGTTCCTCTTGGGGCTGCTCTTGGTGGGTCACCCGCTTGTTGCTATGCTGGTTCTTATATACACCGTGGGCATTTTGAACATCGTAGGCGGTATCATGCTAGTGGCCAATGCCTTTGTTATCCGCGGCATTGCCAAGGGCGCTCGTTAGAAAGAGTAAGCAAGAAAGGATATCAAAAGCTTAAAAAGCGCGAATGAACGCCTTAAGGCGTTTAGTCGCGCTTTTTTGTCGGGAAATTAGCACGGAATTAGCAGGAGATGGCGAAGTAGAATTCTCGGCCGGCGTAGCGTCAGCCCTCATGCGCGGCGCGAAGCGTCGTTGTATGAGGGCTTGATTAGGTGTCATTTGTTCTTCTCCGCAAGCCCAATCCCAGAGGCGAGCCCCAGAATGAGTCCGATTGCCCCCTCTCTTCCAATCATGTCACGAAGTAGTTGCGCGTCGCTGGTCGTCGTTCCCAGTGCCTTGGCGATGGCCGCGTAAGCGCTGCCAGATATGAAGGCGGTGATATTCGCCGAGGTCGTTCCAATCCGGCCTGCCAGACTTGGAGAGCCTTCCCCTGCCTGAATCAATTTCTGAACGTTTTCACTCGTCGAACCTGCTTGGGCTGCAATGTCAATCAAACTCATTGAATCCTCCTTACTCTGTACCTAATATTTATTAGACCTACCATTAATACACGAATATAGGACATTCCGCTTTGTTATTGGAAGAAGTATAGTATACCATATCTACGGCACGTTGGAAAGAAAGGAATCCTTTAAGGAATACTAGCTGGGACATCCAGAGGTGATCTAACTAAAAGGCCTATAGAAAGACAAAGATTAAAAGGCGCGAATGAACGTGTTGAGGCGTTCGTTTGCGCTTTTTTATTGGGAAATTACTACGGAAGTGGCACGGGAGAGCGTAACGAGGGCAGCGGGTTGCTTAAGAAGATTATTGGTGGCGGTGCAGGGAATTGAACCCCGGACACTGCGGATATGAGCCGCATGCTCTAACCATCTGAGCTACACCGCCACATCAGGTATTGTAAAGAGGGCTGCGGGGGTTGTCAACTTTTTAGGCGCCGATCTCCTTGCGCATCTTCTTGATGGTCTCTTTGCGGTCGCGGGCGCCGAAAATCCCCGAGCCCGCGACAAAGATGTCTACCCCGCGGCGCGCCACCTCCCCGATGTTTTCTACCTTGATCCCGCCGTCCACCTCGATCTCGCAATCCAGCTTTCGCTCGGTGATGATACGCTTCAATTGCTCGATCTTGGGGAGCATGGTGGGGATAAACTCCTGCCCCCCAAAGCCCGGGTTCACCGTCATGATCATCACCAAGTCGATATCAGGGAGGGTGTACGCGAGGCTCTCCAAGGGGGTGGCGGGATTAAGGGCCACACCTGGCCGGACCCCTCTTTCCTTGATCGCGTGTACAGTCCGGTGCAGGTGGGTGCAGGCCTCCACCTGGACGGTGAGGATATCGGCCCCGGCCTCGATAAAGGCATCGAGGTATTGGTCGGCGTTCTCGATCATGAGGTGGACATCGAGCGGGATGCTCACCACCTTTTTGAGGGCCTTGATTACCACCGGGCCGATGGTGATGTTGGGGACGAAATGCCCATCCATCACATCGACGTGGATCCAATCTGCCCCTGCCGCGATGACTTCCTTGACCTCATCACCCAGGCGGGCCAGGTCTGCCGAGAGGATGGAAGGGGCTATCTTTTTCATCCACTTGTCCCTGCAGCAGGCTGGGCGATCTTGCGGGTCTGCTTTTTCAGCCTGCTGATGCGGCGCCTGTAGATGGTGGCCATCCGCTTGTCCCCTTTTTGCAGGGCCTCTGCTTGCTTGGCCTTGAGGGAGAAGATGTTCTTTTTCAGCTCCTTGACGTTCAGTTCCTTCTTCGCCTTTTTTGAGGCGACCTTGTGGGGCTTTGTCTCGGTGATCCCCTTGGCCTTGCGGATGAATTCCAGGAGATCCTCCTTCTTCATGCCGCTCACGCCCTCGGCCCCCAGCTCCTTGGCTATGTCCCGGAGCTCCTTGATCGTCATCTTCGGCAGTTGCTTGGCTAGATCCTCCATGTCAGTTCCCCTTTTTTTTATGCTATCTGATAGAGATCTATTCCATAGCAGAGATTCAGAGAAAAATCAAGGCCTGTGCGAGCAAGGGGTTGATTATTGTACGGCAATGGTTATTGTGATAGAGTCATTGTCAGACGAATGAATCTGAAGCGACTTACTGTAGCAGAGTCTAGCCTTGGAGGAGGGCGGAAAGATGTCAGTCAAGGAACAGATGCAACACGTGAAAGGCAAGAAAAAGAAGAATATCACCCTCTACGCTCTCAGCACCTGCGGGTGGTGCAAGAAGACCAAGGGCCTGCTCAATGATTTGGAGGCCGACTATCACTATGTGGATGTAGATCTCCTGGCCGATGACGATCAGGCGGCGGTCGTCACAGAGATAACCAAATGGAACCCGGAGTGCACATTTCCCACGCTGGTGATCGATAACAACAGATGTATCGTCGGCTTCAAGGAACAGGAGATCCGGGGGTTGCTGACCGATGCCAAATAGGGAGATAGCCGACAGCGCGGTGGATGCCGCGTATCAGCGTCTCAAAGGCGAGGCGGAATCAGGCGGGTATCACCTGAATCCCGACGGCGCCTTCACCAAAGATCTGATCCGGGGCCTCTTGGCAAACGAGGCGAGATATGGCTACGGGGCATGCCCCTGCCGTCTGGCTTCAGGGATCAAGGATAATGACCTCGACATTATCTGCCCCTGCGACTACCGGGACCCGGACCTGAGCGAGTATGGATTTTGCTACTGTGCTCTCTACGTATCTGGGCAGATCCTCAAAGGGGAACGGGCAGCTCAGACGATACCGGAGAGACGTCCCTCTGCATCCGAGAGAAAACGGATGAAGCAGAGCCGTTCACCGCAGCCTGTTGCCGTAGGCGAAACCGCGCTTGCATACCCGGTGTGGCGATGCAAGGTGTGCGGCTATCTATGCGCCAGGGAAGAGCCGCCGGAGCAATGCCCGATATGCAAGGCAAAGAAGGAACGGTTCGAGCGCTTCATGTAGGGGCTTGCGCGAGCAAGAAACTTCCCTCATGATCTGCTACTCCCTTTCCACTCAAGTGGTACGATTTTTCCTCTTGACTTTACTCCCTTAAAAGTGTAAAAAGAAGATGTAATTTTTGAGTCAAATCAGGTGCATGGGAGGCAAGGCAGTGCGCTTTACCGCCATGATAGGGATTATGCTTTTCGCAGCAATGGCACCTACACCTGCCCTAGCTGATATCTTCCTCTACGTAGATAAGGAAGGGATCATGCACTTTTCCAATGCCCCCACCCATAACCGTTACCGCGTCTATATGAAGGAACGCCCCGGCACCCCCGCGGAAGTAGAAAAAATCGCCAAGCCCGACACGGATAAATACGATCGCCTCATCAGCGAGTCCTGCGGCCTGCATGGAGTTGATTTTGCCCTGGTAAAGGCGGTTATCAGGGCCGAGTCGTGCTTTGACCCCTACGCCATCTCGTCCAAGGGGGCGGAGGGATTAATGCAACTGATGCCGGAGACCTCGAAGCGGCTCAATGTCGCCAACCCCTTCGATCCCCATGAAAATATCAAAGGCGGGGTGAAGTACCTGAAGTACCTCTTGGATCGCTTCAACTACGATCTGAGGCTTTCCCTGGCCGCCTATAACGCCGGCGAGACCACCGTCGCTCAAGTCAATGGTGTTCCCAACTACCGAGAGACGAAAAGCTACGTTGCCGAGGTCTTGCGATATTACAAGGAATATCAGAAGAAATCGCCGGCAGGTAGCGTGGCAACACCATGACGGCTCAGACGGGAGGCTTCTGGAACCTCTCCAACAAACTGACTCTCTTCCGCATCGGGGCCATACCGATTGTCGCCCTCCTGCTTTTGTTCTTTCCCGAGAAATGGCCGAGCCTTGTCGCCGCTTTCATCTTTCTGCTGGCAGCGATAAGCGATGGGCTTGACGGCTATCTAGCCCGCAGGGGAAACATGGTCAGCAATGTGGGTAAGCTCCTCGACCCCCTGGCCGACAAGCTCCTGGTCTGCACGGCCCTCATCATGCTGATCCCCCTCGGTCGGGTGAGTGCCTGGATCGTAGCCGTGATCATCGGCAGAGAGATGGTGGTTACCACCCTCAGGGGGGTGTCTGCGGCGAACGGGGTAGTCATCGCAGCCAACTGGACCGGTAAGCTGAAGACCTTTTCACAACTAACCGCCACCAACCTCCTCATCCTTCACTATCCTTACTTTGCCCTCCCTATCCAGCTGATCGGGACTATCATGATCTGGATCGCGCTCGTGCTGACGGTCTGGTCCGGACTCGATTTTATCCTTCGCTATCGGAAAATGTCCTAGGGCTTGGTCCGGGGATCCCAGGTCTCCCGCTATCTTCTCTCTCAATTACCTTCCAACATCTGACGGTATGTCCGTCGCCCACCTCGTACATCTTGATCTCACCTTGTCGGCAGCGGTCTTCAACAAGGGGGCACCTTCCCTGAAACTTACAACCCGGAGGCGGGTTAAAGGGGCTGGGGACATCGCCGACGAGCGCCGGCAAGGGGTGCCTTTCACCTGGTTCGGGGGCAGGCATGGCAGAGAGCAATGCCAAGGTGTAAGGATGCAGCGGTTTGTCATACAACACCTCGGATGAAGCATACTCCATGATATGCCCCAGGTACATCACCGCAACTGCATCACTGAGATAGCCGACGACATTAAGATCATGGGAGATAAAAAGGTAGCTGACTCCCAGGGTATTTTGTAGCTCCTTGAGGAGATTAATGATCTGGGACTGTATAGATACATCAAGCGCCGACACCGGCTCGTCACAGATGATTAAAGAAGGATTGACGCTCAGGGCGCGCGCAATGCCTATCCGCTGTCTCTGCCCGCCGCTGAACTGATGGGGATACAAATCAGCCGCGTCCGGCCCCATTCGCACCATCTCCAGGAGGTGGGCCACCCGCGCCTTGCGTTCGCCGTGTTTTTTTACACCGACGATGCGAAGGCCTTCTTCAATGGATTGACCGACAGTCATGCGGGGGTTGAGAGAGCCATAGGGATCCTGGAAGATGATCTGCATTTCTTTGCGCAACGGCTTCATTTCGTCATCTGATATGACGCTGATATCCTCACCTCTATAGATGATCTTTCCCTCATCAGGTTCCAGAAGCCGCAGGACGAGCCGCGCAATGGTTGACTTGCCGCATCCGCTCTCTCCCACCAGGCCCACGGTCTTTCCCTGATAGATTTCAAAGTCGACGCCATCAACCGCCTTGATCCAGCCGATGACCCCCTGGAAGAAACCCCTGCGCACCGAGAAGTATTTTCTCAGCCCTTTCACCTTCAGCAGGGCATTATCAGCAGGATTAATCTGCTTCGTGGCGAGGCTATGCTCGTTCATATAACACGGGACAGCGGCTCATGTGTCCCCCTCCGTAGTCACACATCCTGGGGAATTCGGTTTTGCAGCTCTCAATGGCAAACGGACAGCGGGGATGGAAGGGACAGCCGGCTGGTTTGTATGCAGGATCCGGCACGGTACCGGGGATGCTGTGGAGTACCGCTCCCCGCTTCGCGCGATTCGGCAGTGACGCGAGGAGCCCCTGGGTGTAAGGATGTCGGGGATTATGAAAGATATGACCGGCATCTCCCTGTTCCACGATGATCCCTGCATACATCACGTAGATGCGGTCGGCAATGGTGGCAACGACGCCGAGGTCATGCGTGATATAGAGTAGGGACATCTGTCCTTTGCGCTGCAGATCGCGAAAGAGGTTGAGTATCTGCGCCTGGATGGTAACGTCAAGGGCCGTGGTCGGCTCATCGGCTATCAAAAGGTCGGGGTTACATGCCAAGGCCATGGCGATCATAACCCGCTGCCTCTGACCGCCGCTCAGCTGGTGGGGATAATCCTTGAGACGCTCCTCGGGGGATGGTATGCCGACGTCTCTCATGAGCTGCACACATCTCGCGTGCAGGTCTTTTTCGCTCACCCGTTCATGGATCATGATGGTCTCTCGGATCTGATTGCCGACGGTAAAGACGGGATTGAGGGAGGTCATCGGCTCCTGGAAGACCATGGCGATGCGATTCCCGCGAATCTTCTCCATCTCCTTTTCCCCGAGGTCCAAGAGGTTTTGGTTGTCGAAGAGGATCTTGCCCCCCATGATCCGGGCGGGGGGCTGGGGGAGGATGCCGAGGATGGTCAGCGCCGAAACGGTCTTGCCGCAGCCCGACTCTCCCACCAGGCAGACGGTCTCGCCTTCACGGACTTCATAGCTCGCGCCATCCACGGCGCGGGCTTGCCTGCCGTCGCTGATGAAATAGACTGATAAGTCCTGTACAGAGAGCATCGCTATCTTTCTCTTAGTTTAGGGTTTAAGATGTCCCGCAGCCCCTCGCCAAAGAGATTGAAGGCAAGGACCACGATCAGAATGACAAACCCCGGGATAAAGGTCAGCCACGGTGCATCAAAGATAAAGCGCTTGCCATCGGAGAGGATGTTGCCCCATGTCGCATGGGGAGGGGGTACGCCAAAGCCAAGAAAGCTGAGGCCGGCCTCAATGAGGATCGCGCTTGCAATACCGATGGTGGCTGAAACCAGCACCGGCGCCATCGCATTAGGGATCATGTGGCGAAATATGATTCGCCAGTCACTCACACCGAGGGCCTTTGCCGCTGTCACAAAGTCCTGCTCCCGCAGCGAGAGCAATTCAGCCCGGACAAAGCGTGTCGTGCCCATCCAGCTCGTCAGCCCGATCACCACCATGATGTTATACATACTGGCAGGCAGCAGCGCCACGACGGTCAGTATCAGGAAGAAGACCGGAAAGCAGAGCATGATATCCACGATTCTCATGATGAGTGTATCAAGGGAGATGGTGTCTTTGTATATGAACCTCAGCAATTTTGATGCAAACTGTTGCCCCGACCATTTTTTCCGCCACAGGAAAAAGAGGATAGAGGCACCTGCTATGACGAGCACGGCCCCTCCGGCAACAGTGGCGCCGGCCAGCAACAATCCACAGCCTAGAGAGATCATCATTGCCAAGAGGATGTGCTCGATTCTCACGGGGTTTCTACCAAAATAGCCTGCTATCCCTCCCATCACGATGCCGATCAGGACCGAAATCCCTACTGCCACAAATCCCACGGTCAAAGAGACCCACGCACCCTGCAGCATCCTGGAAAATACATCTCTGCCCAGATCATCCGTGCCGAAGAGATAGACCCCCAGGGTGGGGATCTCCTCAGGACGAAGATTATCGAGATGGGGCGCAGAGAGGGGCGGACGCAATTTTTCCTGAAGCCTGACCATGGCAGGATCAAAGAGTGGCCTGGTGCCGGAGGTGAGCAGGAGCCCGGCAAAGGCGACGAAGAAGAAGGCTACAAAGATGGCAAGCCCGACAAAGGCAAGCCTGTTTCTCTTGAGAAGCCGCCAGGACACCTGCCAGCGAGATTCTCTCTGGGCACGGGGTTCTTCCTCCATCGCGAAGTTGCTAGAGAGCTTCTTGTTTTCCGTCTCTTTCACAGCCGTATCCTCGGGTCCACCACCATATAGAGGAGGTCAGAGATAAAGGTGCCGATCAGCACCAGCACGGCAGAGATAAAATTTATCGAAAGGATGATGGGATAGTCGCGGGCCAGGATGGCCTCGTATGCCATCCTGCCGATGCCGGGCCAGGAAAAGATGGATTCTATGATGACCGAGCCCCCAATCAAGCCGGGCACCATGAGACCGAACATCGTGACAAAGGGAAGCAAGGCATTGCGCAAGGCATGCTTGTAATGGACCTGTTCCGGAGGCAGGCCTTTGGCCCGGGCCGTGCGGACATAATCCTGGCCCTCGACCTCCAGCATCTGACTGCGCACATAGCGGGAAAGCACGGCAATGCCCACCGTCGCCTCGAGCATGGCAGGGAGTAAGAGATGCCACACGCGGTCCATGGCGGCGCGGAGCAGGGAGACATGCGTGAATCCAAAGGTCTTCATGCCAATGACCGGGACATGGAAGGCATTGACCACTAAAAGGATGAGAATATACGCAAAAAAGAAACCGGGAATAGAATATAAAAGGTATGAGACAAAGGTGGCTAAACGGTCATAAGCGCCGCCCCGGAAGATGGCCGAGCGCACCCCGATGGGGAAGGCCAAGGTCCAGGTCAGTATGGTAGCTACGATAAAGAGGGCAAGACTGTTGAGGAATCGCTCCCATATCTTTTTCAGCACCGGCTCATTATCCTTCCAGGAGATGCTCTTCCCGGTGAAGAGGTCACGGTAGAAGTAAACGAATTGGACGTGGAGCGGTTCGTCCAGATGAAATGCCTTGCGAAACCGCTCAACCATCTCCGGGGTGAACTTGGGATTCAAGGGGTCCACTTGGCTCGGTTTGCCCGGCGCCAGGTGGATGATCAAGAAAGAAATCACCATGACGAAAAACAAGGTAATGATCTTTTGGATGATGCTGCGGCCGATGAACGAGACCATTACCGATCCTCCGCGCTCAACACAGGCACCTCAGGAAGTTTTATCCATTTATTGAAGTAGAAGGTATAGTTTCCCGTTTTGGTGGGTGTGATCCGCTTGTAGATGATATTACCCTTGGCATCGGTCTCCTGTATCACGATCCGCTTGTCGAGGACAGCTGTCCACTTGTTCACATAAAGGAAGGTATAGGGCTGATCCTTGGCAATGAGCTCGTGGAGCTGGTGGCAGTCGGCCACCTGTCTTCCGTGATCATATTCCTGCCTGATCTTGATGATCAGATCATCTGCCTGGGGATTTTGATAGCCGACAAAATTGAGCTGAAAGGGATGGGTTTGGCTCGAATGCCATATCTGATAGAGGTCAGGTTCGATCCCCATCTGCCAGCCCAGAACCAAGGCGTCAAAGTCGGCCTTGTCCACCCGTTCCTGAACAAAGACAGCCCACTCTAAGAGATCGGTGCGGCAGTCTATGCCGATCTGTTTCCAGGCGTCCTGGCAGATGGTAAGGACGGCCTTGCGCTGGTCGTTGCCGCTGTTGGTAATGAGGGTAAACTGAAACCTCTTTCCGTCCTTTTCCAACCACCCTTCCTTGTTGCGTCTCCACCCTGCCTCTGCCAGGAGCTTCAGCGCCCCTTCGGGATCATAAGGGAGGGGCTCAATGCGGTGATTGTAGTAATCGGTCTGTTTTACAAAGGGACCGGTAATACGCTCTGCTTGGCCGTAGAGGACATAGCGTATGATCTTGTCCACATCAATGGCCATGCCCAGGGCCCTGCGCACGCGGGGGTCATCGAAGGGTTTACGCCTCATGTTATATCCGATGTAGGTGTAGCCGAAAGAAAGGCCGGAGAAATTTTGATACGTAGGATCGTTTTTCAGCCGTTGTACCTGATGGGGCTCAACGGCATAATTGTCCACGGTGCCTGCATAGAATTCCATCTCCTGCGTCAAGAGATCCGGGATGATCCGGTACATGAAGCGCTTATAATTGGGGGGTCCCTCCCAGTAATCGGCAAAGCGGTCCAAGGCAATGTATTGATCTGATCTCCACTCGCGGAATACAAAAGGACCGCAGCCGATGGGGTGGCGATTGAAGCTGCTCTGCCGCATAGAGAAGCTTTCCGGATCTTTTCCTGTTCTCATCGCCTCATTTTTTAGGGCCTCATTATTAAGAAGGTGCTCGGGCACTATGCCGATGGCCCAGGTGCTGAGGGCCGGTGAATAGAGCCGCTTGTAGGTGATACGCACGGTGAGAGGATCGATTACCTCCACCTCTTTCACAGGTTCATAGTCGGCGACCCGAGGCGAGAGATTCTTCGGATCCATGATCGCTTCATAGGTGAACCGGACATCGCCAGCTTCGAATATATGGTCGTCATGAAACCTGACGTCGGGGCGGAGGTAAAAGATGATCACGGGATTATGCTCCGTCGCCGGCAGGATCTCTTGTGCATAGTCAGCCTTGGTTTTTATCCCCGCGCGTCCTTCCTCGGAAAGGGAGAGGTAGTCCTGGGCCGGGAAAGAACGAAAGTAGTCGTTACCGAGCAGGGTGGAGAGGTTTGCAAAAAGTTCCTGATCCACCCTGTTCAAGATCAGCTTAATCCGGGCCGGAGCCTGGACCTGGATCTTTACTACCTTCTTTCCTGCCCCCTTTTTCTCCTCCCGCGTCACGACAAATTCTCTGGCTGGAAGAATGATTATTTCCCCAATGTTATCCAACGACTTCTTAACGCGGGCGCTGCCTGGCACATATCCCCCTTGCGCCCTCTTGAGGAGTCTGACTACTTCCGGAGCACTTGCCTGGCCCAGGTGGGGGATAGTGGCCTTCTCATTGATATAAAAGAAGGCCTCTTCATAGATCCGCCAGGCCTTGGCCAATCGCGCACGGAAGCGGAGATCCTTATCGCGGTCAATGAGGCCCTCGAATACCATGGCTTCAATATCGTTGCTCGCAGAATCCGCCGAGAGGATCGGATTCAGGATACTGGCATCGCCGATGGAGGCGGTGATATACTCGGTGAGGCGTTGAGGGTTGCCCTTTGTCTGCTGCTCATAGGTGGGCACCCACAGATAGGATTGCAGCAAGAAAATGATAAGCAGGAGGGGGGCACCTATGAGGATTCTACGGACAATCATGGATCTATTTTACTTTTTGCCTAGCGCGACCGCTTAAACAACGGCGGCTGCTACGTACACTTATAATTTGTTATGATAAAGAAGTAAATAGACAAAAAGTCGCTTAGGGAGCGACATTGTTGTCCTTCCGTGGCTCAGCAAACCCCGTCCTTTTCTTCTTGACACCGTGGCTACACTTAATAGATAATAAAAGATCAAGCCAATAACGGGCCCATAGCTCAGTTGGCAGAGCCACCGGCTCATAACCGGCAGGTCCCTGGTTCGATTCCAGGTGGGCCCACCAGGGTATAGGGTGTGAATCTCTATGGTATCTAAATGTTTGACAAAGAAGGAAAGGGCTCAACGGCACACGAGTGCACCTTTCGAGGTGCACTTTTTTTAGGAGAGGCAGGGGAGTAGACGGTGGTTGCACTCTTTTTGGGAGAGGCGGGGGAGTAGGTGGTGGTCGCACCTTTTTTAGGAGAGGCGTGGAAATATAAGGTGGTGCGCTTTTTTTGGGCCTGGCTGGGGAGTAGATGGTGAGGGAACAACTCCAACTGCTCTGGAAGCTGCAAACGCTCGAACGACAGTTAGAGGA